>Ga0206852_1002_pt1 | contig 176751 bp, 146 predicted proteins | sample Alteio_BWOrgCont_14_FD_152849 | JGI IMG/M metagenome (GOLD analysis project Ga0206852, IMG submission 152849) | Enriched cells from forest soil in Barre Woods Harvard Forest LTER site, Petersham, Massachusetts, United States -... | ecosystem: Environmental > Terrestrial > Soil > Temperate forest... | reverse complement strand
CTTGATTTCGATTGCGGTGGCGGAGTTTTGGTATTTTAAGAAACACAAGTGGTTTTGAGTCGGAAGACAGAAGACAGAAAAATGCTCTAACAATTCTGTGTTCAATCATAGAGACAATTCATGAATTGCCTCTACCCGATAGCAAGATCCTTATTCAATGAAGTATCAATGCTCTAATCCAATCTCCATTACTGTTTAAGCAAGGCACCAGGATTAATTCTTCTCCGCCTAATTGAATCCATTGTTCGCGTGCGCGTATTCCGATTTCTTCTAGGGTTTCTAAACAATCCACTACAAAGGAAGGACAAATTACTGCAAGTCGTTTTATGCCTTGCTGGCGTAGTTTTATTAAGACTTCATCGGTATAAGGTTGTATCCAAGGAATGCGGCCTAAACGCGATTGGAAAGAAGTTTGGTATTGCTCTTGGCTTAAGGACAACTGCTTTGCTATTGCATCGGAAGTCGCGATGCAATCTTTCTTATAATCTGGATTTAAAGGCATTTGTCTTTCAGGAAGGCCGTGGTAGCTCATTAACAAATACTCCGCTTGAATAGCCTTCATCGAGTCTCCGGCCAATTCAGCTGAAGCTACAATATAAGCCTCAAGATCATAAAAATGTGTTTTGACATGAATCGGAATATTCACTTTCTGCTTAAGCAATTCTTTACTCACGGCTTCAAGAATTGAAGCCGTGACGGCATTAGAGTATTGCGGAAACAAAGGCATGATCATTAACTTATCACAACGGCCTTTTATTAAAGCTTCAAATCCATGGGAGATGCTGGGTTTTCCATAACGCATGGCTATCTCAACCTGATAAGCATCACCCATTGCTTCGCTTAGGGCTTGCTGCAAGGCGCGCGTATAAACCAGTAATGGCGAGCCTTCTTTCAACCAAATTTTTTCATAAGCTTCAAGCGATTTTTTGGCTCGAGTGCATACAATGAAATTCACCAAGGGAATGCGAATGAGCCAAGGCAGGTTGATCACTTTAGGATCGGACAAGAATTCACGCAGATATTTGCGTACAGCAGAGAGCGTGAGCGCTTCAGGTGTGCCGAGATTGATTAAAAGTATGCCTGTTTTCAATTTATTTTGAAACGATCCGCAATTTCTTGATAAGCCTCGACCACCCCACCCAAATCCTGACGAAAACGATCTTTATCGAGAATTTTATGGGTTTTCATATCCCACAAACGACAAGAGTCTGGCGTAATTTCATCGCCTAAATAAATATCTTTGCCTATGAAACCAAATTCAAATTTGGCATCGACTAATTGCAAGCCAATCTTGGCGAAGACCTTCGTTAAAATGCGATTAATTTCTAAACTAAGATCTCGCATTTTTTCAAGCTCTGGCAAGGTGGCCCACTTGAACGTTAAAGCATGAGAGCCATTCACCATAGGATCACCCAAAGCATCATTTTTATAAAATAATTCATAGACCGTGGGCTTTAATTCTGCGCCCAAAGGAAGGCCTAAACGTTTGCAAATACCGCCAGCGGCTGCATTACGCACCACGGATTCCAATGGAATCATTCTTAAGCGCTTAACCAAAGTTTCATTTTGAGAAAGTTGTTTCACAAAATGTGTGGGCACACCCTTTTTAGCTAAAAGCTGCATAATATGCGCATTGATTTGACTGTTTAAAGCGCCCTTCTTAGCAAGCTGCTCATGTTTTTCACCGTTAAAGGCAGTTAAATCATCTCGAAATTCGGCGATCCATTTATCGGCATCTTGAGTTTCATACAGGGATTTTGATTTACCACTGTAGGCTAATTTTATTTTTGAATAAGACATAAAGCTTCCTTTATTGAGATTCAGTTTCAGATTCAGACAAAAGGCTTCCCGGTGGCGAAATGGAAACATTTTTCAAATTATCAGGAACGGGCTGAATAACGCCATAACGTGTATTCCCATTAGGCACCATATGCAGATTGGCAGGGACGCTCATAGGCTGAACACTCTGATCGTCTTTTAAATAATCACTGTCGTGATTACCTAAACCCGTATCGGTATGACAGGCTGATAAAGCACAAATAAACACTAATACACCGACTAAAATACTAACTGACTTCATGCTTGACTCTCCGCTAAAGCTTCACGCAGGCGCGCGTGATAACTTTCGCTCAATGCTGTTAAAGGTAAACGTATCCCGGACTGAATCATTCCCATCTCAGCCAAAATCCATTTCACGGGTATAGGATTTGGCTCCACAAATAAATCCGTGTGCAATTTAATTAATTTGGCATTAATAGCTTCTGCTTCCTTGCGTTGCCCCTTCATGGCCGCTCGACATAGAGCGGTCATTAACTTAGGCGCCACATTCGCCGTTACTGAAATGACCCCATGGCCTCCTCCCAGCATAAATTCCATTTCGCTCGAATCATCACCACTTAATAGCAAGAGCTTGCAGCCCAAAGCCTTATACTCAGCCAAGCGCTCCAGCTTCCCCGTGGCATCCTTCAAGGCCACCACATTGGGAGCCGCCTCAGCTATGCGAGCTGCCGTCTCAGGCAATAAATCACAACCCGTACGACCGGGCACATTATAGAGAATTTGTGGAATAGGTACAGCCTTAGCCACCGCACAATAATGCTGAAACAGGCCCTCTTGAGTAGGCTTATTGTAATAGGGGGTGACTAACAGACAGGCATCCGCACCCGCCTCTAAGGCCGCCTTGGTATAGGCGATGGTCGTTGTCGTGGCATTCGTTCCCGTGCCCACAATAACCGGTGTACGTTCTCGAACGCTTTTAATGACTCTATCAATAACTTGAACGCGCTCAGCATCGTTAATGGTAGGCGATTCACCGGTTGTGCCCAGCACGACCAGGCCGTCTGTACCCTCTTCCAAATGCCATTCCACCAGCCTTTCGAGAGCTTCAAAGTCGATTGCCCCATTAGGGTGCATAGGAGTGACTAAAGCCACCATATTGCCTTGGAATTTCATGATAGACCTCTATAAGAGAAAATGGCGATTCTATGCTAATCTAGGGGCAATTTGAAGGAGACAATTCATGAACTGGCTACTTATATTAAATTATGCAACCCCCCTACTCTCGGCTTTACTGGTTGTACTTTATTTACAACACAAACTCTGCTCTAAATCCGAAATCCAACAGTTGCAACTGCAGCGCGATGAATTGTATCAACTGCTTAAAACACAACAACACGAATTACACGAACAGCGCGCCCGTTTTGATCAACATCAATTAAACAGCTTAACGACATTGCAAGAAAGTTTGCACAAGGGCATGCGAGAAGTACGCGAACAATTGCAGCTCACTTTAAATCAACAGAGCCAATCGATGAGCTTAAGCGTTGATAAATTAACACAAGCCACTCAAGAACGTCTCAAAGAAATCAGCGGGCAGGTGGATCGACGTTTGACGGAAGGCTTTGAAAAAACCACCGCTACTTTTAGCGATGTGATGAAACGCTTAACCATTATCGATGAAGCTCAAAAGAAAATTACCGAGTTATCCAGCAACGTGGCTAGCTTGCAAGAAGTATTATCCGATCGAAAAGCACGTGGCGCTTTTGGTGAAGTGCAATTATCAGCCCTTTTACGCAATATGATTCCTGAATCTCATTTTAAATTACAACACACTTTTTCCAATGGAAAACGGGCCGATTGCTTATTATTATTACCCGAACCCTCCGGCAATATAGCCATTGATGCCAAGTTTCCTTTAGAAACTTACAAACAATTAACGAATGCCAAACTGAGTGAAACAGAGCGCCATCAACTCGAACAACAATTTAAGACCGACATTCGTCATCATATCCAAGAGATTTCGCAAAAATACATTATCCCCGGAGAAACCGCCGATGGCGCCATCATGTTTATTCCTGCAGAAGCCATCTTTGCTGAAATACACGCACATCATGAAGACGTGGTTGAATTAGCCTATAAGGCTCGCGTATGGATGGTTTCACCCACCACCATGATGGCCATATTAACCACCGTGCGTGCCGTCTTAAAAGATGCCGCTACTCGCAAACAAGTTCACATTATCCAAGAGCATCTAGGAATGCTTGCCAAAGATTTTGAACGTTTTCAAAAGCGCATGGATAATTTAGCCCAACACATCAGCCAAGCCCATCAAGACGTGGAACAAGTCCACCAATCCTCCAGAAAAATTACCGGACGATTCACCAAAATTGAAAAGGTAGATTTGAGCCTAGAAGAGTCCGAACTCCTATTGATTGAATAAGTCTGATGGGGTCAAGTCTTGAATCAACCGCTTAGCGGTTGATTCAAGACTTGACCCCATTTAGCATAAAGAAGGTGATGAAGATCCAGAAACGCCAGGACATGGGTATTCAGGCGGCAATAAATAGCTCGTCGCTTATCCAGCGTTGCAGGACTCCACTCACCCACTGAACGACTCTTTCTTCAGGGATAAACTCACATAGCCTTTCACACAAAGTCGCGAAATTTTCTTGTTGTTGAATGCATTCAAACATTCTTTTTTCATCCAAACTGATGGGGCAAAAATAAGACTCTCGCAGTTTAGACCACACTAAATAAGCCTGGGGCTCGGCGTATTTTACAATGTCGAGCTCATGATCTTCACTCATCAAACTCTCCCAAAATTCGGGGGCATTATAATTGAATGAAAGTAATTCCACCGAAGGATGCAATCTAAACACCCACTCTGGCCATTGCTCCAGAGCTATAAGCTTCAAGGCTTCCATTGAAAGTCGCGCCAGATCTTCAGAATACAAGGCTGTATTAAGCGAGCATTCGAATTGGGCAAGCTCCGCCCAAATGACTTTATCGGGGTATTGAGTTCTAATGAATTCAGGCAGCTTCATCCCTACGGAACGAACAGAAAAGCTTTGGGAGGGATGTATTTTCAAATAAGCGATCATTAAATCATCAAAGTCTGATTCGCCTAAATAACGCTCTAAACCCGCATAATCAGATTTCAAGACACTCTGTAAACGCCAATAATAACCCTCACGATAAATATCTAAACGCTCTTTGAGGCAGGCTAAATCCTGAGTTAAAAAACAATTTTCATTGAGCTCCGTTTTCAACAGATAGGCTTGGACGGCGCTTTGTATCTCAATTAATTTCATTGGGCTTTCCTGTGCGTAGGGGCGACCCTCGCGGTCGCCCTTCCTTCCTATAACGAGACCCCAATTCAATCAAGAAGGGCAACCGCGAGGGTCGCCCCTACAGCCACTGAACGAGCATAATCCAATTCCTCCATGAGTTCAGTGAGCGGCGGAATATTATCGTCGCGCTCAATGAGGGTAGCAACCGGACCAAAACGACGCACAGCCTCAGAATACAATTGCCAAACTTCTTCGATGATCTTTGCATCGTGGGTATCAATGATGTGATTTTCAAAACGCTTGTGGCCGGCTAAATGAAATTGTTTAACGCGTTTAATGGGAACTGCATTCAAATAGTCAGAGGCATTAAAACCATGATTAAAGCCTGAAACATAGACATTGTTAACATCCAACAAAATAAGACAATCAGCGCGTTCAGCGACAGCAACCAGAAAATCTAATTCAGAGAGCTCTGAATCTTTATACGTAATATAGCTAGAAACATTTTCCAAAACCAAAGCCTCACCTAAAAAATCTTGCACTTGCAAAACACGTTCACTCACATGCTTGATGGCTTCTTCTGTATAGGGCAAAGGGAGTAAATCATGGGTATTAATGCCCCTAATGCCGGTCCAGCATAAGTGATCCGAAATCCAGAGAGGTTCTATGCGTTCTTTGAGGGCTTTGAGTTGTTTCAAATAATCCCAATTTAAGGGATCCGTGCTGCCAATCGACATCGACACGCCGTGCATACTGAGGGGATAGTTTTCGCGAATTTTATCGAGATAATAAAGAGGAGAGCCACCGGAAACCAGAAAATCTTCAGAAATGATTTCAAACCAATCCAGCTTCGGCTTCTGTTCGAGTATCTGCTCGTAATGCTCAGCCCTGAGACCTAATCCGAATTGCATTCCTGGCTCTTAGTGTAAAATGGGCCGCAATCTATTTGGCCCTGTGAAATTTTCTGTTTCTGTAGGGCCAATTAACGAATTGGCCCTTAACCAAATCAAAAAGCTTAGCTATTACTTAGCAGGTGCTTCAGCAGCTGTTTTGCAGCTATTCTTTGTTTCAGTCGTGCTAGACTTAACAGTCTTCGACTTAGATTGGCACTTGTTACCACATTTACCACCACATTTGTGTTTAGTATTGCAATGATGAGCAGTAGTAGTTGTGCTAGTAGTAGAAGAAGCTTCTGTAGCAGCGGCAAAAGCAGGAGCTGCTGCCAAAGTTAAAGCAACGGCGGAGGCGATAGCAAGAGTGGTCATTTTCATAATAATCTTCCTTTAATGTTTTAGTTAACAATCCCCTACGGGAATTTCTTCCTTGGGAAACCGCATATATTTATACACCTTGGTATCTCAAGATACAAGTCTATGGCGGCATTTTGACTGCATGCCAATTTACCCCACCCGCACCAAATCCATCAAATCGCGGATGGCTACCGAAAAGGCGGTGAATTCAGGATGTTCCTCTTTACGTATGCCCGTAAGGACCTGTTGGAAATTCATCAATAATTTTTGATATTTATCTAACCAGGCATCCAGACGCTTGGAAGGCTCTTTTTGTTTGCTATCCAAATTAAAGACCGCAATGGTGAGCTGCCTTAATATCCAATCCAAATCGGCTTTTAAAGCCGCGCGAGCCAAAAGGCTCCAGTGGGTATCAACAGGCGCCTCACTGATTCGATCACGTAGCCAAAGCAAATTTAAACGATCGCCAATCATAAAGTACATTTCAGCAACCACAGGAAGTGCCTTTTTGGAAATAGCGGCAGCTTCAATAATGTTTAAAGCATGGTACATGGGTTTGCTGGCTGCGATTTGCTCGGCTAAAACCTTAGGGACCTTGTGCTCAAGCAAATGGTGTCTGCGCTCTTTATAAATTTCTTTATCATGGCCCAATAACAAAGTAGGCAATAATTGATAAAGCTCCGCTATAAATCCTGTGAAGTATTTAGCCGTCGATTCAATTTCAACGCCTTCAATTCGATTGCGCAAGAACCAACGTGTACTACGACGTATAGCCTGCACTACTTGCTCCATCATTTTATACTGAACCTCAGCATCCACCTTATGATCCAATTTTTCAATTTCATCAAACAAAGCAACCGAACTGAATATATTCGCTGAAACCGTATAAGCTCGCACAATATCCGGAATACTTGCGCCTGTTTCATCCTGAAGTCGATGCACAAAAACAATGCCCATATCTGAAACTAAACGATTGCTGAGTTGAGTCGCAATAATTTCTTGACTGAGATAATGCGATTTTAATGGCTTAGCAAAACGATCTTCGATTTGATAGGGGAAGGCATATTTGATGAATTTAGATAAGTAAGGATCTTGGGTTAAACCAGAAGCCAGCATTTCACCTTTTAAAATAATCTTACTATAAGAAGATAAAACTGAAAGCTCAGGCCGAGTTAATCCTTTGCCTTGTAATTTTCGTTCTTGAAGTTCTTTATTGCTTGGCAAAAATTCAATCACACGATTTATTTTTCCAGCAGCCTCTTGCACATCAATAAAGCCCTGATACAGCGGCAAATGCTTGGCTGAAGTTAAGGCCGCTAAACTAATAGAACGATTTTGAATGTAATTATCATCCAATACTAAATCAGCCACCTGATCTGTCATTGTTACTAAAAAGCTATTGCGATCTTTTTCAGTCATTTTGCCAGAAGCTACAATGCTGTTCAGCAATATTTTGATATTGACCTCATGATCAGAACAATCAACGCCGGCTGAATTATCGATGAAATCGGTATTAATTCTTCCGCCCGTTTGCTGTTCATACTCAATACGACCCAATTGTGTCAGACCTAAATTGCCCCCTTCACACACCACTTTCGCACGCAATTCACAACCGTTAATACGCAAAGCATCACTACTACGATCACCCACATCCGCATTCGTTTCCGTGGTGGCTTTTACATAGGTACCAATACCCCCATTCCAAAGCATATCCACAGGCGCGCGTAAAATAGCTTGAATTAATTCATTGGGCGTTAAACTATCTTGTGTAATACCTAAAGCTTTTTTAACAGGCTCGGTAATTTTAATCGCCTTTAGAGAACGACTATAAATACCACCCCCAGGTGAAATCAACGCAGGATTATAATCAGTCCAGGTTGAACGCGGGAGATCAAAAATTCGTTTACGTTCTTTAAAACTGATTTTAGGATCCGGAGTGGGATCTAGAAAAATGTGCATATGATTAAAAGCCGCGACCAACTTTAAATGCTTTGAAAGCAGCATACCATTACCAAACACATCCCCACTTAAATCACCAATACCGCTTACCGTGATTTCAGTTTTATTAAGATCTAGGCCTAAATCTTGAAAATGGCGAACCGCAGAAACCCAAGCCCCTTTCGCTGTAATACCCATTTTTTTATGGTCATATCCCGCAGAGCCACCGGAAGCAAAGGCATCCCCCAACCAAAACTTATGTTCCAAAGAAATGGAATTAGCGATATCTGAGAAAGTGGCTGTTCCTTTATCGGCTGCAACCACCAGATAAGGATCATCTTCATCATAACAAACGGTGTTCAAGGGTTTTACAATCTGAGATTGCACAATATTATCGGTTAAATCCAATAGACCATTAATAAAGCCTTTGTAACACTCGATACCCTCTTGCAAAATGGCGTCACGCCCCAGATCAGTGGACAACTGCTTGGTAACAAAGCCACCTTTAGCGCCTGCTGGGACAATCACAGCATTCTTAACTTGTTGCGCCTTCATCAAACCTAAAACTTCCACACGAAAATCTTCACGACGATCCGACCAACGTATGCCCCCACGAGCTACTTTAGCAGCACGTAAATGTATGCCCTCAAAACGTGGCGCATAAACAAACACTTCATATTTAGGCAAAGGTAAGCGTAAATCTGGGATTTTTTTAGGATCAAATTTAAAGGAAATATAGGGCTTATGAGAGCAGCCATTAGTAGATAATTGGCTGGATAATTGGAAATAATTGGTCCGCAGGGTCGCATCAATTAAGGATAAATAATAACGTAAAATTCGATCTTCATCTAAGGAGCTTACATTATCCAAAGCCACATAAATTCTTTCCTTTAGATGCAGAGCCGCCGCTTTTGATTTTTTAACGAAAGCAGGATCAAATAAAACTTTAAATAATTCAACCAACAAACGTGTAATAGCGGGATTATGCAATAAAGCCTGTTCAATATAAGACTGACTGAAAATAAAGCCTGCTTGAGTTGAATATTTAGCATATGCACGCAATAAGCTTACTTCTCGAGCATTTAATTTTTCTTTAAGCACTAAGCCATTAAAACGATCATTCTCAACTTCATTATTCCAAACTTTACTGAAGGCTTCTTGGAATACGCCACTGAGTTCTTCTAATGAAAAAGCACTGTCCGCTAAATAGCTCATACCAAAATCATTAATCCACACTTTCAAATCATTATCCAAGGTCAATTCATAGGGCTTTTCATCGATCACTCGAAGACCCATATTTTCCAGCATAGGAATGACATCTGACAAAGGAATGGTTTGCTTGCGTCTGTACAACTTAAAACGAATAACACCGGCCGGCGCATCCACTGGAGAATACACCATCATTTCTAAATTATTATCAGCCGATAGTTTTTCAATTTTTAATAAATCGTTAGTTGCTTCTTGAGGCGAAAATGCCACGCAATAACTGACAGGGAAGGTATTTTTATAACGCTGCGCTAAAAGGCTGCCTTTTTCTTCACCAAATTGCAGCCACAATAAGCTGTCGAAAACATCTGTCCAAGAGCGCCCTATTTCACTAATGCTTTGTTCAATTTTAGCTAAATCATAGCGTATCTTTTCTTTGGGATTAACACGCAACACATAGTGAATACGCGCCAATACAGATTCTGAGAACCAGGTATTCGTCATCACCTCAGTGGCATGAAAAGCTTCGGCCAATACTTTTTCCATGCGAAGTGCTACATCGGTAGTGAAGTTTTCGCGAGGCAAATAGACATAACAGGAATAATAACGACCATAAGGATCTGGACGTACGAACAGACGCACCTGATCACGATCTTGCATTTGCATAATGGCAACAGATAAATCATAAAGCTGTTCTGTCGTGCTATGAAACAAATCATTGCGTGGCAGTGTCATGAGGATATGCAATAAATCTTTACCCGCATAACTGCGACTCGGAAGCCCCGACTTCTTCAATACAGAAGCTACTTTTTGACGAATAAAGGGAATTTCTCGAGGGTCACAACTGTAAGCCGTTGAAGTAAATAAACCAATAAAACGGCGCTCTTCGACTAGATCGCCTTTATCATTAAATATTTTAACGCCAATATAATCTGTATAAGCAGGACGATGCACGGTAGAACGCGTATTTGTCTTTGAAATAATTAAGGATTGCTCTTTTGATAGAGCCATTTCACGCGCTTCTTTGGCTAAATCCGTATAAAGACGCACCACCTTACTGGTGCTTTCATCGCGCAATACGCCTAAACCCGAGCCTGCTATTAATTCAAGCGCTAATTTTTCACCCTTACCCACTAAACGATAATCACGCGCCCCCAAGAAGGTGAAGTGATTATCCAAAGCCCAGGCTAAGAAAGCCGTAGATTCTTCCACATCTGCTTTAGGCAAACTTTTGTTTGTTTTAGAAAGCTTATCCAAAACTTCCTGCATGCGTGCGCGCATAGGCGCCCAATCTTTCACGGCAATGCGCACGTCTTTTAAAGTAGCCACTAACTCATCTTGAATTTGCTTCAAGACTTTGGGATTTGTCTGTCGACTAATTTCCATGTAAATAGGCGCTTCAATCATCCCATCCTTAGGGCTTTCTTTATTAGCCGAGACTTCAACAATACGCCCGAATTTATCACGCTTTATTTCCACCCCACCCAAATGCGTTACTAAATAGGTTGTGAAACCTAAGCGATTCACGAGCATGCGCATCGAATCCACAATAAAGGGGCTATCCGGAACCACCACTTGAATAATGCTATGAGCCGACTCCCAGCCATCTTTTTTCAGTTCAGGATTAAAGACTTTTACCACAGCCTCTGTGATTTCAGCCTGATCCATAAGCTTCCAGTGCGAATAAGCCGCTCCAAAAAGATTCGCAATCGTGTGCTGGCATAAATCATCATGAGACGAACCGCCATAATAAAGGCGGATAAATTTGACTACTAATTCAGCCTCAGAGGATTTCAATTTTTGTTTGGCGAAGCTTGCTACTTTATCAATAACGGACTTACTGGAGGGGGAAATATAAGACACCTGGGATTTACCTCGTTTTATTTGCTTTTCAGCCAAAAATAGTCTACCTTTTCGTGGGTGCACTGAGTGACAAGCCCTTGAAAATATAGACTGAATTCAGCGGGTCTGACATCAGTTCTAGCCCAGATAGTTCAGGGATAGTAGGAATTGTCGGGTATTCTATCACGCTAGATCGAAAATGGAATGATAGCGATTCACCTCAAAATCCGGGTGGAACGCTGAGAACATAAAGGGGTAAGGCTATGCGCGTGCTTTTAGTAGAAGATGATGAGTTGCTCGGTGATGGCATCTGTACCGGCTTAAAACACTATGGTCACACAGTGGATTGGGTCAAAGATGGACGAGCCGCCTATAAGGCGCTGACTTCTCAAGTCGATAGCTTTGACAGCATTGTCCTGGATCTAGGCCTACCCAAGCTGGGCGGACTTGAGGTCTTGAAAGCCATACGCGAAGAAAATATCCCCACCCCGGTCGTAATCCTAACAGCCCGCGACACCATTGATGACCGAGTAAAAGGTCTCGATGCCGGTGCGGACGACTACCTCACTAAACCCTTTGACCTAGAAGAACTCTGCGCTCGCCTACGCGCCCTACAGCGCCGCTCCAAATCACGCGCCACGCCCACGCTCATTTATGGAAATATCACCCTAGATCCAGCGGCCCATGTGGTTTATCTCGGTGAAGAAGAGGTTCTGATTTCACGTCGCGAATATGCCTTACTACACAAATTATTAGAGAACTCAGGACGAGTTATTTCTCGGGAACAACTGAATCAAACTCTCTACGGATGGGGTGAAAATATCGATTCGAATGCGCTGGAAGTCCATATCCACAATCTGCGCAAACGTTTTGGCACGAATTTGATTCGCACTATACGCGGGGTCGGCTATATGGCCGAAAAACAACCTGAGTCATGACCTCATCGATACGCACTTTTTTACTCATCAATCTGTTATTGAGTGTGACACTCATCACCTCTTTGGCTATTATTGGTAATTTATTTCTAGCTCACAAAGACATTCAGCTACAGCTCGACACCCAACTCATTCGTAATACCCTGCAGATGCAAGCTTTGTTTGCCGATGGCGTTACGAATCGCGAAATAGCCTTAGTACAACAGCGCATCGAAGAAATTTTAGATCCAACCCTGTATTTAAAAGATCATGGCAAAAAAATACAAAATGCCTTGAATGCCGCTCACCAAGTCAGTACTTTCCAGGTCTGGAACCGCAAGGGAAAATTATTACTGCGCTCTCTCACCGCCCCCAACACACCCCTATCAACTGGCGAAACAGGCCTCTCCAATTTATGGCTAAAGGGGCAATCTTGGCGTGTTTATACCAATGTTGATCCCGTAACCCACCTGGTCTTCATGGTGGGAGAGCAATCCAATTTTCGTCAAAAATTAGAAAACCAGCTAACCCAAGATTCCATTTTTGTGATGCTAATCACCTATCCTTTTTTAGGTTTATTGATTTGGATTATCGTCGGTCGTGGCTTAGAACCTTTAAAGAAGATCGCTAGCGAAGTAAGCCATCGCGCACCCTCTCACCTACTACCCGTCGACGCCAAAGCCATTCCGGCTGAAATCATTCCAGTGATTGAAGAGCTCAACAGTCTCTTTCAACGTCTTGACGATGCCTTTGAGCGTGAAAAACGTTTTGCGGCCGATGCGGCCCATGAATTGAAAACACCCTTGGCTATTATCAATACCCAGGCTCAGGTCGCCCTCTGCACCCAAGATGAAGAAGTACGTAAACAGGCTCTACAGAAACTCATCAAAGGCATTATGCGCAGTACCCATATTGTGCAGCAGCTGCTGACGCTAAGCCGTATGATGCCTGAATCCACGATCAAAGAACCTGAAGAGATCAATTTAACCCGCGCCGCCACCGAAATAGTGGCGGATTTGGCGCCCCAAGCCATCGCCAAAAACATTGAAATTGAGCTAATTGCCGATGAAACACCGATTCTAATCTCCGGAAACTCAACCTACATAGCCATACTCATGCGCAACCTGGTCGACAATGCCATTCGCTACACCCCTGAAATGGGCACTGTTACCATCCAGACCGAACACACAAGCACCGAAGCCATTTTTAAAGTGATCGACAACGGTCCTGGCGTACCCGAAGAACTACGCGAACGCGTCTTTGAACGCTTCTTCCGAGTCGTCGGTAATCAAGCCTCAGGCAGTGGCCTAGGCTTAGGCATAGTCCAAAAGATCGTACGCTTACATCATGCCGAAATTAGTTTGGCCACAGCGCCCTCGGGTCAAGGCCTCGAAGTTAAAGTGAGCTTTCCCCTGTTATGATGAACACCCCCTGCCCTTGCGGCTCAGACCAAAGCTATAGTGATTGCTGCGGTCTCTACATCGATGCCCATCAATTGGCTGAAACCCCAGAACAACTCATGCGCTCGCGCTACACCGCCTTTACCCAAGCCAATATTGATTATATACAGGCCACGATGCGCAAAGCGGCTGCCAAACACACCGACCTTGAACAAAGCCGAGAGTGGGCCAAAAGCGTTCAATGGTTAGGTCTAGAGGTGCTCCACAGCGAGTTCAACGAACACAAAGGCTTAGTCGAATTTAAAGCCCACTACAGCCATCAAGATAAAGAACACGTTATCCACGAACGCAGCCTCTTCGAACAAATCAACGGAAAGTGGTTCTACACAGGCGAAGCCCCCAAACAAAACACCAACAAAGCCGGCCGCAACGACCCCTGTCCCTGCGGCAGCAACAAAAAATATAAAAAGTGCTGCCTGTAGGGGTGCCCCTACGGCTGAAAAAATGTATGACGCTGGGAACCACAATACAAACCAGCAAAAGCTCTTCCGGAATTTCGCCTAGAAATTCCGGAACGTTATACACATTTTCTGTGGATAAGAGTGTGAATAGTCTGCTGAAAAACTATCATACTTCGCCAAACTACTAGGGTGTTATCAGATTGTTTAGAAATTAATCAAACAGATTTAGTTTATAATTATCAGTTAGTTATAGTGTATTTTGTTAGGAGTTTCCTCAAGATTTATCAGTAACTCGAATTTTTTGGCTCCCTCGGCTCGGCCTGTGAGCAAAATGCCTTTACTGCAGTAAAACTCAAAAGGCAAGTCTCAGAAATAACAAGGAATAAATCCCCCTATGTATCGTAAGTTTTTGCTCACACTGAAGCCAAACACCCAGATCATTACGGCCAATCGACGCTTGGCTATTTATCTTCAAGCTTTTAAGTCGCAGCACTTTACGCCCATTCAGGAAATTCAAACTTGGATTTCTGAGCTCTACAGTGAAAGCGATACAAGACTGCTCACAGAAGTGGAAGAAAGCTATTACTGGGAGGCCATTATCCAAGAAAGCCTTGAAGCCTATCCCCTGCTCAAAGTGGCTTCTACGGCGAAACTCGCCCAACAAGCGTGGCAACATTTACAGCTGTGGAATAAAAACCTCGATGAGCTGGATCCCTATTCAAACCAAGAGGTACTGCAGTTCAAAGAATGGGCCCAAAGCTTTCAAGCGCTTTGTCGCAAAAACAAAGCCCTCACGGAGCTGGAGCTGCCGGCTTATCTGCTCAAGCACCAAAAAGAAAAGCCTTTTAAGCTGCCTGAACACATCGTATTCATTGGTTTTGACGAAGTGCCTCCTCTCTATGAAAGCTTCTTTCAGAAACTGGGCATTCCGCTGACTGAATTCAAAGCAGAAACACTTAAGAATACAGAACACATCGCTCGATGTGCTTTGGCGAATACGGAAGCTGAAATTTTAGTCATGGCGCGCTGGGCTAAAGCCTTAAATACTCAAAATCCCAAGGCAAGCATCGCTTGCATTGTTCCCGAGTTGCATCGACTGGAAGCTCCCATACGCTCTGTTTTCACAGAACTTTTGGGAGATAATTTTAATATCTCAGCGGGCCGAACACTCATTCAATTCAATAGAATTGAATCCGGCTTAAATCTATTGTCTCTCGATCCCAAGCAGATGGAGCTCAAGAAATTCAGTGAATTATTAAGATCACCCTATATCAATGCAAGCATCGAGAATGCAGCCTTGGCGGCTGAATTAGATTTGCATCTACAGGAGAAAGTACTGGGACACTTTTCATGGGAAGACTTTAATTCGGCTTTGCATGAGCTGAATGAATTTTATCCTTCTGCAGATTTTTCAGAACGCTTTGAGGCTTTTATTCAATGTCTACATAATTTACCCGAAACAAAAACACCAAGCGAATGGACTACACAATTTAGGGCTGAGCTTTCGGCCATAGGCTGGCCCAACCGATCCCCTTTAAATGCAGAAGAAAACGCTTTAAATGAGCATTGGGAGAAGCTGCTCGATAAATTTTCTTCCTTGGATAAAGTCAGTAAAGCACTCACTCGAGCTAAAGCAGTTGAATGCTTAATAAATTTGGCTAAAAAAGAAAGCTTTCAAACTAAAATTGACAGAAGTCGTCCCGTACAAATTTTAGGGCTCTTAGAATCGAGTGGTTTAGAATTTGATGCACTCTGGTTCATGGGCTTGAGCGATCGCAGTTGGCCCACAAGCGCACGACCTAATCCTTTCATTCCTTATCAACAACAACGTGAATGGAATATGCCTCATGCCAGCCCCGAACGTGAATTGGATTATGCTCGGAAAATACAAGCTCGCTTAATGCAATCGGCTCCTAAGATTATTTTAAGTTATTCCGAACAAGAGAATGAACTCAAGCAAAATCCCAGCCCTTTAATTAAACATTTTAATGCGATAAGCGTGCTGGAACTCGTAGAACAGGATCAATTAAAACCGGCTCTTTCTAAAGCCGAAATCTTGCTGGGCACAGGCCATATAGAATGGATAGAAGACGATCAAGCACCTCAATGGGAAGCTCATGAGTCAATTCGAGGGGGAAGTTTCATACTCAAAGAACAAGCTCTTTGTCCTTTTCGCGCTTTTGCGGCTATTCGTCTAAAGGCTTTCAGCATTCCAGAACCCGACTTAGGTCTTTCAGCCATGGCCCGAGGTATTTTAGTACACAAAGCTCTGGAACTTTTTTGGAAAAAAATAAGAACACAAGAAAGGCTGCTACAACTCACTCCCGAAGAACTTCAGATTGAAATTGAAAAGGCTGTCACACAAAGCCTTAAAAGAAGCCAAGAAAAATTAAGCTTCATCGCCATAGAACAAAAGCGCTTAAGCAAAATATTGAGTGAATGGTTAAACATTGAAAAGCTACGACCACCCTTTAAAGTCCTCACCACAGAAGCCGCATACAAAATACAAATCGATCGTTTGAAGCTGGAATTAAAGGTAGATCGCATCGATCAGCTGAAAGATGGCTCTTATCTCATTATTGACTACAAAACCGGAAGCACTCAAATCACAAGCTGCTTTGAAGAAAGAATCACAGAACCTCAACTCCCTCTCTACAATGCTTTCGCTTTCACGGATGCCACAGCCATTGCTTTCGCACAAGTTAAACAAGGCATGATGAAATTCAATGGGGTTTCAGAAGATGAGAGCTCCATTAAGGGTGTTATTCCACTGGATAAATTACGCTACGAAATAAAGGCAGGCGATTGGAAAGAACTCATGCAAGCCTGGAAAAAGAATCTAGAATCCATCGCTCACGAATTCTGCGAGGGCGTGGCTCGAGTAGATCCCTGCGATCTAGTGACAGCTTGTGGTCATTGTGATTTGCAGGGATTGTGCCGAATAAATGAATCTTCTATCAAGCAGGCATAATACTCGTGTTTTGCAGCTGCCTGTAGGGGCGCCCCTCGCGGGTGCCCTATAAAACAATGATGCAACCCTGCGGATTACGCCGATTTTGACAGGGCACCCGCGAGGGATGCCCCTACGGCTAATCCGTTTTCACACCCATCACCGCACCTACGCAAGCCGCTATAGCCCCTAGCAACAATGTGAGCAAGGCCAGCAATGCAATCTTAGCCAAAACACCGCTGGTTTTTTCAGTGAGATTTAAAGCCACTTGTTGTGCTTGCACATCCTTAGCTTTGGTTCCGGCATTCAATGCTTGATAGCGCTCTAGCCATTTTGTCACTAAATAATCTGCGCGCGTCTCACTCATTCCACCGCGATCCACCAAAATATTAATGACCACTTCCCGAGCTTTATCTTGATTAGTCGTACCTACGGCTTTAAAGAAATTCTGAATCGCCTGAGAAAATTGCTCGTTGGATTGATTCATCATTTGAGAAGGCTTTTGCTGGATTGTTTTTTGAGCTTTGTCGAAAATACTTTGAGCCTGTGTGTTAATACGGCTTATCAATTGATTATCTTGAGGGGCAACCACCTTAAGTAGGTTACCAACCTGTGGCTCAACTAAAGCCGCCCATTGAAGATTGCCTTGACTAGCCGCTGTTAAAGCGCGCTGAGTGATATTAACAACCCCACCGAGGCTATAGCCCACGGCAGTGGTGGCTAACCAAAAAGTCAGCATCATGGTGATGCTCCACATCAAAAAGCCATGCAGCAAATTTTCAACACGATTTTCCAATTTTCCGGCCAAGAGACCCGCCACCCAACCCCCAACAAACATAGAGACTATGCTGTTAAAGGCCAACCAAAAAATGGTGGCAATGCTCAAATTCTTCAAAGTCTGGCTGTCTGTACTGAAACCAACCAATTCCAAGCCTACACCCAATAAATTCAAAAGCGATGCCACACCTAAAGCGGCAACAACCCCTGCAAAAATAGCACCCCAAGAAACATAACCGATGACAGCATTATTCGAACGTTTAAAATAAGAACTCATGATCTTCTCCTTAAGAATAGCCATAGCAACGAGGACATTGTCGAGATTATACCAGCCTTAGCCGAATAGAAAATGACTTTTAAATGAAATAGACGTAATATTCCAGCCTATTACAAACAATCATCCCCGCCTATGAACCCACTCAACACCGAACAAGAACTACGCCTCTACGCCTTAAACCCTGAAAAATCCTTCATAGTTCAAGCACCGGCTGGCTCGGGTAAAACAGAGCTTTTGACGCAGCGTTATTTGAGCCTATTAGGGCGGGCTAAAGAGCCTGAAGAAATCATTGCCATTACCTTTACGCGCAAGGCGGCCAATGAAATGCGTGAACGTGTGATGCAGGCCTTGGCCAATGCATCTAGCCTTGTGCCTTCCAATGAGTATCAGCGCCTCACTCAAGAATTAGCACAAGGCGTTTTACTCAGAAACCAAGAGCAAGCTTGGCATTTAAACGAAAATCCTGGGCGCTTACGCATTCTAACCATCGACGCCTTCTGTGCGCAGCTAGGCGCACAAATGCCTTTGCTCTCGCGATTGAGTCCGGATGCTCGCATTACCGAGGATCCTAATCGTCTTTATCAAAAAGCCGTACACGCTTTATTCAGCCATTTGGAAGAAGATTCAGGCGTCTCCAAAGCCTTGCAGCATTTACTATTGGCTTTGGATAATCGAACGGATGTGTTAGAGCGTCTCTTAATAGAAATGCTCTCTCAACGTGAACAGTGGTTGAGCTATATAGTTCCACATCACCAGAATCCTGAAGCTTTAAAATCAGATTTAGAGCTCGGTTTAAAGCACATTATTCTAGAAAATTTAATGAAATTAGAAGACGCTTTAGACGCGGAACACAAAGAAGAATTACTGTATTTAGCACAATACGCCGCAACGCATCTCATTAATTCAAACGACACACACCCACTCTGCCAATGGCTTGATCTAGAGGCCTTTCCACAGGCTGAACTAGCCCATTACCCCCATTGGCAGGCCTTGGGAAAATTACTCTTAACCGAAGAGCGAAGCTTTAGAAAAGCCTTTGACAAGAGAATAGGTTTTGTCAGTGAAGCTTCTGACAAAAAAACCAAAGATCTTTATAAAAAACACAAAGAACAAATTAAAAATATAATAGAACAACTCTCAGAAAATGATGAAATACAGGAATTATTCTGTGAATTATTAGACTGCCCGAATCCTACCTATAGTTCAGAGCAGTGGAATCTTGTCAAAACCCTTATTCAACTATTGCCGCGCTTAGTGGCTGAATTAAATTTAATCTTTAATGAAGAAGACCGATGTGATTTTATTGAGTTAAATTTAGCGGCTTTAAGAGCCTTAGGAAGCTCAGAAAATCCAACCGATCTTGCATTGCATCTCGATTATCAACTTAAACATCTCCTGATTGATGAATTTCAAGACACTTCACTCAATCAATTCAAATTGATTGAGCAACTCGTCAGCGAATGGAAGCCTGATGAAGATCGAAGTCTTTTCTTAGTTGGCGATCCTATGCAATCTATTTATCGATTCAGAAATGCAGAAGTGGGTTTATTCTTAAAAATTCAAAGCCAAGGTATTAAACAGTTTAGGCTTGAAAATATTAATTTAGAACTCAACTTTAGATCAGACCCTAAAATCATCGAATGGCTCAACCGTATTTTTTTAGAAAGCTTCCCCAAGAAAGCCGATGTGGTACTAGGTTCTATTCCTTATTCACTTTCCTATGCCACCCAAGAAAGCCAAGAACAAGCGGGAGTTCATTATTATCCCCTATCCACTTCATCCACTGAAAGCACCGAAGAAACAACCCTTAGGATTATTAAAAATTGTCAACGTGTTGACCCTAAAGGACGCATTGCTATTTTAGTTCGATCGCGAAATCATTTACTGGACATTATTCCCACCTTACAAAAAGCTCAACTAAAATTTAAAGCCGTTGAGTTAGAGCCACTCAGCGATCGCATGGAAATTGAAGATCTATTTTCACTCACACGCGCCCTACTTCATTTAGCAGATCGCAGCGCCTGGCTCTCTGTATTACGTGCGCCTTGGTGTGGTTTAAAATTAGCCGATCTTTTAGCACTCAGCCGAGCTGAAGCTGAAAGACCTTTGTGGATAACACTCAGTCAATTTGAAAAGCTTGACAGCTTAAGTGTTGATGCCAAAGAACGTCTGAGACAGCTAGTTCCTCTACTTAAAAAAGCACTCGATACAAAAGCAGAAGGCAGTATTGCCGAATGGATTAAAGAAAGCTGGATTAGTTTAAGCGGACCCGCCTGTTTAACCAATGCGGCTGAACTGATTAATACAGAAGCTTATTTTAAATTAATCATTCAGCTTGAAACAGAGGCCAGTTTTTCACTCAGCTTACTGCATTCAAAGCTAGAAAAACTCTATGCTGCCGCCGATCCAGAGGCCGACGATAGCCTACAAATCATGAGCATACATAAAGCTAAAGGCTTGGAATTCGATCATGTCATACTGCCACATTTAGAAAGCACCGGCATGAATGAAGGCCCGCAATTGTTGCGCTATTTAGATCGACCTCGAATCACTGAGGGCAGTGATCTCATACTCGCACCCATTAAAATAGCCGGCACAGACGATCTCATTCACGACTATCTTTTAAAAGTAGAAAAAACAAAATTAGATTATGAATTAACCCGTCTTTTCTATGTAGCCAGCAGCCGAGCCAAACACAGCTTACACCTAATTGCTGAATTCGATCTGAACGACGAAGATGAATTCAAAACGCCAAGCAAACGAAGCTTCCTCCATCAATTTCATTCTGAAATTGATATGGAGAAATTGCAGCTTGATAGCAAGAATTCAAAACCCTCTGTTTCTGTAGAGAATAAACGTTATTTACGTCGCTTAATTCAATAGCCCTACAATCCTCTTGTCATCCTCAATAATGCTTAGGCAGCTGTCATTCCCGCGGAGGCTATCCAAAATAATGCTTAGACAACTGTCATCCCCGCGAAAGCAGGGAACCAGTTTAAATCCAGCAACATTCCTTTCCCGCCTGGGAGGCGGGTGTGTTATTGGGGGCTTTTAGCCCGCGTGTTTACGCGGGAAAGGAACGCTGCTGTTTTAGACTGGATTCCCGCCTCCGCGGGAATGACAGAGTAAAGTTAATAATTTGAGCGCTAAATTCTCCCGAACACTACTACCATAATTGGCGAAGCTAATTACTACTACCGTAATTTTTACTCAGGTAAAAATACGGAATTGTTTTATCTTTTAAAATAAATATCATGAGCTCTTCAGATTAATCAAGGAGATCTCATGGCCATTTATATGAAAATTCCCGCTATCGAAGGTGATATCAGCGCTCAAGGACATGAACATTGGATTCAAATTTTAAATCTTGAGTTTTCCACCAAACGATCTTTAAGCATTGAACCCGGTCGAATTGCTGATCGGGAAGCCACACGGCCTGCCATCAGCGAAGTTTTAATCTATAAAAAAATGGATAAAGCCTCCCCTCTTTTATTCAGCGAAGCTTGCGTGGGTAAAGCAAAAAATGAGGTGAAAATCGATATTTGCCAAACTGGCAGCAGCTTAATGCCTTATATGCAATATACCTTAGGCAACGTCATTATCAGCAGTTATTCCGTAGAGGCTGAAAATGATGCATATCCCAAAGAAAAATTACACTTAAGTTTCGATCGCATCGAAATGCGTTACACCCCCTTTGACGAACAAAATCAAGCACAAAGCCCTATACCTGCTGGATATGACCTTAGAAAAGCCACTACCATTTAGGAGTAAAATTATGCAAAAAAATTTAGTACTCGTGCCCATTGACACCCTAAGACGAGATGCCAGCCACTATAAAAGCGGCCGGATATTTAATCTAGAATATCTCGAACTGAAACAAACTAAAGACGATTTTAGCATCCTAACCCCAGGAGGCGTTGTAACACTGCAGCTGAATGATGAGCTCAATATTCGCGGCATATTATTTAAAGTGGGCTTCACACACAGCAATTATCGATTATTTGATCATTTAGATGACGAACCCAAACATCAAAGCTATCAACCCGAGGAAAAACCTTCGGAAAATACCTACGATGAATTTTCCTGGGATCAAAATGAAGAGCACCCACTGGATTTTCTATTCAATAAGAAACGAAAACATGAATAAATTAGCTATTCTTTTTATCTTGCTTAATTTACCTGGCTGTAGCTTCTTTCACAGTGAAACAAAGCTTAGCAGTGAAATCAATGCAAGCACACATTTAAACCCAGATCTTAATAATAGAGCCTCACCTCTACTGCTTAGCTTCTATGAACTTAAAAACTCCATTCCTTTTAAAAATTTAGATTTTTATAAAATCAGTCATCAAGCCCATAAAAGCCTGGGCTCAAGCCTAATTGATAGCACGCCCATAGAAATACGGCCTGGTGAAAAACGACACTACACTAAAAAATTGAATGCTGACACGCAATATCTCGGCATTGTAGCGGCCTATAGGCATCTTGAAATCTCTAAATGGAAGCAGCTGATTAAAGTACCGAGCTACACTCGACAGATGGACTTAATTATTTATTTAAATGCCCAACAACTACAGGTCAAACCCAATTAATGAGCTCACTGTATAATAAAGTTGCCTGGTCTGAGGGCATGCTATTAAAGCCCCAGCATTTTCAGCAACAGGAGCGCTATCTGGAATCAAGGCTATCACAATCCATGCAATGGCTTAGGCCATTTTATTGGGGATTTTATCACTTAGAATTGGATGATGAGGCACTTAGCACGGGTAAAATTTCCATTAAAGAAGCCAAGGGAATATTTAAAAACGGAACACTCTTTAATATCCCACATCAAGATAAAGCACCTGAAGCACTGGATGTATCTTTCTGCAGTAATAATTCAAGCTTGTATTTAAGCATGGCTTCTGATTCTGAAAATTTAATTGACCAATACGAAGGCATCGAAGTTGAAATTAATGATGCGCAAAACGAAGTAATACAATACGCAAGCATTAAGCTGAATCAACTAAAGTTATCACTAACATCCTTAGCCAGCTCAAAACACGCCTTAGAGTTTGCCAGGATACAAAGCATTCACAGCGATAACTCGATCCATCTTGATGAAAACTTTAGCGCACCCTTGCTGCAAATCAAAGCCAGCACTCAGATCATGTCCCAGTTAAAAAACTGCATGGAGCTTATTCATTTAAAAATAAAAATGAGTGAATACAATACCGGCAGTCTCAGCTCCTATTATCCCTATCTATTAAAAAATCACACCCATTCACTTAGACACCTTCTGAACATACAGAATCTGCACCCTGAAGAAGTCTATAGGATATTATTAGAAATAAGCAGCCAATTAAGTCTAATTCATCAAGATGAATCATTTGACCCCCCTGAATACCAACATGAAAACATTTATGAGTCATTGAATTATTTTTTTGAATCGATTAAACAGAATATAAATAAAAGCCTAGGCGGCTCCAATGAAATCGAATTAACAAAACATCAAGATGGATTTTGGCTGGCACCCTTTTTAAATGATGAGGCACTTAGCCAATCTTTAATCTTAAGCCTTCGCTTCCAAAATAAGCCCACTCTGAGTCCCTCGGAACTTATCAACCATTTGAAACTTGGTCCCAAAAGCATTATTAGAAGCCTCATAAAGCAGGCACTGCCCGGGATAAAATTAAAACCCGTTGATCTTAGATCACAACCAAAAAACAATGAATATAGCTATGAAATTATAAAACAAGGCGAATTATGGGCATTGATTACTGAAGAAAGAAACTTGGTTATTCATGGCACTAATAGGCTGGAACAGTCTCAACTAAGCCTTAGCCATGGAAGTCATTAAAATGAACGAAGCTGCTTTGAACGAAAAAAGAAACAGTATATTAATAAATTCAAGGGCTCTCTTATGCTTTCTGGCCGAGCTTTCACTCAATCAACACAAAGAAATCAGTGAAGATCAATTAAAATCCATACAGGGGCAACTTCTCAATGAAATCGGCATTCTCAATACTCAATTAAATCTTTCAAAGCTGAATCCCATATCCAAAGCAGCGGCTGCCTATTGCTTAGTAACTGCTCTAGATGAACTGATCATGAGGCATATTTCTTCACACAGTCTCAGCTGGTCAAAACAAAGTTTGTTGGGTCAGCTCCATAATGAAACTTGGGGAGGAGAGCGCTTCTATCTCATACTTAAATACGCTCTCAAAAACCCTAATCAATACAGAGAACTCATCGAATTATTGTATATATTACTGAGCTTTGGCTATCAAGGGAAATTCCATGAGGCCGAGAGCAGTCTAATAAACTCTATCAAAATACAATTATTTAAGCATATTAAACACCACAAGGAAATCATGCCTACGTGCTCTCTGCATGTCATTGAAAGATCAAGACGCTTTAGTGATGCTGAAATTAATAACTATATGAGAATAGCTATTCTGTCTTTGCTAACAAACTGCTTCTGTTTTTTTGGACTCTTCAATCTACTGCTAACAAAGGCTTTTTAAAATGATCAGCAATATTACCCACAAAATTAAAGAAATACTGACCTCAACCTTCTTAATATTCAAGAAAAAGAAGTTCATATTATCCATAGGAGAAAGCAGAAGCCATGGAGTTGGCATTGACCAAAAAACTGAAATTATCCAATTAAATGTACGGGAAGAGCTGGGGGCTCAAGATTGCAAAGCTATCCTAATCCGCTTTAAAAGAACTTCCCATCTGGTTATAAATTTTAATTTCTGTCATCTAGATTTTTACTCAAAAGAAGAGGTAGATGATTACATCAAAAGACTATCCACCTTAGTAAATACAGCTAAACTATTATTAAAAAACAGCTTTAAAATCCATCTTCAATTAAATCATTTAGAAAAGCTTCTAGGCTGCACTGAGTATTTTAAAGAGGAAAAATCAGAGCTTTATCGCATCAGCATCAAAACAAAATCACTTGACGCGAAACAAATATCCACAGCCTACCAAGGATTTATTGATACAATACAAAACAACCTACTGACAAGATTACAAAACACAACACAGATCAAATCCGCCCAGAGCTTGTACCTGCTGCCTGAGCAATTAAATTACTTTAAAGGTCGGTTAATTTCATTTATACAAGATTTAGGCTCCATTGAGAGCAATAAAAATAACAAGAAACTAAAAGGCATCTATTTCAATAAAAACACACAGTTAGAGAATTTACACCCCAACAATAGAGCCTGTAATTTTCTTCCAGGAATTTTATCCAGTACCAACAAATCAGTGATAGAAGAACACGAAGGCTCAGCCATAGCTATAAATCCAAGTCTTTTTATAAAAAAGAGATTTTTTCCCGATAACATAAAGCAGTATTTTCCTCGTTTTATTTTATTAATTGCATCGATTTTTCTTATTCTTATGCCCTATTCATTCTATAACGAATATCAATCGGATCGACAACTAGCCTCTAATGCCAAGATTTATTTTAACGAAATCTCTAAATATAAGACTATAGCCAATCTCAATATAAACAAAATCATCCAATTAATTGATAAAATGAGCACCCAAGACCAAAGCATTAAACTCTTGCCCGTCTCCTACTTTATTGAATCAAAGATTCAAAAAAGCCTACTAAAAAAGCCAGAGCTCTTAAAGATTTTACAAGAAAGAATTAGCACGATTCCGCTGCCCGAACGACTCTATAGATTGTTTAAAATATCCGGCAATAACATTATCCTAGGCAAACAGCTGGGATCAGCCTATAAATCCATTTTTATCGATCGACAGTATACTCAAGAATTCATGGGCGCCTTCACCAAAGAGTATAATCCGGAAAATATCAGCCTATTACTCAATTATCTCAAAAAGGAAAATAATTTTTTGGATCTTGATGAAGATGTTGATGCCTTATGGGATAGCGATGCAAAGACACAATTTAAAGCGCTATACCAAGCACATCTCCAAGATTATTGGAATAACAGACTAGGACTGATACATCTAAAAGCCTTCCACAATCTTGAGCAGGCCAGCATCACACTCAACTTATTGACTCAAAAAAATTCCATATTGAGTAAATTGATCACTTTTATCACCCAAATAGCTCCTAATAATTCAGGGCTTCCACAGCATGAACTTCAGAAATTTGATTACAGCCAGCTGTCTCACTTAATTGATGAGAACAAAAAAATATTGGACCTGCTTAAGTACAGCAAAGAACCTGGGAAATTAGCCTTTGAGCTTAGCCAAGATTATCTTAATGGAAACCCTGATTCAGCTCTAACAAAGCTGGTTAATTTCTCGAAGTCAGCCCCTTTTCCACTCAAGCAATGGATTTATGAACTCGCTCAAAACAATTGGAGCCTTATTTGTCAAAGGCTGCTTCAAAATATCAATGAAGAATGGGAATCTGAAATACTGAGTTTTTATAAAGAATTTATTCAGAATCGCTATCCTATCAGTGAGTCGGCAGATGAAATCAGCCTCAATGATTTTCAACAGTTCTTCGGCCCTGACCAATTACTGGATCAATTTTTCAAAAAACACTTTGAAGCCTTTATTCATAAAAACATGAACTCACTTGAAGAGAAATCAAAAGAGGGCTTTAGCCTCATGCTGAACCAAGAGCAAATGGAATTCTGGAATAAATTAAACTTTATTCAAGTACATTATTTTGATAACTCAACTCAACTTCCCTCGCTTAAACTGAATATAAAAATCTTAAGCTTAAGTCGAAATTCACGCAGCCTTAAACTCAATCAGGCGCCTTTTCATTTGATTTATTCGCATGGGCCACAATACCTATTTCAACTCACTTGGCCCCCTAAAGATGAATTGGAAAATGCCTCTTTACAGCTTCAGGATTTCTCTAATCACCTGGATGAAATATTTTTCCCAGGTACTTGGGGCTTATTTCGTTTGTTTGATCAAGCCATCATTAACGAAGGAGCGAACATACCCGGCCTAGAGCTCCATTATGAATTCCCCAAACAAAGCGCCAGCCTGCTGATCAGTAATATTCATGATCCCGATATTATTCAATTAAAGGCACTGAAAGAACTTAATTTCCCAGATCAATTTAACTTAGAAAAGGAGAATTACTATGAGTGAATCTATTTATCGCTATCTTGAAAGAAATAAAAAACCCCGAGTTCATATCAGCTATGAAGTTGAAACCGAGCATGGAATCCAAGAAAAAGAATTACCTTTTGTAGTGGGTGTATTAGGTGATTTCGCCGCTGACAATAAGGAGCGTTTACCGCCTTTAATTGAACGTGAATTTATGGATATTGACCGAGACAATTTCAATCAAGTGATGGAAAAAATTAGCCCCAAGCTTCTCATGGAGGTCGACAATAAGCTAAACAATCATCAACAGAAAATTCCACTTCAGTTAAACTTTAAATCACTCAAAGATTTTGAACCCGATCAAATCGTGGAACAAATTGAGCCCTTACGTAAATTAAAGCTCGCTCGTGATCGGCTGAGGGACTTACTACACAAAGCCGAATCCACTGAATCACTCGAAAAATCATTGGAAACTATTTTACAAGATCAGGAGCAATTGCTTGCGCTGGCTAAGCAATTGCAGCTCCTGCCGTAGGGGCACCCCTTGCGGGTGCCCTATCAAAATCGCTGCAACCTGTAGGGTTGCGTCATTATTTTACAGGGCACCCGCAAGGGGCGCCCCTACAAAAACAACCCAGGAAACAACCATGAACACCCAAGAACCTCTCAACACATTGTTCCAAAACCTAGAAACCGAGCCACACTCCCTTCAACCGCTAGTCCAAACTTTAGTAGAAAAATCTCTAGAAGGCATTGTAATTTTTAATCGGAACTTGAGTCTTAGCATCCATCAAGCCATCCAACAAATAGATGATTTATTATCCGCTCAACTTTCAGAAATAATGCATCATTCGAATTTCACACAACTAGAAGGCCGATGGCGAGGACTTCATCATCTTAGCAAAGAGGCTGAAACAGGCGTTAATTTAAAAATTAAAATGCTCTCACTGACCAAACAAGAACTACATCACAATCTTGAACACAGCCATGAATTTGATCAAAGCGCCTTGTACAAGAAAATCTATGAAGAAGAATTTGGATCCCCAGGCGGACAACCTTATGCCGCTCTAGTTGGCGATTATGAATTTTCTCACGAGGAAAAAGACCTGCGTCTTTTAGATTATTTCGCGAAAGTAGCCTCAGCCTCTTTCTGTTCCTTTATTAGCGCGGCTTCTCCTAAGCTATTGGGATTGGAGCGCTGGAGCCAATTAAACAACAGTCGCAATCTCAGCCAACTCACCCATTCAATAGAGCATATAGCGTGGCGAAAATTCAGGGAACGCGATGACGCCCGCTTTATCTATCTTTGCCTGCCACGAGCATTAGCACGCCTGCCCTATACAGAAGCAAGCCCCTCCATAGAATCCTTTCATCTTAAGGAGCAAAATCTAGAGCACAACTATTGCTGGATGAATGCCGCTTATTTGCTTGCCACTCAAATGTGCAAAGCCTTCAGCAAACAAGGCTGGTGCATCAGCATTCGAGGCACTGAAGGCGGAGGTCGAGTTGAAAACTTGGCCCTCCACAGCTTTAAAGATGTTTCAGGTAAATCCCATTATCAATGTCCGACTGAAGTTGCCATCAGTGATCGAAGTGAAGCTGAATTAAGCACTCTGGGTCTATTGCCGCTTTGTCACTATAAAAACACAGATTATGCTGTTTTTTTTGGTGCCGACTCCCTGCAAAAGCCTATGCAATTTGACACAGCTTCTGCCACTGAAAACGCTCGCATTTCAGCGCGCCTCCCCTATATTATGGCCACCTCACGTTTTGCTCATTATTTAAAAATCATGGCGCGCGACAAGATGGGTTGTTTTCTAAACGCTCAAGATGCACAGGATTGGCTGAATAATTGGATACTCAATTATGTGAACGGCAATGAGCAATCAAAACATGAGCTCAAAGCAAAATATCCTTTGGCAGAAGCTCGCATACAGGTGAATGAACTCCCCGGGAAAGCCGGATGTTACCAGGCTACTGCCTGGTTAAGGCCTTGGCTACAAATGGAAGAGCTCAGCATGTCGATGCGTTTGGTAGCCAGGATTCCTAAATTAAATTGACGAATCGCCCGGGACGGCGATTCGGAGCGCTACCTGGGAAAATATAAATTTTTTCTGTCATCCTCGCTGAGGGTATCCAGAATAATGCTTAGACAACTGTCATTCCCGCGGAGGCGGGAATCCAGTCTAAAATCAGCAGCGTTTCTCTCCCGCCTGGGAGGCGGGTGCGTTTATCAAACCCTTTTACCCGCGTGTTTACGCGGGAAAGGAACGCTGCTGATTTTAGACTGGATTCCCGCCTCCGCGGGAATGACAGAGAAAAATTAATGATTTTTCCTAGACAGTACACGCTAAATGATCTTAAACAATTGACGCAGGGGGCAGTAGATTGTTATATACAGGGAAGGAAAAAAAATGAAAACCGCAACTCATTACAATGCTATTGTTATAGGCCTTGGCGCCATGGGAAGCGCCACCCTCTATCAATTAAGCGAAAAGCAAAAACCAGGTTCTACCCTACTGGGCTTAGAGCAATTCACCATACCCAATAGCTTCAGCTCGCACCACAGTAAAACGAGACTTACTCGACTTACAGCACCGGAATGCGAAGATTATTACAAAATCGCCTTGCGCTCAGCTCAACTCTGGACTGAAATTGAAGAAAAAGTTAAAGCCAAATTTGGAAAGCTATGGCGAAAAACAGGCGGCCTTATACTAGGTGATAGCGAACAAAAAGATTCTTTCTTAGAAGCATCCATTCAATCAGCACAAAAAAATCATTTAGCTCATAAAATACTGAAGGCCGAAGAAATTGCTGCAGCTTTCCCCCAACTAAAGACTTCAAGCAATACCATTGCCTACTATGAAGAAGCCATGGGACTATTGTCTCCAGAAGCCTGCCTGCTCTCACAACTGGAATTAGCCAAAGAAAATGGTGCTGAAATTCATTTTCAAGAAAAGTTACTTCACTTTGAAAAAGAAGCTTCCGGAAAAATAATACTTCAAACGGATAAGGGGCTCTACTCTACCGATAATTTAATTCTAACAACAGGTGCTTGGATGGCAGAATTATTAGACCCAAGCTATGCTGATTTCTTCAAAATCTATCGACAAGTGAGCTTTCGTTTCAAAATCGAAGAGAGTATGAACGCAGATTACTCCATCACTCACTTTCCCCCCATGCTTTATATTTCCAACACCAATACTATTTTTTACGCCTTTCCTGACGAAGCCAATGCGGTTAAAGTCGGTTGTGAAAATCTTGTCCATACAAGCTCAATACAAAACATCAACCGAAACGCGACGCCTGAAGAAGAACAACTCCACTACCAACATTTTGTTGAACCCTACTTTAAAGGCATTACGAACGAATGTCTTTATACTGAAATCTGCTTATATACCTGCACACCCGACCATCTTTTTCTCATTGATTATCTACCTAATTTCGAAAAAAACGTTATTATAGCTTCTGCTTGCTCTGGCCGAGGCTTTAAACACTCCGCCGCCATTGGCGAAGCCTTGGCTAATCAAATTTTAAATTTAACTAACGACCTTGATCTTATCGCCCTATTTGGCTTTAAAGGAACAAATCGACATGCGGCACTCTAAGTCATCCTCGAAAAATTATTCTTATTTAATTTGCATCGTCACGGGACTCTTTATTTTTTATAAATATGTTTTGCAGATATCCCCCAGCGTTATGAGCCATGACTTAATGCGTGATTTTCAACTCACGGGAGCGGGCCTCGGTAATCTTACAGCCTGCTTTCTCTATTCTTATTTACTCATGCAAATACCCGCCGGTATTATTTTTGATCGCTATAAACCTCGCGTTGTTATTGCCACCGCCATCTGTTTAGCGGCTGTTTTTACCGAAATTTTTGCACTCACGGATTCAACCTTTATAGCCTGCCTCTCGAGAGCTGGTATGGGTTTAGTCACAGCCTTTGCTTTCATTGCCTATTTAAAAATGATCAGCATTTGGGCGCCTCCCAAGCATTTTGCATTGATGGCAGGTTTCGCCATGACCATTGCCATGATCGGCGCTATTAATGGACAAGCGCCTTTGGCTGTTTTAGTGGAACAGGTTGGTTGGCGACATGCCTTGATGTGCATCGCTTTATTAGGATTTGTACTGGCATTGCTCTCTTGGTTCATCATTCAAGACAAAAATAATTCGACGGATCCCGCACAAAATTCGACCAATAAATCGTTTATCTCACAAGTTCTCATCATTATTAAAAACAAACAAAACTGGATATTAGGACTTTTTTGCGGCTGCGCCTTTGCGCCTGTCTCCGCTTTCGGTGGTTTGTGGGGCGTACCTTTTCTGCAAGAGGCCTATCATTTAACGCGCACGGAAGCGGCTCAAAATATTTCTCTTATTTTCATAGGATTTGCACTAGGCTGCCCGCTCTTGGGCTGGATCTCCGACAGATTGAACTCACGCATCACTGTCATGAGTATTGGCATGCTCATTGCTTTCTTGTGTTTAAGCTCCGTTATTTACTTATACCAATTTCTAACACCCCTTAAAGTTAGCTTATTATTATTTGCCTTTGGATTTTCAGTCAGCGCGCTGATGATGTGCTTTGTAGTGGCTATTGAAATCCAAACCACTCTACAAACAGCCAGCTTAATGGCCTTTATTAATACCATTCCCTCTATTTTCGAGGCAGTTACTGAACCTTTTATTGGAAAAATGCTGGATTTAGGCTGGGAAGGACAATTACTATCCGATGCCCGAATTTTTTCGGTGGGGGATTATCAATTGGGGTTATTGATCTTACCTATTTATTTGATTGTGGCTTTAATATTGCTGATGTTTATTCGATATGAATTTGTTCCGCGTAGGGGCGCCTGATTTAAAATTGGCCTAGATTCAAAAAGATCTCGCTATCGGGTAGAGACAATTCATGAATTGTCTCTACCCGATAACGAGATCTCGATTCAATCAATTTCAAATCAGGCACCCCTACAGAAACATTTCCTTCAAATAATAAAAACAAGCTCTCAAAGCCATCGCTTCTCCCCCATGAGGTCTACCGGGTGAGCTTGTTTCATTAAAAGAATAATCATCTAAATGCGCCCACTCAATATCAGGACCCACAAATAACTCTAAAAACAGAGCGGCTAATACGGCATCGGCAAAGGTCTTAGAGGAGCTGTTTTGAATATTGGCTATGTTGCTGTGAAGATACATTTCCCGATAAGGCCTATACAAAGGCAGGCGCCACATAGGATCGCGCATCGCCTCTCCCGCCTTCAACAAAGCTTCAGCCTGCCGATCACTGTTCGAAAACAAAGCGGGTAAATCAGGCCCCAAGGCTGTACGAGCCGCACCCGTTAAAGTAGCAAAATCAATGATAATTTGAGGATTCTCGCCGCTGGCCTCAGCCAAAGCATCCGCCAAAATTAAACGACCCTCTGCATCGCTATTGGTCACTTCCACACTGATACCATTGCGCGCCACAAACACATCACCCGGCCTAAAACTGTTTCCTGAAATAGAGTTTTCAACAGCTGGGATTAATACACGCAAATAAACTGGTAATTCATGCGCCATCACCAAACGAGCCAAAGCTAAAGCATGAGCGGCTCCTCCCATATCCTTCTTCATCGTGAGCATACCTGCGGTGGTTTTGATGCTCAAACCCCCCGTGTCATAACAAACGCCCTTACCAATTAACACCACTTTAGGATGCTCAGGATTGCCCCAACGCATATCCACCAAACGAGGCGCTTTATCGGAGGCGCGGCCCACGGCATGAATGAGAGGATAATTTTCTTTTAATAGCTCATCCCCTTCAATCACCTTAACACTGGCATTAAATTCAGCGGCCACATGTTTAACGGCCTCAGCGACCTCAGCAGGACCCATTGCCTCCGTGGGCGTATTAATTAAATCACGCACCAAATAGATCGTTGAAACCAAAATTTCTAGATCTTCCAGCTCTAAAGCCTCAGGCACCCATAAGCTTGAACCGGGCAAGGTCGTATCACGGTATAAATCAAATTGATAAGAACCCAAGCCCCACGCCATTAAAATCCGCGACCATTGCTCCTTGGACCAAGGCGCACACTCGGAAAGACGCTCTATGCGATAATGCCCCTCGGGCAATTTGCAGGGCAAATCTCCATAAATCCAAAATTCATCCAGGCTATTAATACCAAATAAGATCCCCTCCAAAGCGCCTGTCTCACTAGGCAAAAGGCAAAAACTGCCATTATCCGCAGAGAAGCCACTGGCCTTAACCCACTGCTGAATGCGTGGCGTCTGGGCCTCTAACCAATCATGAAGCTCACGAATTTGAATAGGGTAGATGGGAGTGCTGTCGGTTCTGTCCTTAGAATAGCAAGCTAGCATGGCGTCCTCTGTGGGTTATTAAAACTGAACTTATTCTATACTGTGCGCGGCCACATTTTTCGGTTTTTTGGCAATGTCATTTTTGCTTCAGAGCAACGTTTGAAGCGAAGCGTAATAGTTACTCTATTATCAAGCTTCAAACGTTGCTCTGAAGCAAAAAGGGCAAGACAAAAACCGAAAAATGTGGCCGCGTACAGTATAAAGTAAGCTTTGAGTCTATACCAGCTGGAAAAAACCTGAATTATTGTTAGGCTATCAAATTGACATAGATTGGTGCGTAGGTTGGGCTAGATGGCTGTTAGGACTTGACCTCAAAATTTTCATTGGTATCCTATTCAAAATCCCTACTAATAAGGTCCTTCACGCATGGCATTTGATAGATTTGATTTTGTGAGCGGTGAATTTGACTTTAAGGAAGACCTCAAAAAAGAAACTAAAGCTTTTGGAGTTGTACTCCGCACACTCCCTGTAAGCCCTGAAGATTTTGCTTTCATTGATGAACTTTGGGAACTTGAACATTTTAAGGAATTTGATTTAAGTATTCTTTTTGGAAGATATCCAGAAATCATTGAAAGAGTCTTAAAAAACTGGCGAGATGACGTTCGACTCGTCTTTGTAGCTCCACCGCCAACTCAAGCACCCATCCCGCCAGTAGCGCCAAGTCATTCCCAAGCTACAACACCAGAACAAGCTCACATAAAAAGAAGACGGATTGCTCCTGATGACCCACTCGAAGCTCCTGAGGATGATGCATCGCTAAGACCCCGCTCTCCCGGAGCCTTGAAGCATCTACTAAAACATGAACAGGCATGCGCTTGGGCGGCTCGGACTGTTGGATTCGACCTACCTCCATCTAACGCACTCTCAGTGACTCATCCTCCTTACCCTTCTTACCCAAGTTCCGAAGGCCTTGGCTTTTTTCGTCCCCCACCGGCTTATAGCTCTCCAGATTCTTCCAAAGCTTCTGCCCTCTCCTCAGCAGATACATCCCACGAACCCGTAGCTTTGACGGCTAAAAAAACATAAATTTATTTTGACGCTCTTAAGATTTCATTAAGATTTTTCATATAAAATATACTTAACTCGGGCTATAAACAAGAAGCCACCTCTTTTTTTAAAGAGAAAAGAGGCAACGCTAAAGAACTTTTTATTGTCTGCCCAATACCTTAACTGAAATTTACCCAGGAATAGCTAAAATGCTTTTTAATTTTAATGGTTTATTGATCTCTATAGCTGAAAACAAGAGATGGGCTCAAAACCATTATATTCGGAACATTACTCAAGCAGCCAAAGGCTCTTTTATAAAGAAATTCCCGGATAGTTTTGCTGGGGATCCCTCCGCTATTGAAAGCATAAAAGAGCTCGCAGCCTCTTTGTTTGATTTGATAGCCGCTTCCTTGGGGGATATGGAAAAGATCAAAATGCTTGCTACTGCTTATAAAGCTATGGAAGAGAGCCTTCTTACTGAATGCATTGCTATTTTATCTAAGCCCAAAGTGGCAAAAGCTGCGGCAAAAACCACTATCGATGCCGCCGAAGATGCTTGGCCGACAAGTTTCAATCACTATCAAGTATTAGGCATAGAACCTGATGATGATTTTAACACGATTAAAATAGCCTATCGCAGAGCCGCATTAAAATATCATCCTGACAAAGCTGTCGAAGAAAAAAAAAAGAAGCAAACACCAAAAAGTTTCATCGAGTTAAAGAGGCCTATGACACCTTAGGTGATCCAGCTCGACGCAAAAGATATGACCGCGCTCTAGGCCTAAGCTCTGTGGATGAGGAACCCACAGGCTATCTACGACCCGTTGTTAAAAATTTGAAGCTTTCTAAGGAAGAGCTTCGCGTTGATTTGGAGGCTCTTAAAGAAGTTCTTGAGTGGGAATCTTGGGATGCACACGCACAAGCAGATATTATTAGAAGGAATTCAGGGAAACTAGAAAAATTACTGACCAGCCCTCTTCGCCTCATGATCTTATATAGCCGCATAAAAAAAGAAAATCTCGCTGAATTTTTAAATTATCACTGCTCTCACTTTCTCTCCAAAGTCTTGGGGGGAGAGGCACCTAAAACTGCTGCTGAGGGAACTGGTGATGAGGATAAAGAGGCCTTACACGAAAGCACGGCAGCTGCTGCTGCAGGAGCCGGCTCAATGGCCTTAGTGACCGTTTCACCCGCCGAGAAGGCATTGACCACAGGCCGATCCCCAAGCAAAAAAGTGGGGGGTCTTAGCCGCGTTGAAGATTTAGTACAAGTTATTAAATACATAGGTACAGCAGAAGGGATAGAAGGGACCGTAGATGGGGTAGATATTATTATTCGCCATGCCCCTGAAAAGCTACACAGCTTAATTCCTAATCTTGAGGTTTTTTTACAAGTTATAGCCTCGATCAAACATGGAAAATCTAAATTGATTATGGCCTTAGGTGAAAAGCAACTCACCGACCTTATTCAGGAAATGGAGTTTCCCTGGCAATTAAAAGAGCTTTTAATGCATTTGGAAGCAACAGATTATGCCAAAATCTTAGATCTCTGCGATACCCGATTTGACTCTATCATCCTGAATGCACAGGAACTAGCTCAGCTTTTGAGAGGCTTAAATGCTGAAGCACAATTACACCTTCTGGCACGTTATACAGCTAAATTACCAAAAATTATTTCCAAAGATCTCAATGCTGATGAAAAAAGAGCCCTACTGGGAAGTCTCAATGGCCCTGCTTCTAGTGCAGCACATGCCTTGCTGACTAAAGCTCCCTTACTCCTTCAAGATGATGGAGAAAGCGATTTAGCCTCTATTTCAGGCTTAATTATTGGTGAAATTGTAAGTCCTGCCGAATTAACCGTTCTTTTTTTGGCAAGAGATCTTTCCGAACTCGTTCATTTATTCACCCATCATTGGGATAAAATTTCAGCTATTGTCGCTAAAATAACAACCCCCGAAGAACTTTTTAATCTTTTTAAGCCTCTAACACCCAGGCTTCAATCTTTATTCTTACAGCGTATTTTGCAAGCTAATGAAGCATTAGTTCTTTATATCCCACGAGACGATGGCCGAGACGAGAGCAGTTTAGTGCTTCACTCCGATCATGGATCTAAAAGAAAAGAAACTGATTTAATGATTCTCGAATCTGAGCGCCCTAAGGATACAAGCTCCAAACTAGGAGCCGCAGCGGCCCAGTTTCCTGAGCTACCCAATAGAGCCTTATTAATTGGATTTCTACCAGAAATACTAGTGGCCTCCATAGGCACTATTCGTGAATTTTCTACTTTGTTAGCCCAGCTTAAACCAAAAGTTCAGAAGGAAATGCTAGCGGAATTTTTTTCCTTTGAAGTAAAGCTTGCAGATAAATTCTGGAATCCGGATCTTGATGCCACTCAGGAAGCGACTAAGCTAGTCGTAGCAACACTATTCCGAGGACGAAGCTTTAAACCGTTTTCATGTAGTGTACATACCTATGCTTTAGCTTTGGCCTATAGAGATCAACTCGAAAAAATTAGAATTAGCATCCCAGGCTTAGGCAGATTGAGCGCTGCTCTTTTTAGCCCAGGAGCCAATATAAAAATCAGATTAATTAATTTGATCATCAATTTCATGGAAACAGGAGAAGCATTAGCTCCAGCTGATGCAACGCTCGTAAAAAACTATAATGAGCTAAATAGGCTTCTCAATGAATATCTGAAGGACTTAAAAGCAGCCCCGCAAAGCCCTTCACTGACCGAAGCTCAAAAGGCAAAATTAGCACTCATGGATGCTTCAGGTGGATGCGGCATGGGTGCGGGTCGGCGCTGCGCGTAGCAACTGTCTTGAAGCTTAAACTTCAAGACAGTTGCTACGCGCCAACCTACACCAATTTGATAGCCCAGCCAACACCACCCGCACAACCGCAAGGTAGGCCACATAAAGCATTTCCAAAGCACTTTTATCGCTATATTATTGGCGCCCCCATCTTCTGAAGAGAGACACACCCAATGCGCAATGGCTTTCCCACTAAAAGTGAAATTGAAAATGCTTTGTCGGCCTATAGTTTAGAAATTGGAAAGTTTGACTGGTGGGTTTGGCATTCACTTAATAACAATTTCGTTAATGCGCTTTATTCTTTTAGCCAAACTTTAACTCATGAGCAATTAACGGCGGAAGAAGAAAGCACCTTTGTAAGAATTTCATGCCATATGCTCAGGGAAACGCGAGGCCCTGAGCTTAAAGAGTGCCGCGAAAAATTAAGAAATTTAATGATAGGTCCAAGAGGCTATCTCTTTAATGAGCTGGATGAATCTTTAATTTCTGAAGAAAATCTTGATCGTCTTTTAAGGCTTTCGGAACGACACAGCCTAGCTCTCGCAATAACACTCAGGAAATTAAAGGCAGCAGGAGTTTCCTTCAACCAAGCACGTTTAAATCTTTTAATAACAGCCATTCTGCGAAATAGTGATGAATTATTCATTTTAGCTAATAACCTAACACACCACTGCTCCACTTATTTTATCTGCAGCAGAATTGACCGCATTTTAGCTTCCGATGAATTCTTGAGAGAATCACTAAGATTCATACCCATAGTAGAGTCCGCATTTATAGCGGACTATAGCGGAATCCTTTCGGGGCTCAAAGAAGACCCAAGCACCGTTGAAGAAATCTATTCTATTATAGATAAACATAAATCTCTTTTTGCGGGAAAATCTGATGTCCTCATTGGATATTTAATTGGAATTGTATGCATTAATTCAAGGAGAGAAAATTGGAGCGCCTCGAAAAGAGATGAATTTATAAGCGAGTTATTGAAAAATAAAAACCCACGCTCATTGCATTTAAGTTCCTTGGTTTATTTAGATTCAGTATCACGTGCACATTATGATCGCTACAAAAACCTCGTCAGAGACTCTCATGATCCCGATGCTTTTGCTCAGAATTTAGTGAAATTAGAAACCACCACAACCACTGAAGATCTAAAAAACAAAGCATTAACCCATCTAAGACCAGAAAGCGCAGTACAAGCCATATTCAAACTACAAGAAGTGGCAGCCCTATCAGAAACAAATTTAACTGAGGTCCTTAATCATCCATTCCCCGACAGAGCGGCCGAAGCTTTAATCCAAGCACGAAAGGAGCTTCCCGCATCCTGGGAAGAGAATAAGGCTAGAATTCTTGCATCCGACAATCCTGCCGTCATAGTGAAAACTTTGATCCAATGTCGTGAAAGAGGAATTTCAGCGGCCAATCAACTTATTATTATTGGATCTCACAACCCTACTTTGGCCCCCGAAGCTTTTGCATATTTAGCCGCTGAAGGAATGAGCCCTGATTGGATTCGAGCCAATCAAGCACTCATTTTTAATCATGAGCTCGATGAAAGAACTGATGATTTAATGTCACCGATTACTCTGGCTAAAATCTTAGTCACTTTGCATCGTCGAGCCCCGGATCTGCTCAGCACGATACAAGGAGCACATAGTGTCAACAGAAGTGTAAGCAGCTATTTTCTCGCACTCATAGTCTTATTTAATAGATCTATAGAATCTCCTGATAAGCAACCTGATAGGCTAATATCCACAACACGAGTTTTAATACCTTATAGGAATGAAAGTCGTCGCTGGTTCGCGACCTACCACATAATAGCCTCAACCAAGTGGATGATGGGAGGCGCCGATGAGCTTGCTAAAGAACTCTCACAATGCCTGGTTCATGAAGCTTTTGTAAAAGAATACGGTGATACTAATAATCCATTGCATCACTTTTTCCAGCACCTTTTATTAGTAGGCAGTTTATCTTCAAAACAAGCCGAGCTCTTTCTCGACGCTCGCCTAAAATCATTTTTCAGAGAAATATCTGTACTTGCTAAAATTCCTCGACTATCCATAAGCGACACAATTTACGCGGCCTGCGAAGAGGCTGAAGGTGATAAAGAAAAAGCTATCCATTTTATTATAGAAAAACTCAGCAAGGCCTTCTTTGGGCGTGCACGCTTTGATTATCCAGTTGTAGTTGTAGCTGCAGTTGCAGCTGCAGAAATTCAGGTTCTTGTGCCAGCGAGTGAAGCTACTCTAGCCGCAGGAGTTTTTCCTGTCGAAGCTAGTGCGGGGGAAACAAGGCCTTCTTCAGCAGCTGCAACGCCGTTGCTAGCTTCAGCTCGTACAGGAGCCACTTTATTTCATCTGCCCGTTCAACGCGCTGCAGCTGGTGCTGGCGCTACAGCGGCAGCTTCGGTTTCAGACAATAAAACCCGTGTGTTTCGCCTGTAGGAACGCCCGATACAACCAAAAATAACAAGGATTAATCCATACCAAGACCAGGAGCTCGCTAATATACCCATCATACCTGAAGATTGTTCATGGTGGAGTAGGTGGTGAGAGAACCTGCAAATGCAGATTCTCTCACCACCTTCCAAGCCATTTTAAATGGTGAGAAAACGTGCATTTGCAGGTTTTCTCACCACTTGGAGCCACCCATGATGATACCCACTTTTGCAGCATGAAATAATTTATAAGAAAATTTAGGCCACACCGTGTTGGGCTTCGAGGACTCAGCGCTAACCTACGCCAATTTGATAGCGCAACCTACTTTCGAACACCAGCGCCTGCAATAGCCGCAGCTTGAGCTTGACTCTGCACAAGTGTGGCGGGATTAGCAGCCGCATCACTGCTAGCCGCATCCTCTCTCCTTGCGGCAACAGGATCGCCAATCCCATCAGCAGGAGCAGCGCTTGCCCCTGTACCACCCACTTTTGCAGCAAAAAAACTAGCCGATGATGCCGCCGCTGATGGCAATGCTGCCCAAGTGAATTGCTTCCTTGCTAAATCAGCTTCAGTTCTATCCACTGGTGCTGTTTTTGGAACACCTGCTGCCCAAGCCTGTAAACTCGATACTGCATCTTTGGCCTTAGCACCGCGAGCATCATCTAGCTGTTTTTGAGCCTCCATCATTTCTTTAAATCGCTTAGGGCCGATGGTCTTTTGATAGTTTTCAAAACTTTCGAATAATCGACGCGCAATTAAAATATCTGGGGTTGGTTTCAGAGAACTTTTTATTGTACTTAAATGAGCTCGTCGTCGAATACGATCAACCAATATTGCGACAACACTGGCTAATTGTGCTTTAACTTCTTCAGGCAATTTTCCTGCTAAAGAAGCCAAACTTCCGCAGGATAAAACTTTTTCATCACGCTTTTCAGCAGAAGATCCTAGAAGACAACTAAAATCCCCTGAACCGGAGCACAAGATGGCTAATAAAAATCCAAAATATTCTTGCTCATCCTCCTGTATTTTTATCTGTGCAGGATTTATTTTAGCACTTGAACTTGGTGAAGAAATCGCCTTATACAAGGCCATCAATTGAAGATAAAAAGCCGCTAACTTTAATTTAGAATCAATTTTCGTGATAGCGACTATAGCAGGACGCAATGCTTCAATAAGCTCAAAATCTTCTGTTTTTAAGCGTGTTTTAGAGTCTTCACTCCCACCCAAATAAGCTAAAACATAACAAGTGTTAGCAGTCTCTAGTTCTCCAAAACCATCTCCATAGGTTATACCCAGATTGTAATAAACATCAGGAGACTTTCCCCCTTTTTCAAGATAGTCAGAAAAATAACTAATCGCTTCGCGGTACTTTTTCAGTTTATGATAATACGCACCTAGAAGATTAGTTGCTGCCAAAAAACCCTTGTCATGTGCACGCACGGCATAAGTCACTAATTTATTCGCCTGAGTTTCATCAGTGACAAGATCGGATTCCGGATGACAGCACTTATCCCCAGAACTCTTATACTGGCCACACCAAGCTTTTTGTCGCCCTTCCGCTTCGTAATTATAATAAAGCATTGCAATAGCATAAAGCTGCTTACTAGTCGCCGTGGTACTACTAGCTTCTGCCACCTGAGCCTCTGTAGGCAAAGAACCCTTTTTAACCGTTATTATCTTAGCTTCATAGCGATAGCGCATAGACTTCTCCTCAATAAAAATTCAATACCCAGGCCTTAAATTACAAATTTGTCTTGGTGATTTTAGCAGGGGAATATTAAGGAAACCTTAAGACCTCTCGAAATTGAAGATTTTTGGATATAGGGCACTTCCTCCTTGAATGTGCCTAGGGAGGTACTTGATGCGGCGTAGATACGACAAGGATATTGCCTTAAATTCAAAAATCTTCAATAACCAATCCCTATCAGCCCAATCAAATCAAACGATTATTTTTGGTGAATATCTTTCTCTATGATGAGTTAACTATAATTTACTTGGAAAAAACATATGACTCGCGCTTCAACTCCAACAGCCCTACCACCTGCTTTAAGAGACGCGTTCTTAGCTGTAGATCGTATTTTAGCAGACATTCGAGCGCTAGATCTTCGTAAAAAAGGCGAGGCTTTGATGGCTCTAGGTGTTTCACAAGACAGAATTAATGAATTAGAAAGACAAGGTCTTTTAGAAGATTACTCAAGGGTGAGCTTTAACACCAAGCCATTAAGCCTTCCTCAAGCTGTCGTTGCAATATCATGAGAACCCACAACCCCTTTTTATTGGCAATAATAGGGGGTAATTATTGCCAAATTTGGTAATAATAGGTACCTGTTATTACCAAATTTGGTTATTTTAGGGGGTTATTTTTACAAGCTGTTGATTTTAATAGGCCTAGGATGAGTTAAATGCAATGAAGCCAAACAGGGTGTGGCCGGCCCAAATTTTTTTAAATTTTAGATAAGGGCCTAATATTCTCTTAAGCTTCATTTGATAGGATGGATGCATTATAAAAGGATTCTTTTGGGGTATTTGATTCTGGGGGGTGCTGGGAAGCACACCTGTAGGGCTTCGAAGACTCAGCACCAACCTGCACCAACTTGATAGCCCAAGCTTAATATGGAGTTATTTACAATGCCGACATCTGCTGGGGCTGCCCCTGAAATTATACATACTGACTATATAAAAATGCGGGATGATATCGCTGGTAAAAAAGTAAAATTCACTTCTGGTGCTGGTGCAGATCGCTTTACCGATGTTTTCACACTACGTGCTCAACTCATCGCCGAGCTTGAAACATCATCTTCCAGCTTACTTCGTCCAACTCAAGTTGAGGCTTTACAAAGAAAACTGGACTTTATGCGCAGTGTCGATACACACTTACAAGTGATGCTCGATTACCGCGCAAGCGATCCCGCTTTTGCTGACGAGGAAGAGATCATAAATTCCGCTCAAGACGCAGTAAAAGCTTTATACACACAAATCAAAGACAGCGAAGAAGAAGTTGTTCTTGCATTACCGGCTTTAGATAATTTCATAGAACTCTTTAGTCGCGCTCAACGAAATTCGACGTTGAAATATAATTTTTCTGCGCACTACACTTCAAAGCAACAAACTGACATTCTAAAGAGTTGGACTAAAGCTGCCCCGTGCGAAGCTCAAGAATTTTTGTCGAGAGCAAGAAAAACTACTATTACAGACTATAGGCTTTCGTATGGATTCCGTGGTTATGGTGATTATGCTTGGCGTGAGGAGTACACACCAAAGCACGCCCTAGTTATAAACAGCTTAAGCAGGTACTTCCAAGCCACTCCCGAAGTATTCGCCATACTGCTTGACACTTCATCTCATAAGAACATGATCATCCAATTAAAAACACTGCTGTCTAAAATAACAAATCCAGCCGTAGCCTCACTGATAACAAAATACAAGGCCATTATAGCCAAGCTGGAATTACAATTGGCTGAAATTAGAGATGAAAAGAGTGCCACGGAATTCAAGTTCAAGCTTATCGAGCTGAGTGCTTTGATGACTGATTCCGCTTTACAAAATCTGATGGCATTACCCCCTACGCTTGATCTCGAGAGGGAGGATGAAGTTTTTATGACTGATCTGCCTAATATTTTAAAATTCATTAAAGCCTATAATGATAGGATTAAAAGATTAGATGCTTTGCGTCGCAAAACCTTTGCTGATCATCCTGTGGCTGCGGCTATTCTAGCAAAACGCACTGAGGTATTAAATTTAGTCGAACTATATGCCAATAGATCAGGACGATTAGAGCTATTGGATATTTTAGCGGGCTCCGCCACCTTCGATAAACTAACGGAAGTGGATACTAAATTAGCTGAAGTTTTAACTCTACTTCCAGCCGGTATTAGAGTTGAATTTGAGGCAGAGGCTGATTTGGATACATTCTTAGCCAAAGTACGTGAATTGCACACTTTAGCTTTGCCTATTAAAACCAAACGCAGTGAAGTGCAAGCTTTGATTACTCAACGACGTGATCATAAATTCCCAGCTAATGCTAAACTAACTCGCATGATGCCCGCTATTCAGGCTAAACGTAAAGAAGCCTTAGCCGATATTGAAAGGCGCTTAGCTCAAGCTGATCTTGCGACTGCCAGTGCGATTGAAGCTGAATTAGTCTCACTACAACACTTTGATAAAAACTTAAGTCTAGTACTTCCCATACTGTACTACGATGCTGTGCTAACAGAAGCTGATGCATTAACACCAGAATTGATATCTCAATTACGCGTTTATGGGACAGAGTTATCAGAACTTCGATTGCAGCTTTACCGCCTATCCAATATTACTTTTGATCTTCAAATTTCCGACGACCCAAAAGATCGATTGCACGCACCTGGCTTTACAACATGGCGCGCTCATGGAGCGGCTTCAGAGCAATTAGGATGGGAAGTATTTCTTGCACAACCCTCACGGGCTCAGCTAGCTGCTGTTAAGGACCGCGTTTCTGAATTCGAAAACTTATGCTATGAACTTCGGGCAATATTCTATCGAGAATCAGACAGAGCAAAGGATGCTACTCATTTACTCGTTGTTGCGGCTCCTGCCCTAGCAGCGATTACGAGTAGTTTCAATAAAGTTCGCACTGCCGAGGAAATAACGGCCGAAGAGCGTGCCGCAAGAGCGGCCTTCATGGCTCATTATAATGATCATAGAAGCTTAATATGTCAGCTGCGTGCCTTGAGATTAAAAAACTTCAGCAACACAATGGATGCTGAAATTCAAGCAGCACGAGAAGCTATCCTAATAAAATTGCTCACCACCACCTATAACACCGAAACGGCAGAAAGCTATGCGTCTATTCGAGCACACATAACACTACTTCGCGAAGTGGATGCAGATCTAGAATTAATTTTTAATTACAATCCTAAAAAACCCATCGATGGCATCACACCAGAGGGTATAACTGAGGCTTTAAATCATATCAAGGCGCGATATCAAGCTTTAGCTGAAAAAACGCCTCGAGTTATCGAAGTCAACACCATCATTCGGATGCTGCAATTGCGTAGTCGTAGTATTGAGTTAGAGTCAACCGTAGCTCCAGTAAGTGCGGATGGTCTGAACAGTGGTGGCCCTGCTACTGCCGGATATCACACCATAGACGCAGAACTTGACCCGCTCAGAACTGCAAAAATAACCCCTGACACCAACCTCTTTAGTTTATTCCAAAGCGCTAAAGATCATGCTGGAGCTCCAGCAGCAGGTGCGGGCGTGAGTGCAACACATCGGTTGGGGTGATGTGAGGTTCAACCATCTTAAGAGCTAATATTTCCTTAAGCTTCCTTTGATAAAATGGATATAACAAGCTCAATACACAACCCGTTGGAGTTATTTAAATGCCGAAACTTACTGATAATTACCCGGATATTATAAAGATTGCCCATGCTAAAGAATGGAAGGGAGTCAAAGACTATGCCATAGCTAATCCATTAGACGAAGCTGCAAGAGCAGAAGAACACAGAGCAGACGTAATGCTTCCCGGTGCAGGATATGGCAATGCCTTAATTATCGCGGTGCAAGCCGCTGCTGAAACTGAAGATAATGAAGCCGCTGAAGCCGCTATAGCTCTTATTAATGCTGGCGCTAATCCCAACTATTATCTACATCCTAGTCGAGTCAATACAGCTGCAGGTGAAAAGAAAAATGATACGACTTTACTGTTAGCGGCTCGTAAAGGGAATAAGCGATTGGTTGGGGCCTTACTCAAGGCAGGCGCCTCCATTCTTTCTAAGCCTGAGACTGACAAGATTGTAGCTGAAGTCGGCTGGGAAAGAAGCCCTATCGTGGCCGCAGCTGAGGCCGAGCAATGGAAAACCGTAGAGCTCTTTGCCAATGAACGTCACCTAAGTCCAGATGAAGAAAAGTGGGAGCTAGACGGATCTAAACTCTATGGCGCCAAATACAGCTATGCCCTTTATCTTGCTATTCGTGCTGATACAGAAGCCTCTACGGATGCCGCTATTGCTCTTTTTAATGCTGGAGCTTCAACCCAATTTTTCTTGCCAGATAAGCTATATCGAGCCGATGAGTGGAGTATTCATCATAGGACCCTCAATTTAATCGAGCGAAAAGGCAATGGAAGAATGCTGAGTGCTATTAAACATAAGCATGATGTTGCAAAGCTGCAGTCTGATATCGCCGATGCCTGGGGAAAAAGATTCATTCCTGCTGCTGGTGCTGGTGCTGGTGCTGGTGCTTATGCTGGCCGCTTCACCGATATACTCACACTACGCTTTCAACTCATCTTCGAGCTTACGTATGCATCACGCGTCAAGCCGTTACTTCCAACTCAACTTGCGGTTTTACAAAAAAAACTTAACTCTATAGAACGTGTAGATGGATATTTAGAACTGATTATCTATGATTACCGCACAAACAATCACACTACGACTGATGGGGAAAAAATCAGAAGTGACGCCCAAGCTGTAGCGAAAGCTTTGTATACACAAATCAAAGACAGCGAAGAAGAAGTTGTTGTTGCTTCCCCAGCTTTAGATGATTTTATGGAATTCTCTGCTCGTACTGCACGAAGCACGACTTTAGCAACACGATTTTCTGCGTGCACTCCAGAACAACAGACTGAGATCCTAAATAGTTGGACTTCAACAGACCCGCGCTCTGCAGCTCAGCTATTTTTGTCGGAAATAAGAGCGATTTGCCAACGAAACTATTTTTGTGCGCTTTCGCATGATCCAGGATTGCATGCCACCCTATTCGTTAGAGAAAGCTTAGAAAAAAACATCCAAGCTACTCCTGAAGTATTAGCCGTGATTTTTGATACTTCGCCTCACAGGAGAATGATCAACGAATTAGAAATAGAGCTGTCTAGAATAACAAATCCTGTAGCTAGACCACTGATAGCAAAATACAGGGCCCTTGTAGAAAAATTGAAATCACAATTAAGTGACATTAAAAATAACGAAAGCCTCGTGGAATTCAAGCTCAAGCTTGTCCAGCTTAGCGCTTTGATGACTGACCCCGCTTTACAAGATCTATTTGCATTGTCCCCTCAGCTCGATCTTGAAAGGGATGATGAAGCCTTTATAGCTGACCTGCCTAATCTTTTAAAACTCATTAAAGCCTATAATGACAGAATTAGAAAATTGGATGCATTTCGCAGTAAAACTTTTGCTGATCATCCTATCACTGAAGCTATTCGAGCACAGCGTGCAGAAGTTTTAACTTTAGTCGAAACATCGGCTCACAGATCAGCACGATTAGAGGTATTGGATATATTGGTGAGCCCTGCCATCTTAGACAAACTAACGGAACTGGATACTAAATTGGCTGAAGCTTTAAGTCTGCTTCCAGCCGGTGTTAGAGTTGAATTAGAAACAGAGGCTGAATTAGATACACTCTTGGCTAAGGTGCGTGAATTGCACACTTTAGCTGTGGCTATTTACACTAGACGCCGTGAGCTTTTTGAACGACGTGCTTATGCACCCCCCATTAATCATCAATTAGCTCTTTTTTTGTACAGAATTCAGTCTAAACGCGAACAATATTTAATCAATATTAAAGAACGCTTAGATCGAGCCGATCGTATAGCTGCAAGTTTAATTGAATCTGAATTGGCCGCATTAAAAGAATTTGATGAAAAGTTAAGTAAGATAGCTCCTACACTCCTCTACAGTTTAGATATGACAGATTCCGATGCCTTAGCACCAGGATTTCTTGATAAGTTAAAATCTTATAATTCAACGGCATTGGAACTTAGAAATACGTTACAGCTTCTATCCTTCTTTGGCGACAGCCTTCGACACCGAGATTTCTACAGCCCCGGGCATCAATTGCACGCTATTATGAATAGAGTAATTACGGCTTATGAGCTTGCTGTGGATAAATTAAAAACCGAAATTCCTGAAGCATCCTCATGGACTAAGTTAGAGGGTATTGGGAGGCGCATCTGTGAACTTGGACACTTAAAAGAGGAGCTTAAATTGATCGTCTCTCGAGAATCAAGACGTAGCGGGAGTGTTACTCCTTCTGTTGTTGCTTCAGCCCTAGAAGCGATTGCAAGCGGTTGCACTAAAATTCATGATGACGAGAGAATAACGCGGGGAGAAATTTCCGCCAGAGCGGCTTTTTCGGCTCATAATAATGTTTATGAGTATCTCACCGCTCAGCTGGCTGACTTAAAACTTAAAAAATTCATCGAAGCAGTGGGTCCTAAAATTCTAGCAGACCTGAGAGCTGAAATTTTAGCGGCACGAGAAGCTGCCCTGAAAAAATTGATCACTAATACAGATAACACCGAAACTAAAGAAAGCTGTGCGGCTATTCAAGCACATATAAAGGCACTCCAGACAATGGATGCAGATCTAGAATTAATTCTTAATTACAATTATGACAAACCCGTCGGCGGTATCACACCAGCCAATATGGTTGGGGCCTCATATGATATTAGGGCGCAATATCAAGCTTTAGCTGAAGAAACTCCTCGAGTCATAAGCGAAGTACCTGCAACCATTCTGAAATTGCGTTTGCAAAGCATTACTTTAGAATCAACCATGGCTTCAGTAACTCTCAATGCTCTAAACAGAGGCGGTGTTGCTACTGCGGCAGACAATGCAATAGCCGAAGAGGTTGACGCGCTAAGAGCTGCAAAAATAACCCCTGACACTGGCTTCTTTGGTTTATTCCGAAGAGGTAGAAAGGACGCTGCAGCAACACCTCCAGCAGCAGGTGCAGGTGCTCTGGCACAAGCAGGTGCGGGTGCAGCACGTAGTTTTGGCACTAAACCGGCGTAGGGGCGATCCATTAGGTGTGGTGTCAGGCTGCGGCAGAGCCTACACCACGCCTCCATATTGCCCGTCTTGATTGAACAGAGATCTCCCTATCGGGTAGGGGCGCCTGATTTAAAATTGGCCGAATCGCCCGTCTCGATTGAACAGAGATCTCGTTACAGGGTAGACGGGTGATTCATGAATCACCCCTACCTGATAGAGAGATCTCGTTACAGGAAAGGGAGACAATTCGTGAATTGTCTCTACGCCAATTTGATAGCCCGTTTAATATTCAATCCGCACAGCTGCCCTACCATAACGACTAGCGGCTTCGGCTAATAATTCGTCACTGAGATTGACGCGCCATTCGGGGCCTAGGGCTAATTCGGCTCGGGCTTGGTTGTCTTGGTAGAGAATGACGACAGGGCAACGACCACCACGGTAGGGTTTTAATAATTGGCCTAATTCGATGGCGTGATCTTCTATTTTAGTTTCATTTTCTAAACTGATAACAAGGCGTCGGGTGGCTTTTTTACGGAAGCTGGCTAAAGAGGTGGCTGATTCGGCCATTATTTTCATACCGCCATTAAAATCATCACGAGCAGCTTCACCTTTCACGATGACGACCTGATCTTTAATGATTTCTTCACGTACTGTGTCGTAGATTTCACCAAAAACGGTGACATCCACTCGGGTATTTTGATCTTCCAAAGTAACTATCGCCATTTTTTTGCCACGCTTAGTCACGATGGTGCGTACAGAAAAAACGAGTGCTGCGATCAAGACGTTGCGCCCTATCATTTTACTGAGTTCACTCAAAGGCGTTAAACTTAATTGCTTTAATTCATGTTCATAAGCGGCGAGCGGATGTCCACTGAAATAAAAACCCACGGTTTCACGTTCAGCTTTTAAACGTTGCAAATCAGTCCAAGCCAGAGCTTCCACATAATCAGGCGCTGTGGTTGGCGCATGCTCTTCAACTTGACCGAATAGATCCACTTGACCCTGCTCTTGATTGCGAGTGGTTTGCTCCACTAATTTTAAGGCTTTATCAATGGAGGCCATTAATTTAGCGCGATCTACTTTAAAGCAATCCATGGCACCGGAACGAATTAAAGCTTCTAATGCACGACGATTTAATTTGCGCGTATCTTGACGCTGACAAAAATCGAAGAAATTAAGATAGGGGCCATTCTTATCACGCTCTTCCACCAATTGATTGACAGCAGCTTCGCCCACGCCTTTTACAGCACCCAAACCAAAAACAATCTCTCCTTGGGGGCTAACGGTGAAATGATAAAAACCTGTCGCTAAATTAGGTGGCAATAAGCTTAATTGCATGCGCTTGGCTTCTTCAATAAAACCCACTACTTTATCGGTATTGTCCATATCAGACGATAAAACAGCGGCCATGAATTCAGCAGGATAATGCGCTTTTAACCAAGCTGTTTGATAAGCAATTAAAGCATAGGCGGCCGAATGCGATTTATTAAAACCGTAGCCTGCAAATTTTTCCATTAAATCGAAAATATGCGCCGATATTTGCTCGGCAATACCGCGCTCTTTAGCGCCCGCTACAAAGATCTCACGCTGCTTGGCCATTTCTTCGGGTTTTTTCTTACCCATCGCACGCCTTAAAATATCAGCGCCTCCCAAAGAATAACCCGCTAAATTTTGGGCAATTTGCATCACCTGCTCTTGATATAAAATGACCCCATAAGTGGTATTTAAAATAGGTTCAAGATCCGGGTGCGGGTATTCAACGCGTGCTAAGCCGTGTTTACGATTAATGAAATCATCGACCATTCCCGATTGCAAAGGACCGGGTCTGAACAAAGCCACCAAAGCGGTAATATCTTCAAAACGATCGGGTTGGATTCTGCGAACTAAATCCTTCATGCCGCGTGATTCTAATTGGAAAACAGCGGAAGTCGCGCAAGCTTTTAAGAGATCAAAGCTTTTAGCATCATCCAGAGGGATTTCATCGATGTTTATTTCAGGTAATTGTTCTGCTCGACGCTTGGCATTAATGGTTTGCAAGGCCCAGTCAATAATCGTTAAAGTACGAAGACCCAAGAAGTCAAATTTAACCAAACCCACCGCTTCCACATCGTCTTTATCAAATTGACTCACGACATGAATTGCACCCGGTTCACAATACAGTGGGGTGAAATCCGTTAACAAAGTGGGAGCAATCACAACACCACCCGCGTGCTTTCCTGCGTTACGAGCCAGGCCTTCCAGTTTTCTGGCTAAATCAATGAGGGTTCTGACTTCGTCTTCATTGTCATAGCGCGTTTGTAATTGTTCTTCTTGATCCAAAGCTTTTTCTAAAGTCATACCAATTTCAAAAGGAATTAATTTAGCGATTTTATCGACAAAACCATAGGGTAAACTTAAAACTCGACCCACATCGCGCACCACCGCTTTGGCAGCCATAGTTCCATAGGTAATGATTTGCGCCACGCAATCACGACCATAACGATCGGCCACATAATCAATCACCCGATCACGGCGTTCCATACAAAAATCGATATCAAAATCAGGCATGGAGATACGTTCGGGATTTAGAAAACGCTCAAATAATAATTCATGAATGAGCGGATCAAGCTCTGTAATGCCCAGAGCATAAGCCACTAAAGATCCGGCACCTGAACCACGGCCCGGCCCTACCGGAATTTTTTGATTTTTAGCCCAACGAATAAAATCCGCCACAATTAAAAAATAACCGCCAAAACCCATGCGATTAATAACATCCAGCTCACGCGTTAAACGTTTGGCATATTCCTCTCTGCGCTCTGGAGTGAGGTCTGAAATTCGTCGAAGACGAATTTCAAGACCTTCTTCCGATTGCACTTTAAAATAGTTTTCGAGCACGACGCCTTCAGGTAAAGGAAAGCGGGGTAAGAAATTCTGGCCTAAAGTCAATTCAACGCTGCAACGTTCTGCAATGAGCACGGTGTTGGCTAGAGCCTCGGGAATATCAGAAAATAGGGTCTGCATTTCCTCGGGACTGCGCAGATATTGCTGATCACTGTAGAGACGCGCCCTACTTTGATCGTCTAAAACTTGGCTTTGACGAATACACACACGGGCTTCATGTGCTTCAAATTCATCCGCATTCAAAAAGCGAACATCATTAGTAGCTACCACAGGCACTGAAAATTCTTCGGCTAAGACTAAGGCCGCTTGCAAATAGGCTTCTTCTTGATCACGACCTGTGCGTTGCAATTCAATATAAAAACGATTAGGGAAAGTTTCCATCCATCGTTGTAGATGCGCTTTGGCATCGGATGGCTTGTCCATTAACAACGAACGCCCAATATCGCCTTCTCGCGCACCGGACAAAACAATGAGACCTTCGTTAGCCTTTGCCAACCAATCCCATTGAATAACGGCTTGATCATTGGCTTGACCCTCTAAATAAGCTTTAGAAATAAGTCTTGTTAGATTTTTGTAACCTTCTTGATTTTGACAAAGCAAGCTGGCTTTAGTGACTGTTTGATCCTGAGGATTTTTAAGAAGAATATCAGCGCCCACTATGGGCTTCACACCTGAGTTTAAAGCCTCTCTGTAAAATTTAACCAAAGCAAATAAATTACAGTGATCCGTAATCGCAACCGCAGGCATGTTCAAAGACACGCTGAGCACCAGTTCATCAATGCGAATTAATCCGTCAACTAATGAATATTCGCTGTGGACCCTGAGGTGAACAAAATTAAAACTCATAAAGACTCAGATTGGAATTGATGAGATAAAGAGCGACGCTGTTCATAACGTTCAACCGCCAAACGAATTAATTCATCCAATAATTGATCAATGGGCAAGCCACTGGTTTCCCACATCTTGGGATACATGCTGATGGACGTAAAACCCGGGATGGTATTTATTTCGTTAAAATAAACTTTATTTTCAGGGCTCAAGAAAAAATCGACTCGCGCCATGCCACTGCATTCAACCGCTTTATAAACTTGCAAAGCTATGGCTTGTATTTCTGCCCCCACCGCCGGAGACAAATCAGCGTGATTGATAATGGTGGCGCCATTCGGATCTAAATATTTAGCTTCATAGGAATAAAATTCATAATGCACTTGCAATTCACCTGGCCAAGAAGCCTTAGGATTGGTATTCCCCAAAACAGCGACTTCAATCTCGCGACCTGTAATATTTTCTTCAATAATTAATTTATCATCGTATTGGAAAGCGAAATCGAGTGCTTTTTGCAGATCTTCTTCAGCTTTGACTTTATTAATACCGACTGAAGAACCTAAGCGCGAGGGCTTTACAAAACAAGGATAACCAAAGCTTTCTTTGATTTTGGCAGCGATTTCATCACGTGAATCGTCTGAATACGCCACCAACCAACGACAGGTTAAAATACCCGCATCGTAGGTTAATTGTTTGGTGATAACCTTATCCATGCACACCGCTGAACTTAAAACACCGGCGCCCACATAAGGTTTGTTGGCCATTTCAAACAAACCTTGTAAATCCCCATCTTCACCGTGTGTTCCATGAACCAGCGGGAAAATAACATCACTGGCAAAACGCTGCTGCGTTTTACAGGACATCCAATTGTATTGGGCGTCCCCCAATAATAAACTCAACTCTTGATCCAGAGGACTGGCTTTCAATTGATCGACTTCAGCCGCCAAAAAGCTTTCTTTCTCCCACCAAAACCATTGTCCTTTTTGATTAATATAAATCACCTGAACTTCATGGTGCTTAGGATTTAAAGCGGCAACCACGGTTTTCGCAGAGCGTATAGAGACCTCGTGTTCTGCAGATTGTCCGCCGCAGAGTACAGCTACTTTAGTTAAATTCACATTGACTCCTTTAATTTAAAATTGGCCGAATCGCCCTTCTTTCCTGTAACGCGATCTCGCTATCGGGTAGAGACAATTCATGAATTGTCTCTCTATCCTGTAACGAAAGAGACAATTCATGAATTGTCTCTACCCGATAGCAAGATCTCTGTTCAATCAAGATGGGCGACTGCCAGAATCGCCAGTTTGATTGGTGCAAAACTTTGTCGGTGGCAATCAGCCACTCCTAGACGCTCAAGAGCCGATAAATGTAAGGCCGTGCCATAACCTTTATGTTGCGCGAAGCCGTAGCCTGGATAAAGCGCTTCATAGCCCTCCATCTCTCGATCGCGGGTTACTTTGGCAATAATAGAAGCGGCCATAATAGCGGGCTCTAGGGCATCTCCGCCAATAATCGCTTGAGAGGGCATATCCAAAATAGGGCAACGATTGCCATCGATTAAGACTTTCTGTGGCCTATGGCTCAAGGCCTGAACAGCGCGCTGCATAGCCAGCATCGTAGCCTGAAGGATGTTGATTTCATCGATTTCAAGCACGGAGCTTTTGCCTATACCTACGGCTATAGAATGAGCGAGAATTTCAGCATAGAGCCGTTCTCGCTTCATAGGACTCAGCTTTTTGGAATCATTAAGGCCCACAATGGGACGCTCTGGATTTAAAATGACGGCAGCCGCCACCACAGGCCCAGCCAAAGGACCACGCCCAGCCTCGTCAACTCCAGCAATCAATATATTAAGCTTAGACAAAATTGGCCTCTCCATGGCTTCCTTTCCCGCCTGGAAGGCGGATACGTTTATCAAACCTTTCTACCCGCGTGTTTACGCGGGAAAGGAATGCTGCTGGTTTTAGACTGGACTCCCGCCTCCGCGGGAATGACAGTCAAGAATAGTCGAGTAAAAACAAATTTTGTCCTGTACAGAGCTCAATATCACGCGCCTAGCGTGATATTGCCTCGCCTAACAAAAAATGCTATACCCATCGCACCTGAAGATGCGAACTTAGAGTTCCAGCTTACGAGAAGTTGGGGCGTTCTGATTGAGAAAAAGGCGAGGAATAGTCATTCTATTTCGAGTCTTTTTCGATTGAAGAACGCCCCAAATTCGAAGTAAGATGGGGCTCTAAGTTCGCATCTTCAGGTGCGATGGGTATAGTATACGGCACCTCATTTACATTGATAAGAACAAGATGAAAAAAATTAGAACGGCTGTCGTTGGAACGGGTTATTTGGGCAAATTCCATGCCCAAAAATACGCCCTACTGCCCCAAGCTGAACTGGTGGCTGTTTGCGATACCGACCCTCTGATCGCTCATCAGCAAGCTGAAATTCATCAGCTCAAAACCTTCACGAATTACCGAGAACTCATTGGTCAGGTGGATGCCGTCAGCATAGTGGTGCCCACAAAGTTGCATTATGAAGTCGCTCTCTTTTTCCTGCAGCACGGTGTTCATGTGTTGGTTGAAAAACCCATTAGCACCACCTTGCAAGAAGCGGATGAATTAATCCGAGTGGCCAAAGAACAAGATTTAATTTTACAAGTCGGCCATATTGAACGATTTAATCCAGGCTTTAAAAGTTTAGAAGCTCGTGTTAAAACGCCGCAGTTTATAGAAAGCACGCGCCTGGCTCCTTTCAAAACTCGAGGAGCGGATGCCAATGTTATTTTAGATCTTATGATTCATGATCTTGACTTAATACAAGCTTTAATGCGACAACCCATTCAGTCAATTAAGGCCTCCGGTGTTTCACTGATAACGCGCGATGTGGATGTGGCCAAAGTGAAAGTGGAATTTAGCGATGGTCGATTGGCTTTTCTAAAAGCTGGCCGAACAAATCCTAATACCCAACGCGAGCTTTCCGTTTACCAAGAAGACGAACACTTACATCTTGATATGCAGGCTAAAACCTTAACGCGCTATCAACGAAATTCAGCGAATTCCAGTACCGAAGCCCTGATTGAAGAAATTCTTATACCCAATGAAGATGCTTTGTATAATGAACTCAATGCTTTTTTAAATGCTATTTTGGGACTAGAGGCTGTAACTGTTTCGGGTGAAGATGGTTTCATCGCTCTAGAATCTGCTCTAAAAATCACCTCCCTCATTCTTGCCTCAAAGATTCGCTCATGACACACACTAAAGAAATACTCGTTATTGCTGGTGAGGCCTCAGGCGATGTCTTAGGTGCTGAACTCATTTATTTATTACAAAAAAACGACCCTTCCTTAAAAATAGAGGCCATGGGCGGCGCTAAAATTCAAGCAACAGGCGCAGAAATTTTAGTGGATTCACGTCATTTATCCGTGATTGGCTTATGGGAAGTCATCACACATTTTTTTATTATTCGACGCGCTTACAACACCCTCAAGCAATATTTAAAAGAACATAAACCTGCCTTGCTTATTACGATTGATTATCCCGGATTTAATTTACGCATGGCCAAAATAGCGCATGAGCAGAACATTAAAGTGCTGCATTATGTGAGCCCACAAATTTGGGCTTCTCGCTATCATCGCATTCATAGTATAAAAAAATACATTCATCACATTGTTGTCTTTTTTAAATTTGAACAGGCGATTTATGAGCGTGAAGGGGTTCCTGTTAGTTTAGTAGCCCATCCTTTATTAAAATTAAGTCAAATCGACGTAGATTGTTCTGCAATAGCTCAGAAATTAAATTTAAACTTAGAAGCACCCATCATTGCCTTGCTGCCAGGTAGCCGCCCGGGTGAGATTAAAAAATTAATGCCCATTATTCTTGCCGCAAAAAATTTAATTAAAGCCCAGATTCCCAGCGCGCAATTTGTATTGCCACTGGCCTCAAGCCTAAAGCCTTCCAATCTTGAAATTTATTTAGATGATTCCATTATACTGACCGAGCTTCCCGCCTATGAAATATTAAAATTAAGCACAGCCGCTATTGTTACTTCAGGCACTGCAACCCTGGAAGCCGCTTTAATGAAAACGCCTTTAGTGGTTATTTATAAAGTCTTCGGTTATCAAATTGCCAAAAAATGGATTATCAAAACTCCCTACATAGGTTTATGTAATATTGCCGCAGGAGAATGCGTGGCCAAGGAATTTATCCAACACGATGCAAAACCTGAATTAATTGCGGCTGAAATTGTGAAATTAATTGAAGACGCGGTTTATCGCAAAGAAACTCTCTTGAAACTTGAAAGGGTGAGAAATCAATTAGGCCATAAAGATGCCGCGGTGTGTCTGGTTGAATTAATCAAACAAACCCTATAAAATCCCCTCCCTATGAAATTTATTGATCTAGAAACTCCCTACCTGCAATCCAAAGATGAGATAAATGCCGCTATTCAGCGTGTTTTAACGCATGGGCAATATATTGGTGGCCCAGAAATTGCTGAATTGGAAGGAAAGCTAGCCGCCAGAGCAGGCGTTCGTCATTGTATCGTCATGAACAGCGGAACGTGCGCGCTTCAAGTGGCTTTAATGGCCCTTAACATAGGCCCTGGTGACGAGGTTATCACAACCCCTTTTAGTTTCTTTGCTATAGCAGAAGCCATTCTGTTGGTGGGTGCCAAAGCTGTATTTGTCGATATTGATTCCCGCACTTACAATCTTGACCCTCAATTACTGGAAAAGGCTATCACTCAAAATACTAAAGCCATTATTCCTGTCAGCCTTTTTGGTCAATGCGCGGACTTTGATGCCATTAATGCCATTGCAGAACGACACAATAATATTCCGGTTATTGAAGATGGCGCCCAAAGCTTTGGTGCTCTTTATAAGGGCCGACCCTCTTGTGGCCTCTCCACGCTAGCCACTACCAGTTTCTTCCCCTCTAAACCCTTAGGTTGTTATGGTGAAGGCGGCGCCTGTTTCACGAATGATGATCAACTAGCACATTTAATGCGTAGCATTATTAATCATGGGCAAGAAGGACGTTATGAACATGTGCGAGTGGGCTTTAATGGACGTTTAGCCAGTATTCAAGCGGCTGTGCTCTTAGTGAAATTGGAAAGCTTTACGAAAGAAATAGAATTACGACAAAGTGTTGCTGCTTATTATCAAGAGCAACTCAAAGAGGCGGTGATCACACCCTACATAGAAGATTATAATTTAAGTGTTTATGCGCAATACACTATTCAAGTGGAGCAACGCGATTCCGTACAAGAAAAATTAAAAACAGCGGGCATTCCTACCGCGGTTCACTATCCAAAGCCTTTGCACAAACAACCTATTTTTAAAGAAACGGCTTATTATTCGCTTTCTTTTCCCGAGAGTGAATTGGCGGCAGCGCGAGTATTGAGCCTTCCATTCTATCCTTCAATGAGCCCGGAAAATGTTAAACGTGTGTGTGACTGCCTGTAGGGGTGCCCCTACGGCTGTCAGATTTAATCCTCGACCGACTCATCAACACCCAAAGTCGTCATAGCAATCCCTCGAGTACTTTTATCAATCGCTTCTAACATAAGCTCTAATTCTTTACATTCAAGCGCCATTTTTTCGAGCTCTGCACGAGCATTCATTAAACCATAGCCTCGGCGAAATAAAATTCTATACGCACTGCGAATATGATCAATCACTTCCTTTGAAAAACCATGTCGACGCAAACCGACGATATTAACGGCGATGGGATGCGCAGGCACACCGTGCACCATCACATAGGGCAAAACATCTTGATTCAGCGCAGAAGCTCCGCCCACAAAACTATAGGCACCCACATTACAATTCTGGTGAACCAAGGCTGAGCCGCCTAAGGTCGCATGATCCGATACATTCACATGCCCACCTACTGTGGCGTTATTAGCAAAAACAACATGGTTAGCAATCTTACAGTCGTGAGCAATATGCGCATAACACATAATGAAATTATGGTCGCCAACAGAAGTTATACCGCCTTCTTTAGCGCTGCGGTGTATGGTGCTAAATTCACGAATAATATTATGATCGCCGATATGCAACCAACTTTCTTGACCTTTGTAATGAATATCTTGAGGATCGTCAGCCAGAGAGACAAAGGAATGGATCTTATTATGTTTGCCAATAATACAATTTTTCTTAATCACCGCATGCGCTGCAATTTCCGTTCCTTCTCCAATTTCAACCTTAGGGCCAATGATGGCATAAGCACCCACCACAACCCCAGGGCCTATCACCGCATCGGGTGAGATTTTAGCAGACTCATCAATAACAGCCGTGGAATGAATCACTGTGCACTCTCCTCTTTAGAGGAACGAGATCGTCGTGCAATACCACGCTGGCTACGATCAATGGCATCAATCATCAGTTGAATTTCCGGACAAGCTGGCACCATTTTTATTAATTCTTCACGCGCGTCTTCTAATTTATTACCACGACGAAATAAAATTCTGTAGGCGTGACGAATATGCTCAATGGCGCTCTCAGAAAATCCATGACGACGCAAACCCACCAAATTAACGGAGATGGGATAAGCGGGAACCCCATGAAAAATCACATAAGGCATAGCGTCCTGACCTAAGCCTGCAGCTCCACCAATAAAACTATGAGCACCAATATTACAAAACTGATGCACCACAGCGCCACCGCCAATAATGGCATAATCATCTACTTGTATATGGCCTGCCAAAGTCGCTAAATTTGAAAAAACAACATAATTACCTACTCGACAATCGTGAGCGACGTGGGTGTAGGACATAAATAAATTATGATCACCAATTAAAGTAATATCGGAGCCACCGGAGCCTCTGTTAATCGTGCAAAATTCTCTGAAGGTATTGTGATCGCCAATATGCAACCAAGCTTCGCCGCCCTTATATTTTAAATCTTGAGAATCATTTCCAAGGGAGGCATAGGAATAAATAATATTTCCTTTTCCTATCTTGGTATTTTTTGCAATAAGCGCATTGGAACCCACAGTGGTACCTGCTCCAATTTCAACTTCAGGCCCAATGACACTATAAGGCCCAACGCTCACATCCGCTGCAAGTTTTGCCGAGGGGTCAATAATGGCAGTTGCATGAATCATACATCGCCTCCTCGTATGGTCATGAATTCTGCATAACACGCTACATCGCCATCAACGGTGGCTGTACCTTTAAATTTCCACAAATTCAATCGATATTTTATTAGTTCAACTTCCATGCGCAATTGATCTCCTGGCTCAACGACACGCTTGAAGCGCGCATTATCAATGCCAGCGAATAAAAAGGGATTCTCACCTGTAAATTCTTCATTTAAGGTTTTGAGGGTCAACAAGCCTGCGGTTTGAGCCATGGCTTCGATGATTAAAACACCGGGCATGACAGGCCTAAAGGGGAAATGCCCATTAAAAAATTCTTCGTTCACGCTCACATTTTTTATAGCGACTATAGACTTTCCTAAATTCATCTCAATCACTTTATCCACCAATAAAAAGGGATAGCGATGCGGTATAAAGTTTTTTATTTCATTGATGCTCATTTTCATGATGACTGCCTCTTTTCTAAAGTTTTTAAACGATCAACTATATTATCTAACTGCAAAAAGCGTATTAATAATTTCTTCCAAATTTTACTGGGTTGTGCATGAAAGAATGAGGTGTAGACACCTGGGGTATCGATTGATTTCAACACACCCGAAGTCGCTGTAATAATAACGCCGTCACAAATACTGATGTGCCCATTGAAATTAACTGAACCTCCAACCATGCAATAACGACCAATCTTAGTACCACCTGCAATGGCAGTACAGGCGGCAATGGCCGTATGAGCGCCAATACGAACATTATGTGCTATCTGAATTAAGTTATCTAAACGCACACCGTCTTCAATGACCGTGTCTTCTAAAGCACCTCGATCGATGCAGGTATTGGCACCAATCTCCACGTCATTACCGATGATGACGGATCCTAGCTGATAAATTTTCACCCAGGTTTTTTCCGGGCTGTGTGCATTACCGAAACCATCAGAACCTAGGACAGCACCAGGATGAATAATAACGCGAGAGCCTATTTTAACGCGCTCACCTATGCTCACCTTGGCATGAATATGGCAGTTTTCTCCTAAACTTGCATGATCCCCAACGACTACGCCCGGCTTTAAAACGCTGTGAGCCCCGATCACGACTTCTTCGCCAATAACGCATTCTGCGCCAATGCTGGCCGTCTCATCAATTTTAGCGCTAGCTGCAATCACAGCAGTGGGATGAATACCTGGCTTTGGCTTTGAGGCATTGTCAAATAAAGCACTCAATTGCGCATAAGCGAGATAGGGATCTCTGCAAATCAGAGCATTGGTTGAACAGGCTTCAAGATCACCTGCTCTCAACACAACGGCAGAGGCCTTAGTCTTAGCCAGATCAGCGCGATATTCAGGATTATTTAAAAAACTAATTTGCTTAGGATTTGCCTGCATTAAAGTTGCAACACCTTCGATGATGCAATTAGGATCACCTTTTAGTTCAGCATTTAATTTTTCGGCGAGTTGGGAGAGGGTGTAATGGGAAGGCATTGTGGGTCCTATTTAACAAGGAGTATTGATTCAATTGGGATGGGCGGCCTATGAGCCGCCCTACAAACCAATTTATTTTAGTTTAGCTAAAACTTGAGAAGTGATATCCAAGCTATCGTTGGAATATAACAAATCATTTTTTGGCATAACAAAATCATAGCCTTTGTCTTTAGCAATACCAGAAACCACCGCTGTCAATTTATCCATGAAACCTTTCATGGCTTCGTTTTGAGCAGCCATTAAAGTTTGTTGGAAATTCATTTGATCTTCACGTAATTTAGCGCCTTCTTTTTCAATTTTTTGTGCTAAAGCTTGTGCATCTTTAGGACTCATTACCGCACGGTCACGTTCCATCTTTTTAATATCTGTTTGCAAACTTGCATTTGCTTTAACAATAGTGTCTTTACGGCTGGAGAACTTAGATTCTAATGATTTATTAATATTTTTAATTTGAGGAGATTCTGTGAATATCTTCTTCATATCGATGAAAGCATAACCTGCCGCCATTGAAGACAAGGACCACATCATAACCGCACTGGATAGCAACACAACTAAAAAACGTTTCATACTCTCGATCTCCTTTTTATGTTATTTAAAAACCAATCCTGCCCTTTAGGAACTAAAGGTCAGCTATCCTAGCAGAGAGAATAATTTGCGTCTATTAAAACTGCCGTAGGCGATTCGCGAATCCTCTGCACAGGACATCCTTGTGGGCACCCCATCAAAATCACATTGCCTACGCATTTTTTTGACAGGGCACCCACAAGGGGTCCCTCTACGGCTGTCCTTACAAGCTAGTCCCGAAAGAGAACTGCGGGATGGCAATATCGTCACCCGGTTTCTTATTCAAAGGCACTGCTAGACTTAAACCCAATAAACCAAAGGGTGAGTTCCAGTTAATTAACACGCCGGCTGAGTAACGCAATTGATCAACAGCCAGTTGGTTTTGATAGACATTACCAAAGTTAAAGGTGATGGCTGTTCGTAAGTTTTCACTGATGAAATTAGGCACGATTAAATCAAGCCCACCGGTTAAAAGTACATTACCACCCGTTGCATCACCATTTTGATCCTTGGGACCTAAAGTATTACCTTCATAACCGGGTACAGAAGAAAAACCACCCGCATAGAAGTTCTTGAAGAAAGGTAAAGTACTCACATCACCATAACCATTACCATAGCCTGCATTGAGATGAGGATTGAAAATAAAAGAAGCTTTTTGCGTTAGAGGATAGTACCAATTACTTTTCGCACCCAATACATAATAACTTAAACTGGAGCTGAGCACAGGCGCTCCCACTTCGCCACTGAATTCTTGCTTAAAGCCTGTCGTCGGGAAAAGATAGCGATCAAAATCGCTATAAGTCCAGCTGGCTTTAAAAGGGAAATCATTATAAGGGCTGGGATGCTGCTGCAAGAAAGTTAAAATCTCAGTGGCTGTGTTGCTCGTGGTATTAATCTCAACATTTTGATAACCAAAACCAAAACTCAGTGCACTGAATTCGGTAATGGGATAACCATAATTAACATTCATACCATAGCTATTGATAGTATAAGGGGTCAGATTCGCACTGCCTGGGTAGGTATTCGAATAGAAGACATCGAAACCACGACTAATGCCGCTCAAGGTATAATACGGATTGTTATAACCCATGCTGTAAAAATGACTGTATTGGCTGCGCGTAAATCCTGCATAAATTAATTTACCGGTACCTAAGAAGTTAGGTTCATAGGCATTGGCGCCGTATAAAAATCCATCGGTATCCGAATAACCACCCGTTACGGTCGCCTTACCCGCCTGCACCTCTTTCACCTTTACATTCAGATCAACTTGATCAGGAGAGCCCGGCACAGGTTCAGGATTGGCTTCTATGTCTTTAAAGTAAGGCAAATTAGCAAGACGACGTTTTGATTCTTCAATTTTGGGTAAAGAAAACATACTGGATTCTAATTGACGAAGTTCACGTCGAACAACCATGCTCTCCGTTCGATCATTACCCTGGATATTAATGCGGCGCACATAAATTCGCTTGCCCTGAGTGATCATATAATTTAAAAACACAGTGTGAGTTTGATCATTAATAAGCGGTGAGGCATTGACGTTGGGGAAAGCATAACCGTGAGACGCCAAATATTCTGCAATATTATCATTAACAGCCAAGACTTCTTTACGAGAGAATGTTTGACCCACCTCTAACTTAATTAATTTAAGAACTTTTTCAGTATCACCCACGGTGTTCTCAGCAATTTTAAAGCCTCCGATGCTATAAACATCACCCTCTGAAACAGTGATAACAATATAAACTGATTTTTTATCCGGGCTTAATTCTGTTTTCTTGGAAAGCACATGAAAACGAAGATAACCTCTGTCCAAATAATAATCGGATAATTTTTGCAAATCTTGATCAAGTTGTTGCTCGGAGTAATTATCCGTGTGCGTAAACCAGGTGAGCAAACCCGGAGTCGTCAAGGTGAAATTGGCTAATAATTGCGATTGACTAAAAGAATTATTACCCACAAAGCTAATGCCGCGCACCGTGAGAGGATTACCTTCTTGAATATCGATATTAATATTCACTCGATTTCGCGGCTCAACCTTAACTTCCGGCACGATGCTAATATGCTGGTAACCCATAGCTCTATAGGCCTGTTTAAGTCCAATCACAATCACATCTAATTTTGCTACATCATAAACTGATCCGGCTTCCACACCCGCATTTTGCAGGATTTCATCGATTTTCTTTTTATCAATTTTTTTATTGCCCGTGAAACTAACAAAGCCAATAATCGGACGCTCTTTAACAACGATCACTAAGTTATTAGCTTCCCGCTCCAACTCAACATTAGAGAAAAACCCAGTGGCATAGAGTGCCTTAATGACTTCAGGGCTTTGAACGGAATTGAAACTTTCACCCGGCTTAACAGGAAGATAGGTTAATACCGTGGACAAGGGGACTCTCTGCAAGCCCCGCACCTCGATGCGATCCACCATAAAGCTAGTAGCCGCATAGGCTAGGCCCAATCCCCACAAACAAATGGCAACCAACACAAAGAAACGTTTTAGTAAATTCATTGAATTAAGACCTTGAGCTTATAGTAGAGAATGGCGTGGGATTATACCGTAGGATTGGGAGATTACAATGAATCTATGGACAGGCGTAACATCTTTCAAGACGTGCCCTATCAAACTGGCGTAGGGGGTGAGCCGGAAACAATAAACGCACAGCGTTTATCCGGTGACCGTAGGGAATCCCTATGGGACTAACGACCGGCCACGGATGGCCGGGCAGGGCTTTCCCAGAAAGTCAGCGTCGCGCCATGGATGGCATCATCAATTTATCTAAATGGCATTGGTCGCCCATCTCGATTGAACCAAGATCCCGTTACAAGAAAGAAGGGCGATCGCGAGGGTCGCCCCTACGGCTGACACACCAAGCCCAAAGCTTCCCCAAACCAAGGCGTGAATCGTTCAGGGTATTCATCTAATTCCTGCTGCAAAGAGCCCAACTCCTGCCAGCGGGTATTACTGACCTCCAGAGGGTTAGGGGTGAATTCAAGGCCATCATCCCAACCGATCAGCAGATAATCCAATTCGTGCTCGATGAGGCCATTGGGGAATTCTGCTCGGTATTGAAAGCGACCGACTGCCTCAAGCTCGGCCTGAATGCCCAGCTCTTCTCTTAAACGTCGCTCGCCTGCAGCCACAATATCCTCCCCAAGCCGAGGATGGCTGCAACAGCTATTGCTCCAAAGGCCGCCAGCATGGTATTTGAGAGGATGGCGCTGCTGCAATAAAAGCTCGGTTTGGGGGCCGTTTTTGCGGAATAGGAAGACCGAGAAAGCCCGGTGCAATAGGCCGAGCTCATGAGCTCTAAGCTTCTCTTCTTGGCCCAATACCTGATCATTTTCATCGACCAGGATGACCATTTCGGGTTGTGGGTGTGTTTTGTTCATGATGGTTCGTGCAGCCCAATAATTCAATACAATCCAAAATCCGAACCCTACTCGCCAATGGACCTAAAATCCAGTATGATTTGCGCCCCTACAGTTAAACCCAGGTATACGAACTTGGCCATTACTCAATCAGCGACAATTCCCTTAAAAAAGGTTGGCCCTGTCAAAATCATTAGCCCAGAATTTAGTGCTGAGCTGATGGTTCCCTTGGCCACTTTTGAGGCTCCGCTTTGGCCTTCTACGGCCCGAGGGGCTCGTGTCACCTATCAAAGTGGCGGCATTCGCGCTGTTGTGATTGATGAACGCATGAGTCGCTCTATAGTCGTGGAAGCACAGGATGTCATTCAGGCTGCAACGATAACCCAGTCTGTTTTAAATCGTCTTAACGAAATTGAACTCTTAGTTAGTTCAAACAGTCGCTTTGCACGCTTTAAAGATTTGCACACACAAATCGTAGGTAATTTAATTTATCTTCGCTTAGAAATTGGCACAGGAGACGCCTCCGGCCATAACATGGTCACTCAAGCCGCCGAAAATCTAATGAATTGGCTACTAGCTCAGTATCCCTTAACCTATGTTTCGCTGTCTGCCAATTATTGTAGCGATAAAAAAGTATCTGCGGTGAATGGTATTTTGGGTCGCGGCAAATATGTAGTCGCTGAAACTTTAATTCCTGAAGCACTTTGCCTCTCGCTCTTACACGTGAGCCCTCAAAAATTAGTGGATCTGCACATTAAGAAAAACTTGATGGGCAGTATACTCGCCGGCGGATTACGAAGTGCCAATGCGCATTTTGCGAATATTTTACTCGCCTTTTATTTAGCCACTGGCCAAGATGCCGCCAATATTATCGAAGGCTCTCAAGGTTTTGTGCATGCAGAAACCCGCTCTGAAGGGCTTTATTTTTCAGTGACACTACCCAATCTCATAGTAGGCACTGTGGGCAATGGAAAAGATTTAGATTTTGCTCGTCAGAATCTAGAAGCACTCGGTTGCTTGGCCGAAGTCGAGTCTGGCCTTAATAGCCGCCGTTTGGCCGTGATAATTGCAGCCACGGTATTATGTGGCGAGCTTTCCTTGCTAGCCGCCCTCTGTAATCCCGGTGAATTAATGCGAAGCCACATTGCCATTGAACGTCACAAAAAGAGTAAGTCGCATGCTTAAAGTAGGTATTGATACAGCCGCGTTTTACACGCCGCCCTATTACTTAGATTTAAAAACTTTGGCGGCTGCACGCCAAGTACCCGCTGAAAAATTTTATCAAGGACTCGGTCAAGAAAAAATGGCCGTGATTCCCCCCGATGAAAATATTGTCACCATGGCGGCTAATGCCGCTCGCATTGCCTTAGAATCCGTCAATCTCGATGACATTGATTTACTCTTATTCTCAACCGAGAGTGGTATTGATTATTCAAAATCAGCGGGCATTTATGTGCATCGTTTACTGGGTTTATCCAAAAAATGTCGAGTACTGGAACTCAAACAAGCGTGTTACAGCGGTACAGCGGGCCTGCGAATTGCCATGTCCATGCTGGAAACAGGAGCTTGCAAAAAAGCACTTTGGATTGCTTCTGATATTGCACGCTATGGTTTAAACACCAGCGGTGAATCTTCTCAGGGCGGCGGCGCTGTTGCCATGGTGCTATCACGCAATCCACGCTTGCTTACGATTGAAGCTGAATGTGGTTTTCACTCTGAAGATGTCATGGATTTTTGGCGACCTAACTATCGATCTGAAGCCTTGGTGGAAGGTAAATATTCCTGTGAACTCTATTTGCGCTTACTTCGTGAAACATTTTCACAGTACAGCGAACTATCAGGTCGCCACTTTAAGGATCATGCACAATTTTGTTATCACGTACCGATGCCACGCCTTGCTGAAAAGGCACATCAAAAATTAACGATGATTACAACCAAACATAAATTAAGTGATGCAGAAACACAAAGCGCTCTTTCGGCTAATTTACAATATAACCGTGTAATGGGTAATTGTTATACGGCAGCCCTATTCTTAAGCTTAATTTCACTTTTGGACAATAATCCCGATGATTTAAGCCATCAACGTGTCGGTTTTTACAGTTATGGCTCAGGATGCACCGCTGAATTTTTCAGTGGCGTTATACAACCCGGTTATCAAAATCAATTGCACCGCCACTATCACCATGAATTACTCAATACACGCACCGAACTCAATCAAGCTCAATACGAAGTTTTTTATAATTTCAAATACCCTGTCGATGAAAGCCATTTAATCATTCCAAGCTATACCCGTGGATTTTATCGAATCAGTGAAATTAAAGACCATCAAACCCTCTACGAAGTTTCAACAGTTCTCGAAGAGAATTGTTGCATGAGCTAAATCCATGGCACATACCCTCACGGCCCGCGCGCCGGGCAAGTTAATACTCTCAGGGGAGCATTCCGTTGTTTATGGCAAGCCTGCTCTGGCTATGGCCGTCAACCGTTATGTCACCACAACCATTAGCTCACAATCTCCCTCGGAAGTTTTTTTTGATCTACTCAATCTCCACTACAAACGTGGACACAGCTTAGAAAAATTACGGAAATTAAAACATCGTCTACAAGATTCTTTTGAACGCTTTCAACAAGGTGAACACGGCATTCGTGAGGTTCTTAAAAAACCCTTTGAATTACTTCAATATACGGCCACTAATATCGTTGATCGATTAAATATTTCCATGTCACAGGGCATTAAAATTCACAGTGAATCCACTATACCTATAGGCTGCGGCATGGGCTCATCAGCGGCCACCGTCGTTAGCACCAATCACGCCTTAAGTCATTTTTATCATCAACCTTTGCTATTACAGCAACATCTTGATTTAGGAATAGATGCTGAAAATTTACAACATGGTAATTCCAGTGGCTTAGATTTACGTTTAGCCATTCAAGGTGGCGCCCTACTGTATTGCCGCGGTGAGATTGAAACTCGACCTGAACCTAAAATTCCACTGCGTATTGTTAATACCGGAACTCCTTTAGCCAGCACCGGCGAAGCCGTGAAACACGCGGCTCAGTTTTTTAACCCTGCGCTTTTAGATCAATTTTCTGCGGTGACCTATGCCTTGGATGCGGCATTAATTCAAAATGAATTTGAACAAGTACTCACTTGCATTGCTGAAAATCATTATTTATTAACTCAAATTGCTGTGGTGCCCGAGAAGGTACAAGCCTTTATTCAAGACTTAGAAAATCGCGGTATGGCCGGAAAAATTTGCGGCGCAGGATCGCCTTCTGGCGATGCAGGAGGGATAGTTATGATTGTGGGCGATGGAGACATAGCGGACCTTTTGGATGAATATCATTACACCGAAGAATGTATTGCCTATGAAGCTGAGGGCGTACGCATTGTCTAAGTTTTCAGCGACAGCCCCTGCAACGATGATGCTATTAGGCGAACACGCTGTATTACATGGCTATCACGCTATAGTGTGTGCTGTTAATCATTATATTAATGTTGAATTAATACCCCGAGATGACAAGCTTATTCATATAGATTCCAGCTTAGGTCAGTTTCAAACTTCACTGCAGGCCCTTTGTCGCGAGGCTCCTTTTGAATTTGTAACAGAGGCTATTTGTTCTGTAAAAGCATCGCTTAAAACAGGCTTCGATTTATCGATTCAATCGGATTTTTCACACCAGTTGGGTTTAGGGTCTTCCGCAGCCGTTACGGTTGCTACACTGAAAGTATTGAATCAGTGGAATAACACAGAAGCCGATCATGAATCTTCTTCACAAAAAATGGATATTTTTCTTAGAGCTCGTGACATTATTCAGAAAGTACAGGGCCTAGGTTCTGGCGCCGATGTTGCAGCCAGTGTGTTTGGAGGCACAGTAGCCTATTGCATGAATCCTCTTTCTATTAAAAAATTAAAACACAATCCCCCTATTAGTGTTGTTTATAGCGGTAGTAAAAAGCCCACTCGTGAAGTGGTTCAATACTTAGAAGAAAAACGACAACAGAATCCTGAATCCATGGACTTAATTTTTAAGCAGATGGACAGCTCCTGCCAAGAAGCTCAGCATTGCATTGAAACAGAAAACTGGATTAAACTCGGAAAAATACTGAACACCAATCAAAGCTATATGAAATCATTAGGATTAAGTAATGCACAATTGGATGAATTAATCACACAACTGAATACTTTTCCTGAAATTTTAGGTGCTAAAATTTCAGGCTCAGGTCTAGGAGATTGTCTGATAGGCCTAGGAAAATTAAGCTCCCTTTATTTTCCATTGAATGAATCACAAAGAAGGGCTGGGGTTCGACAATTAGACATTTAAATCAAGCGTCCCTACGGAAAACAATTACATGAATAAATCTGATGTTATAAATCTAATTCTAAAGGACCGAAAAAATACGCCAAAAACCCATTCGACAGCGAAATTTGCACCATCCAATATTGCTCTCATTAAATATTGGGGCAAACGCGATAATATTCTAAATTTACCGATGACGGACAGTTTGTCACTTTCTCTAGGTAATAAAGGCGCTACCACTTCCATCGAAATCATCGATAAAGAAAACGATGAATTTTATCTTAATAATGAAATTCAAAACGCTGATTCTCCTTTCAGCCTTCGTCTTAGCGCCTATTTGGATTTATTTCGTTTCAAAGAAGAACATTATCGAGTGAGAACCCAACTGAATATTCCACTGGCTGCGGGTCTTGCCTCTTCGGCCTGTGGCTTTGCGGCTCTGGTATTGGCTTTAAATGACTTATATGCCTGGGAGCTCAGCCTGAGTGAACTCTCCATCTTAGCCAGACTGGGAAGTGGCAGCGCCTGCCGCTCACTCTACAAAGGCTTTGCCTGGTGGCAAAAAGGCATTCATGCCAATGGCATGGACAGTTATGCCATTCCCCTAGAGACCGAGTGGCCTGAATTACGAATAGGCTTATTAATTGTCGATGGCAGTAAAAAACTGATAGATTCACGCAGCGCTATGGAACGCACTGTAAAAACGTCTCAACTCTATGCAATGTGGGCACATCAAGTCGCCCATGATTTTATAGTGTTGAATGAAGCTATTTTAGACAAAGATTTTGTAAGATTAGGAGAGGTGAGTGAACATAACGCACTTTCAATGCATGCCACCATGATCTCAGCATGGCCGCCCATCGTCTATTCAAATGCCGACACAGTGAATGCCATGCATGCTATATGGGAATTGCGTAAACAAGGCTTAGAGCTTTACTTCACTCAAGACGCCGGACCCAATTTGAAATTATTGTTTTTGGAAAAAGACAGCGCTGTTGTTAAAGAGCATTTTCCAGGTGTTGAAATCATCGATTAACAGCATTTACGCGCGAGGGGCGTTTTCGCCCCTCAAAATATCGCCAACTGCAACAACACAAACACCGGCACCGCAGCAATTAAGGCATCAATACGATCCAAAACACCACCATGACCTGGCAGTATGTGGCCGCTGTCTTTCACATTAGCTAAGCGCTTTAGCAGACTTTCCGTTAAATCGCCCAGAACAGCAAAGATCACTGTTGCAAAGGCTATAGGCAAGATACGCCAAGGCTCCCAATACAGCGGTAACCAGGGCATGACACAGCCTGTGAATATCAATGCGACTACCACACCACTTAAAGCGCCTTCCCAAGTTTTCTTAGGGCTCACGCGCTCGGCTAATTTGTGTTTACCCAAATATTTTCCACCAAAATAAGCGGCTGTGTCAGTAATCCATATTAAAACTAAGAAATACACGACCCAGCTTGATCCTTCTGCTTGCTGACGCAAGACATTAAGACCCAACCACGCAATAGCTAAAACAGGCGCACTCGTTATAAATTTTACAGCCTTTATATCCAGGCCTAAAAGTGGTTTACCCAAGGAATAGGAGATAACAGCCGCAAACATCCAAAGCCATAGGACTACAGCTACGATTAAATTACCACCCAGAGGCACCATTAAACTCAGAGCAAATACCGCCACTAAAAATACCATGTAGCCGATTTTGATCATGAGCTTATCAAACTGCATTAAACCCACCCATTCCCAGGCGGCCAATAATAAAATCAAGGCAGTGAAACCTGAAAACACAAAAGGTAAATCTGTGAATACAGCCCATAAAGTGAGTGGGATTAAAATGAGGGCTGTTAAGATGCGTTGATATAACATGTTAAATCCTTATAAATTTTTTCTGGACGGAAGACGGAAGACAGAGGACAGAAAGCAGGTTCAAATCTGTCATCTGTCTTCTGTCTTCTGTCTAAGGAACGTCAATTAATCCAAACCTACGCTGACGCGTTGCATACCAGGCTAAAGCTTCTTCAAAAGCCGTTGCATCAAAGTCAGGCCAGTATAAATCAGTAAAATATAATTCTGTATAAGCAAATTGCCATAACATGAAATTGCTAATACGCTGCTCTCCGCTGGTACGGATTAACAGATCCGGATCAGGAAGATCATTCAAACACAAAGAGCGGCTCAAGTCTTCCATTTGAATATCCTGAGCTTTGAGCGTGCCATCGACCACTTCAGCCACTAATTGCCGGGTTGCCTGCAGAATATCCCAGCGCCCCGTGTAATTGACGGCCAAATTTAAGTTTAAACCTTGATTGTTTCGAGTGAGTTCTTCAGCTGCATTGATGTGTTTTAATAACGCTTGGGAATAATACTGTCTGTCCCCTATCACACGCAAACGAATATTGTTTTTATGTAGTTTATTAATTTGAGCCTGAAGGGTGCTACTGAATAAGGACATGAGGAAATCAACTTCAGCAGGAGGACGCAGACGATTTTCCAAACTGAAGGCAAAAAGACTCAGAGCTTTGACCTGTTTTTTGACACAGAGCTCAATTAAGTTTTGTGCCGCCTCGCCTCCCACCTTATGACCTGCAATCCGTGGTAATTTACGTTTTTCAGCCCAACGGCCATTACCATCCATAATAACTGCAATGTGATTTGGCATATTCATATAATTCCGGAAGACAGAGGACGGAAGACGGAAGACAGAGAACACAAATCGATTTTCTATTCTCTATCCTCTGTCTCTATACTTTGTCTCTATCCTCTGTCCTCCGTCTTCCGTCTTCCGTCTTCCGTCCTCAGACCGCCATTAAATCCGCTTCTTTAGAAACAACTAGGCTTTCTACATTAGCAATAAATTTATCGGTGATTTTTTGAATACTCGCTTCAGCACGGCGCTCATCATCTTCATTAATGGATTTATCTTTCAATAAATCTTTAACATGCGCATTGGCATCACGTCGGATATTACGAATAGAAACCCGTGCTTTTTCTGCTTCATCTTTAACCACTTTCACTAAATCACGACGACGCTCTTCTGTTAGGGCCGGTAAAGGCAAGCGAATGACTGTTCCTGCATTAGAAGGGTTGAGCCCCAAATTGGCCATTAAAATAGCTTTCTCGATGGCCGGGATTAGGTTTTTTTCCCAAGGCGTGATTAAGAGTGTACGTGCATTTTCAGCGACAACACTGGCCACCTGGCTCAAGGGAGTGTCGTTGCCATAATAATCCACCATGATATGCTCAACCAATCCTGGAGAAGCTCGGCCTGAACGTAAGCGACCTAATTCAGTTTGAAAAGCCTCGATACTTTTTTGCATACGGGTTTCGGCTTCGTGGGTTATTTTTTCTAACATGGTTATCTTCCTATATTTGCATGAATATTTTATTCAACAAGGGTGCCTTCGTCACCACCTTGAATAATGTTTAATAATGCACCGGGCTTATGGATATTAAAAACGCGTAAGGGCATTTTATGGTCTCGGCATTGACAAAATGCGGCCAAATCCATCACAGCTAATTGTTTATCCAAGGCTTCCTGATAACTTAAAGTAGTATAACGAGTGGCATTCGGATCTTTAGCAGGATCTGCGGTATAAATGCCATCCACATTGGTGGCTTTCATCACCACATCCGCTTCAATTTCAAGACCACGAAGACTGGCCGCTGAATCGGTGGTCACAAAAGGATTACCGGTGCCTGCTGCAAAGATTAAAATACGACCTTGTTCCAGATGATGAATGGCTTTGCGGCAATCAAAATGGCCTACAATACCACTCATGGGAATAGCCGATAAAATACGAACGGGGAAGCCTGCACGTTCAAAAGCATCACGTAAGGCTAAGGCATTCATCAGCGTTGCTAACATACCCATGTAATCGCCCGTCACACGATTAATACCGGCGGCTGAAAGAGCAGCTCCACGGAAGAAGTTTCCGCCACCCACCACAACACCGACCTGCACACCTAAACTATGCACTTCACCAATTTCATTGACCAAACGATCAAGCACTTTGGGATCAATGGTATGAGATCCATCTCCCATCAATGCCTCACCGCTCATTTTTAAGAGTATACGTTTATAACGGAGGCCTTCTTTTTTCATGAGTCAAATCCTTTCAATCAATAGAAGCGTGGTGTCAGGCTGCAGCAGCCTGATACCACACCACGCCACGCGGATTAACGCGCTGCGTCAACCTGAGCCTTTACTTCAGCAGCAAAGTCTACTTCTTCTTTTTCAATGCCCTCACCTACTTCAAAACGCACGAAAGATATTACCTTAGCTTTATGCTCTTTTAGTAAGTCAGCCACAGTTTGATCTGGGTTTTTAACATAGGGCTGTCCTAACAAACAGGTTTCACCCAAAAATTTCTTAATGCGTCCTTCAACCATTTTTGCGATAATTTCCGCAGGTTTTCCGCTATCAGCCGCTTGAGTTGTGAAGATTTGACGTTCAGCTTCAACTAACTCAGCCGGCACATCTTCAGGATTCAAAGCTTTAGGATTGCTGGCAGCTACATGCATAGCAATATCTTTGGCTAGATTAAGATCACCACCTTCAAGCTCAACAATGGCGCCAATGCGATTTGAATGCACATAAGTTCCAATAAGATGCGTGCTCTTCACTCGAGCTAAGCGACGCAATTGGATATTTTCACCGCTTTTATTCACTAATTCTCGACGAGCGTAGTCAACCGTACTACCAGAATCCAAAGCCATTTCAGCTAAAGCTTCTACTGTGTCAATTTTTTCACTCAGTGCTTTTTTGACGATTTCTTTGGCGAATTCGGCTAATTGCGCACGCGCCACGAAATCAGTTTGGCAGTTTGCCTCTATAATAATAGCTTCACCGTTGGCATTGTGTTCTATAGCCACAACACCTTCAGCGGCTAATTTACTCGAACGCTTATCGGCTTTAGCAAGACCGGTTTCTCGCAAATACACGATAGCCTCTTGAATATTACCGGCAGCCTTTTCCAAAGCATTTTTACATTCCAGCATGCCAGCACCTGTGCGCTCGCGTAACTCTTTAACATCAGCGGGTGATATTTTCATTCTTTAGTTTCCTCTTGCTTAGGCTTAGTGACTTTTTTCTTAGGAGCCGCTTTCACAACTTCAGCGCTGTCTGCAACTTCAGGTGAAACTTCAGCCTTAGCCACTACTTTCTTAACTACTTTTTTGACAGGCTTAGCTTCTTCTGCAAGCAACGCAACGTCTGCTACAGGCTCTGCAACTGCCGCCACTTCTTCGGTTTCTTCAGCCGCATCTTCATCGTATTCACTGGCTAAGCTACGTTGAGCACGTGTCTTTTTAGTAATGATTTTCTTAACAGCCGCTTTGTCTTCAGTTTCAACAGGCAGTGCAGCCGCCGCTACTTCTTCTTCAGCAGCGTCTAGAGCACCGCGTGCCTCAAGAATTACATCAGCCACTGTTTTACAATAAAGTTGGATAGAACGCACAGCATCATCATTACCGGGAACAGGATAATCAATGCCTTCAGGATTGGTATTCGTATCAACGATACCGACCACAGGAATGCTTAAACGACGCGCTTCAGTTACCGCAATTTTCTCAAGACCTACGTCAATAATAAACAAAGCATCGGGCAAGCCATTCATATTTTTAATGCCTGACAAACACGCGTGCAATTTATCTTTTTCACGAACCAAAGTAAGCAATTCTTTTTTAGTCATTTGCTCTATTTTAGTGCTGGCTAAAAGCGCTTCTAATTCTTTATAACGTTTAATGGATTGACGAATCGTTTTGTAGTTCGTCAACATACCACCCAACCAACGATAATCTACATAAGGCATACCACAACGAGTTGCTTCTTGACGAATAATTTCTTGAGCGGCATGTTTTGTGCCTACAAATAAAATTTTTCCGCGACGACTCGCTACTTTAGCAATAAAATCCAAAGCTTCTTGAAACATCGGCAAAGTGTGTTCTAAATTAATAATATGAACTTTAAAGCGAGCGCCATAGATGAAAGGCTTCATCTTAGGGTTCCAATAGCGGGTTTTGTGGCCAAAATGGACGCCGGCCTCGAGCATCTCACGCATAGAAATATCTGACATTTTTTTCTCCAGGGTTGTTAAGGTTCATCTAGGAGGCAGGGTCCCTACCTCCAATGAACCACTTCCATAAGCCTCATGATTTAAACCCCCCAATAGGAGGCACCCTAAATCATGTGTAGGCTTATGTGCGGTTTTATTTGCCAAAATCGGCGATGCTTTATACCATAGAACCCCTTTAACAACAACAGGGGTAGGGTACGTAAGTTGACAACTTACGTACGTCCCCTACCCTAGGAAAACCATGACAGTCACCATTAAGACCCCTCAAGAGCTCGAAAAAATGCGGATAGCCGGTCGGCTAGCGGCTGAACTCTTGGAAATGATCGAGCCCCATGTTGTTGCTGGTGTTACGACCAACGAGCTGGATCGAATTTGTCATGAGTATATGACCCAACACCAGGGCACTATTCCTGCCACCCTGGGTTATGGGGGACCCAAAAATCCCTTTCCTAAGTCCATTTGCACCTCTGTCAACCATGTGGTCTGCCATGGCATTCCCACGGATAAACCCCTCAAGGAGGGCGACATCCTCAATATAGATGTGACCGTGATTAAGGATGGCTACCATGGTGATACCAGCCGCATGTTCAAAATAGGCAAAGTAGCCCCTTTTGCTGAGCGCCTAATTCAAATCACCCAGGAATGCCTCTATTTAGGTATTAAAGCTGTAAAACCTGGGGCTCATTTAGGCGATATTGGCGCCATTATCCAACAACACGCCGAAGCGCATCATTACACGGTGGTACGTGAATATTGTGGGCACGGGATTGGTCGTGTCTTTCATGAAGACCCACAGGTCTTACACTTTGGAAAAGCCAATACCGGCATGATCTTAAAAGCCGGAATGACCTTCACCATTGAACCCATGATTAATCTTGGCAAACGCGATGTAAAATTATTGGGAGATCACTGGACGGTCGTCACCAAAGATCACAAACTGTCCGCACAATTTGAGCACACCATTGCTGTAACCGAAACGGGTTATGAGATTTTAACACTACGTTCTGAAGAGCAGAAGACAGAAGACAGAGGACGGAAAATAGAAAACACTAATTGATTTTCTATCTTCTCTCCTCTGTCCTCTGTCTTCCGTCCTCTGTCTTCCGTCTTCCGTCTTCCGTCCTCTGTCTTCACGGTGTTGTTTTTTTATATAAAAGGAATATTATCGTGATCCTATTAAGCCCAAATAGAAAATTCCTGCAGGGAGTTTTCCTGGATGTAAATGCAAAATAAAAATCCCTCTGATAACTTCAAAGACTATAGTCATCATTTTGAGACTCTGGCTAGCCATAGCGATTGCGTGTTTTGGATTCGAGGCACGGATTACTACGAACAAATTTATGTCAGCCCTTCTTATGAAAAAATTTGGGGCGGTTCAATCAAAGAGCTTTATGCAAATCCCCAACTTTGGGATGAACATATACTCTCAGAAGATCGCTCTCACTCTAAACCCGCACTGAATACTTCGCCGGCTGAAGCTGAGCTTACAGTGTATAGAATTATTAGACCTGACGGAGAATTACGCTGGATCAAAGAGCGAAGCCACGCTATTTTTGATGCAGAGGGAAAGCATATGGGCTATGCGGGTATCTCACAAAACATCACACCCGAAAAACAAAAAGAAGTTTTACTCACCACAACCAGCGAAACATCTGAAGACGCTAATCGCGCCAAAACTGAATTCATTGCTAATATGAGCCATGATTTAAAATCGCCCTTACATGCCATCATCGGCATGGCGGAAATCCTAGACATTCGAAAACATTTGATTGAACAAAAAGACACGATCAGCGGCATTATTGGTTCAGGCCAAGTGATACTAAAACTCGTCAATGATATTCTTAATTTTGCTACGATTAAAGAAGGTAAAATGGAACCCATTTTCATACCTTTTAATCTAAAAGCCTTAATTCAAGAAGGCATGAGCACCATTACTCTGCAAGCTTCTCAAAAAGAGGTAAAAGTTACTTTATCTTATTCTGAAACATGGGGTAATGAATTTATTGGCGATCCTCAAGCCATTAATCGCGTTTTCATTAACTTACTGAGTAATGCGCTTAAATTTACAAATTCAGGTCATATCAAAGTCTCTGTTGAACTTCAACCCACACCCACCAATGAAATCGTGCTTAAAATTGAAGTTGAGGACACAGGCATTGGAATCGCCGAAGAACATCTACCTTATATTTTTGATCGCTTCTATCGTACAGATCCTACTCGCCGTAATCGTTACAAAGGAACAGGCTTAGGCTTGGCGATTGCTCATGAACTTGTCACACAACTCAAAGGTTCTTTAGAAGCCAGCAGCACCTTAGGAAAAGGTTCCATCTTCACCTGTTGCATTCCGCTCAGAATTATTGATGCCAACATCAAAGCGTATAACTCCCTAATAAAAACGAGTAAGCAAACTTTACGATTAGCTCGATCCTATCGAGTTTTATTGGTGGAAGACGATGTTTTTGCACAAAAAGTATCTCAAACCTTTTTACAACAATTGGGCTGTCGCGTTGAACTTGCGATGTGCGCAGAAGAAGCCTTAAACAAATTAAAGCCCAAAGCCTATGATTTGATTTTTATGGACTTAGGTTTACCTGATAAAAGTGGTTTAGAAACCACCACCCTCATTAGAAGCACACCCGGAATCAATCAATCCACACCCATTATTGGCCTAACAGCTCATTCAAGCCCGGGGGATGAATTGAAATGTCGAAATGCCGGCATGAATGATTTCATTACCAAGCCAGCTTCAATAAAAGAATTGTATGATGGAATTATTAGGGTGAAAAGCGCCACATAATGCCTATACCTTTCGCATCTTGAGGGGCGAAGAGTATAAGCATCTGTTTTGCTGTGTTAGGTCTTCCGAAAAGGTGGGCTTCGCAGCTCATGATTTGACAGGGCACCCACAAGGGGTGCCCCTACGGCTATTCCCAACCTGTTACTTCTTTCACACCCAAACCAATCTCGGCGGGTGAACGTACTGTGTGCACGCCAGCGGCTTGTAGAGCTGCAAACTTTTCAGTCGCAGTTCCCTTACCACCCGCAATAATGGCGCCTGCATGACCCATACGTTTCCCAGGAGGTGCTGTTACACCCGCAATATAAGAAACAACGGGTTTGGTTACATGAGCTTTAATAAATTCAGCGGCTTCTTCTTCGGCACTTCCACCAATTTCACCCACCATGATGATGGCTTCAGTTTGTGGATCTTCTTGGAATAATCTTAAGATGTCGATGAAGCTACTACCAGGAATAGGATCACCACCAATACCAACGCAGGTACTTTGTCCAAAACCTAGGGCTGTGGTTTGGTTAACCGCTTCATAGGTTAAAGTGCCTGAACGGGAAACAATACCGACTTTACCCGGTAGATGAATATAACCTGGCATAATACCGATTTTGCATTGTCCTGGAGTAATTACACCAGGGCAGTTTGGGCCAATTAAACGCGCATCATAATTTTTCATGAAGGCTTTAACTTGCAACATATCCAACACAGGAATACCTTCGGTAATACAAATGACTAATTTAATACCAGCATCCACCGCTTCAATAATAGAATCTTTGCAATAAGGCGCCGGCACGTAAATCACGCTGGCATCCGCACCCGTAGCGGCTACCGCATCGTGCACGCTGTTAAAGACGGGTAATCCTAAATGCAGAAGACCGCCCTTACCCGGCGTTACACCACCCACCATTTTAGTGCCATATTCAATAGCCTGTTCAGAATGGAGCGTACCCTGCTTACCCGTGAAACCTTGGCAAATAACTTTTGTGTTTTTATCAATCAAAATACTCATGACTTAAGACCCCTTGTTAACGCATTCAACGATTTTTTTAGCCGCATCACTGAAACCTTTAACAGCAATGATGTTTAAACCACTTTCAGCTAATTTTTTTGCACCTAAATCGGCATTATTACCTTCAAGACGCACAACCACTGGAACAGTAATGCCAACATCAGCCACAGCCCCCATGATACCGTCTGCAATTAAATCACAGCGTACAATGCCACCGAAGATATTAACAAACACACCTTTGACCTTAGGATCTGAAAGAATAATTTTAAAAGCAGCTGTGACACGCTCTTTAGTAGCGCCACCCCCTACATCTAAAAAGTTAGCGGGATTTCCGCCATTTAATTTAATTAAATCCATGGTGGCCATCGCAAGTCCCGCACCGTTTACCATGCAGCCGATGTTTCCATCAAGAGCAATATAATTAAGCTCCCATTGTTGAGCTTCGGTTTCACGCGCGTCTTCTTGAGCGGTATCACGCAGTGCTTTCAATGCAGGATGACGGTAGAGCGCATTATCGTCGACGCTTAATTTAGCGTCTAAACAGAATAAATGCCCCTCTTGAGTCACCACCAATGGATTAATTTCCAACATGCTTAAATCTAAATCAACGAATAATTTATATAAGCCCATGGCCAATTGAGTGAACGCATTAATTTGACTAATATCTAAACCCAAGCCAAAAAATAATTGTCGGCATTGATAAGGCTCCATACCTACGATAGGATCAATGGATACTTTTAGAATTTTTTCAGGTGTGGCTTCTGCAATTTTCTCAATTTCCATGCCACCTTCTGTGGAGGCCATGAACACAATACGTTGTTGAGAGCGATCAATCACAGCACCCAGATACAATTCACGTGCGATAGCAGAAGGTTCTTCAACCAAAACTTGATGAACGGGCTGACCATGCTCATCCGTTTGGAAAGTGACTAAGCGAGTTCCTAATAAGTTTTGTGTGAAAGTTTTCACCTCATCCAAACTGGTTAATAACTTCACGCCACCGGCCTTACCGCGACCACCGGCATGCACTTGAGCTTTTACCACCCAACGGCCACCCCCTAATTTTTTAGCCGCTTCTACGGCCTCATCGGCTGTGTTAGCCACAATACTGTTTGGCACTGAAACGCCAAATTTTCTTAATAGTTCTTTTGCTTGATACTCATGTAAATTCATAATTAATTTCCAAATAAAAAAAGTGCAGGGGACCTAAGCCCCCTATCCATTAAATTTCCAACAATAACCGAGCCGGATCCTCTAATAGCTCTTTAACAGCTACTAAGAAGCTTACTGAATCGCGGCCGTCGATAATACGATGATCGTAAGATAAAGCCAAATACATTATAGGGCGAATCACAATTTCATCGTTAACAACGACCGGACGTTGGACTATGTTGTGCATACCCAAAATAGCGCTTTGAGGTGGGTTGATAATCGGGGTAGAGAGCATGGAGCCAAAAACACCTCCATTGGTAATCGTGAAAGTGCCTCCACTCATATCATCTAACTCTAATTTTCCTTCCTTCGATTTATTCGCATAATCTGTGATGCCCTGCTCTATTTGCGCCATGCTTAAAGTGTCCACATCACGCAAAATAGGCACAACCAAACCACGCGGGCTAGAAACCGCAATACCGACATCATAATAATTGTGATAAACAATATCATTGCCATCAATGGATGCGTTCACAATGGGGAAGCGTTTTAAAGCTTCAACCACGGCTTTAACAAAGAAAGACATGAAGCCTAAACGTACTTTATATGTTTTTTCAAAGCGATCTTTATAGGTCGTACGCAAATCCATAATCGGCTTCATATTCACTTCGTTGAAGGTTGTGAGTATGGCCGCTTGGCTTTGAACTTCTAATAAACGTTCAGCAACACGAGCACGGAGTCTTGACATGGGAACACGCTCATCTACTCGCGCACCGCTTGCTGGCGCAATCGGCGGATTCGCTTTAGTGGAGGTTTCGGTAGATTTTGGGGCTTGTCCTTTTATGTGGCTTTCTATGTCTTCTTTCGTGATTCTTCCATTTTTTCCGCTGCCTTTTACGGCGTTAATATCTACATTATTTTCGGAAACCATTCTGCGCACTGCAGGGCTTAAATCATCTTGAGCCTCAGTACTCACTGTGTCTTTAGAAGGAGCTGTAGCTTCTGCCTTGACTGCGGCCTTAGCAGCAGTCCCTTCTTTAATAATGGCCATTACTTGCCCGGAAGTTACTGTACTACCGGCAGGTGTTACGATTTTCTCAATAATGCCGGACATCGTGGCGGGAACTTCCAGCATCACTTTATCGGTTTCTAGATCGACTAAATTTTCATTACGCTCAATAGAATCGCCTTCTTTTTTGTACCATTTAGCAATCTGCGCATCGGCGACTGATTCGGGTAAGGTGGGGACTTTTATTTCTATGCTCATAGCTTTTTCCTTTATGTTAAAAAATGTATATGGGTGCGCAATAACAATCACCCTGCCGTAGGGGCGACCCTCGCGGTCGCCCCTACGGCAGTTAAGCCAACGTAATTACCTTAATGCAGCCTCTACCAACTCTGTTTGCTGTTTATTATGCAAGGCAGGATAACCGGGTGCGGGTGCTGCCATAGCTTCGCGGCCTGCGTAACTTAACACTTGATTGGGGAGTAAGGATTGTTGCAAACGATGTTGGCCACAGTACCAGGCACCTTGGTTCATGGGTTCTTCCTGACACCAAATTACTTCTTTAGCTTGAGCGTATTTTTTGAGCTCGGCTTTAAATTCATCATAGGGAAAAGGATATAATTGCTCGATACGAATAATAGCCACATCCGTTTGTTTATTTTCACGGCGTTTAGCTAATAAGTCGTAATAAACCTTACCAGAGCACGCGACCACTTTACGCACTTTTTTCGCATTAATATCCGCGTCAATTTCTGGAATCACTAATTGGAATTCACCCTGCGTTAATTCATCACGATTAGAAACCGCTAATTTATGCCGCAATAAACTTTTGGGCGTCATAATAATTAAAGGGATGCGCAGAGCTCGAACTACTTGTCGTCGCAATAAATGGAAAATTTGTGCAGGCGTTGTAGGCACGCAAACTTGCATATTATCTTGGGCACATAATTGCAAATAACGCTCTAAACGTGCGGAAGAATGCTCAGGGCCCATGCCTTCATAACCGTGCGGCAACATCATCACAAGACCTGAGAATCGATTCCATTTTTGCCAAGCAGAACTTATAAATTGATCCACAATAACCTGAGCACCATTCGCGAAGTCACCAAATTGCGCTTCCCAAATAACTAAAGAATTGGGCTCCGTTGTGGAATAACCGTATTCAAAAGCAAGAACCGCAGTTTCAGACAAAGAAGAATCATAAATCTCCATAGGCGCTTGTTTATCACTGAGATGCTGAAGGGGCACATAAACTTCCGCTGTTTTTTGATCCACTAAAGCAGCGTGACGATGGAAGAAAGTTCCACGTCGACTGTCTTGCCCCGTTAAACGAACCAAATGTCCTTCCGTTACTAAACTGGCATAAGCCATCGTTTCAGCAGCACCCCAATCCAAAGGCAATTCACCTGCCCACATTTTTTGTCGAGCGGCGACAATTTGACCCACTTGTCTTTGCAATTCAATAGACTCAGGTATTGTACTTAATTTACTGCCCAAGCTTTCCAATTGCTTCAAAGAAATAGCGGTTTTTACAGGCTGAAAAACCTTTTGATTGAAATAACTCGCCCACATTTTAGTATTTTTTTCAGAAATACCATCCGGCAATAAATCCACCACGCGAGAACCTTTATCCAAGGTTTCAGTGTAATTAGTATCCCATTGTTTAATTTCTTCCTCAGAAATTAAACCTTCTTGGACCAATTTTTCTGCATAGAGCGCAGGCACTGATTTTCGAGAACGAATGACTTTATACATTAAGGGTTGGGTCGCACTAGGCTCATCCGCTTCATTGTGCCCATATCGACGATAGCAAACCAAATCCACAACCACATCTTTGTTAAATTGATTGCGATAATCCATGGCCAATTGCATCGCTTTAATAGCGGCTTCCGGATCATCACCATTCACATGAATGACAGGCGCTTCAATCATTTTTGCAGGGCCCGAACAATAACGAGCCGAGCGCACATCAGCAGGATTGCTGGTTGTGAAGCCTAACTGATTGTTAAAAATTAAATGGATGGATCCACCCACATCATAAGCACGCGTCTTAGACATGTTCAAAGTTTCCATCACCACACCTTGGCCCGTAAAAGCCGAATCACCGTGTATCATCACAGTCAACGCATAATTACGCTCACCATTGTGTTCACGATCTTGGCGCGCGCGCGTGGAACCCATAACGACCGGAGAAATAAATTCAAGATGCGAGGGATTAAAACCTAAGCTTAAATGCACGGGGCCTGAAGCTGTTTTCACGTCGGAAGAATAACCTAAATGGTATTTCACATCGCCCGAGGTCAAGCCATAATCTTTGGTGCCTTCAAATTCCTGGAATAATTCCTTAGGACTTTTGCCCATCACATTCAACAAGACATTCAAACGTCCGCGATGAGCCATACCAATCACAATTTCACGCGTATTATGCGCCGCGGCTTTTTCGCTGATTTCATCCATCATTGGAATCATGGTTTCACCACCCTCCAATGAAAAACGTTTTTGACCTATATAACGCACATCCAAATACTTTTCCAAAGCTTCAGCGGCCAGGAGCCGTTGAAGCAGGTGTTTACGTTGTTTAGCATCCAATTCAACATTGGGTAGCTTTGTTTCAATATAATCACGCAACCACTGTTGCTCTTGAACACTCTCAATATAATTTGTTTCAAAAGCCAAAGTACCGCAATAAATTTTATTTAAAGTATCAAAAATTTCTTTCAAACTCGCCTCAGACTTCAATAAGAGTCCACGCGTGAGGAAATTTTTATTCAACTCGCCAGAGCTTAACCCATAGTGAGTTAATTGCAGGCGAGGCTCTTCTGAGAGTGAAAGATTGAGAGGATCTAATTTTGCTGCAATATGGCCATAGCGACGATAGGCATCAATAAGTTGATCTACACGTTCCTGAGCCGCATCGGCTTGGACGGATGAAGCTGCTCCCGTTTTTGGTAATTTGGCTTGCTCGCGCAAGCTTTCCAAAATAGCTTCGTGTGATACATCTTTGGCGGTATTAGCGCCGACTTGTGGCAAAGATTGAAAGTAGGAGCGCCATTTAGCGTCCACACTGTTAGGATCTCTTAGGTATTGATCGTAAATTTCTTCAAGATAGGCGGCATTATTGCCTGAAAGATAGGAACTTCTTTGAAGTTCTTCTAAAGTTTTTTTTTGCATTGAAATAAGTCTCGTTTGATCAGTTCTGCTTTTACACGGATTCCGACAACATGTCGCGTCGAAGTTCCGCAATCGCCTTTGCGGGATTCAATTTTTTCGGACACACCGTTGCGCAATTCATAATAGTACGGCAACGGAATACACTGAAAGGATCTTTCAAATGCTCTAGACGTTGTTGAGTTTCAGTATCGCGACTGTCTGCAATAAAACGATAAGCCGTTAATAATCCAGCGGGGCCAACAAATTTTTCAGGATTCCACCAATAAGAAGGACAGGAACTTGTGCAACAAGCACATAAAATACATTCATACAAACCATCTAATTTTTCACGCTCAGCCGGTGATTGCAGGCGTTCTTTAGGTGGTAGAGGATCCTTGTTCTGCAAATAGGGCTGCACGCGATAGTATTGCTTAAAAAATTCAGCCATATCGACCACTAAATCGCGAATAACAGGAAAGCCCGGCAGTGGTCGCAATACAATTCGATCCGGCAAATGACGAATCTGTGTGATACAGGCCAAACCATTCGTGCCATTGATGTTCATTCCATCAGAACCACACACGCCTTCGCCACACGAGCGACGAAAACCTAGAGTGGGATCTTGTTCTTTCAAAGCTTCCAAAACATTCAACAACATCTTACCTTTCACTTTTGCAGTATCAAGCTCATATTCCTGCATGTGTGGTTTATCGTTGTTTTCAGAATTGTAGCGGTAAACAGATAATCTTAAAGTGCGCGACATAAATTATTCCACCTCGGGTTGGGGCTCAATGGCCTTCATTTCTTTGGGTTTGAAATTCACGGGACGGAAGCCTAAACGACCGTCTTGGAAATAAACCGAATGCTTTAACCAATGCTGATCATCACGCTCTGTGTAATCATAACGCGCGTGCGCACCACGGCTTTCCGTGCGTTCCTTGGCTAATACAGCCGTAGCTATGGCGGTGGCCATTAAATTATCTAATTCAAAAGCTTCTATGCGTGCGGTGTTAAATACTTTGGATTGATCTTGCAAACGTGCTTTTTGCAAACGTTTTTGCAACTCAAGTAATTTTTCTAAACCTTTGGCCATAGGTTCCGCATCGCGGAATACACCAAAACTGGTTTGCATCACTTGCTTCATTTCATTGCGTATCGCAATAAGATCTTCGGTATTATTAGGATTATCCCAGCGATTTATTCGTGCTAATGCGGCATCAATATCCGCCTGACTCTCATCACGATGATCTAAGCCTGCAGCCAATGCTTTTTCCAAGCTCATGCCGGCCGCACGACCAAATACCACTAAATCTAAGAGAGAATTAGTGCCTAAACGATTCGCGCCATGCACTGAAACACAGGCGCATTCGCCCACTGCGTACAAACCTTCTACGATTTCATCTTCGCCTTTTTCATTCACCGTAATGGCTTGGCCGTGCATATTAGTCGGAATTCCGCCCATCATATAATGACAAGTCGGAATCACCGGTATAGGCTCTTTACGTGGATCCACATCGGCAAATTCTTCGGCTAATTCACAAATACCCGGTAGGCGTTTTTTCAACACATCTTCACCTAAGTGATCCAGCTTCAACAGAACATGATCACCCTCAGGGCCACAACCACGACCTTCTAAAATTTCGATAATGCAAGCACGTGAAACCACGTCACGGCAGGCTAAATCTTTAAGATGGGGCGCATAGCGTTCCATAAAGCGTTCGCCATCTTTATTGATTAAATATCCGCCCTCACCTCGACAACCTTCGGTTACTAAACAACCGACGCCGGCGATACCGGTGGGATGGAATTGCCAAAATTCCATGTCTTGAAGGGGCAATCCGGCACGCAAGGCTAAACCATTACCATCACCTGAATTAATATAAGCATTCGTGGTTGATTCGAAAATTCGACCGGCACCGCCTGTTGCTAAAACAGTCGCTCGTGCTTTAAAATAAGCGATTTCACCGGTTTCGATGCACATCGCAATCACGCCGGAAATACCCTTGTCTTTGCCACGCACTAAATCAATGGCATACCATTCATTAAAGAAATTAGTCTTAGCTTCAACATTTTTTTGATACAAAGTGTGTAATAAAGCATGGCCCGTACGATCCGCTGCGGCACAAGCACGATGAGCCGGATCGCCCCCAAAGTTTTTCGTGTGACCACCAAAAGCACGTTGATAAATTTTACCGCTTTCTAAACGAGAAAAGGGCAAGCCCATATGTTCCAATTCAATAATAGAGGGTGGCGCATTTTGACACATGTATTCAATCGCATCTTGGTCCCCCAAGAAACCTGAACCTATCACAGAGTCATACATATGCCATTGCCATTTATCTTCATCGACATTGCCTAAAGCGGCACTAATGCCCCCTTGTGCAGAAACGGTGTGGGAACGGGTGGGATAGACTTTCGATAAAACCGCTACATTATAATTAGATTGTGCCAATTGCAGGGAGGCTCGCATTCCAGCGCCACCGGCACCCACAATAATGGCATCAAATTCATAGATCGCTAAACTCATTCTCTAACTCCAAAGTACCAGGATTCCCCACAGCACATAAGCTAGGAGTCCAACGATTAAAGCAATTTCTAAAACAAAGCGTAAGCAACTGCATTTAACATAATCGGTAATGACAGTCCATAAACCAATCCAAGCGTGACCTGCAAGGCTTAATAACACGATAAGACTTGCAATTTTTATCCACACACAATGGAAAAGTGAAGTCCAAATTTCATAACTTAAGTTGGGATGTGTTAGAAAAAAACCGATGAGGAAAAGTGCATAAAGACCTAAGAAAACAGCCGTAACGCGTTGAATCACCCAAGTGCTTAAACCATTACGACCTAAACTGGTAATGCTATCTACCATAACCAAACTCCCGCTAAAATCATGAGTATGCCGGAAAGAATCACCGTGACTTTGGCACCGATTTGTCCGCCGCGTAAACTTTCAGCAAAACCCACATCCATAATCATATGGCGCACACCGGCTACCCAGTGAAAGCTCAGGGCCGCTAAAACCACCCATAGGACGACTTTAGGAAAAGGCTTCGTTAGGGTCTCTGTTACAGCCTGGAATTGTTCCACTGAACTCAAGGATTGGGAGAGATAATAAAGAAAGAGCGGCATGGCCAAGAACAAAACCACCCCGGAAACCCGGTGGAGTATGGAAACAATGGCCGTAAGTGGAAAACGATACTTAGTCACATCCCGGTTAACGGGTCTTGCAGATTTCATGTTTTACTCAAATTTAGGTTCAAATTAGGGCACGCGATGACGCGTGCCGAATTATAACCAGATCACTGTAGGAATACCAAGGGGTTTTGTGCGACGATCGTTTGTTGTTGGGCCTCTTGAGAAAGAGGCTTCGCCGCTGTTAGTTGGGCCTTCCGGCCCAAGCTACGATATCGATGAAAAAGAAAGGGCATCGTAGCTTGGGCTGAACAATCTGAAGCCCAATAAACAGGGGTTATCGAGCCGGGGCCAACAATCTACCTTCTGCTGCATCCCTTGAGTCTATTGGCGATGGAGGAGTAACAGCATGAGCTGGTACTGCTGGGAAATCTAATCCAGTAATTCCACTAGCAGCTGGAGCTGGAGCTGGAGCTGCCGAAGCAAATATTCCCCCAGCTATCATTGCTTGCACAGCAACGTTAGAACTAGATGCTTGAGGCAAGGTTGGAGCTACCGTGACAGGCGTTCTGTCGCTAATAACTACTGCCCCCTGATTAAGGTCTGCTTCCTCCTCATTAGCCGGCTCTTCCTCCCTTGCAGATGTGACTACACTCGACCGAACACTTCCGGCTGCTGGAGCTGAAGCCAGCTGCAATGGATCTGAAACCAGCACTGCTATTGGTTTTGCCGCATCAGGGTGCTCCTCTGCATCAGCTGCCACAGAACCTGCTCCCGCACTGGCTGGCTTAGAGGCAGCTGATGCAGAATCAGCTAAAGGTGCTGAAGCCGCCGGGGATTGGTCAGGCACCACTTTACCAAACAGGGCATAATAATAATCATCATCTATACCTCTACGCTTCACACCCGATTCAAAATTAGCCGCAATTTCTTTCAAAGCTACATAATAAGGATTTTCAGTGCGAAATGGAGTTTTCGAAGAAACTTTAGGCGTCTCTTTGTCAAAAGCTGGCAACAATTCTCTAGCAGAATCTTCCAATATTCCTTTGATGGTGTCGTCATCTTGAACCCCTCTCTCAAGGCATTGGAAGGCCAATTTAATTGCCAAAAAGGCCTGAAATATTGCTTTCTCTTCTTTTTCAGTGGCTTCGATTTCACACATACCCTTCAATGCCCTAAAAGAGGCTTCGAGCATTTGAAGCCTTGCGAGATCAGCGCTAAAATAAATGCGCTCCTCAGGCTTTGCTTCATCAATCTTTTTTTGAAATCCTTTAGAAACTTCAACACTTACTGCTTTTACCTGATTAAGAATCTCAATAGTATCTTCGGATACTACAGGCTGTCTCAAAAACATAGCTACAATTTCATGGAAACCTGCCGTAAAAGCTTCATCAATCGCAGTCTTACTATTTTTATTAGCCTCAGTAAAACTCGCTCCTGCATCTAACAATGCTTCCACAAGAATTTTGTAGCCTTTGGCCGCGGCTTTATGAAGCGCCCTGTCTTCATTATCAGTATCAAGAAAATATATATCTAAGCTAACACCTGCCTCAATGAGCCTGAGGGCCACGCTTATTTCTCCGGCATCAATAGCGCCTAACAGAACCAGGCCATATTTCGACTTCTCAGCAGTCGTTAAAGGTCTGGCTTCGGCCATAGCCACCGCTGTTGACCAACATTTAGAATTTATCGCCGCTATTATAGGCGTTATCATAGCTTTGTTTGTAACAAAACTATCTGCCCCGGCTTTTAACAATGCTACTGCAAGATCTGTATAGCCTTTGCCCGCGGCCGTATGAATAGCCATGTCTCGGGTAGTAACATACTCCCAAGTTAATGAAGCGCCTGCTTCAATGAGCTTGAGGGCAGAGTCTTTTTCTCCATAAAAAACAGCATCTAACATAGCCCAACCATATTCACTCTTCTCATTAGGAGTTAAAGCTCTGGCTTCGGCTGTAGCTACCACCGTTGACCAACGTTTAGCACTTACCCCCACTCTAACAGTTGTCTCCTGCTTACTATTTTTTGCAAGACTATCTGCCCCAGATTTTAACAACGCTAGCGCAATCTCTGTGTTGCCTAGGCCCATGGCTAAATGAAGCGCCGTGGCCTTAGCGGCGTCAGGAGTAGTTTGATTTATAAATGATGCTGGTATCAAAGGAATTAGTCTTAATGCCTCAACGGTGTTATTTGTGCTCACGGCACTTAATAGAGCCATGCTACGACTATAGGCTGCTGGATTTTCTCTCATAATAAAAGCTCCGATTTGCGTTTAATTCTCTATCACTTTAACATCATTTTATTAAGGAAATATTAAGCCTCTAGTTCTCGCAAACTGAAACTTAAACTTCGTATCTTGAGGGGCGAGGGGTATAGCTGTTTAATAGCCCTACCAGATTCCGGATACTAATGATAAAGTATCCCGGTTTTAAATTACCCCTGTTAGGAGCTCCAATGGCCGATCGTAAAGCCTCTCTTTCCTTTGACCAACAAACACTCGAATTCCCTGTGTTGAATGCCACTTTGGGCCCGGATGTCATTGATATTAAATCCCTCGGAAATGCTGGGGTTTTTGCTTTTGACCCTGGTTTTTATTCTACGGCTTCCTGTACCTCAAAGATCACCTTTATTGATGGTGACAAAGGCGTATTGCTCTATCGTGGATATCCCATTGATCAATTAGCCTATCATTCTGATTATATGGAAGTTTGCTACCTCCTCTTGAATGGAGAATTACCCGATGCCCAAGAAAAAAATGCCTTTATAAAAGAAATCAACCAAGCCCACGAGCTACCTCCCAAAATGTTGCATCTTTTTAAGGGCTTTGACCAAGATGCACACCCTATGTCTATCTTAATTGCCCTCGTGGGCGCTCTTTCGGCTTTTGACAGCAAAAACCCCAAAGATCCTGCAGGCCGTTATCAAATGGCCATAGAACTCATCGCAAAAATACCGACTATTGCCGCCATGTGCTATCGCCACACTCAAGGCCTGGCTTTTATTCCACCTCGTGCTGACTTAAGTTATGCCGAAAACTTTTTACACATGATGTTTGCCGAAGAAGCCGACTCACCCGCGCCCGACCCTATCTTAGCCCGGGCTATGGATCGGATTTTCACGCTCCATGCGGACCATGAGCAAAATGCTTCAACTTCTACCGTTAGAATGGCGGGCTCCACAGGTGCCAATCCTATAGCGTGTATAGCCGCGGGTATTGCGGCTTTATGGGGACCGGCTCACGGCGGAGCCAACGAAGCGGCTTTAAATATGCTGCACCAAATCGGTTCTGAAGATAAGGTTGAATCCTATTTAGAGCGTGCCAAAGACCCCAAAGATCCTTTCTTATTAATGGGTTTCGGCCATCGCGTTTACAAAAACTACGATCCTCGCGCCAAAATTATGCGTGAAACGTGCCATGAGGTCTTAGATCTTGTGGGCGCCAAAGAAGATCCTATCTTCAAACTGGCGCTGCATTTAGAAAAAATTGCTCTAGAAGACTCCTACTTCGTAGAAAAGAAACTCTATCCTAATGTGGATTTCTACTCCGGCATTACCCAAAGCGCCTTAGGGATCCCAAGCACTATGTTTACGGTAATCTTCGCCTTAGCACGAACCGTGGGCTGGGCCAGCAACTGGATTGAAATGATCAGTGATCCTCAACAAAGGCTATCTCGACCCCGTCAATTGTATACGGGAGAAAAGGAACGAGCGGTAAAACCCATAGCCGAACGTGCGTGATTTCGCACAGCCGAATCCACTTTATGCACATTTTTGGGTTTTTCTAGCCTGTCACTTCGCCTAAGTTATTGATTTAGGCGAAGTCGATCTAAGTGATTGATTTTTTGATTCTTTAATCAGCTGTTGTCTTCTTGCCCAATCCCCCTCAAACCCAATAAAACAATAACTTAAGCCCCATTTCCAGAACTTCCACACAGACTTATCCACAGGATGCTGCAAGGTACCAGGTACAAATTAGTGGTTTTTGTACCCGGTACCTTTGTTTTCAGATTAGAAACTGCGCCTAGGAAACAAAGCTGACAAAGTCTCTTCATCTTGAGGCTCTCCTTCATCTTCAAGGTCTGCTTCGCCTCGATCATCGCCCGGAAGAGCTTCTATAGAAGCGCTGTCGCTGTCATCCACGTCTTCATCTTCAAGTTTTGCTGGCATAGAGCTAGACTCTTCGCCTGGATCTTTGGAAGAAAGCTGCCCATACAACCTCTGTACATTGGACATCAGCTCAAGCATCCCTTGCTCTCTATCTATCCCCATCATCTCCTCTAAAGAAGCTTCCCTGAAATAGCGCGATTCAAGGGGGTCTGCAGGCAAATCGTCACAAGGATCTTCCTCTAAAGAGAAGCTCGCTGGAACCCCTCCACGCTCCTTACTCCCATGCTCAGAAGAACTTGACCACGCTTCAATCTCAGCCAATCTCAATAGCATCATCTTTTGAAACTCAGGCGTTGGTTCAAGCTCATCACCATCGGGAGAAGGAGTAAACTGAAGATCTGAACAATACTCTAAAGGAATAACCAGCTCTACATCACCCAGATTTTCTGGGCGAATAGGCCTATGATCTATTGAATAAACCCTTAAATAACCCAGCTTATCCTGTGGCAGATAGACTCTCAAAACGCCCGGCTGACCCGAAGTTAATCTTAAATCAAGCCCAGTTAAGACCCTCAATGAGGCCTCATCATTACCCGAAGGATCAACCCCAAGAGATTGCAATGCTTGACTGAGATCACGGCTTTGCACCATAAAGCGAGGAAAGCTACTTCGACCCTCTTTTTGCAAATCCTGCACCTTAAATAGCCCATTTTTTAATAAAGCAGCGAACTGTCTTTCAGACTCAGGGTCATAGCCCTCAGCAAAATCTCGGGTACGAAGACGCAATAGAAAGGCATAAAATCCCTGACCATTTTGTGCACCCACACGCAAGCCCAGCCGCCTTAGATCAACTCCATTAATCAGCATGGAATTAGCATCCGCTCTTAAGCTCCCGTGAAAACCAACTAATACATAACCTGCGGCCAGTAACGCATCATGTCTTGCGTTAATTTCTTCTAAAGAAGCGTCCATTTAATCTCACCTTAAATACGTTTTACTATGACAGGGCGAGTATACACGGCAAAGTACCAGCTACCACAGACAACAAAAGGTACCGGGTACAAATTGGAGTTTTTGTACCCGGTACCAATGGCACCTTTTGCATATAGGCTTGATTAAAGGCTAAATTAAGGCCATATTGAGTCCTCAAAATTAACCAAAAGGGACGACAACCATGAAATACTCAAATTATGAGGAAACTTTAGCTCTACTCAAAATTTTGGCTCTGGGTAATAGGGAAATTGAAGAGCGTAAATTTCGCTCAGTTGAAGATGTATTTGCTGATTTAGATAAGGACTAGCCTATGCCAAACACCCACACACCCATACTTATCATTGGCGCAGGCCCCACAGGTCTCGCTTTAGCTAATTATTTGGCGCGAGCAGGAGTGGCTTTTAAGATCATTGATAAAAACACGGCTAGATCGGATAAATCTAAAGCGCTGGGCATGCAGGCTGGAACCTTAGAATCTATTGAAGAGAGCTTAGGGACAGCAGTGGCTGAAGCCTTCGTAAATACGGGCAAGCCCGTTCAGCACATTCAAATAAATCCTTATCATCGCGCTGTAGTTCATGTGGACATCAGCACTATTCCCAGTCGTTATAATTATGTTTTGCTCATTCCTCAAAGTGAAACAGAGCGCTTATTAGAACAAAATTTAAATCAACAGGGCATTTTTGTAGAACGTGAATGTGAGTTAATTTCTTTGCAAGAAGAATCTGATTCTGTACTGGCCACTCTCAAGACTCAGAGTGGGAACGAAGTTATTACAGCAGATTTTGCAGTGGGTTGCGATGGCGCCAGCAGCACCGTTCGGCATCAATTAAATATCCCTTTTGCAGGCGGCGAATACACAGGCGATTTTATTTTAGGTGATGTGGAATTCAAAAAACCCCAACCTGTAGCACTCCAGATTTTTTTATCAGAGCATGGCGCTCTCGCTTGTTTTCCTCTTTTAGAGGAAAAGAGGGCCCGCTTGATTCTAATTCCTAAAAAACAAGAAAATGCCGATACTCGTGATATTTCATTTGAAGAATTTAAGGAAATCGCCTCCAACTTATCTCCCCTTTCAAATTCCCTTGAAAAGGGAATTTGGTTAACCCGTTTTAGTATTCATCATCGCATAGCCAGCCATTTCAGAAAGGGACGTGTGTTTTTAGCAGGTGATGCCGCTCACATTCACAGCCCAGCGGGTGGACAAGGTATGAATACCGGTATTCAAGATGCCTTCAATTTAGGTTTTAAATTTGTGAAAGTGCTTTCAGGAAAAGAAGATTTAAAACTGCTCGATCTCTATGAGCAAGAACGCTATCCAGTGGCTCAACGAATTTTACGTGGAACCGATATCGCTTCACGTGTTTTATTTGCTAATACTCCCCTACCGCGATTTCTCAAAGAATTCGTGCTGCCTTGGATCGCAAAAAAGAAATGGTTTCAGAGAAGAATGGCTTTGGCTATTTCGGAACTTAAGACAGCCCGAAAAGAAATCGAATTAAGAAAATCTTAGTTTTGGTCGGAACGGCTGGATTTGAACCAGCGACCCCTTACACCCCATGCAAGTGCGCTACCAGGCTGCGCTACGCCCCGATTGAACTAAGGCGCGTAGTCTAATCGAAGATGAGTGTGGAGACAATCGACACGTAGTGTCGCCCCCACGAAAGTGGGGGTCCAGGAATCAAAAAGTCAGTTTGCCCCCAGGAAAGTGGGGATTCATTAAAAACGGCCACATTCCTTTTCCATCTGGAAGGTGGATGCGTTTATCCGACCCTTTTACCCGCGTGTTTACGCGGGAAAGGAATGCTGCTGTTTTTAGACTGGATTCCCGCTTCCGCGGGAATGACAGAGAAGGTTTTCAAGCCACAGCCAAACCGGCCAAAACCTTCTCCAAGGCTTCTACGATATGCTGGACAGGAGTCGATACGGGTGTTGATTTGCCTTCGTTGGCGAGCTGTAGGCGGGCGCCTTCGATGGTGAAGCCTTGTTCGTAGAGCAAGCTGCGTATATGGCGAACCATTAATACGTCTTTGCGTTGATAATAGCGGCGGTTACCGCGGCGTTTACTGGGGCTTAATTGGGTGAACTCTTGTTCCCAATAGCGTAAGACATGAGGCGCCAAAGCGCAGAGCTTGGCGACTTCACCGATGGTGAAATAGATTTTCTCGGGGATGGCCGGAAGTTCGGGAAGTTTTGATTTATTCTTTGGCTTTGGCTTTGAGTTTAGCATTGTTTTCCACCCTGGATTTTAGTTTATGTCCTGCACGAAAAGTCACTACACGCCTTGCGCTCACAGGGACAACCTCACCGGTCTTGGGGTTTCGGCCTGGACGTTCAGCTTTGTTACGTAGATTAAAATTACCAAAGCCTGAGAGCTTGACTGGAACTCCGTGCTCTAGGGAGCTGCGAATTTCTTCGAAAAAAAGCTCTACCAATTCTTTGGCTTCACGTTTATTTAAACCCATGGTGCTGAACAGATAATCAGCTATGCTTGCTTTTGTTAGGGCTGACATTTGGGTTCCTCAATCAGTTTCTTAAAGTCACATTATAATCTTTCTCAAGGCGTTTAATCACCTTGGAAACTAGGGCATTAATCTCTTCATCGACCAGGCTCCGGCTGGGGTCTTGGAAAACTAGGCCAATGGCCACGCTCTTCTTGCCTGCTTCAATGTTCTGGCCATCATAAATATCAAATATTATCAAATTATTCAAGCACTCCGCGAGTTCTTCTTGAATTTTATCTTGAAGTTGGGCCACTTGGATATCTTTATTGACGATCATAGCCAAATCTCGTCGCGTTGCGGGGAATTTCGAGAGGGGCGCATAGCGGCCCAGCTTGATAGACTTCAACAGCTCAAAATCCAATTCAAACAAATAAGGGGTGTGCTTTAAATCCAAACTTTGAAGAAGCCGCGGGTGCAAAGCACCGATATAACCCAAGACTTTCCCCTGCAATACCAATTCAGCACTTTGTCCAGGATGCAACGCGGGGTGATCGGCCGCTTTCCATTGAAGCTCATTGCCATAGTGAGACAAACTTAAGAGAGCCTCCACATCCGATTTAAGATCAAAAAAATCAACAGGCGTAGATTTTTGACCCCATTGTTCTTTGAACACATTCCCACTGATTAATCCGCCCACTTTTAAACGCTGCTGATCACCTTCAAAACAGAGGCCCTTTTCAAAGATGCGTATTCGATCACACTGTCGCGCTAGATTGTATTGGCAAATACTTACAAGACCCGGCCAAAGACTGGTGCGCATCACGGCCATATCTTGGGTGAGAGGATTAGCTAATCGTAAGGCTGTTTGATGCGGATTAAAGAGCGTATGCCATTCAGAATTAATAAAACTGTAGCTGATCACTTCTTGATAAGCACGATCCATTAAAGTTTTACTGATCTGGCTTATATTAAGTTCACACGCCGAATCAGAAACAAAGCGAGCTGGATAGTATTCAGGCAGCGCTGGAATTTGATCATAACCGACTAAACGCGCTATTTCTTCGATAAAATCAGCAGGAATATTTAAATCAAAACGGAAAGTGGGTGCTTTCAGCGTCCACTGAAGCTTATCTTTCGAGATTATTTGTATGCTTAGAGCCTGGAACATGGCCTCTAGTTTTTCAGCGGCAACTTCTATGCCTAATAAACGCTGTACATCGGCTAAAACTAAATTAATAAGGGGGCGTTGTGGCAGAGTGCTTTGATCGCTAATGTCAGTGATGGGGCCTAATTTCCCACCGACTATTTGCATTAATAATTCTGAAGCGCGATTCATCGCAACGCGTGGTAATTCAGGATCAACACCGCGTTCGAAACGATAAGAGGCATCCGTTTGCAAGCCATAATGACGCGCCTCTACACCTAATAAAGTCTGTGAAAAGAAGGCGCTTTCTAGCAATATATCTTGAGTTTCCGCTGTTACTGAAGAGTCTAAACCACCCATAATGCCCGCAATGGCTTGTGCATTTTTTTCATCTGCGATGACAAGCGTGCTGGGTTTGAGCTCTAGGCTTTGCCCATCTAATAAAGCAATCGTTTCGCTTTCATGCGCATTACGAACTGTAATACTGCCTTGTAATTTATTAAGATCAAAAGCATGCAAGGGCTGGCCTAATTCCAACATCACATAATTCATAATATCCACAACAGGATGGATGGAACGTATGCCGCTGCGTCTTAGACGCTCTTGCATCCAAAGTGGCGTTAAAGCCGCGGTATTTATGCCGCGAATCACTCGAGCCAAATAACGTGGGCAAGCTTTAGCATTTTCTACCGTAATAGGGAAAGTATCTTGAATAACGGCAGCTTGCTCTTTGAAATCAATCTTAAGCATACCTAAGTGATTAATGGCTGCGAGCTCGCGCGCGACGCCTTGAATGCTTAAGCAATCACCTCGATTGGGCGTTAATTCGATTTCGATAATTTGATCATCCAATTTTAGATAATCTCTGAGATCAACACCGATAGGCGCATCGGGTAATAATTCCATGATGCCATTGGATTCTTCAGCCAAACCTAATTCTTTAGAAGCACACAGCATTCCAGAAGAATCAACACCGCGAATTTTGGATTCTTTGATCTTGAAATCACCGGGTAAAACAGCGCCGACTAAAGCGACAGCTACTTTAATACCTGCGCGGGCATTAGCCCCGCCACAGACTATTTCTAGACTTCCTGCTTGACCGATATCCACCGTACAGATTCGTAAGCGATCCGCATCAGGATGTTGCCGAGCCGCTTTAATTAAACCGACAACCACCTTATTAAAAGCAGGTGCTGCGGGAACAATCGCATCCACTTCTAGGCCTGCCATCGTTAATTGTTCGGCTAGAGCTTTGCTGTTAATGGGAGGATTTACCCATTCTCGTAGCCAATGTTCGCTTAATTTCATATTGGTTCTTAAAATTGTTTTAAAAATCGTAAATCGTTTTCGAATAACAAACGCAAATCGGGAATACCATAATACAACATCGTCAAACGATCGATGCCCATGCCCATCGCATAACCACTGTATTTTTCGCTGTCAATGCCGACGTTTCCTAATACTTTAGGATGTATCATCCCGCAACCCAACACCTCTAACCAGCCAGTGTCTTTACACACTCTACAACCTGTTCCGCTGCACATCACACAAGCGATATCCACCTCAGCTGAAGGTTCGGTAAAAGGGAAATAAGAGGGCCTGAAACGCAATTTTAGATCTTTCTCAAAGAAATGATTTAAAAATTCTTGCACCAAAAATTTTAAATTAGAAAAATTACAATTTTCTTCGACCACCAAGACTTCAATTTGATGAAACATAGGGGTATGCGTGTGATCTGAATCACGACGATACACTCGACCCGGAGTGATAATACGAATCGGGGGTTTCTGCTGCTCCATCACACGAATTTGACTGGGTGAAGTATGCGTCCTTAATAACAAGGCATTTTCACAATAAAAGGTATCGTGCATGGCGCGTGCTGGATGATTTTCTGGAATATTGAGCGCTTCAAAATTGTGATAATCATCTTCAATTTCAGGCCCTTCAACAACGGTAAATCCGATGGATTTAAAAAGATTCTCTAAACGTTCACGCACTTGGGTTACTGGATGAAGGCCACCCATTTCCATACCGCGACCAGGCAGTGTGTAATCGATGCGTTGTGAATTTAATTGTTGCGCGAGCACTTCTGCTTCTAAGTGCGTGAGACGTTCATCTAAAGCCGTTTGAAGTTCGCGTTTGAGCTCATTGACTAATTTGCCCATTTCAGGACGTTGATCCCCAGGCAAATCACTGACAGATTTCAAAAGAGTCGTTAGTTCGCCTTTTTTACCCAGATATTGAACGCGAAGTTGATCGAGCTCGGATAAATTTTTAGAGGCTTTGATGGCTGCTTGAGCCGTGATTTTTAAACTATTGAGTTGATTTTGCATAGATTCGTAGGGGCGCCGGATTTTAAATTGGCCTAATCGCCCATCTTCCCTGTAACGAGATCTCCCTATCGGGTAGGGGTGCCTAATTTAAAATTGGCCGAATCACCCGTCTATCCTGTAACGCAATCTTCCTATCGGGTAGAGACAATTCATGAATTGTCTCTACCCGATAGCGAGATCTCGGTTCAATCGAGACGGGCAATATAATCGCCCCTAGCGCTAATCTTATGCAGCCAAAGCTGTTTTGGCTTTATCGGCTAAGCTTGCGAAGGCATTCTTATCGTTTACTGCTAATTCAGCTAGGATTTTGCGATCTACAGTAATACCTGCTTTCAATAAACCATTCATGAAGCGACTGTAAGAAAGTCCAAATTCACGAGCACCGGCGTTAATACGAACAATCCACAAAGCGCGGAACTGACGTTTGCATTGACGACGATCGCGATAAGCATATTGAGCCGCCTTGATAACCGCTTGCTTGGCTACACGAAACACGCGGCTGCGTGCGCCATAATAACCTTTAGCTTCTTTTAATACTTTCTTATGGCGGGCTCTTGCGACGACACCGCGTTTTACTCTGGCCATTTTCTACTCCCGGGATAATTCCCTGTTTTACGGATTTATTGTAAATTTAATTGTCTACGAACTGATTTGACATCAGATTCAGCCACTTGCTGCATTGCACGCAATTGACGTTTACGTTTAGGGGCTTTCTTCGTCAAGATATGACGACGATTAGCGGAGGCGCGTTTTAAACCGCCATTACCTGTCACTTTAAATCGCTTTACAGCACCACGTTTTGTTTTTAATTTAGTTTTCATAATTACCTTTTATACTTTATTGGGAGCCACTACCATAGTCATTTGGCGCCCTTCTAATTTTGGTTGTTGTTCTACAGTGACTTTCTCGTTTAATTCCATTGAAATTCTCTGCAATAACTCCAAGCCCAATTCTTTATGTTGCATTTCTCGACCACGGAAACGTAAAGTTAACTTTACCTTATCGCCATGCTCGATAAATTCCACAATTTTACGAAGCTTAATCTGCAAATCGCCCTCATCGGTAGTAGGTCGGAATTTAATTTCCTTAACCTGAACCGACTTTTGCTTTTTCTTTTGCACAGCCCGACGTTTGTTTAATTCAAACTGAAATTTGCCGTAATCCATGATTCGACAAACAGGAGGCTCCGCATTCGGAGATATCTCAACTAAATCCAAGCCTACCGCTTCCGCCTTTGAGAGTGCCTCAGCCGTGGATACAATTCCAACCTGCTCGCCTTCTTCATCAATTAAACGGACCTCTGGCACTCGAATTTGAGTGTTGATACGTGTCTTTTTCTCTCTAATGGTGCAGTCTCCCTATTCATACAAACCGGCGATTCTAATGGGATTTGTGGCAATCCACAAGGGCTATATAAGAATCATTTGGTAGGCACGAGTGGGATTGAACCACCGACCCCCACCATGTCAAGGTGATGCTCTACCATTGAGCTACGTGCCTATAAACCGCTTACGCGTTTTATTAATTTGGGTCCCTTCAGCGCCTATAGCGCTAAAGGGCGGGAAGATTATCATTATGAGGGGTTAACTACAACAACTGTATGGACTTATAGCTAAGTCACGAATCACTCAGAATCCGCTTTAATTGAGGCACTCAAAGTAAATCAGCCCATCACTACAGACCGAAAGGTCTGTTTTTGGGCGCTTTTCCTTTCCATAGCAGACCCACTATGGTAGTCTGCCGGGCATTGCTTCTTTATCACTGTTTAACTAGGTCAAAAAGGCGCCACCCCTCGAAAGAGGGCAAAACCTTAGTAACTTTAGGACTAAAATCAAAAAAACCGCCTTTAGGCGACCAAAAATCTTCAATACAACCCTTTGAAAAACAAGGGAATAATAAAATAATCCCCACATTTAAGATTGATTTAAGCTTAGTTTGCTAAGCTTAAATCATACAAGGCTCTGTATGGAAACAGAGCTCAAACTTACAGGAAGTTAAGTTAGACCTAGAAACTTGCAACAAGCTGATCAAGCTTGTGTAGCAAGGCTGAAGGAGGAAGACTTAATGAGTTTATTTAAAAATTTGAAGCTGGCCCTGCCCTTGATCTTTATAAGCACCGTTGCGACGAGTATGACCTTAGACTTCATGCCGCCGCCACAAGTGCCTAGCAATGCCTGCGCGATTTTCAAAGAATACCCGCAATGGCAGAAAGACACCCAAGAAGTAGAAAAAAAATGGGGTGTTTCTGTGGGTACACAATTGGCTATTATCCAACAGGAATCCCAATTTAAACCCGAAAGCCGACCTATGGTCTCTAAGCATTCTAATAAAGTGGCTTCAAGCGCCACAGGTTATAGCCAGGCTTTACGCAAAACGTGGCATAACTACTTAGTGGCTACACATAAGTTTTTTGCCGATCCTAGGAATTTTGCAGACTCTGCTGATTTCATCGGATGGTATGCTCATGAAGCGCATCGTGATTTGGGCATCAGCGTGCAAAACACACATGCCTTGTATTTGGCTTATCATGAAGGTGCGGGTGGTTATAAAAGTAAAAGTTATTTGAAACATCCGTGGATTCAAAATGTCGCTTACAAAGTACATCGACAAGCGCAAGTTTATCAATCACAACTGAGCAAATGCTCTTAAAAAAACCCCGCTAAGCGGGGTTTTTTTTGAAGTTATAATGCACTTTTCTTTTGATTTCTCTCTCTTAATGCACGATACAAAATTTTTCCCACATTCGACCTTGGTAATGAATCGACGAATTCAATGTATTTTGGCATTCGATAACCGGTGAGTTGTTGATGACAGTATTGCATTAATTCATCTTGAGTTAATGAAGCCTCTTTCTTGATGACATAAGCCTTAACGGCTTCTCCAGAAGAGATATCATCCACACCGATAACAGCCACTTCAGCCACCTTGGGATTACTCGCAATTACATTTTCAACAGCATCAGGAAAGACTTTGAAACCTGAGACTATAATTAAATCTTTTTTACGACCCACCACATACAAAAAACCTTGCTCATCCATTGTCACCATATCACCGGTGGCTAGCCAACCTTCACTGTCCATGGATTCTTTGGTTTCTTTTTCGTTATGCCAATAGGCGCGCATGCGTTGAGGGCCTCGCACCCACAACTCCCCTTCCTGATTAATATCCAATTCTTTTCCATGATCATCACGTATGCTGACTTCAGTATTGGGTATAGGAAGGCCGATACTGTGATTAAATTTTTTCAAATGAGTGGGATTAATGCTGACGATAGGACTCATTTCGGTTAAACCATAGCCTTCTAAAACCACAGAGCCTGTTACTTCAAACCAATCGTCTGCGACCTCATTGTGTGTAGGCATGCCGCCTGCAACGCTTAATTTATAATGATGCTCCATTTGACGAAATTCAGGCTTCGACAATAAACCATAAAACAAGGTGTTCAAACCCACAAAAACACTCACAGGATAGGTTTTCAGCGCTTTAATTAAATCCTGTAAACGCCTTGCATCTGGAATCAAAATGCCGTGCGCCCCTACTGATAAAAAAGCCAAACAACATACCGTTAAAGAAAAAATATGATACAAAGGCAAAGCAATTATCATAATTTCCTTGCCGGGAACAATGGCTGTCCCTATATAAGTAATGCTTTGTAAAATATTGGACACTAAATTTCGGTGCGTTAATTCAGCACCCTTAGCAACACCCGTGGTGCCACCGGTGTATTGCAGCAAGGCAATATCATCCGGAGCCATAGACACTTCTTTTCTCGTCAAATGCTTGCCTTCTGACAAAGCCTCTGTAAAAGCAATGGTTTTTTCTATATGCCACTCTGGCACTAAATGCTGAATATTCTTCACATAAAGATTGACCAAGATACTTTTAAAACGAGAAAAAAGATCACCTAATTCGGTAACAATGACAAATTCTAATTTTGTTTCAGGCAATGCCTGTTCCAATGTGTGCGCAGAATTGGCAAGCACCACAATGGCTCGCGCCTCACAATCCTGCAATTGATGTGCAAGCTCTGGAGCTGTGTACAGGGGATTAATATTAGTAATAATAAGACCCGCCTTCAGCGCCCCCAGAAAAGCGACTGGGAACTGCAAAATATTAGGCAGCATCAAAGCAATGCAATCCCCTTTATTGAGCTTTAAAACCTGCTGCAAATAGCTGGCGAAGGCATTGCTCAACTCATCCAGCTCTTGGTAGGTGATTTGCGTACCCATAGAACTAAAAGCCGGGTTAGCAGAATATTGGACGATGGCATCTTCCATCACTTCCAAGAGATTAGCATAGCGATCCACATCAATTTCAGCGGGAACGCCTGGGGGATAACTGTTTAACCATATTTTTTTCATGATTATCCGGATGAAATTTCAGAGGAATCAAAATCATCCACGTTAATGACCAATTCTCGCAATGCATTTAATTCCAACAATTGTTGTGCTTCTTCAGGTTTTAGGATCTGGGCTGCCACAGCGGATTCAACTTGCTCTTGATAGCTTCCACTCTCTTTTAACAAGCCCTTGCGCAAAGCTTTGTAAAGCTGATGCTCCAAAACTTCGCTCGCCACAAAATTTCCGAGCGCTGCGTTCATTTTACCCACTAAATTATTGTCCTTGGGCGCTATATAGGTGGATTCTGCAATACGATCTCTTAAGACAGAGGGTGTAGAGAGCAAATCCGCCACAGCCGCACCCAAATGATCAGAAGGCGGCTTGCAAGCCAAACCTCGAGGGAAAATAACAAAACGCAAAAATTTGGCATAGGCCAAATTTTGAAGTAATTCCTGAATACTGCATTGAATCTTGAAGAATAAATCCTCTAAAACCCATTGAGTAACGGGCAATTCTTCTTCAGCTTGTTTACTGTCTCGATGATAATTCAGAACGGCAGAAGCCATGTAAAGATAACTTAAGATATCACCCAAACGTCCCGATATTTTCTCTTTGAACTTTAATTTGGATTGCAATACTAAAACACTAAAATCGGTGAGCAACGCAAAAGCGGCTGCAAACCAATTCAAACGTGTGTAAGCACGCTTGAAATACTGAACTTGATTCAATTCTTTTTTACAAAATAAATTTCTAAAGGAAGACTTAGAAAAAATGGCTAAAACCCACGTTCTTACGAAATTACTTTTCACGGAAATAATATGACCGAACAAAGCTTTATCAAAAGCTTTAAGGTCATTGTTTTTAGCCGCTTGCAATTCTGCCAACAAATAAGGATGCGCTCGCAATGAACCTTGGCCAAAAATAATCATAGAGCGCGTTAAAATATTAGCGCCCTCGACGGTAATGCCGATGGGCGTTTCAATATAAGCTTGCGCTAGATAATTATGCGGGCCCATGCAAATGCCTTTGCCTCCATGCAAATCCATGGAGCTTTTAATGATATCTCGGCCTAATTCAGTACAATGATATTTACTGATAGCCGCTGCAATGGCAGAAGGTGCTCCATGATCCAAAGCATTCACGGTAAATAGGCGTGTAGCCTCTAAAAGATACATGTGAGCGGCCATCCGCGCCAACACTTCTTCTACGCCGCCAAAACTTTCGATGGCCACATGAAATTGCCGACGGATGCGCACATAAGCACCACTCGCCAGCGCACTTTTCTTAGCACCACCACAGGTTAATGAAGGCAAAGAAATACCGCGACCTGCCGCCAAACATTCCATTAACATGCGCCAACCTTGGCCCACTTGTTGAACACCACCAATAATCCAATCTAAGGGTATAAAGACATCATGACCTTGAGTGGGCCCATTGGGGAAGGCCGCATTTAAAGGCAAGTGCCTACGACCAATGATCACACCTTCCGTTTGAGCAGGAATTAAAGCGCAAGTAATGCCTAAATTTTCTTCAGTGCCCAATAGATGTTCTGGATCATATAATTTAAACGCAAGGCCCAAGAGCGTCGCAACGGGCGCCAGTGTGATATAACGTTTATTCCAGTTCAAACGTATGCCTAATTCGGACACGCCATTATTAAAGCGGCGACAAATCACACCACTGTCCGTAATGCTACCGGCATCCGATCCCGCTGTGGGGCTTGTTAAGGCAAAACAAGGGATTTCCAAACCTTTAGCCAAGCGTGGTAAATAATGATTTTTTTGCTCTAGAGTTCCGTAACGCAATATTAATTCAGCCGGACCCAAAGAATTGGGCACACTGATCACCGTAGCCGTAGCAAGATTGATGCTAGCCACTTTAGCGATTACTTCCGAATGACCCAAAGCTGAAAAAGCTTTGCCGCCATATTCTTTAGGAATAATCAAACCTAAAAAGCCGTGTTTCTTTAGAAATTCCCAGACTTCCGGAGGCAAATTACGATCTTCTGTGATTTTCCAAGGATCCAGCATTTCACACAGTTCTTGAACAGGCCCTTCGATAAAACTACGCTCTTCCTCATTTAATCGCGGACCCGGCATGGCTTTTAAGGTGTTCCAATTTGGCATTCCCGTGAATAATTCAGCTTCCCAACCAACACCCCCTGCATTTAAAACCTCAGCCTCTGTTTCAGAGATGGCGGGCATAGCTTTGCAATAGAACTTAAATACCTTGCCTGTAATTAAAACTTGGCGAATTTTAGGCACACCCAATAATACGGCAAGAGCACCCGCGATAATCCAAAAACTAAGAATAGTGCCAAGATGCGCTGAGGATAAGAATGAAAAGAGAAGCAGATAAAGTACGATGGTTGATAGAATAACGCTGCGTGAAGCGCGTTGATAGAGTAGAACAAAAGAACAGATTATTAACAGGACCGTCCATAGTAACCACATTGTATTTTGCCCCTATATAACCATTATTATGAAATTATTCGTTCACGCCAAATTCAACAATTTTTTCCTTGCGCTACCTGTTGCTCAATGAGTTTGTAAGATTTCACCCAAGGATGTTGCGCCTTCAAAGCGGCAGGCAAGTTTTTTAAGGCAGCGTTTGCAGCACTCAAGCTATCGTAATGGCCGTAAATCAAGGTATACCAAGTCGTCCCTTTAATGCAGTTTTGATAATACCCAGCCTCACCCTTCAAATGATGAAGCGCCACATATTCTTTTAAACGTTCAAAATGCACGGACGCTGCCAATTGAATACTGTAACCCCCTAAAGCAGGCTTCACCTGTTTTAAACCAGTATTTTTTTCAACTTTTGGAACAGGCTGTGTCGATGCAATAGGATTTTTAGCTTGAGCCGGTTGTTTTTCAAGCTTCTGTTTTGGAGTTATTTTTATATTTTCCGCACCCAATAATTCCAAAGCCTGCATAGCCTGTGGCTGAGCTTGGGCTGCTGCGCGGCGCATCCATAACATGGCCGTATTCGTATCAGCCGGTGTATTGATCCCATAATAAAACATATAACCTAAAGCATATTGCGCATCCGCATCATTGGCCTCAGCAGCTTTAGTCACTTCAGGAATAGAACAATGGAATTTTTGCAATAATACATTCGTTTGACAAGCCTCTGAGGCCCGTTGAGAGGCTGGATTCACAGCAGGATGCGGCGCACAACCTACGCTTAATACTAAAACAATGACGGCAACACTAGCCTTCAATCTGCATAATTTCCTCATGCGCTATCCTTATATGTATCCAGCCATTATTTCCGCTGTTTTCAGCAGGAACTGCTGATGTTAGATGAGAAGGGAGTATACACATAAAAAAACCCGCTTTCACTAAAACTCTGTAATGGGCTTATCACAGAATTCTAACAAAAGCGGGTCCTATTTTTAGAGACATTGGACTCTAAAAATACCAGCAGTTAATTAATCATTAGGTAAGGCTGAAGGTGTGGAGATTCCCCTACATAAGGATTGTAGGTGGCTCCTTGGAAAACGGCTAACATACTCGTAGACACTAAGGCAACAAAAGCTAAAACAGCAAAACTCGTAACAGCGTTCTTCATGAAATCCTCCTTGATATGTTTAAAAAAAAGCCCTTGGTACTTTTTTAGAGTGAAAGATGCGCCTCATTCCTTTAAGGAACACCGTTCAAGTTACGAAAGGGGTAAGGTCAACTATACGAATCCTTGAAAACTTCACAAGAGGCTTTTTTGTGTCGGACACAAAAAAGCAGCCGTCGCTGCGGGCTCAAACACTCTTATATTCATTTTTTCAACGGGTTAGGGCGAGACTCGAAAACAAAGGAAGAGAATTTTGCAGAGATATCTCACAATGTCTAGGGTGAAAATCTTCAGGGAGCGGAAGACAGAGGACAGAGGACAGAATTATTAGAATGTCTTCCGTCTTCCGCCCTCAAGATACGTACGTTAGCCACTCAGGATGAAACTTGCTTTTACCGTTCACCAACTCATGGAAAGCATCTTGTAATTTGTGTGTGACAGGGCCGCGCTCGCCATTTCCGATCAAACGACCATCCAATTCTCGAATAGGAGTGACTTCTGCGGCAGTTCCTGTGAAAAAGGCCTCATCAGCCAAATAAACGGCATCGCGAGTAATGCGAGTTTCTTTCACGGTATAACCTAAATGCTCAGCCAATAGACAAATGGTGTCGCGAGTAACGCCCTCTAAAACAGCCGTTAAATCTGGAGTGTGGATAATGCCATTGCGTACCATAAAGAAATTTTCAGCACTGCCTTCGGCGACAAATCCACTTTGATCTAATAATAAAGCCTCATCATAACCATTGAATTGCGCATCATGTAGCGCCAAAATGGAGTTCATATAATTGCCATTGGCCTTAGCTTTACTGAGCACGCTGTTAACGTGATTGCGCTGATAAGACGAGGTACAAACTCGAATACCTTTTACTCGGCTTTCTGGGCCCAAATAGGTGCCCCACTCCCACGCCGCTATCATCACATGCGTTTTCATACCACGAGCTCGCAAGCCCAAAGATTCAGCGCCGTAATAAACCATGGGGCGAATATAAGCGGCTTCCAATTTATTTTTACGTATGACTTCCAATTGTCCTTCATTCAATATCTCTTTACTAAAAGGAATATGCATATTCAGTAAATGTGCTGAACGAAACAAGCGATCTGTGTGTTCTTCTAAACGAAAAATAGCGGGCCCCTTCGCTGTTTTATAGGCACGTAGGCCCTCAAAAACACCCGTTCCATAATGCAGTGTGTGCGTGAGCACATGCACCTTGGCATCACCCCAAGGCACAAACTCATTATCCATCCAAATAAAACCTTTTTTCTCTAAAAACGACATGGTTAATACCTCAATAAATCATTCATAACAGCCTGCGTCATGAGCAGCACCAAAAATAACAAACCTAAGCGCAATAAAATCTGTTGATAACGCTCCGGAATGGGACGACCACACAGAGCTTCTATTAAAAAAAAGAATAAATAGCCACCGTCTAAACAGGGAATGGGTAATAAATTAATAAAGCCCAGGCTCACGCTAATAAAAGCAATAAAGCCCAAATAAGCACTTAATCCAACTTTAAACGCACTGCCCGCTGTTTGAAAAATAGCGATGGGGCCACTCAAGCTGTGCAAAGACAGTTTGCCTGTCACCATTTTGAGCAGCACTATACCATTAAAAGCAATTAACTCCACTGTTTGCGCTGCCGCTCGCGACATCGCGCCTAGCCAGGAATAGTGCTCCTCTTGACTATAAGACTTTGGCCATTGGGGTTGTTGCACTTGAACACCCAAATATCCCATGGCATTCCGATGCGATAAATACACATCCATAGTCTGTATTTGGTGATCTCGCTCAATACTCAATTCAATTTTTTGATCCGGATGCTCTTGCAAAAATTGGGCTACTTTAAACCAATCATCCATGGCTTGATGATTAATCCCCACAATCTTATCACCGGGTTTTAATAGGTGTGCCGCAGGAGAATCGGATTGAATAGCTAGAATCACCGGAGGAATTTTAGGCTGAAAGGGGAGGAAACCTATACTTTGGAAAAGTTGCGGATTTTCATCATCCACACTCCAACTATCAAGATTTAAATGGCGTGTTTCTAAGACTTTCGTTTGCTTAGCCTTCACCGTCACATTTAAGGTGTTTTCATCGCCCAAATTCCACATTAAATGCATCGCGACACTTTGCCAATTATACACAGGCCATTGGCCCATTTTTTTAATCTCATCACCGGATTTCAAGCCCGCATCGGCGGCAATAGAATGCGGGATCACTTCACCGATGACCGGCGGAATATGTGTTATGCCTAACTGGAAGACCACCCAAAATAAAAAAATCGCCAAAATAAAATTAACAAAGGGACCCGCAAAAACCACAAGAGCACGCATCCAAAGCGGTTTGTGATTGAAGGCGAAGGCTTTATCGCTCTCACCAACGCTCTCACTGCCCTCACCCAACATTTTGACATAGCCACCCAAAGGCAAAATACAGAGTGTGTATTCCGTGCCGCGACGGTCCGTTCGACGCCAAATAACTTTACCAAAACCCACTGAAAAACGCTGAATTTTAATGCCACAGGCACGAGCGACACTGAAGTGACCTAGTTCATGCAGCACAATGACAAGCAAGATAGCTAATAATGCGGCTAGTAAACTGAGGGCTGTTGATAACATGAAATATAAAACCTATTAAAAAATGTGGCCAGCCATTTATTTGATAGAGCACCCACAAGGGGTGCCCCTACGGCTGTTGTGATAGGACGCACAAAGCAAATTCAACAACAGATGTCCCCATCAGAAAATTGGTGTATATTCTGTGCCCCAATGAACCCTGTGTCCAGTCAATGAACAAACAATCTACTTTAAATAGTCCTATTCTTATTGAACGCCTCAGTCATGAAGGTCGTGGCATCGGACATGTCGATGGAAAGACCACTTTTGTGTGGGGCGCCCTCGCCAAAGAAGAAGTAGATATTCAGTACACGCGACGCCGCAGCTCTTATGATGAGGCCAATGCGGTCAACATCCTTCAGGCCTCTACCGACCGTGCAACTCCACGCTGCGCACACTTTGGTGTCTGCGGTGGCTGTAGCCTGCAACATCTAAAACCCGAAGCTCAGATAGCACACAAACAAGAGGCCTTTTTAGAATTATTAAGGCATCAAGCTGGCACTCAACCGAAAAACCTACTAGCACCCCTAACAGCCAACCCCTGGGGCTACAGACGCAAAGCACGCATTGGCGTGAAATATGTACACAAGAAAGATAAAGTTTTAGTGGGTTTTAGAGAGCGTGACGGTCGCTTTATCGCCGATCTTTCACGCTGCGAAGTCTTAGAGCCTAGCATCGGTCAGTTAATTAGTGCTTGGAGTGAGTTTATTTACTCACTCAGCATTCGCGATCAAATCGCACAATTAGAAGTCGCCGTCACTGAAACGGAAACAGCCATTATTATTCGGCATTTAGCGCCTTTTTCAGCAGAGGATTTAGAGGCACTTAAAGTCTTTGGACAAAAAAATCATTTAAAACTTTATTTGCAGCCTAAGGGACTCGATAGCATTCATTTATTTTATCCTGATGATGCCAAAATTTTACTGTCTTACTCACTGCACGAGCACCATTTAAATTTAGAATTCCACCCTTCCCAATTCACACAAGTAAATTGGGAAATTAATGCACTCATGATTAATCAAGCTTTACAGCTATTAGATTTAAAACCAGAAGATCGCGTATTAGATTTATTTTGCGGCATCGGTAATTTCTCACTCCCACTTTGCCGCTTCGTGAATAAAGTAGTGGGTGTTGAAGGTGATGCGGGTTCTGTTAAGCAAGCTGAAAAGAATGCGGCTTTAAATGGGATTCTTAATGCAGAATTTTACACAGCCAATTTATTTGAAAATATAAAAGACACAACTTGGGCTCAGCAAAACTTTAATAAAATTTTGCTAGATCCACCTCGAGCAGGCGCCGCTGAAATCATTGAACAATTAGATCAATGGAATCCAGAACGCATTGTTTATGTTTCCTGCAATCCCGCAACACTCGCACGAGATACCAAACTATTAATCAATCAAGGCTATCACCTGGAAGCTGCAGGCGTGATGGATATGTTTCCCCACACAGAACATGTGGAAGCGATGTGTTTATTTACCCATAAAGAAATCCTCTAAAAGAGGGATCTCATATTTTGGTTTTTTTACATTTTAGCGAAATTATAAATTTTACATTTAATATTTTCTTAATATCTGCTTGCTAAGCTATTTTAAAAATCATCACCATGAGGTTAATAAGCGATGCCACGTACAAAACAATCAAACTATGGCCACACAGGCGCAGCAGGGTCGCACGAACCTCAAGCAGTAATGACAGCAACAGCACACGTCTCCGGGATCATTCAAACCGGTGACGGTGACGGTGACGAAGACGATATACATACCGGCGCTAAAAGACCGAGGCATCTCAGCTCAGACTCACCACCCTCGAATCCAGCCCCAGCCTCAAGCTCAACACGTCCAGGCGCGGATGAGGCCTCTAGCATGGCAGCTTCTTCTGCTAGTGCTCGTCCTCGCTCTGACCATATTCGTGCTCGTGCTCGTGCTCATGCTACTGGCACTCGCTCTGTTGCTTTTGCTGATGCTGGTGCTGGTTCTAGTTCTAGTTCTAGTTCTAGTTCTAGTTCTAGTGCCACCGCTGGTGTGAGCGCCTCTAAGCCAAGTCCTTTAGCTCCCAGAACAGCAACTCCCCAGCTTAGGATGGACTTCAGTGGCAGCATTATTATGCTAGATGACAGCCATCTTTACCCTCAAGGCGCTATTTTCCCTAGCTCACTTAGGCTTGCCGATGGGACGATTTACCCTGCCGGGACTGTATTTGGACCAGGCTTTATATTGCCCCCTAAAGCCACTTTCTACCCAGGACCCTTTATCACCACAACCCCTATTCTTTTTATTAATGGAACAGTCATAGCGCCAAACACTTATCTTTATCCGGGCATTGTTTTCCCTCCCAGCACAATCTTCCCTTCTGGCATTAGCTGCGTGCCCTGTCAGTCCCCAAGCTTTGCTGGGGCTGGGACAGCCAGTGTGTTCAGAAAATCTGTTACTGCAGCCAGCCTCGGATCAGCGCTCAGTGCGGGATTATTCGCGCCCAGCGGAGCTGCTAGCTCTGCGGCCCCAGGACTCAGCCAGTATTCCAACGCCGAACTAGCCGCAGAACTAAGAAGAAGAAAGCAAGAAGCGGCAGCAGCCAAGAAGCGGGAAGATGAAGAAAAGCCAGGAGAATCCTACACCCAACTATTTGGCCTTAATAAATAAGCTTAAGCTTTGTTAAAATTTACGTCCACGAGCTCTATCTCTGCCAATTCGATAGCCCTTCCTAGGAAGTGAGGGGCGACTCGAGCAAAGCGCTCTGGGGCGTCTGTAACTAAGAAATGAACCTGAGGATGCCTTGCAGTACAAACTAAATCATCTTCTAACAAGATCTCTTTCACGACTTCTGCTGTCGTTTGCGCGGAATCCACAATGATTAATTCATGACCCAACACTTTGCGTATAGCTGGTAATAAAACTGGAAAATGCGTGCAGCCTAAAACCAAGCACCCAGGCCTTTTTGCTCCTTCAAATAAAGGCTTTAAATAACGAGCCACGATAACTTCCGTCTCATCACCTTCCAACCAACCTTCTTCCGCCAAAGCCACAAATAAACCACAACTTTGCCCGATGACTTCTACCCCAGGCTGCAGATTTTTAATGGCTTGCTGATAAGCTTGGGCTTTAATGGTAGCTTCAGTCGCAATAACCACAATGCGTTCATTAGGCGCTTTTACACAAGCCGCTTTTGCACCCGGTTCTATCACCCCTACCACGGGAATATCTTTGAATTTTTGCTGCAACAAAGGCAAAGCCGCCGTTGAGGCCGTATTACAAGCCACCACCAGCAATTTAATACCCCGATTTACCAGGACATCACTGGCCTGTTCGGCATAGCGTGCAATGGTTTCAGGGCTTTTAGTGCCATAAGGCAGACGAGCGGTATCGCCCAAATAAATAAAGGATTCATGAGGTAATTGTTCCTGCAAAGCCCGTAAAACAGTGAGACCACCCACGCCGGAATCAAAAACCCCAATGGGGAGATTGTTTTTAGTCATAATTAAAGCACCTTGACTTAAACCCACGCTTTAACGCAGGATAAGAGTATATTTACACCCTCAAATCGGGGTCATCCCCGATTTCCCAGGAACCTTAACATGAGCCCAACCAAAACCCAATTAGCTTCGAATGAAAATTATTCTATTTGGCTGGAAGAACTCATGCAGGCCCAGCCCAAGCTGGATCGAGAGCTCATCACCAAAGCCTGTGAACTGGCTGACGCCCAAGAGCTCGGCTCTCAACAATTCCAAAGACAAGATCCTTTTGATGCCGGCATAAGCATTGCAACAGAACTCGCCGAAATACAATGCGACAGCGCATCCTTGGCGGCCGCCATTATTTATCCTACAGCCTATGCCCATAAACTCGATGAGGAATTACTCAGCCAGAAAATAAGTCCCGTCGTCAGTAAATTGGTAAAGGGGGTTTTGTTGATTGAAAGCCTGCATGCCACACAACATCATAAAAGCACTGGGGCCAGACAAGCTCAAGCGGATAAGCTTAGAAAAATGCTCTTAGCCATGGTGGGTGATCTACGTGTAGTGCTCATCAAATTAGCCGAACGTCTTATTGCTTTAAAAACCCTACGTCATGCAGATCCTCAGGAACAACAGCTCATGGCAGAAGATGTTATGAATGTTTATGCGCCCTTAGCCAATCGTTTAGGCTTGGGCCAATTAAAATGGCAATTGGAAGACTGGAGTTTTCGTTATTTGAAACGTGAGGACTATGAAGATATTTTTAAAGTCTTAAAAATGCGGCGCAACGAACGGGAAGCGCATGTGAGCAAAATGATTGAACACTTAACGCACTTAGTTGAATCCACGCATATTAAAACCGTGGATATCAGTGGTCGCGCCAAACATATTTACAGTATTTATCGTAAATTAGCGAATAAGCAAATCACCATGGATAAACTCTATGACATGATTGCGATTCGCGTATTGGTGCCAAGCATTCAAGATTGTTATTCTGTCTTAGGGATTGTGCACGCCACCTGGCCCCATATTCAAAGTGAATTTGATGATTATATCGCGCACCCCAAGCCCAATGGTTATCGCTCGATTCATACGGCGATCCTGGATGAAACTCAATATCCCGTAGAAATACAAATTCGCACCCTGGATATGCATCAAGAAGCAGAACTCGGCGTGGCCGCACACTGGGTTTACAAAGAAGGCACGCAACAACCCAGCTATGAAAATAAAATTAATGTCTTACGCAGTCTTTTGGATTGGCAAAAAGAATTAAGCGAAGATTCCCAGCGCGCCGCTGAAGCCTTACTCAATGACCATGTTTATGTCTTTACACCTAACGGGGATGTCATTGATATGGAGAATGGCGCCACACCCTTGGATTTTGCTTATCATGTGCACACTGAATTAGGTCATTCTTGCCGAGGCGCTAAAATTAATGGGGTTTTAGTTCCCCTCACGTATACGCTAAAAACAGGAGATCAGGTCAGCATCTTAAGCACCAAAAATGGAGAACCCAGTCGCGATTGGATGAGAAGTGCTCATGGTTATTTAAAAACAGCGCGCGCAAGACAAAAAGTCGCCGCCTGGTTTAAAAAACAAAGTATCGATGAGCACAGTCAATTAGGCTATATCGCCTGGGAAAAAGCCTGCCGACAATTGATCATTCATAAAAATGATTTAGCACGTGCCGTTAAGCATTTTAATTTTAAAAGTACGGAAGGCCTCATGGCCGCTATTGGCTCGGGTGATTTAAAAATAAGCACCGTTTTAAATTATCTTGAAATTGAGCACCCTGAATCAGAACATTCTAAACAAACTATTTCAGAAGAAATTAAAACCAGCGCACCCAAAAAACCTTCACGCTCCAGCATTATTATTGAAGGAGTGGGCGATTTATTTACGCAAATCGCTCGATGCTGCAAGCCTATCCCTGGAGACACTATCTTAGGCTATATCACGCGCGATCGCGGCGTCACTATTCATCAAAAAAACTGCAGGAACATAGCCCAAGCGGTGAGAGAGCGCCCCGAGCGTGTTTTAGAGGTAAGCTTTGGTCAACACCTAGCCACACGCTACGCCATTGACCTGGTCCTTGAAACCACCAACCGCCACGGCATCAGCCGCGATATCAGCAATTTAATCGCCAATGAAAAAATTACTTTAACGAATTTTAACGCGCGCAATAATGAAAACCAAAATCAAAATTTCATCAATCTAAGCATTGAAGTTGAAAATCTCGACGTTTTCGAGCACCTTCTGAATCAATTACAGCAGCTACCGGGAGTGCTGGGGGTTCGGAGGAAATAATCCCACAGGGTTAATTTATCTTCTGGAGCACACTATGCCGCAATTAACATTGGAATTTACTTCCAATATCGTTGAAAAAAACAACATGAATGATTTATTTCAAGAATGCCACTCCATTTTAGAAAAAATATTACCAACGGATATTGATAGCTGCAAAAGCAGGTCAATTGAACACCATAACTACCACATTGGGGATGGAAATCCAAATAACGCCTTTGTTCATGTTTCTTTAGACATCATGCCAGGACGCAGCCTCGACACGCAAAAAAATGTCGGCGACAACCTGATGCTGATACTAAAAAATTACTTTGCAAGCTCACTTGCAGAACTGAACTTGCAGATTACGCTTGAGATAACAGAATTGCCAAGGACCTACTTTAAAATAACCAGTAGACAAAGCCCATAGTATTTGATAGGGTATTTTTGTCCAATCTAATTAAGTTACTTTTATTATGAATAGAACTTTCCAAAAGCTTAACTATTCTACCTCGATCTCCACGAGCCTAGTCTCTCGCCCATTACATGTGATTAGCCTTTAAGGCTAATACACACTTTTTCCCTACATCGCTAACTTTTAAAACCCCAGGAATCACTCCCGGATATCTACTTCTATCTTTTAGACAAGGAAGGGGAAAACTATGCCTCAAGAAAAATGTGACCTTAACTTTACAAGCAATGACGATACTCAAGCACACTTTCAGCTCACACAGCGAGAGCTGCAGGTACTTCAGTATGTCACTCGCGGCTACACCGCTAAAAAAATTGCACGACAATTGGATATTTCGTTTAGAACCGTGGAAAAACATACCCTGAATATAAAAACTAAATTAGGCTGTTTATCGAAGGGAGAGCTGATCGAGGAATCGATACGACGGGGCTTATTGTCAATGTTATTTGAGAGATGAATCGCCTGGACGAATCTTTTTAAGAATATGCTGAAACCCAAGATCCTCTGGCACAGAAATCCCGTAAAGGTATTCCTGTAAAACTGGATCGGGCATTTCCAATAGACGTTCAAAATCATCTTTTTCTGCCGCTGTAAGCTGCAGAAATTGCTCGTCCAGAAACTTTAAGAGCATTAAATCTAATTCGAGCATGCCCCGACGGCATTTCCAGCGCATGCGACCCATAATATTAGGCAGAGGTTTTTTCATCGCGATAGCTTTCTTTTAGGAAATAACTTAATACCGCCGCGGCCACTAAGGCACAAGGAACGATGATTAAGGTCTTGTGATAATCTAAATTCGTATAAACCCGAGCGCCATTTGAATAGGCACCACCCCAGAAATAATCCAATAAAATCCCAACCAAAGGTTGCATCACCATCCCACCAAACATAATCACCATGTTGGTGAAACCAATGGCTGTGGCTGTTTGTCTTAAGGAGGTACTTTCACGCGCTACGGCAAAACACAGTATTTCAACACTGGCAAACAAACCCAATAAGAATAAGAAAAGCGCATAAATCCATGGATTTTTAAACTTAACAAAGAGTATGACTAAAATACAGGCCGCGGCTAATAGGTTTCCCACCATTAAAGGTCGGCGTCGCGACTTAACACAATCTGAAATCCATCCACTCAAAGGCGAACCCACTAACCACCCAAAAAAGATGAGGGAATTTAATTGCACAGCCATCTCACGATTGATGCCTTTAAAACTGTCCAAATAAGGAATGCCCCACATCTCACCAAAAGCCGATAAGGATAGATACAACATGCAGCCGATTAAGCCGTTAAACCACATTTGGTGACTCTTCATCATGGCGTACAAGCCTGAAATTAAGTCTTTAATGGAATCTGAGGTTTTGGTGTGCGCGGCATTGCGATCGACAATTGAAACTAAAAAAATGGGAACTAAAATGGCACCGACGATGGCACTCATCATTAAGACATTATGCCAACCAAAGTTGATCACAGCCTTATGTAAACCAATATCACCGAACATCGCACCTAACATACCTAAGGCCGTGGTTAAACCTGCAAAAAGCGCGAAGTACCTGGGTGCGAGCCAAAGGGAGGCCAACTTTAAGGCACAGACAAAAGCAAAGGCGCTCCCTGCCCCTACTAACAAACGGCCAAAACCGGCGAGATAAAGATTGTTACTGAGCCCAAAAAGCAGGGAGCCTGCGGCGCATAAAAAAAGCGCTGTCACCAGCACTTTACGTGGACCAAAATGATCGGTACTAATCCCCACCACCAGCTGCATCGGCGTATAAGCATAATAATACATGCCCACTAGCCAACCGAGGCCCTGCGCATTGATCTGAAAGCTCTCCATCAACTGAGGAACCATGACACTGGGCTCGATGCGCAGTAGGTATTCGTAACAATAAAATAAGGCGCCCAAGCTACAAACAAAAACGCCGTACCATTTGTATTTTGGATGAACTAAGTGGGGTTTATTCATAGGATAGCTCCTGATTTTATAATTAGGGCGGTTAACAAATCATTCCTGGTATTCCCTTTTTACCCGCGGCATCACACCGGATAACATCTCATAAGTAAAGCCACCGGCATTGAGGGCTATCTCTTCCACAGGCAAGCCTTCGCCCCATAGAGTAACACTATCTCCCACTTGAGCTTGTGGGTTTAAACGCAAATCTATTGTAATCATATCCATCGAAACGCGGCCGACCACAGCACAGCGAATGCCATTGACCAGGACCGGGGTGCCATTTTTTACACTGCGGGGGTAGCCATCGCCATAACCTATACTAACCACACCCAGCATCATATCTTCCGGAGCCTGCCAGGTGGCACCATAGCCCACTTTCTCACCGCAAGCTAAGCGCTTAACTTCCATAATACGGGCCTTTAAGCTCATAACAGGCTTTAGACCATATTCAGCTCCGTGCGTGCCTGAAAAAGGTGAGACTCCGTATAACATAATGCCTGGTCGCAACCACTCGCCGGGAATAATTAAGGGATAATCACCTAAAATTAAGGCCGAATTCGCAACACTTTTAGGGCCTTCGTGAGCCTCGGTGAGCTCAGCAAAACAACTGAGTTGCTGCATTGTCATTTGCGACTGCAGCCAATCCGCTGTGGCCAAGTGGGTCATTAAGCCAATCGGTTTTAAGACTGCCTTACAGTCTTGTAGGCGTTTATAATATTCAGGGAATTGCTCCGGCAAAAAACCCAAGCGATGCTTACCTGTATCTAATTTTATCCATATCTTTAGAAGATCACTGTTTGGATTTTGTTCGAGCATATCGACTTGCTCAATGCTGTGAATCACACAACTTAAATGATGTTGAGCAACAAGGGCTAATTCTGCCTGATCCACAAAGCCCGCGAACAATACAATTTCTTGCTGAATGCCCGCCGCTCTTAATTGCAAGGCTTCTTCTAAAGTTGCCACACCAAAAGCATCAGCCTCTGTCAAAGCGCGTGCTATTTCAACGGCACCATGCCCGTAAGCATTGGCTTTAACCATGGCGATAATAGGATGATTGGGGGTTTTGTGGCGGACTTCTCTGAAATTACTTTTCAACGCATTCAGATCGATCACTGCAACGGTGCCGCGGCTCATTCGTCTGTTCCAAAAGGCGCATAACTGGACATGACGGCATCCGGTGCAAAATCCCTAAAACAGGTGAATTGCGCTTCAAATTTCAATCTGAAACTGCCTATAGGACCATTACGTTGTTTACCAATAATAATTTCGGCAATGCCTTTTTCAGGGCTGTCTTCGTTATAGACTTCATCACGATAAATAAAGGCAATTAAATCGGCATCCTGCTCAATAGCACCTGATTCGCGCAAATCTGACATGACAGGTCGTTTATTAGGACGCTGTTCCAAACCTCGATTGAGCTGTGACAGAGCAATAACAGGCACATTCAATTCTTTAGCCAAAGCTTTTAAGGAGCGAGAAATTTCGGAAATTTCAGTGGTACGATTTTCTTTAGTACCAAACACTTGCATCAATTGTAAATAGTCAATGACGATCAAACCAATACCGCCGTATTCACGCGCCACACGTCTCGAACGTGATCTTAGTTCGGTGGGTGTTAAAGCGGGGGTGTCATCGATATACATTTTGACTTCGGATAATTGACTGATGGCGGAAGTAATATTCGGCCATTCAGCATCGCTTAATTTACCGGTACGCACACGATGCTGATCCACTCGACCCAGCGAAGACAGCATACGCATCACTAAGGATTCTGCAGGCATTTCCATACTGAAAATTAGGACGGGCTTTCCGTCTTCTTTGGTGCTGTGCTTCATCGCCGCATATTCAGCGATATTCATAGCAAAAGTGGTTTTACCCATGGAAGGACGACCCGCAATGATGACTAAATCACCTTGCTGCAAGCCAGAAGTCATCTTATCGAAATCAACAAAACCGGTGGCTATACCGGTCATATGACCACCTGAATGGTAGAGCGTATCAATACGATCAGCGGTTTTAGCCAATAAATCACTGATAGGAACAGGTCCTGCCCCACGGGTGCGTTGCTCGGAAATCTTGAATACTTGCTGCTCTGCCGCATCCAATAATTCTTTGGTAATGCGACCTTCGGGATTAAAAGCGCTGTCGGCAATATCGGTAGCCGCTTCAATCAACTGGCGCAACACCGCTCGTTCACGCACAATTTCTGCATAGGCAACCACATTGGCCGCGGTGGGTGTATTATTGGCTAATTCAAATAAATAACTTTCGCCACCCACCGTTTCAATTTGGCCAAATTCTTTCAAGACTTCAGCCACCGTCAACATATCAAAAGGTTGACTGCGCTTGGACAATTGGTCCATAGCCGTGAAAATTAAGCGGTGTTCGTTACGATAAAAATCAGTGGAATTAACGTGATCGACAACCTTATCCCAGGCTCGATGATCCAACATCAAAGCACCTAGGACGGATTGCTCAGCTTCTTGGGAATAAGGAGGGACTTTGAGGGAGCTATTTTTCTTGCTCATGCTTTTACCTGAAATTGAAAAATCCATTTTTCATTCGTAGGGGCACCCCTTGCGGGTGCCCTGTCAAATCAAGGAGCAACCCACAGGGTTGCTTTTATAGGGCGACCGCGAGGGTCGCCCCTACGGCTATTTCAAAGGTTCTACATTAATCATAATTTTCGCAACAACATCACTGTGTAAACGTACAGTTACTTCGTGCTCACCGATGCTGCGTATAGGCGCTGACAAGTTAATTTCTTGCTTAGCAACTTCTACACCGGCCTTTGTAATAGCTTCAGCTACATCACGAGGACCCACTGAACCGAATAATTTACCTTCATCGCTTGACTGAGCTTGAATGTTAATCTTCAAAGCTTCGAGTGTTTCACGACGTTTTTCAGCTTGCTGCAAAGCAACTTCAGCCGCTTTCTCCAATTCAGCGCGACGCACTTCGAAGGCGGCAATATTGTCAGGCGTGGCACGCACAGCCTTGGAACCGGGGATAAGGAAATTACGTCCATAACCGGGTTTTACTTTAACTTGATCGCCCACTTTACCCAAGTTGGCCACTTTTTCTAATAAAATCACTCTCATGCTCTCACCTTTTTTCTATCAAAGATCTGTTTACGAATATTATAGCCACTATCTACCAAGCCTAAAAAGGCCAATAAGAGAGCCGCTGCCCACGGAACAAAGAGCAAACCTATATAACAGGCTGCTAGAACAAAAATCAATACTTTATTTACCAGAGCCCCACCCATTAAAGTCTCGGGCTTTTTACGATTAATCCCATAATGAAGCAGGCTAATACCTCCCACCACAAAAGGAAAAATCACCACGGGCAGTAAATCCAAGGCCATGGTCTTTTGCAGCAAGCATCCTAGCACAGCCGCGAATAATACCCCAGCATCCCAATGGCTAAGACGAATAGAACAAAACTCTGCCCCAAAAGAGCCCTTGGTCAAAATCAAGGACTGCTGCCAAAAACGTGCCATCACTAAAAGCAGTAAAACACCGAGCAAAATGCCGACAGCCACTGAACCTGTCGCATAAGGCGCCACCTGGGCTATAAACTGCTTCAGTTGATCCGGCGTCAACTTCAAAGCATGGTTTAACTCAAGTTTGTCAAAATAGCCTGTTAGAAGTGAAACCCACCACTCGGCTACCTTGGGAACAAATAGGTGAAAAATAATAACACCCGCGGCCCCCAGCAGCATTTCAAGCTCCAAGAGACGCTGCCAAGAAGCTTTAGATCTTAGCAATAAGGCAAAACCCCAAATCAATACAAAGCGGGATAATGACAGTAAATCCAAGCTATCCCAGTGATTTATATACAGCAGGCAAAGAGCCGGCAAAGCCGCCCAAGCCAAGACCATCAAACCAGGACGCGCACCCTTGGCTAAAGTCACCAAAGCCAAAATCACCACAGACATAAAGCCTGTGGGGATGCCAAAAAAAGCTAATACCCCAAAGATCAATGCCGCCGCCGAGGCATGCATGTCTTTCGCTAGTAGGTAGTTACCAAATCTTCTGGCTAGCACGATAGCAACCTCGAATGGGCCTAGCCTATAGAGATGCCCCTACGGCGTGGCCCCACAAAATTTAATGATTATCGCAATAGGGAATCAAAGCCAAGAAACGAGCCCTTTTAACAGCCTCTGTTAATTGACGCTGGCGACTGGCAGAAGTTCCCGTGATTCGGCTAGGAATAATCCGAGCTGATTCAGAGATATTGCTGCGCAATAGATCTAAGTTCTTATAATCAACTTCTTTAGTTGCTCCGAAGTCACCGCCTTTTTTACGTCGAAAATGTCCTCTCATAGTCTTACCCCTTATTCGCTTTCATCGTCTGGTTGAGTTTCTTCTGCCCTAGGTCCGCGAGCTGGAGCCTTCTTAGGCTCATGACGCTCTTGTTGTAGACCTGCCTTTTGGATGGGAGAAGGCGTTGTAATGGCTTCATTACGGCGTATCACCAAATTACGGATAATGGCGTCGTTATAGCGGAAATTATCTTCCAGCTCACTCAGAGCCTTCTGATTACACTCAATATTCATCAAAATATAATGGGCTTTGTGAACTTTATTAATAGGATAAGACAACTGACGACGACCCCAATCCTCCAAACGGTGGATACAGCCTTTGTCCTGTTGAATCATTGATTTATAACGTTCTAACATGGCAGGAACCTGAGCACTTTGATCAGGATGCACTAAAAATACGATCTCGTAATGTCGCATAGAAACTCCTCTTGGTTTAAAAGCCTCCCGGAACAGCCCGGTGAAGCGAGGTTTGTAAGGGCGGCCATTGTAGGGGAAAAACGGGGTGTATGCTAGCAATTCCCGCTGATGACCACGGAAATGGCTAAAACCTTAGGTAAGAAGGGATTCTTAAGGGGGGGAATCACAATTTTCCCCCGTAAAATGTAGCTTACAAGGGATGCATTGCTGGGCCTTCCGACCCAATAATCAGTGGGTATTGTTTCAAACAACCCGAGGTCTGGCCGCCCTGAAAGCGGAATAGCTGGCTATTTTATCGTGTTCGATGAAGGTTTTGACCAAAGGCTTCTCAATGAAACTGTAATAATAATTTGAGGCGCCTTCTATTCTGGAAGCAGGATAAATCACTTTTTGCCATTCTTCAGGTGTCGTGGGTGACTCGGGGAATTCGCTGAAATAATATCGAAGCGCCTTACGCTCTTTAATAGCTTGCTTAAGATCCACTGGCACATTCTCCTGCATACTCATATCAAATTCAGCAGCTTCCATATCCGCTTCATTTTGCACAATTAACCAGCTCACGGTGCCATGTTCATTCAAAAAAATATAACTGCCGGATTGGTCGATTAAATAATATTCAATGGGTTTGTAACGCTCAACCATTTGATAGAAGAAATGAATATAATCTGGATTCTTAAAACATGCAGAATGCCCTTCTTCTGGGCCTGAAGCATCCATCATTAAATCAAGAAAAAGCTCAGAATTTTGTTCAAAATACTCAGCCTGTCTATCCGATACGATGCCAGCCAATTTGCGCACATAATTGCTATCACCCTTGAAAATATAACCATTAATAAGACGCTCTTGAATCATTTCTGTCGCAACCTCCAGGGTCGATTCACCTGTTAGCAAAATAATATTATTCCAATTACGCCAATCACAAGAAGAGAGGGCAATTTTACAAAAATCTCTGCCCGTTAGGCCTGGCATTGCATAATCGACCAATATACCGGTAATTTCAGAGAATCGATTCGGATCGTAAATTTGTTGATAAATTTTCGTGTAATCCACGGAAACGGTGCGATTATCCTCAGCATCACCATAAGAAGGTTTAGTAAAAAACTTCTTATAAAAGGGCTGAGTTGTATAATCGTGATTAATATATTCCAAAGCTGCAACAGGGTCTTTGAACAATTTACAAGGCGCATTTTTCTCAAGCTTCATGCTGGATAAAACCAAAAAATCCCAATCATCATCAATGAATATGGTCGTTGTTGGAAAATAACAGCACTTCATTTTTTCAGAACTCATCAAGCTACCTCTTTCGGAAATTTAAGTTCAAACTGGGTGTACTCACCCTCAACAGAATCACAGCTAATATCACCACCATAGCTTTTCATAACACGCTTACAAAAAGCCAGACCCAGTCCGTTGCCATGCTCAGTTGTTGAATAAAAAAGATCAAACAGCTGGGCCAATGTTTCTTGACTCATGCCCAAACCCATATCTCGACAATAAAGAATGTGATAATTGGCCTTAGTTTCCAGCTTTATTTCGATCTCACCCTTACGGGCCGCCCTCACCGAATACAACGCATTTTTAATAAGATTGAGCAAAACCTGTATCGTTAATGCCGAATTACCTAAAAAATTAAAATCAACACCGGGCTTCCATTGAATAAGCTCGCGTTGCCCGGATACAAAGGGGTAATCCTGCAAGGCCTCATCAACACAGGCTGAAATAGAACAGAGCTGCAGTGGCTTGTCCATCAAACGAGTACTGGCCAACAACATATCCAAAGTCGCACCCACTAGGCGGATTTCGCCCTCCATGCCTTGCAGCACTTTCTCAAGCTTTTTAAATTGATCCGGGTAAATAGGCTCCACCGGCAAATTATTGTCCCGAGCCAATTGATAGGCCTGATACAACACCGGGAAATAATCCTCTAAAATACTCACCCCAGCCCCTATAGCCGCCAAGGGTGTGCGCAATTCATGCGATAAATTAGCAGAAATTTTTTCAATGGCCTTCAGCTTTAAAAGCTCAATATCACTTTCAGGCAAACTCATGAGATGACCCTTCGTTAGGTTTTTGCAAGTTTATACTGTTTGAAGGGGATCTTTCTATATTTAATTCATAGCGTACACTACGCCCACTACCGATAGATTTAAATGCGTTTATAGCCACCAAATGTTGCAAATCTCGGGTGGCTGTTGGCTTAGACGTGGAGGCAATCACCATATATTTCTTAGCACTCATACCACCCTCAAAGCCGCTAATTCCAGCCCGCATCATTCGTTTCACTACCTTCAATTCACGTTCATTTAAATCATTTTCAAAGGTATTGAAAAAGGCGGATTTTTTAAGAATAAAATTAACCTGTAACTCCACTTCACTTTGTGCAATTTTCACAAGTCCCGCAAAATATTGAAGCCAGGCCGTAATCTCATTTGTTTTTGAAGCGGCGTTTAAAGCAGAATAATAAGCTTTTTTATCGAGCTCAATGGCCTGAGATAAGCTTAATAGAGCAGGATAGCCAAAGCCCTGAGACAAAGCCTTTTCAGCAATAGCACGGCCAATGCGACCATTGCCATCTTCAAAAGGATGAATACTTTCAAAATACAGATGGGCAATAGCCGCACGAATAGGCGCAAATTTAATGGCCTTAGGCCCACCAGGGGCTGTGTCATTAAACCAATGGATAAACTTTTCCATTTCTTTAGGCACATCACGAGAAGGTGGGGCTTCAAAGTGCACCATCCATTCCCCATAATGTCCTGAAACAACTTGCATGGGTTCCTCATGCGTTCGCCAAGTAGCAATCCTAAGATTAGGATTGACTGAGCTCGATAGCAGCATTAAATGCCAATTAAAAAGCTTAGTATCCGTGAGAGGCTCTTCGAAACTATTGCGAACATCAAACATTAAATCAACGAGGCCCTTTGCCCGCTTATCGTTGATTTTTATAAGGTCTTGATTCAATCCCAATTTGTTTTTGATCGAGGATCTAATATCAGGACGACTAATATATTCACCCTCAATTTCTGAGGTCTTAACGGCCTCTTCCACCATCCTATCAATCATGGCTTCTGTTTGAAGATCTTTACTGAGATGAGTGAGTTTACCCCTAATAAGCCCTGTTTTTTCCGCAATAGAAATCAGACTTTCATCAAGGATTGATGACTCATAGTGAAATTGAGGCCAATCCGATTTTTGCCAATTATAGATTTTCATGAGCCGATTATGGCCTCTAATCGGCTCAAATTCAAGAGATTATTGAGCCGATTAGGGCTATTAATCGGCTCAACCTACCCCAATTCACATGACTGCTTATTTTTTAAACCCAGAGTGGCTATAAAGCATAGAAAGGCTGCGGCCATCAGATAATACGCCGGAGCGGCCAGATCGCCTGTTTTGCTAATAAGATAGGTTGCCGTTAAAGGAGCCAGGCCTCCAAAAATAGCAAAGCCTAGATTATAAGTTAGTGCAGTGCCCGTATAACGAATTTGCGTTGGAAATAATTCTATGAGTGTGCAGGCAAAAACGCCTTGCACACAGGCACCCAACACAGAAAAAATAATCATGACTATAATAAGATGCGAAATTTTTTCTTCAGTCAGCCAGAAAAATAAAAGATAAGCTAATAACACAAATCCCAAGGACCCTATTCTTAACAACAAGCGTCGACCCAAACGATCCGAAAGCCAGGCTGTTAAAATCAATAAGCCTGAAAATAAAAAAATATTCAGTGTATTAAGCTGATTTACTAAGTCTTTAGGATAATGCAGAACACTTGAAAAATAGGTAGGCACATACAGAAATAATAAACTGATGTTGGTAGCACCTAACGCAGTAAGAGCCACTCCACGCAATAAAGCCTTAGGATGAGACTTAAGAGCCACAATAAGTGGTATGGACTCATCCTGTAATTTTTTTGAATAATTAAGGAAAATGGGTGTTTCCGTCAGTTGTCTGCGCAAATAAAAACTAAGCACACCCAATAACCCACCCAATAAAAAGGGGATGCGCCAACCCCAGCTGATGAACTGCTGATGATTCAGGGTTGTTCCCAATAAAACATTCATACCAGAGCCCAACATAAGGCCCAAATTAATTCCAAAGAAAATAATACCGCAAGTTAAACCCCGATAGAGAGGATTAACATGCTCGCCAGCAAAAGTAATGGCTCCCGGAATTTCGCCACCAATAGCGAGCCCTTGTAACAAACGTAAACTCACCAATAACACGGCAGCCCACACTCCAATACTTTGACTGGTTGGCAATAGGCCCATCAGAAAAGTCGGCAAGGCCATCAACATCAGGGTTAGCATAAACGATTTTTTGCGCCCATATTTATCACCAAAATGACTAAAAATAATCCCGCCCAACGGCCTCACGAAATAACCTATAGCAAAAACGCCAAAGACTTCCATTAGGGAAGCCAATGAATTTTGATGAGGAAAGAAAAGTTCGCTGAGTGTGCCTGCCAAAAACACATAGATAATGAAATCATAAAGCTCTAGAGCACCACCCAAGGTGGATAAAAAGATGACTTTGCGCTCCAAGGCATTGAGATGTTGCATAAGAAATTTAATATTTTTTTAATGGGAACTTATGATAACATGAATTCCTGTTCAATTAACAAGGAGTTACAATGAACATGCCTTCATTTAAACAGGGACGATTTTTAAATACAGCCAGCCTAGCCCTACTTTCACTAAGCTTTATTATTGTCATTGCAAAATGGTCGCCAGAGCTCGCCGTACTCCCTGATTCAGCTTATGGCTTTATGCTGAGCTTTTTAATACTCGCCATAGTGGCCAATATTTTAATGTTTAAAGAGCTCACCCTAGGCTTTTTATTATCCTCTTTCTTTATGCTCATCGCTTCGCGTATTTCTGGCATGTATGGCGTGGATTATGTGAGTATTCCTATTTCTTCGGCTTTTGCGGTGATGGTGATCTATTTTTGGTTTCTTGTTTATGGAAATTTAAAAAATAAAAATCCATTGAATTACAAGCTTTCCTTATTTGAATGGCAGCTTATTTTCGTGCGCTTATACCTTGGCTTTGATCTCATTCCACATTTTACTGAAAAATTATTTTCAGGATCTGGACCTTATTTAGAAGATGTACATTCCTTTATGGCTCTTGGCCTGCCACAGCCTGATTTTCTGGTTTATCTAGCAGGCTGCTGCGAACTCGCCGCAAGCATTGCTATTGCATTAGGCTTTTTTACGCGCTTAGGGGCTATCTGCACTACCGTATATTTATTAGTCGCAACCCTTTTGGGCAAACATTTCTTACTGGGTTTTATCTGGGCCAGACCCGGAGGCGGCTGGGAATATCCTTTGCTTTGGTCAGCACTAACCTTAAGCTTTGCAATAGCAGGTGCTAATAAATTTTCTGTGGATTATTTATTAAATCAACGCTTCAAACTACCAAAATCCATCAAGTGGTTGATGGGGAATCCAGCTTGACCCCATTTGAACACTCACAAGAAGTCACAATGCAGGAACTTAAATTTATGAACAATAAGATTGAGTACGAAGCGTGGCCCGAACTTAGCGCTGAAGCTTTTAATATAAGTTCACATCTACTCTTTATGGGCATCCAAGTCGTTGGGAAGCTCATGCTACATCAGCCCTTTCAAGCCCATTGGTCTCATCTAGCCATGCCCTTAAATAGCCGTGGCATCTCAACAGGAATAATTCCCTTTAATCAGGGAAGCTTTTCGGTAGACTTTGACTTTATTGATCATGTCATTCTTGTGAGCTCAAGTTGGGGCAAGACAGGAAAAATAAAACTTCATTCCATGTCTGTTTCAGAATTAACACAAACAATAATGGAAACACTGAATAAAATAGGTGTGGATATTAAAATTAATTTAACACCACAAGAAATCTCGAATCCCATTAATTTTGATCAAGACACAGCCCCTAGAATTTACGACGAAAAAACTGTAAACGCTTGGTGGCGTATTATGCTCAGCACCTATCACGTATTACTCCAGCATCATTCACACTTTTGTGGAATAAGCCCTCCCATTGGTTTATTTTGGGGAACCCTGGATTTACGTGACGCTCGTTACAAAGGCCTTCATTTACCTCCAGTTCAAGCTATGTCAGGCTATATTGCACGCAATTCAATGGACGATGCACAAGTGGAAGTGGGATTTTCTTGCAGCAATGAAAAATACCCCTACCCCTCTTTTTTTGCCTTCGCCTATCCCTGCCCCAAAGGTCTGGAACTTGAAAAAATGAAACCAGAAGGCGTTAAATGGGTTCCTAGCATTAATGAATTTATTTTGGATTATGATCAACTGCGAAAATCAAAGAATCCTGAAGCCGATTTATTATTATTTTTTGAATCCTATTACCAGGCGGTTGCAAAATTAGATCACTGGGATCCAAAATTCTGCGTAAGCGGAGTACCGATATAGTGTGGGGGTCAAGTCTTGAATCAACCGCTTAGCGGTTGATTCAAGACTTGACCCCAATATTGGCATTATCCTCGAAAACCAAATTCTTTTAAAATACAAATTCCATTATCAATAACGTTGATATTATGATCCACGCATTTTTGAATGGCTGAAGCACTTTCAGCACCGGGTTGCATCCAGATATTTTTTATTCCTTTTGCAATAGCTTCCTCTACAATTTTTTCTGTTTCGGCGGGTGGCGTGATCACGGAGATGCTTTTTACCGTGTTGGGTAAATTGGATATTTTATTAATACAGGGGAGTCCCTCAATGGTTTTTTCATGGGGATTAACGGGATAAACTTTCTTCTTTTTCTGAAGATAGCAGCGCAAGACTTGATTGCCAATTTTATTTCGATCATTTGAAGCGCCCACTACCGCAAAGGCCGGCGAGCTAAAGAATGTTTTAAGCGTGGGCGATAAAAAAATAAAATTTAAGCCGTCGTCATCGCTAATTGCATCTCTCAGCCAGGGCAAGTTATGATAAGCACCCAATTGCCCCAGAGGGAAAAAAGGATATTTAATCACATCAAAATAAGGCGAATAATCAAAATCACACGGCGTATAGAGGCGATCATTGCGCTGTATAAATTCAAACTCATTTTGATAGCCCTCTTCAATAAGGGGCAAAATGGGATAATCTACCGACTGAAAGGCATCAGCAATCATCGAAGAACAAATATCTTTAGTAGGCTGAAGTGCGTTGTGTTCAAACAGTGAAGAGCGCCATCTTCTCGGGAAAATTCCCCAAGGAAAGATAAAACGCGCAAGATCTAACAAATGTCGAAGATCGTATTGCATACCCAATTGTGACATCGAGGAAGCGACGACTTTTTGAGAATCTTCTGGAGTTAAGCCTTGCGGATGCAGTATGCGAATATTGGATTTTTGATAATTGGTGAGGAACGTTATGATCACCCCACAGCCAATATTACTTTCAATGATTAATTGTTTATCAGGATCGTATCCACAATAATGCGCGGCTATATTACGTAATTCCGAGTCCTCAATATCGTTCAGGCGACCGATATAAAGCGCCGCATGAGTCCAGGGACTCTGAGTAACATGCCGAATAATCGTACCAATGCGATTATGCGACTCCACCAAAATAACATCACCCACGTTGATTTTCTTCGAAATTTGATCAAAGTCACAAAGATAGGCTCTCTGAAAGGTATTTTGCTTTTTAAGCAACCAATGACTTAGCTTCCTAATGACCCAATCGGCAAAAGTTGATTTCATGCTGGTTAATCCTTTCTATCCCTGTAATCTGCTGTAAATTCTGGCATTTCCCAAGCTGAGAGTCTATCACTTTAGCAAAAGCAAGCATTCCGTCAATAGCTCAGTTTCTGCCACTTCATGCTCGAAATTGTAATAGCAGAAAATACAAGGAAGATCACCCAGCTGCTCATTTGAATTGGGAAGCCAATCTCGATAAAGTGAATACACCGTATCGCCAATATTATCTCGAGAGCCTTTATGCAGTGCTATCGCGTAACGACCAGCGGGTAAATATTGTTCAATAATGTCTCCATCCAGTTTCAAATTTTCTGGAATCTTTATACCAAGATCCAAACGAAATTCAGCCGCTGGCGTTGTTTTGGGATCATCATAAGCAATCGCAAAAGATTCACCCGGCTTCGGCTTAAGATTAATGGATTGTTTTTTAGCCCATTCAATAAGCTTATTCACACTTTCAGCGATAAATTGAGGATCACCTCGATGCTCTACCACGGCTAAGCGTGTTTTATCCCTATTTTTAATGTCTACTTTCATATTAATTTCACCTCGTTTAGGCAAACAATAGGGCGATTTTTCCCATCCAGACCAGCTAGGATGCTGCCTATACTGACTGGGGCTAAATCCACATAGCTTCTTAAAAGCACGAGAAAAAGCCTCGTGGGATTCAAAACCCGAATTGATTGCAATGTTAATAATAGACTGATCTTTATCCACAATAAGCTGATGAGCTGCACGTTTTAAACGCAACCATCTAATATATTGATGCAAAGACAAGCCTGTAAATGCCGTAAATAATCGATGAAAATGGAATTTAGAAATTCCAAAAATATCACTTAAGCTCTCAAGCGAAAGTTCTTCATCAAGGTGTTTCCCAATGAAATCAATAACCTTTCCCAATTGCTGCTGATATCGCATCTTTAACTCACTTTCAGTTTATTAATCCAACACACGAGGATAAGAATAACAATTCACTATAGACAATACTTGACCATTCTTGCTTATTTATAAGATTCAAATCGAGCCTGGCATAGGGGACCTGCGGAGCACCGAAATTAATAGTTTCTTGTAAAAATAGTCTTTAATATTTCTGGGGTGCTTAAGCTTCATGCGTTGCAAATACGAATCAAAATTCGTGCTAGCCTGAAAACGAAAGAATGAGCCTAATATGAGCACACCTAATTTAGGCAATGAGCACTTGCTTAAAGAAAGCAAAGCTTCCGCAAGAACTTCCTCTTCTTGAGTTAAATCACTGCCATAAGGATAGGCTTTGCAATACCCTTTTGACTGAGCATCTTCTATGATTTTTTCGAAAATCTCAGGGTAATTGTTTTGATACACGTCCGGTATTTGATAGTCTTGGGCTAATTTACCTGATTTTTTCGCCTTCTTTAATAGCGCATCCTGGAAGCGTGAATCAGTAATATTAAGTATAGATTTAATTATTTCCGCATCCGTTTTACTGCGACAATCAGCAATTCCATATTCGGTGACAAAAATATCGCGCAGATATCGAGGCAGTGTTGAGCCCTCATAGTCCCAGACAATATTACTTTCCGTGTTATGCCCCATTTCTCGCGTGCTTCGGCAATTAATGATAAAACGCGCCCCCTCCAATTCGCTGGCCATGATGGCGAAGTCATGTTGGCCACCCACACCACTGATTTCTTTTCCATTGCTTAGTCCATCTGATATGACATTCCCCAATAAGCCGAGCATTATGGATGAATTAACAAATCTAGCCTTCTGACGCTGTAGCTTTAAGAGTGTGGGCGAGGAAGAGAGTGTATTGGTTTGAGCTATGGAGCACATTTCAATTTCTTGCAATTGCTCAGCTCTTAAATTATGTAGCTGAGTGTATAGATCTACGCTGCCAAAAGAGAAACCGGCGTGCATCACTTTTCCAGACTTTAGTTTTTCACCAAGACATTCCCTTGTAACCCTTTGCTTGGAATCTGGAATATTCAAATCAGCAGAAAACGATTCTCCAGAGGCTAAAATTAAATTATTGTCTTTAAAGCCAACAGTGCTTTTAAAGATTCCAAATTCCTTAAGGAAATGAATATCGGAGTTCCTTAATTTGACTTTGATTATTTTGCTCTCGATGAGAGCATCAATCCAATCAGGTGTAATAACTTCGCTCAGCATTCCCGCATTGAGCAGTTTTTGCAAGCCCGTATGATCATAGACTTTTTTCTTCAGAATGCCTTCAAAATATAGCTGCATATATTCATCACTGAACATTTCAGTAGAGGCATATAAGCCTTTATTGAAAACACCCGTTTCTCCCCATTCAGATATGACAGGCCAAAATTTGTCCTGTACTTTAAGCTTCGTTAGTACATCTTGATAAGCTTTATTTTCTTTATGCCGAAAGATTAGCCCAGCGCTTAAAGCATTGCTCAACTTTCCAATACCAATCTGCAAGCAACCATCATCTTTTATGAGGCAGCTTGTATAGAGCCCAATAAGATAATCTTGCGCTAAAAGTTTCTCGCGAGGAATTGCAAATAAAGAACGATAATTCTTAGTGTCAATCACCGTTGAGAAGAAACTACTATCAACTTCAGCGGATTTGCCCAGCATAAAAGGCAGATTTTCATTAACTTCGGCTACAATAGCAATTTTCTTTCCTTGATCTTCCAGTTTCTTTAAGTGAGCGCGCATATCATGAAACAAATCCGTATTGCAGCTAAGGCTATAAAAATTCGAGTGAGTGCTTGAGGGCGCAACTTGTTGCGCCAACACATTGATGGATAGATTAATACCATCTCGAACGGCATCCGTATAATTACTGCTGATATAATTCTGCTGCACATAGGCATTGTGTACAAATTTCCCGGGAGTCAGAAAAAACTCGATTACATTTATATTGGCGGGTAATTTTTGTAATTCACGAGCTCTTTCATAGAGCGGATCTTCACAGTCTTTCAATAAGCGATCCAATATGGGCTCTACCAGTCTTTTTTCCAATTCATTTCTTAAAAAAGGTCTAGCCAGGGTTAGGCCTGTAACGATGGTGAGATGAATGGATGAATCAGCTTCGGCCATTCTATACAGTGCGTTCAAAAAGCCTATTGGCTTTCCTAGGCCTACAGGGATTCCGATAATAATATTTTTATCCAGCTGCCTGATTATTTCCTGAGCTGTATTGTCATAATTATCAAAATAATTGGTCATCTAAAATCCTATAGAATGAAATCTGGATTATTTTTAATCCATTTTAGAAAAGGCCATCCCAGTGTGCTCCCTGCATTTGTCAGTACTTGAAGATAATAGCACGGAGCTTAAATGAAGCCCAAGCATCATGCCCTCATCTTGATTTCCAATGCTTGCATGCTAGAATCAGATCAGCCTTAGTTTTAAGCCACCTATTAACGAGGTACTCAACATGGAAGTCAAAGTCTCTGAATCAGATTTAGGTCGATATGCCCAAGAAATCACTGCTGGGGAACATACTCTCACAGCGGATGAATCTGTGGAAGATGGCGGCAATGACTTAGGCCCCTCCCCTTATGATTTTCTTCTTGCGGCCTTAGGGTCATGCACCTCGATTACTTTACGCATGTATTCAGAGCGAAAACAAATCCCCCTCAAAAAAGCAATAGTCAGATTGAGCTATGAAAAAGTCTATGCCGAAGATTGTGCTGATTGCGAAAGCACGAATTCAAAAATGGATCACATTGATCGCCAGATAGAACTACACGGTGATTTAACAGAAGATCAACGTAAAGAATTACTAGAAATTGCAAACAAATGTCCTGTGCACCGCAGCTTAACTTCAGAAATACTCATAACCACTCAATTAGTTGAGGATTGAAAAAAATGATTCAAGATCGAGCGGCTGGAGCCATTATGGGCGCTCTAATTGGGGACGCCTTAGGATTAGGCTGTCATTGGTATTATAATCTAGACGAATTGCATCATGATTATGGCAACTGGATTAGCGATTACACCACACCCAAAACGGATCGTTATCATGGAGGCATGAAAGCCGGACAACTTTCGCAAACAGGGCTTATTTTTGTGATGTTATTACGATCTATCGTAGACAATAAAGACTACCAAGAGAATGACTTTACTCGACGATTAGACGAAGAATTATTTCCTTTACTCGATGGAAGCCCCGAAAAAGGCCCGGGTGGTTATACCAATCAATCCATACGCGAAGCCTATCAACAACGCGTTAAACTAAAAAAATCATGGCAGGAAACGGGTGGTCATGCCGATACTTCAGAAGCGGCTGAACGCGGCATTGTATTAGCTGCACGTTATGCCAAAGATCCCTCTAAAGTCGCACACTGTGTTTCTTCCAATTGCATACTCACACAAAATGACGAAGCCATCACTGCGATGAGCACTGCTTATAATTGCGTGCTTTCAGAATTGGTGGCTGGTGAAAGCTTAATCCCCGCTATCAGCAATAAACTCATGAAACTAGTTCATGACAATAAATTAGCTTTTCATAGTGTAACGACGGGTAATTTAGAAAAATCGGATCATGAGAACTCATCACTTTCAGACCAATTTTCATCACCCGATGCTCTACTCACGCCCGGCTTCATAGCTGAAGCTGCAGAAGATCCAGGAATAAAAATTGAACCTGCCTGGAAAGTATCACTGGTCTATGGCATGCCCTGCGCAATCTACCATCTTTTACCGGCTGTTTATTATCTCAGCGCGCGTTTCAAGAATGATTTTGAATCCGCAGTTTTAAACGCCATTAACGGCGGCGGACAAAATATGTCTCGAGCCATGTTAACAGGCGCTTTAGTAGGAGCCCAAGTAGGACTCAGCGGCATTCCAACTCGCTTTATCGATGGACTTGAAAACTCACAAGAACTCCTAAAACTCGCCAAACAACTCGGGGAATTAGCAGAAAGCTAATGGTGTCAGACCAGCCTGGTCTGACACCATTATGATAGAAACTTAAGAAACTAGCGCGGGATTATGAATAATAATAACCGAGGCATCAAACATGGCATTAAATTTTTTCATGTTTTTAGGTGCATTTGCTGAGTGAGCCAGATTCTTAACATCCGTGGAGCCATTTTCTTTCACCCTATTTTGAATCAAATCCTCGCCATATTCATAAGCCATAACAGCTAATTTCCAGTTATTAAATTGTTTATAGAGCGCATTTAAATAATTAAGTGCAGCATTTGTTGCCAAATAAGTGTTCATTCGATCATCGCGCTCTTTGTCTACCACTAAACCATAGTTTCTAGCGGTAGTTGGGATAATCTGCCAAATACCAGCGGCTAACACAGAATTCTTGCTTTGATTCAATGGCTGATAACCAGACTCAACCAAGGGGATAGCCAGCAATTCACTTGGCATCGATTTCTTGTCTAGAGCCGCAGTAATCACAAGCTGATATTTCTTCATTCTTTCTAAAGATTCCCGCATAAAAGAACGTGCTTGCTTACTAGCACGAATATTATTAATTTCATTAACCACTTCAGGGGTCGCTTCTATTTGAAAGCTTTGATCCAAGTTGGACTTTTTAATAAGAGATGCCACTTCCTGCGCCGTTAATGGCCTTGCTCCGCTAGCTGGGCTTAGGGCATAGGCTGCTGAACTCAGACTAAAAACAAGGGCCAAGCAGGCAAAAATCATTGAACATTTTTTATTTCTTAAGACTTTATAGTTGAATAGCATATTAATTCTCCTCGCTAAAATTGATTTAGATAAACCGCACATACTGACACCAACCTCCAGTAATATTTCATTTCTAAAACTACTCGAAGCCGTATTAATAAGACATTGAGCATAGATCTCTGGATTCATTCCATGCCTTAAAACAAGAGCTTCATCACATGAAAATTCTTGAAGCTCATTAAGCCAATTTTTCCAGAGACCCATAAACGGATTCCAGAATCCTATTATTTTAAAAAGTCGTATAAAATGTAACCAATAGCTATCATTTTGTCTTATGTGCTGTAATTCATGGCGCAAGGCAATTTTCAAATCTTCAGGTTTTGACAGAAATGAACTGGGAATAACCACATAATGCTTCCTAACAAATGACCAACAAAAAGGAATTTTCACATCCGTGTTAAACAAGATATAAATATTTTTAATTTTATGAAGACAAAATGATTTTTCACGTAGCTTACTAAGAGCCATGACACCTCTGAGATATCCGAAGAGATGAAAACATACCATAATTAAAAAAATACCGATCAGTATAAACTCAATAGAGGGCAGCATGCTTAAGGAAGTAATATCAGAAGCCACTCCTATTGTATCTGGAATAAATCCAGTAGCCTTCTGCCCAAAAACAGGCTCGAATACAAAAGTTGAATGATAAGAATATGGCATCCAAGATAGCAGTTTTGGTATACACAAAAATAAGGCAATAGAAGCAATCAATGAGAATCGTGCAAATTTTAAGCGTTGAGCTTGTGTATTATTATTGATGAAGAATGAATTAACTAAAATAAGGCGTGAGATGATATATCCCACCGCTATAGCGCCATTAAGCATTAAATATAAATTTAAATAGTTCATTCAGAAAGCTCCCTTTTCTTGGCGTTTAAGCGCTTTTGAATAGCGGCGATTTCTTCAAGTGAGAGCTCGCCTTTCTCAACCAGATAGGCTACCAACTCGACGGCCCTACCTGAAAAGGCTTGATTAACAATTTTTTCAACGGAATGAATGGCAAAGCTCTCTTTGCTTACTAGCGGCGAATAAATATGTTGCTTACCTATTTTCTCAGTAGCTAATATTTCCTTCTGCTCCAATATTCTCAAGATGGTAGAAACTGAGGTATAAGCAAGATCTCGATTAGCAGGCAATTCAGCCATAACCTCACGCACTGTTCCTTGCCCCAGTTTCCACACTATTTCCATTAATTCGAGCTCAACGGGGGTTAGGTTAATTTTCTTTGACATGGATAGCCCCTTATACTTTAATTACTGGCAATGAGAATAACTAAGGAATTAGTTGATGTCAACTAATTCCTTAGTTGATCTGGCACTTAAGAATGAGCCCTTCATTAAAATACGCCCTATCGATTATTTTCAGGAATTTTGATCTTAGCCGGCTGCCTTAGTAAAAACTGATGGTGTCAGACCAGTCTGGTCTGACACCGCTGGCTCACCCTCTAATTTCTATTATGGCTTCCACGGTGGTTTTGGTGTTGTTTGTAAAGGAGTCGGATTAAAAACTTCTCTCTCTTTTGCCTTAGAGGATTCCGTAGGTGCCCTATAGCCAGCCCTCACTTCTTTAGCAGGATCGGATGCTAATTGAGATTCTTTCACCCAACCATGGATAGAGCGCGTGCTCATTTGATCTCTATTAAAACTTATTTTGAAAGATTGATCCTTTTCAGGTAAAAAGTCAGCCTCTGATATTCGCACAAGTTTTGTTTCATGACCAAATTCCTTGCGTATTAAACCGCCATCTCTGATATAGATCTCTACCTCATCGTTATGGATGTTTTTATACTTACCCACAAAGGTTTCCAATGGCTGGGTAAATGCTTTCTTTTCTGGAGTGGATTGATGCACCACATTAAACCATTCTAAACGCCGTTGTTTGGATTTGTCCTTGGGCGTGATATCAAGAGCGCGTTTAAAATAAAGTCCAGCCTCTTCAAATCTGCCCTGATCTTCAGCAATCTCACCCGCAATCATTTCTTGCCATCCTGGCTCATCACTTTGACTATAATGCATGTATTTAAATACGTCTTTCATGTCACCAATAGCAGGTAAATCAGGAGAATTAAAAATTTGATTTGCAATACTCATCCCATTTTCCGAATTTGTAAAAAATACGGCAGCTTTTTTAGCTTTCACATTGATCGCAACAAAAGATCGTGTATTAGGGTTTTCACCATATTGATAGGCGATCAGCTCATCTTTATTTCTATATAGATGCCAACCTAAACCACAGGTCGAGAAATCATCAACGCTCCTTGGCTTAAATGCTTGTTGGATGATCGGATCATCCATATTCTTCAACCAAGCAGCCATGAGTTTCGAAAAATCATGGGCCGTTGTAAGCAGCGATCCAGCAGCACAAAGATGAGGGAGGACTTCATAGAGTGGAGTCGGTTTTCCGAGCGTAGTATGAACTGCTACAATATTGGTGTCGCCCTCTGATTGTGGCAAAAATGTAGAGCGATCCATTCTTAAGGGGCCAAACACATACTTTTTAGCCAAGGTCTCTAAATCTTTACCCATTTTGGTTTCGATGACTTTTTGTAAGTAAAGAAAAGCTTCACCTGAATAGGAATATCCCGTACCCAGTTCTGATTTAGGATCAAACAATAGCGTTGGAGATAAATTTGGCCCCAAATTTGGCAAGCCTGTGGTATGTGACAATATATGTCGGGCTGTCAATCGTTTAGCTTTATCAGGGTATTCACCATCCACCATGAATCTTTCATATTCCAGAATAGGATGCAATGGTTCATCCAAATCCAGTTTCTTTTCCTTGACCAACTGTAGCACCAAATAAGTAAATACAATTTTGCTAAGTGAAGACGCTGGAAATCGCGTGTTGCTACCTACCGTATTAGCTTTAGTATTACCCGCTTGATCATTTTTTTGCCAACAGCGATAGAAAGCCGTTTATCTGGGCTTGTTGATTCAACATAAGCATAACTTATAGCTGGAATATGAGCGACTTGATTACTTTTTTCAATGCAAGCGCTAAGCTAGGCATAGTCTTTTAGCAGCCCTTGGGTTTTATTGAGAATGGGGATGGGTGAAATCTTTCTTGTTTCTCATCTTCAGCTTTTTGAGGAGTTAGATCTTTATTTGAAGGTTTTGGTTCCATCGAAAATGGGTTCCGAACAAATCCTTGATCACTCTTAATCTCATTTTTCGCTTGTAATTCTGGATTTTGGGTGGGTAATAAGTTATTGGCCAGCCGTTGAATAAATGCGTCATATAAGGCTAATGTTGGTAAGCTAATACGAAGAGAAATTATGTTTCCTTCCTTATCTTGAGTAATGCTGACACAATTATCGGAAAGATGATTTATTTTTTTAAACTCATTAAATTCCTTTAAAATAGCCGCCATGAATTTTTTTAGTTCATGCCTTTGCTCTTCAGATAGTAAATTGGGCTCGCACTTCAATTTAATGCTAAGCGTCATCGACTCACGGTCATTATCAATCACTAACAGCTCGTCAGCGACTAAGCCCGCCATTATTTCTGGATTGAAACTTTCTTCATCGGATTGAAGCTGGGAATCAAGATTTTTCCCCACAAAACTAAAGTCATCCGCGATTCTTGCCTCATCAATTCTTGCTTCCGGTTTTCTGGCTAGAGATTGGCTACTTTGGCTTGCTTTCTCCTCTGAAGCACCACTGCCGCCGCTACTACCACCACGGCCTCCACTATGTCCTCCACAAACACGTTTGGGCGCGACTTCTCTAAAACAAATTTTACAGAGCGTACGCGCGCCTCCAGCAGCAGGCTCTTTCTTTTCTGCTTCTTTGCCCAATTCTTTTAGAACTTGCGTGGAAGAGGCCTTTGGATCACCTGCTATAGGTGATACGGAGGAAATGTCAGCTTTGTCTTTTCGCATAGTGTAGCCCCAAATTCGTTAAGATGATCAAATTATACACAGAAATTCCTTTTTTTAAAGATTTTATCGGCCCGGACACGTGAGCCCAACTGCCAGGTTCCGATAACTTTAGAAGTTACTAACGTCCCCAGAGCCCACTCAAGAAATAAGGCTAATGCCAGAAAGTAAATCTCTTATTATCATACAAGGCACTCAAGCAATTTATGCGAATAAAGCTGCTATACCCCTCCTACCTTGAGGTAGGAGGGGTATAATGAAGCCCTAGTCGATGGCGCTACAGATACAATATGCTCATCCACCCCTTCTTTCAGCATATCAAAATTTCCTTAAAATAATCTTAAATTTTAAAAATTATAGCGAGAAAGTTAATGGTGTCAGACCAGTCTGGTCTGACACCATGTTGTTTACGATCCTGCAGCTTCTGATAAAAGTACTATTATCCTGCTTTAAACTGTTCTTTAGTAATTCGATACAATACATGCCTGGCAAGAGGATGTTCTTTAGCTAAATTGGGGTGGTCAAAATCATCTTTTGGATCGTGGTGCATGCCAATTTTTTCCATAACACGCATAGAGGGTTTGTTAAGAGTGCTCGTAAAAGAGACCACTTCACTTAAACCATACTTTTTGAAAGCAGCATGAAGGACTGCCAAAGCCGCTTCAGTAGCATAACCCTGATTCCAATAAGGAGCGGCAATGCGCCAACCAATCTCTACACACGGGGTGAAATGAGTTTTGTAAGGCGGAATAGACAAAGCTGATGGTGTCAGACCAGTTTGGTCTGACACCGCTGGCTCATGACATGGATAGCCCCTTATACTTTAATTACTGGCAATGAGAATAACTAAGGAATTAGTTGAAATAACGCCTAGAAAGGAGCCCTTCATGAAAATACCCCACTATCGACTTTTTTAGGAATTTTGCACTTAAGCGCCTGCCTTAGCACTGAAGCATAAAACAACAGCACCAATCTATTAGTGAAAAAATTGTTACAGCCGAGATGAAAGAAAACAAAGTTCCAGGTGTTGCCGTCGATTAGTGGGGTCAAGTCTTGAATCAACCGCTAAACGGTTGATTCAAGACTTGACCCCATTATCAATAGCTTTAAAAGCCGCTACTATTTCATCAATATCATTTTCTTTCAAGGCTTCTAGTCTTAAATTATTTTCCAAAATAGCCTCCAAATCATTTTATTATTTTTGCTGAATTATAACTATTATTTCTATTAATTACATAGCTTACAAACCGCTTTGTTTCATCTAATTTATCTATTTCCTGGCCTGGTTTCCAGGCGCAGGCTTGCTCAATCAAAGACTTCCAGTTGGCTTCAAGTTTTTGAATGGCCCATCGCGCTGCTTCTTTTTTTGAGGCTATTTTCCCTGTTTCTAAGGAGTAAAGAGTTCGACACAGGGTTAAGATTGCAAACACCTGGTAATCACTTCTTCCAAATTTTGAGAAATCCTTCAGGGTGTTTTTCCAATATTCCTGTAAATTATTCTGTATGGCTAATCTTAAATTTTGTGCTGATATTTCTTTAATTAAATTTTTTATATCCGGGCCAACGAGTGTAATTCCATTTTCTCTCAGCACTTTAAGCTCAATGAGATAATTACTTCCATACTGGCCAAAACAAAAATATCCTTCATTAAAATAGGGTCGCGTAGCCTTTGGATTAAAATTCAAAAGATCTTCTTGAGGAACATAGGAAGCTTCTATTTTTGAGGAAAATGCTAAGTTGCTTAAGTAGAATTCCTGATGCAACTCTTCAATCTTCTGAATGAGCTGTTTTGGAAGTATGCCTATTGTAACAATATAACAATCAATATCACTTGTTTCAGGGTCAAAGCTATTACTTGAAAGAGAACCTCCAATATACAGGCCAACAAATTTTTCTTCTAAAATAGCCCGTATTTGAAAGAGTAGCTTCTGTAGAAGTTCATTTATCTCTCTATATTTTATTAATTCCATGGTTATTAGCCTCTTAGCCAAGCTGGTTGGGTCATAAGCCCAACAGTGTCAGACCAGCCTGGTCTGACACCGTAGGTTCACGAAAATAACTCATTATTTTTTTCCATTTGCTCAAGGGCGAGGGTATCAGCTTCTAAAACTGCTTTGTCGCTATGACTCATGAGCACATAACACATGGTATCAAATAAATCTTGAGGGGGATGTTTCACGTCGAAAGGTAGTTTTTTTAGCAGTTGATGTTCACGGTATGAGCTTAATTGATTCAATTTCTCCACATTGAGATGCTTGATCAACTGTGGCTCTAGAGCCTGTAATAGATAAAAACCGCCATAGATCTTAGGGCCTTCATGTACTTCAGGACTAGGCAAGCCCTGTAAATAATTATATAAGAAATCCAGTTGCGTATAGCCATGAACCAATTTGCTCATTCGATTGGCCATACCTTCAAAACCGGATACTCGTGGATTAACCTCAACCAAACGAGGACCCTTGGAAGTCAAAAACATTTCTGAATGTCCAAAACCATTATTCAAACCAACAGCACTTAAAACTTGAGTGATGAAATTTGCGCAAGCTTTAAATTCATTGCTGTCTCGATCCACACTTCTTATTTTTCGATAAATTTTTCGCCCATTGAGTTTGTATTTTACATAGGACCCTATGCTGACTATATGATGCACACCCTCAGCGCTAAAACTATCGACATAATACTCTATGCCTTCAAGACACTTTTGTACGAGATAGTCTTGAATGGCAGATCCTAGAAAATACGTCTTGGGATTCATCAAGTACGTATTAAGCTCATCGAGATTATGAATTAATTGAACTCCGCGAGCTCCAGCCGCATTCGTAGGCTTAACAATCCACGGAAAATCCCAGCTATTTAATATCTTGATTTCTTCGGAGCTTGGCTGGGTTTTTAAATGAATCTGTTGAATGGCTGACAAACCCGCTAATTTTAACGCTTCCTGCATTTGATACTTATCCGATCGGAAGCTGGAAGTTTCAAGAAAGTTACGCGGAGTGAAGTTGAGCTCCTTAGCAATCAGATCACCGAGATGAACCGCATTATCTGATCCATAAAAAATAAAATCGAAATGATAAGCCTTCAGTTTGTTGATAATCTCGGGAAGTTCCGCCTCCGATCTGATTTGATAACTCTCATCAAAAAGCCTGGGCTGGAAGCGCGCGTCCACTTCTTCATCTGAAAAATTACTTAAGTTATAAACAGCTATGAGCTTAAAATTCAGATTCCTAAGCGTCTTGCTTAGATAGGTGGCCGAAATGAGAGGATTAACCACCAACAGTGTGTGACTCAGCTTGTGCATATTTCAACTTCTATTAAATATTTAAAGTAATGCTTTTTAATATGAGATAATCATCGATGCCATATTTTGAACCCTCACGTCCAAAACCAGATTCTTTAACACCGCCAAAGGGCAAGATCTCGCTGGAGAATAAACCGGTATTAACCGTTACCATTCCATATTCTAGAGCCTCAGAAACACGCCAAATGCGGCTCATATTTTGACTATACACATAACTGGCGAGTCCATATTCTGTATCATTGGCCATGCGAATAGCTTCTTCTTCGTCCTTAAAAGAAAATAGTGCGGCAACAGGTCCAAAAATTTCTTCGCGTGCTATGCGCATAGTAGGCTGCATACCAACTAAGACAGTGGGCTCAAAGAAGGTGAAACCTAAACTGTGTCTATTGCCACCACATAAAAGCTTGGCGTTTTTATCGATAGCATCTTTCACTAAAGTTTCTACTTTAATAACAGCCGCTTGATTGATCAAAGGCCCTTGTTGCGTGTTTTCATCCAAGCCATTGCCGACTTTTAATGCTTGTACCGCTTTCAGAAGTTTTTGAGAAAAAGCTTCATAGATAGAGGCGTGCACTAAAAAACGATTGGTGCAAATGCAGGTTTGCCCAGAGTTACGGAATTTTGCAATAATGGCGCCTTCAACAGCCGCATCTAAATCAGCATCTTCAAAAATAATGAAAGGCGCATTACCACCTAGTTCTAGAGATAATTTCTTCAAGCTGCCAGCACTTTGTTGCATCAGCAATTTACCCACTCGAGTAGAGCCCGTGAATGCAATTTTACTCACCAAGGGACTCGCGCAAAGTGTTTCGCCAATGACTTCAGGCATTCCCGTAACAACATTAAATACACCCGCAGGGATTCCTGCTTGAGCCGCTAGCTCGGCTAGCGCTAAAGCTGAAAAAGGCGTTAATTCTGCAGGTTTTATCACCACAGTACAGCCCGCGGCTAATGCAGGTGCACATTTGCGTGTAATCATGGCTATGGGGAAATTCCAAGGAGTGATGGCACCCACCACACCTATGGGCTCTTTTAACACCAAGATACGTTGATCTTTATTCGAAGAAGGCATGATATCGCCATCGATACGTTTTGCTTCTTCAGAAAACCATTGAATAAAAGCCGCCCCATAACGAATTTCAGCACGAGCTTCATTCAAACTTTTGCCTTGTTCCAGTGTCAACAAAGTAGCTAAGTCTTCAAGATTATCGAGAATTAATTGATACCATTTTTGCATTACAGAAGAGCGTTGATGCGCGGTGAGTTTTTTCCAACTTGAAAAGGCTTGATGTGCCGCTTGAATAGCGAGCTCAGTTTCCGCCCTACCCATTTTAGGTACACGACCCATCAATGAATTATCAGCGGGATTATGAACCTCAATAAATTCACCTGACTGCGCTTCTAGCCATTGCCCATTAATATAAGCCTGTTGGTGAAATAATTTGGGATTGTGTAATGAAATCATCTTCTGCCTCCTTCTATGATGGTTCTGTCCTTAAAAATGCTAAATATTATAGCATGTAGATTGGGCTGAATGAAATGGAGCCCAGGTCTTCAGGATGTTGGGCACAACAAAGCTCGGCGCCAACCTACTAGGATAATGCTATTACTTGAGATTATTTATAAGAACTGAGGGACGTACGTAAGTTGTCAACTTACTCAGCCCAACATGATGCAGCCCGATCTTTATTACAAATCATTTAAGGATTTTTTGAAATTTTTGATTAGGTAGAATGCATCAATCCTTGACGGAAGGAGGCGCTAGAATCGCTTTCTGTGTCACTGCAGCTTTCTTTTTCCAACTCATCCATAAAACAGTGAGCACGCCCGCGGCACTGAGCACAAGAATAATAACAAGCGCCACTAGATTATGAATAATCGCCGAGACAGCAATGACAATGGGCGCAAGAATCAATGCAACCAAAAACGCAATCAAGGCCGCAATCGAACGCGTTAGGGAACCCAGAGCCGGTAAGAAATCGAATAATACCGTTAGAGGACGAAGGAGATTGAAAAGTCCGAACCACATCATCACAAAACCCACTAAACGTAATTCCCACAATAAAGTGATGTATTCGGTATGAAAAATGACAATACCTTCCTCACGACTGCCTGCAAACAATCGATAGAGTCGGTTTCCTGATTGGTCAATAAAGGGAGTGATTTTATCACCACTCAGCCTACCAAAAATTGTTCCATCAAAATCAGGATATAAAACCGTATAATGGATTCGCAAATCACCGAGATGCGGATTATCAAAACGACTGTCCTTGCTTTTTTTGATATACAAATACGAGTCATTGACCTGAGTCACACCACGGGCTGGAATTATATTTTTTGCATTCAATACAAGGCTTGAAAACTCAGGAAGTTCCACCGTGTGCGGATCAAAATTGTAAAGTCCAATCGTGGCCGAGCTCACCGTATTCGTGATGCTATCCAAGGTTTTTTGCGGATTCTCATGCCCTTGAGGATGCTTGAATCGACCAGAGACTTTGGGGTGCTCAGTCCACTCCTGCGAATAGGTGTATGTGGTAGTCGTTGTGTCTGAGCCACCGACATGGCTTGAATCGCTGCTTTTTGATTCTTCTACCCAAGCAAACATTTCAACGTTGCGTCTTAGCGCCATATATCGATCAGGTTTTAAATAGAGATTGTCGCCAATAATACGATGAGAATTTACGATGCCACTGGCCGAGACCAATGTGTTATTAAGACTAGGATCTGTATTTAAGCTTTGAGCACTGATCGGTATTGCCGTTTTAGCAATTACCGAAAGATCCACCCTCCCCTCATTCCAATACAAAAGACCAAAGGAGGCGATAAAAAAAATCATGCCCGAAATAACACCACCAACTGAATTACCCATTCTGTTGCCGTAGCTACTCGTCGATATTTCTATAACTGCCATAATGCGTGGGTATATCATGCAAGGGCTTTAAAATCAAGAAACTCTAGGGGACTTACGTAGCTAGCTAAATAATAGTTATTAACAAAGCTAATGTAATTTTGTTACAATCCCCGGGATATTTTATTAAAGGGCCGTAAACTGAAGTGGAAAAAGAAACCGAACACCTTTTGACGGAAGAGATTGAAGATTACAAAAGCCTGGCTCTTAGCCTGCCTTCTTATACCCTAAACCAACGTCAGCTTTGTGACTTGGAGTTAATTTTAAATCAGGGCTTTGCTCCCCTCTCAGGTTTTTTAAATCAAGCTGACTATTACAGTGTTCTTGAGCACTCTCGCTTGGCAGATGGTAGCCTATGGCCGATGCCCATTACACTGGATGTGTCCGCTGAATGGGCGAAAACCCTCCAACCCGGGGATAAATTGGCCTTGCGAGATCCTGAAGGTCTTTTGCTGGCCCAGTTAGAGCTCACAGAGCTTTGGGAAGTTAATGCCGCACAAAAAGCCGAAGAAGCTCAGGCTGTTTTTGGTAGCCAAGATTTGGCGCATCCTGGTGTTCGATATCTTTTTCAACAGACACAAGGCTTTTATATAAGCGGTAAATTAACAGGTTTTTCTTTACCACAGCATTATGATTTTTTTCACCTGCGTCATACACCCGCAACATTGCGTCAATTTTTTAAGCAACACGCTTGGGATAAAGTGGTTGCCTTTCAAACGCGCAATCCCATGCATCGAGCTCACCAAGAGTTAACGCGGCTTGCAGCTGAATCAACGGGGGCGCGTGTCTTAATCCATCCTGTTGTTGGCCTGACGAAACCGGGAGACATCGAGGCCTACACCCGCGTTCGTTGTTATGAACAGATTTTGAAAAGCTATACTCCGGATTCTGCTTGTTTGAGTTTACTGCCTTTGGCCATGCGCATGGCGGGTCCACGAGAAGCGCTTTGGCATGCCTTGATTCGAAAAAATTATGGTTGTACCCATTTTATTGTAGGCCGTGATCACGCAGGACCCGGAAAAAATAGCCAGGGTCAGGACTTCTATGAAGCTTATGCCGCCCAAAATCTCGCCTTGGAACACCAAGAAGAAATTGGCCTCCAAATCCTCCCTTTTCAAGAAATGGTCTACAGTCAAAAACAAGCGCGTTATTTCGCTGTAGATCAGTTTCCCAAGGATGAGGAACCGCTGCGAATCTCCGGAACAGAATTACGAGAGCGCCTAGAGAAACACTTAGACATCCCAGCCTGGTTTTCTTTTCCCGAGGTGCTTCAGGTCCTACGCCAAGACTATCCCCCAAAGCATCAACAGGGTTTAACACTGCTGTTTACAGGGCTACCTTCTTCGGGAAAATCGACTATTGCGAATGCGCTTGCCTTAAGTTTGCGTGAATTAACAGGGCGACCCGTTACTTTGCTGGATGGCGATGTGGTCAGAACAGAACTTTCTAAGGGCTTAGGCTTTAGTCGCGAAGATCGAGAAACGAATCTTAGGCGCGTGGCCTTTGTAGCGAAGGAAATTGCCAAACACGGGGGTTTAGTCCTCTGCGCGTTGGTAGCCCCTTATGCTGGAGTTCGAGCAGAATTTAGAGCAATGGCGGCGTCTAGTGGTGGGTTTATGGAGATCCATGTATCAACACCACTTTCAGTTTGTGAAATAAGAGATCGCAAAGGCTTGTATAAAAAAGCAAGAGCCGGACATCTTCCTGAATTTACCGGCATTAGCGATCCCTATGAAGCGCCAGAGAACCCGGAACTCCATTTGGATACTTCTTTGATGCAGCCTCAAGAAGTGCTTCAAAAGCTTATTCAACACCTCAAGAATGAGGGCTACCTGCTGTGACACGAGAAACACATCTCAGAAGTTTAGTAAAAGCCGTTAGCTGGCGTTTTTGTGGCACCTTGGCCACCATGCTCATTGTTTATGTTATTACAGGCAAAGCGAATGCTGCTTTCTATGTCGGTTTTTTTGAGTTTTTCTCTAAAATAGTTTTCTTTTATTTTCATGAGCGGATCTGGAGTTTGATTCGCTTTGGTCGATCCATGGATCTTAGAGAGGGCGAGTTGTAATGCCTTTTTTAAAGACAACCATTTTCATTTAAGACGTTGATGAGCGGCAGAAGCTCCTTTTCAAATCGACGCCATCGTTCAACGGACGAAGAATAAATAGGCCTTCGTACTTGCGTATAACTCGCTGTGCTCACTTGTCGTTTCAAATTATGAAAAGAAAGGCAAGCAGGATCCCAATTAAGACCACAATAGGCAATGAGTCGCTTTGCTTCTGATTCTAGATTGCTCACTACATCCTCATAGCGAACATCAAGCCAGGAATCGGCAGGAAGAACTTGGCGCCAATGCGCCATAAGGTTCCGATAATTTGCATAAAACTGACCCAGTTCAATTAAATCAAAAGAATAAAAATGTTTGTGGGTGAATAGCTTGGTATAGCAAGATAAACAGGTGTCTATGGGATTTCGTTCAACATGAATGATTTTAGCCTGTGGAAATAAGGCATGAATAAGACCGATTGCTACAAAATTTCCAGGCATTTTATCTGTGATATGGGCGGCTCGCGTTCCCGCAGGCATTAGGCTTTGCAAATAAGAGAGATATTCATCGCTAATGATAGCAGCCTCTTTGGCTGTAAAATAAAGCATATTTTCAGGATAGCGTAAGGTGCCAGCAGGCGTTTCAATAGGCTGATTCATGAGAGTTCCCAGATGGAGAAGCTCACCCGCACCATAAACATCGGGATGACTGGCAATGATTTGTTCAATGAGGGTGGTGCCAGATCGTGGCATACCTAAAATAAACAAAGGCGTGGCAGACGGATTAGCAAACTGCTTTAATGAATCAATCGTTTTTTCAGTAAAACAGTGAATGATGCGTTGGAATTGACGGGCTTCCTCATCAGCAGAATACGTAATACGGTTGCGTTTGACTTGACACCCCTTCGCAAAGTATTCGAATGCAATTGGACACTCACCAAGATCGTCGTAACATTTTCCTAAAGAAAAATATAAGTATTCTTGTTGTTGTGGAGTAAACGAATCAACCTGAGCTAATAGAGACAATAAAGTTTGCAAGCTTTTATTGCCAGGCTTAATAGTCTGCAATTGAACTAAACTGTAATGAAGGGGCACCTGAGTTGTTAGCTTAGGATCATCCAGTACTTGGTCGAAAACTGGTTTTGCCGCATCACTCTCCCCTAATTCGACCAATAAGTTTCCTTTGGCAATCAGTGTAGAGCTTGAGCAGGGATCAAGCGCTAATGCACGGTCAAAATAGCTTAATGCTTCGCTTGAGTTTCCCTGTTTCCAATAAATGATGGCTAAAGACTGATAAAATTCGGCTTTGTCTGGAGAAAGTTCTATCGCTTGATCTGCAAAAGTTTTAGCCGTTTCAAAATCAAAGAGGGCACAATACAGCATGGCAAGCCCTATAAAGGCTTCAGCATGATCTGGGTTTAATTCAACAGCCCGTTGAAAATGTTTTAGGGCCATCGAAAAATTTTCCACTCCATTAAAGGCGAAGCCAATATTGCAATGGGCATCAATTGAATGGGGATCCAATTCAAGCGCTTTGCTGAGAAATAGAATCGCCTCATTAAAGCGCTGCTCAATGATGAGAACGGCTCCTAAATTATTGTGCGGATCAGCAAAATGGGGTGAACAGGCAATCGCTGCCTGATAAAGTCGTATCGCTTCTTGATTATTCTTATGTTCTTTATAAATACTGCCCAGGTTATTGAGCGAATTACTTTGCTTGGGATCGAGTGCCAACGCACGTTGGTGACAAGATTGTGCTTCGTCATAGTGTTTTTTATCATAATAGGCAATGCCTAAGTTGGATAAGGCGCCAGCCGAATAAGGATCGAGACTTACGGCCCGTTGTCCATGGAGAATACTTAACTCGATGTTCTGACTTTGTCGAAGCATTTCTCCGAGGTTAGCGTGAAATAATGCCACGCTTGAATTTTCTGCAATGGCTTGCTGAATCCATTGAATTGCTAAACTCGCTTGACCTCGTTGATGCGCAATCACGCCAAGCAAATGCAAGGCATGAGCGTGTTTTGGGCTAACTTGAATGATTCGTTCTAAAAGTTCTTGAGCTCGGTCTAATTGCCCTTCATTTTGTAGTGTTGTGGCCAGCATCAAAGCCTTATCTAAGCTTAATGGACCCTGTTGATCTGGCGGGTTTATATTCGAATTCGTCATCAAGAGAGCTCCAAAGATCGATACGGTGCTAAACGATTGGCCAACGTTTGCAATCCATCTGAAAAATGCTCCCAACGTTTGACTGAGCTTTGATAGATGGGTTTTCTCACTTGAGCCAAGCTGGCTGTTTTTACAAGCCTATTGTTATTATAAAAATTGAGGCAGTTCGGATCCCAAGCGACACCAATATAATCCAGTAATTTTTTTGTTTCTGCTTCATGATCAGCAACCATGCGCTCATAGGGTAAATCAACTATAAGGCCTTTGGGTAACACGGAATGCCAATGCTGCATAATCTCAGCATAAGCAATATAGTATTTTGCCAAAGCCTCTTGATCATAAGAAAATGGCATGCTTTGTTTGAATAAATGGGTGAAACATGACAAACAGGAATCCATGGGGTCGCGCACCGCGTGGATGATTTTACATTCAGGGAACATCCGATAAATCATGCCAATATAAAAGCAATTACTTAAGGTTTTATCGACGATAATACGCTTGTCAGGCGCTAGTGCCCAGGTGCGTTCTAGGTAGCTTTCTCCTAATGCCATCAAGCTGTCATCACTCAACTGAGAGGCCCAATCGCTGAAAGGAATATGAGGCGCTTCACTTCGGGCTTTGTTCAGTACCTCATCTAAAATATTCGTTTCGCCCACACCATAGATTTCGCCATGACTCGACAAGATTTGTTCGATAAGCGTACTGCCTGAGCGTGGCATGCCTACAATAAAAATAGGATGACGGGATCCCTTGGCCTTTCGTGGTTTTTTTAAAAACGAAGGAGTAAACACCAAGGGGATTTGCTCAATCATGCGCTCTAAGGGCAAAGAATTCCAAGGCTCTTGGGCGTATTTCAATCGGTTGCCTTCAGCATAGCATTGAAAAGCACGTTTATACTCTCCCACATCATCTAATACTTTAGCGAGAGCAAAGTAGTAGTGAATGCGCGCATTTTCTGAAAGTTGATGATCATTTTTAGCCATCGTATTTAACAGCGCTAAATGAGGATCATCCTTAGTGTAGGTTTTTAACAAAGATAAATTATAATGCGCTTCTGGAAAATTAGGCTGTGCCGCAATGGCCGCTTCAAAACAGATGCAGGCTTCATCTAGAGTGCCTTCATTACTGTGAACAACGCCGAGATTATTTTGGGCTTCAGCATGCAGAGGATTTATTTTGATGGCGGTTGAATAAGCGGCTTTAGCTGCTGGCATGCCCCCTATGCACTCTAAGACTGCACCTAAATTATTCCAAGCCAAACCATGATTTAAATCGTGGGATAAAGCAATGCGGTAGTGGGTGATGGCTTCTTCGTAGTAGTGCTTGTCATTCAAGGCAATGGCTAAGTGATAGTGATTTTCAGCCGACTCTGGCTCTATCGCAATGGCGTTTTTGTGAGCTGTGATGGCCGCATCCAATTGGCCACTTCTGCGTAAAAGTTCGCCTAAATTACGCTGATATAAGGCATTCAGAGGTGAAGCAAGTGCCGCTTTTTGCATAAACTGAATAGACTGCGAGAGGTCATTTTGTTGAAAGGCGGCTATAGCGCGTTCGGCATAGAGAGTCGCTTCATCGCTGTATTGAGTGCTTGGCTTGTCACTGGCTTGCATTATTTATAGCGCTCGTTCAACTTCTGCGGTCAGATCAACCCAAGATTTGTCGGTGTACAATATAGCTTGCTCTGTAATCACCACATTAATATGCTTTTCTTTTGCAACACGCTCTGTCGCAGCCCGCAAGAGCTCATCAAAATGTTGCTTGCCTGTAGCTTCATCTTGTCGAATTTTTTTCTGAAAAGAAGTGGTCAGATTTTCTAGCACCAATTGTTCGATTTTAAGCTTGCTATTGAGCGACGCCTTTCCCTCATCACTTTTTGTGGCGTGATACTGTTTTATCAATTCTCGCAAAGTAGCTTTTTGATGCTTTAACTGTTGGTTCATGTTGACTAAATCCGCTTGGATTTTTTTATTGGCCTCTTTAATAAAGATGGAGCTTTTAAACACGTGATCGACATTCACAAACCCAATTTGAGTGGCAGAGGATGCACTCACTGGAATACGTAATTCTGCAATAATCAGTAATCCTGCAATAACCAATAATCCCGGAATAATAAGCAAACCTGAAATAATCACGACGCTTAATTTATTGAGCCCTAGTTTCATTTTTAATCTCCTGATTGTCGTAGAGACGATTCATGAATCGTCTCCTTTTTCCTGTAATGAGAATTTTTGGCATGATATACCGAATAGGTCATAAGGCGAAATTTTTGTGTAGCCCAACAACAATTATGATCAAAAGAGGGGATAATTCTGATTTCAGGTTGTTTGCAAAGAGGGAATCGTGCGGCATAAGCAAAAGCGACTTTTTTCGGCACGACACGATCTTTGCCACCCACCCAATGCGTCTGAGGAATAGAAGCCAAGGATTTCCACGAATCAGCAGGATTCAGTGAACCAAACAAGGGCGTTAAGCTTTGTTGATTGACCCAGTACTGAGTGTCTAGCATCCCTGCGATCGTTATGAGCCGAAGCACATCGCTTCGCTGTGCGGCCACGAGTGCGGCTATAGCACCTCCACCGGAGTAGCCAATCAGGATAATTTTTTGAGCGGCAGTGCGTTTTTTTAGGAGATCCACGGCTTGGTTGGTGGCATCAATGATTTTAGGTGAGTATCGTTTACCGGTCCAATCATCGACTCGACAACTCCCCCAGTCTTTTCCAAATACAAACTGACATGGCCGGGCTAAATAGGCAACTTGCGTGTGCGAGTTATCGTGAATCGCCAGTTCAAGCCCCATAGGCATGATGGGCGTGGGATTGTCAGAGGCCATCTCGCTTGTTTTCCAAGCAAAGCCATCGCCTTCCAGATAAATGCTTAGGGTTTTGGAGGATGGTTCAGGAGAAGGTGCATAGGTCTTAAAAACAAAGTCGCGCGTATGAACAGTGCCAGCCTTCCAGCCGGCAGCACTGGCTAAAGCCTCTGCCTGTTCCGATCGATTTCCTGCGGAAGGCGGCTGTGTTGTGCATCCATACAAAAACAGGCTACAAACTAAGAGGCTCCATCTATACATTATAATTTATAGGATATCGTAATTGAAAAAATCCCATTGTAACTGTTGTTACCGGCTTGAAGATCATAATTCAGATTGGCAGCAAAAGGACTAATCGGGCTGGTCATATCCACACCGACACCGCCGCGGAACACAGGCTCATTGTATTGGATTCCATAAGTAGAGAAGCTAGGTCCTCCGGCAAGAAAAGTCGCTGTCGTTGAGGGCTGATTATTTAAAATATCTTCGGCGACGCCCGCGTGCGCTGTTAGGCTAAGATCTTCTCTGTTTTTCAGTGTAGCCACATGATAAGCCACGCTGGCATCCGCGCCGAGCAAGAAGGCATCATTGTTGTTGGATTGCACCTGTAAATCCAGGGGCGAGCCATTCTCTGTAAAACCGTTTTGGTTGATATAGAGATAACTGGCATTTAAGCTAGGCGTGAAAACCAAGCGTGGACTCACGGCATAGCTCCATCCCAATTCAGCGCTTAGATTGCTAAACCAGCTGTTATAATTACCCTCTGCCGTGCTTCCAAAGATAGTACGTTTAGAGTCATTGCTGGCAAATCCTAATAAAGCTTGAGCCGCCAGATAGAACTGCTTCGGCAGAGTTTTGGTTGCATAGAGAACCCCCTGGTATTCAGTGCTGTCGATGCTTTCTGCATTCAACACCGAGCTTCCCTTCAGCCTACTGTCCCCTATCGCCAATGCCCCTCCCAACATCCAGTCGTTTAAGATCTGCGTATCCAAACCTGCAACCAAACCATAGGCAGTGGCGTTATAGCCTTGCACGGTGTTTCGTTCCGATTGAGTCGCATTGCTGGCATAAGGCTTCACCCAAACTTTTCCGGGTTGATACAGCATCGCATCCCCCGTTGAACTACCTCGATAAGCGCTCCACATAGGAAGCACATCTAAAACGGATCGGGTGACTAACTGCGTCACTTGAAAGTTTTCGTTGATTAATTCGGGTGTGGATTGACTCGCTGCGGCTACAAAGGATGCTTCTGTTGGCAGTGTGGAAAAAGAACTAAAATCAGGGTTTCCTGCAGCAACTTGCGCAATAATAACATTCGCAGCACCTGCACAATAAGTTCCCGCACAGGCCGAAGAAGCGCCTGAATTAAGACTAATCGTAAGATCAACGCCATCATTCCCGCCATTCGTTAATCCGGTAAATTCCCACAAAAAGCTATTGTCTGTGACGGTATAATCCGCAGGTCCGGTGAAATTGCCGGGGGTGGTCAATAACACATCCGACAATACATCCAAGGGGTGAAATGTGGAGCCTGCTTGTATTTGAACATTAAATGCGCCGCTGTCTGATAAATTCACAGTAGTCGCCGTTAATTGACCATAACTGGTCGTACTTTGGGCGCCAATTTCAAAAAGTCCTCCGGCGCTTTGGACATAATTACCCGTAAGGCTTTGGGAAGAACCGTTGGCAATGAAGAGAGTGCCATCGTTCGTGAGCGGCCCCGCAGTGAGGGTAATGGCATTCGCCATCTGAAACAAGGCATCCGATTGAATAGTAAAACTAGCCACATTAAAAGTACCATCACTCACAAATTGAGCGCCGCTCATGATATTGACGGCTGTGTTCTGGGCTTGAACACTCCCATGGATGTGTGCAGCTGTGCCGATGATATCTATGTTGCTGACGGTGCTCGAGTCGTCTACAAAAATGGCAGCTCCTTTGCTCTCAATGAATCCTGCATTAGAAATCCCTCCTGATAGGGTTGCGCCGCTCAAAATTGAAATCCCAGTGCCAGAACCTGCAATGAACCCGCCGCTGTTATTGGTTATGTCATCGACGCTTGTGCCTGCACCAGAAACTAATATCCCCTGATGACCTCCGTTAATGGACCCTGAGTTAGAAATTCCTTTTGATACGGTAGCGCCGCTCAAAACTGCAATTCCAGCGCCAGAAGTTGCACTAATAGAGCCCGCATTAGAAATTCTGCCGGATAGCGTTGCACCGCTGTAAACTGAAATTCCAGAGCCAGAAACTCCAGTGGCGTTAATCGACCCGCCACTGTTATTGATGATGTCAGAGACGTTAGCTGCACCAAAAACACTTACCCCCAGGCTACCTCCGACAATAGATCCTGAATTAGATATCCCGCCTGATAGCGTTGCGCCATCAACTGCAATTCCAGCATCCGTAGTTGCAGTAATCAACCCACCGCTGTTATTGATGATGTCATGGACGTTTGTGCCTACGCCAGAAACAAATATACCCTGACTAATTCCGCTAATAGACCCTGAATTAGATATCCCGCCTGATAAGGTTGCGCTGCTGGAAACTTGAACTCCAATGCCACTCGTGGCGCTAATCGACCCGCCGCTGTTATTGATGATACCGCCATCAACGCTTGTGCCTGCGCCAAAAACTCCGACTGCATAAGTAGTTCCGCTGATGATTCCTGAATTAGAAATCGCACCGGATAACGTTGCACTGGAACTAATTGAAATTCCAGCGCCAGCAGTTCCCCTAATGACCCCGCCGCTGCTATTGATGATGCTGTCATCGACGCGTGTGCCTGCGCCAATAAGCAGTATTCCCTGACTACCGCTGATAGACCCTGAATTAGATATCTCGCCTGACACCACTGCATCGTTAATTGTAATACCAACGTCACCCGTTGAAGTAATGGACCCTGCATTAGAAATCCCGCTTGATAGCGTTGCGCCGTCGTTAACTAAAATTCCATCGTTACCCGTTCCGGTAATGAGGCCGCCGCTGTTATTGATGATGCCATCGACACTTGACCCTGCGCCAGAAATAAATATCCCGTAAGTAGTTCCACTAATGGACCCTGAGTTAGAAATCCCGCCGGATATCGTTCCGCTGTTGAAAACTGAAATTCCAGCGTTAATAGCTGAGGTAGCAGTCGCGGTAATGGACCCTGAATTAGAAATGCCGCCGGATATCGTTGCACCGTTAACTACAATTCCACTGCCACTCGTTACGGAAATGGATCCTGCATTAGAAATCCCGCCTGATATCGTTGCACCAGTGATAGCTGCGATTCCAGCGCCATGAGTTGCGGTAATTGTTCCGCCGTTGTTATTGATGATGCCATCGACGCTTGTGCCTGCGCCAGTAACCTCTATCCCCTCATTAGCTCCGCTAATGGACCCTGAGTTAGAAATCCCAGATACCGTTGCGCCGCTGGAAACTATAATTCCAGCATCAGCAGTTCCGACAATGGAGCCGCCGCTGTCATTGATGATGCCAACGACGCCTGCGCTAGTGCCAGAAACAACTATTCCATTATTAGTCCCGCTAATGGATCCTGAATTTGAAATTCCGCCTGATAGTGTTGCGCCGGTGGGACCCACTGAAATTCCAGTGCCACTAGGTGATGAGCTAATCGATCCTGCATTCGTAATGCTGTCGGCTGAAACTTTGTTTACTTGAATACCTTCAACTGATCCACTGCCAGTCACTGTAACGCTTTCGCCAGGTATAGTAATCTGACACACACTGGGTATGCTGGTGCTAATTGTTGTTGGACAGGTTAATGCCAAGGCATTTTTAGTACTGAATGCGAGCATGGCTACCGTCGCTCTCAGCGTTGTTTTAACATGAGAGGTGTAGTGATTTGTTTTTTTTGTTTTTTTAATTTGGCACGTCCATTTATCGTTTACCAGATCGAATTCGCATTAGCCTAAATACGAAAGAAGCCTGATGCTCCTTAGGAAAAAACCCGTCTTTGTTCTGGATATACAGCTAAGCAATGTAACCGCTGGATTTATATCACAGGAAGATCTCGATGCAAACTAATTTGTAATGCGCTTGGGTCAAGCAAGCCTGTAGAAGTGCTAGTAAATATACCGAGATGCTATGAGATTTCATGCTGATAAAAGCATCGTTTATTACTATCAATTAATTTAGAATTTCCAGACTCCGCCATTATAATTTATAGCTTATCGTGATTGAAAAAATCCCATTGTAGTTGCTGTTACCGGCTTGAAGATCATAATTCAAGCTGGCAGCAAGAGGGCTTGTTGCGCCGGCCATGTCCATACCAACACCGCCAAGGAATACAGGTTCATTGTATTGGATTCCATAGGTAGAGAAACTAGATCCTCCGGCAACAAAAGTCGCTGTCGTTAATGCGCTTCTGCCAAGCAACCCTAAGAAAAACAAGGTGCTGGAACCAAAATCAGGTTCGCATCTTGAGGGGCGAGAGGTATAGGTGCCAGGCACTTTTTCCACACGGTGATTCGGCATAACTTCCCATTTCAGTTCTTGCTTTGTAATTTCTTATCGCTGATAACGCGGTCTCATGGTTACTTGATCCTGAGTTGCAGCTGCATCCGTAAGAAATTCTTCAGCTTCAAGCTCGATGCCTTCTGAAGTAGGTCCAGGTTCGGAGCGTGCTGCAAGATGAAGTAATAGCCTTCCTGGTCCTCACCCATCTGGAGAAGGGATATGCTCGCTGCTCTCGAACAGGCTCGCCTCCACACCATTGGATTCACTTGTACTACCTAGGCATCCGTCTGCCACCAGACCTGCTAAAGACGCTATCACGACTATAGGTATGAAATAAGAAAAAGAGCCTGTCACCGCAAATATGAAGAGGCCTAGGGCGAGCCCAGTAGAGATACCGAAGTAAGTGCCTAATGAAGTGCCTGTCTCACAATCGAAGATTCGTTCTTCGGTTTGGGTTCCGTAGGTATAAAAATTCCATCCTCCTACGGCCATAGCAGCTGCAGCGCTTAGGCCAATAAAGGCAAATGCGACCAGGACTGTGGGTAAAGCTAGGCTTGGAAGCATGATGGCTCCCGTAGCCGAACCCATAATAATACCGAGTGCGATGCCTAATAGGGTGAAACGGGTTCTGTCAGATATTTTAATGGGCTGAGTAAGTTGACAACTTACGTACGCCCCCTATGCGTCCTTATTTTTCATTTTTTCTCAGTATTTATATTTTTCTTAGATAAACACCTGACATTTTATTTCCATCTTGATAGAAACCAGCACAGAAAAAACCATTTTTTTCATGGAATTTTTTAGATGCTTTATTTTGGATAGGTTTTTCTGCAATTACGCAAATAATGTATTTATAATTTTCTCGTTTTGAGTAATCCAGTAATTGCAGGAATAATCCTTGTCCTACATAATTTTTATCGGCTTTTTTAGCAATATGTCTAAGATATAGTATTTTTTCCAAAGGAATAATATCTTTAATCTCAGAAGAAATAGAAGAAAGTTCCTTTTGGAAAATAGGGCTCAACTTATTAACATCACACCCTATGGCGTAGCCAATTATCTCATCATTATTTTCTGTTGAAACTACAAAAATAAAATTATCTTCATCTGTAATAGCAGATTTGGCATCATCATAAGAAAAACTATTAATTAAAAAACCTGTTTGTTCTAAAATTTCATGATTTTGTATTTTTCTATTTGCAATTAGATTTTGTTCTAATACAGATAAAACTCCAGGAATATCCTTAACTTCAGCTTTTCTCACCTGTCTAGATGAATGCAACACGTCGTATATTTTACTCATAAGTATTTAACCCTGCGCTGTGTTAAAAATTTCACCGAAGCTAGAATATCCAAAATTTTTCATAAGTCTACTATTTAATGAATTCATAATACTGGGCCGAGTAAGTTGACAACTTACGTACGTCCCTTATGATGTATGACAAGAAAAAAATAATGAGCACAAAAAGCGCTACGTACCTATGCTCGTCCAGCACCGGCACCAGCAAAAGCCGGAGTGGGAGCCGCAGAGTGAGAAGAAGATTCTGCAACAAGAGCCACTTTAAGCTCTTCCAATATAGATCTTACTATTGTATCAAGGCTTGGTTTTTCGGGCCTAACTGATCCTCCAAAAAGAGTAGATAAATTATTTGAAACTATTGCAATTGTTGCAGCAGTTTTTGAGGTCCAAGAAATTTTAACAGCTGGATTACCCAGATAATGAACATTTTTAGCTATACTATCGATTTCTTCTGCTCTTTCTGTTGCTGATTTTGTTTTAAATAATGCCGCCTTAATATCGGCGATGAATTTATTAAATTTTTCAACTTTCCCAGCTCCATCAAAATCATCATCTAAATTCGCAAGAACCTTATTTTTAAATTTCATGAAAAGCATTCCTGTTTGTGGAAAATTTTCAAAACTTTGCTCAAATCTTAGGGGAATAATCTCATAAGCTGGAAATTGTTTTTTATAAAACTGCATGAGTAGAGCCTGGGCTACGCTCGCTTCGTCTTCACCACGCGCTCCACTTAACATCCTAATAACAACTCTAGAAGTCCCAGAACTTGCTCCAGAAACACACCAAGCAAACTCAAAGCCCAAGTTGCGAAATGAAAATTGCTTTTCCGCAGCAGGGGCATGCTCATGAATCGCTTTAACACAGGTCAATACAGCTTCTACTGTTCCACCTGGATCGCCAGCAATAGATCCTCGACAAAAAATAAAATCTTGCGACTTCTCTCTCAACGAACAAGCTCGTTCCACTACATCTTTTACCGGAGTGTCTCTAACATAGTAATAGCCTTCACCTCCGTGAGAATTAGGAAAGACTCTCACACTGACACGAATATGGGGAAAAAGTAGACTAGCAAAATACTGTAAATCATTCTGCGAAATCCGACTTTCAGAACTAATCGGCAATGAAAGACTCAGTGTGATTTGACGAAGACCTGCATGCCTCTCCATATAAGCAGGAAGCAATTGTGTTAAATAAGCCCAAATATCTTCTGGGAGCAGGCTGGCTATATTTAAATTCGTTTTAACCGAAGAATCTTCTGAAACTACAGCAGCGGCTACAGCCATTGGAGCTGGAGGAAATTGAAATAAATTATCCTTAACAGATAAAAACATCATACCTCTAGGAGCTAAAAGTCGGTGAACAGCCATTAAATCTATGAGTGGCTTTGTTTTATCCGAGGCCAGATCTTCTAGATCAATGGCTGCAATAATATCGGGAGCTCGAAATTCAGGATGAGATCGATAGTCTTGAACGGATGCAAAAGCTTGTTTGATCTTAAGCTCGCCTGATTTTTCTTTTGCATAAGCTTCCAGCCATTTGACAAAGACAGGATATGCTTTACTCACTTTCCCACCGACAACTAACAATGGATCCACCAAATCAATTTCAATGTGAGTAAATCCAGCCTGAATTAACTTCGCTATAATGAGAAAATCCTGAAGCAAGCCCCCATTTTTCCAGTCGGCGACCGCTGTTCCTCCGCCACCAAAGGAGAGATAATGAATAGCTTCCGCTTTATCTGTAAAGCGTCTCCCAACAAAATCATGTATAGAATCTTCCGTTGATTTTCTAAGCTCTGTTTTAAAACGATCGCTAAAGCCACACACACATTCAGTAAGATTAGGAAATAAATGGCAGGTTCCACTGACATCTGGAATATCAATTTTGTAAAGCCAGCCTTTGGGGTCTGCAAGCAAGTCATCAAAAACAGCACCTAAGGCACCAGCGTCTTTAGCTTCCTCAAAAAAGCCATCCAAACCTTCTCTATAGCGTTTAGCATCGACCCCATTTAGCGCTTTAAAAGCTCTTATGTGCTCACTGTCAAATGGCATAGTCTGCACTCCTGAATTTAGTTGTGCGGACAGTATACTGGGCTATTATTAAAATAACCTTAAGGCCACCTCTAAAAATTAAAAAAAGGTACACAGTGTTAGCAATCAAATTGATAGATATTGAAGCCAACCAATCCTTGCTTTCAGAGACAATATACAAAATAATATGAAATACAAATTTCATAGGAGCCTATAGCAATGAGTAAACGATTGGAAAATAAGGTTGCCATTATCACCGGCGCGAGTAAAGGCATAGGCAAAGGGATTGCCAAATTATTTTCGGCCCACGGCGCAAAATTATTACTAACTGGTAGAAATATAAAAGACCTTGATAAAACGGCCCATGAAATTGGCGGAGAAACTATTGCCTTGCAAGCTGATATGACCTCGGCTGCTGATATGGATAAAATGGCGCAACTTGCAATGCATCACTTTGGCCGTATCGATATACTTTGCCAAAATGCAGGCATTTATCCTGCAACATTAATTCGAGATATGACAGAAGCCGAATGGGATCTCGTGTGCGATACAAACTTAAAAGGCACTTTTCTGGCAGTTAAGGCTTGCCTTCCTTTTATGGAAAAACAAGCCTATGGTCGCATTGTAATTATATCTTCTATCACCGGCCCAAAGGTTGCACAACCCGGCTTTGCTCATTATGGCGCCAGCAAAGCTGGTGTTAATGGCTTTATTAAAACGGCAGCACTAGAATTTGCACAAAGCTGCATAACGGTCAATGGAATTGAACCCGGCAACATTATGACTGAAGGCTTAGGCGAGCGACCTGCCGAGGTTGTCCAAGCCTTGGAACAAGCCATCCCATTAGGTAAATTAGGTACCGTTGAAGATGTGGCTTATACTGCGTTATTTTTAGCCTCTGATGAAGCAAAATATATTACAGGCGAAACCATTGTCGTCGATGGTGGTCAAATTTTACCTGAATCGCCTTTTCTTACTTAATCACCAATAGGTATTTCAGCCGAAGATCATCTATTTATGATAAATGACCATTTACAATTTACTTAACTCGACTTTTAATATATTTTTTTAAAAACTGGGTGTCCAGATACGAAACTGGGTTGCCCGCCTGGAATTGACCCGATATCCTAGCGCAATAATAACATCAAGATTATAAAATCTTAGCTTTCTGCGGATGGCCCCCTTCGTTTTGAACTACCGAGGAATTCTAGGAAGTGGTTTGCTCTGCTAACTCCTCATCAGCGCAAGCCTAGTCGTTTTTAAACTTCCTGGAGATTTAGCTGACTCTCTAATGCAGAAATTGTATTGAGAATAGTCTCAAAATTAGGCTGATTCCCATAAAACATTTTGTTATTGAGCATGTGATTAAAGTCTTTTTTAAGTAGTTCTAGATATTCATCATTAGGCATCAATCGAAATCTCCCAGATAAGCAGGCCTCATAATCGGCATAACTTGAGTCATAGAAAGTTTTTTTAATCTTAACGACTTCCTTTAGAAGATCACGATTCAACATAGCTTTTTTACCGATATCATGATTGGTGAGCATAACAATATCATACCAATGCCTTGAAATTCGGTTTGCATCAGTTTTCAAACTTGGTCTGTTACATTCGTAATGAATCAAAGTCAATTTTTCCCAATAGGTTTTTTCTGGTGACAACACACTTACCTGGGCTATGGGAAATGAAAGATTTTTTATATGCTCAGAAATATCGGCCGTAATAGTATAAACATCATTCGGCACAACTAAATTTCGCCCTCCAAATTCAAGCCGTATACTATCAGCAATATACCCATTTTTTTGCTCCAATACGGAAGAGTAGCTTAAAATCAATGTTTCACCATCATCATCCAGCTCAATTGAAGGAGCATTTTCTTTAAACTGATCAGCTATAATTTCCCTATAGTAAGGAAGCAAAACTTCTTTTAAGTACTGGGTTAGCCTGGATTTAATCTCAGAGCCAATACTCTTTAGTTTTGTTTTGCTAATTCCGTCAGCGAAAGGATTCCCACAATTGAATGCCTGATAGTCAATCGTAATATCTATATCCTCTGAAAATCGTTCAATAATCTGAAAAGCTTTCGATAATGAGGTACCCCCTTTAAATGCCATAGGGAACCGATTTGGCATTTTAAATAAAAATTCTAGCGCCCAACATATCCATATGTCTTTCTCCAATATAAGAGCTTCCTTTTTAATATTCTCATTTATCGAAAGTGCTCTAAGAATTTGAGCCTGTTCTTTTCTTGATAAAGCCAAATAAGATTCAATCATTCTTTATTCCTTTCATGCTGAAAAACTGCATTGCTCATCCAGGCAGGCATATATTCTTTTGAAGAAGTAAATTTTTCAAATTCTTGAGGCGTGAGCTTCTTTTCAATTTGGCCAATAGTCTGAGAGCTTACTTGCTCCTTACCCAGATACCAGAGAGCCAAAATGGCTAAACCAACTTTTGACTCAGGGAATGGTATTTTTTTTCTGCTAACGTGTTTTAAAGTAATTTCAAGTTTACCCATATGAAATCGTCTTGACTGCCCCGTAGTCAAGAAAACAGGTTGCACAGAAACTTGAGTAGAGAAACCAAATTGCCTTGCGGCTTCCGCCCCACTCACTTGAATAGTTTCATTTGTTTTTTTAGCTATTGCTTCAACCACCTTAAAAGGCTCAGGTGGAACCTCGCCTACGAAGCGATTATTTTCAGGACGCACATAAACGCCACGAGTTAATCGCTTTATTTTCCCCGCGTTGGCTAATCTAGCCAGCGCTTGATCTACAGCTGCTCGTGCGCCATACCCCATCAATGCAGCCGTAGTAAAAGGCTTCCCATGAGGTGTTGTTTCGATATGTTGTTGAATGTTATATGCGGTATTCATGGCCCTGCCTCCTTGTCATAAAATATACTGACTTTTCTGACAATAATCAAGCAAATCAAATCATAAAGCTTTGCATTAAAACACTTAACCTGTTGATTTATAAATACTTAGACTTTTTTTGCCAGATGTAATGATTTGCGTTAAAGCACTTTATGCTGAAAATGGTAGGTATTTAGCACTTTAATCCTCTTGCCAAAGCTATGGCATGCAAATGAAATTAGCTACCAGAACATCTTTTCATTCAAAAATGCCCGACAACTTTAAACATGATCTATTAGTAAAGCAATTCTCATAATATTTGGGTTGTTATTAGCCCTATTGATATGTTCGTATTTTATGAAATACTATGCTCCAAAGGATGCTATTAGCGTGACCGCCTTAGGAGCCCAGGATATGAAATTAGACTCAATAACCACTTCCCATGAAAAAGCAAAAATAACTGCTGCCGAACTTAAAACCATCCGGGAATCACTTGGCCTAACATCTCAATGGATTGCCGACATTGCAAAAGTCCAACTACGGACCGCACAGTATTGGGAAGCAGAACGAATGGCCGTGCCTCTTAATGTTTCTACAGAATTAGAAAAGGTTGAGCAATTATTAGATAGCATGGTTGGAGAGGCTCTAAATGGCTACATCAAATTATTGATTGATCAGTATGGAGATACCATTGAAGTACCATTAGTTCGTTATCGCACTGAAGAAGACCTGTGGAAATACGAACAAAAAATGAAAGGACTACCTCTAACAGTATATGCAGTATATCTTTCACGCCTTCAAAGTTTATTACGTTCTCGGGGCATTACTTCTTTTACAGGATTTATCGATACAGTTGATTACAACAAGTTCATTAAAAAAGAACAGCGTAAAGATAAGCCATTGGAACGAGCTTTGTGGGTAGGAAATCACTATGGAAAAATGGGAGAAGAAGCTTTACGCGATATTTTATTTTCAAAATTTCTTCAACTTTCTAATAGTCCACTGAAAGAAGGTTTTAAAAAACCCATAACAAATGAATTTTGCAGCCAGGTACTGGATGAAATTTCTAACTATGAATCTTCCAGGGAGCCAAGGCTTAAATTGCTCACCTTCTATTTTTACTATACAAAATATAAAATAGATCAAAATGACTCCACTAGAAAAAAAGCGCTTGACCTTTCTCTTCATTCTCTCTGGAAACTAGGACAAACCCTTATGGAACAACTATGCTTCGGTGAGACGACGATCAGATCTATCCTACTGCTTTGCTTAAAAGACAATAATTTCCAAAAGAGTGATTTTAATCGCTGTATCATATTGCCAATTCGCGATCTTTTTTCCGATAAAAATGAACTACGCACTGAAAATTTGCAGAAAATTATTTCTATTTGTTATTTTCTTATTAACCTTGAAACCAATCCCGAACAAGCTGAAATAATCAGGGATAAAAATATAATCACTGAGGCAAAAAAAATAATATTTGACTCAGAAGAAACCATGAAAAATTGCGTGGTTTCTTTTCTAAAAAAGAATCAATTGTGGAATGAACGCATTCAAGACCAGATTGACCAAATAGATCCACAGTTTCGCATAAAAAAATCGCTTGAAAATATGCAATGGCACTCTATTCAAACTTATGCATCCACTCCAACAATTAACCGTTCATCATTAAAAAATTATTTATCGTCTTGCAAAGAACTAATGAATGATTACATGCTCCCAATAGGTAATGATCTCCCATTTCTAAGTCATGCCAATAAAATATACCAGAGAAAAAATAAAGATGTACTAGGAGAAAATCCTGAAAATTTCTATATATTTCTAAGCAAGTCATTACTTAGCAGACATTTAATGATCATCGACCTTTCGTTAACCGACGAACAAATAGCGTCTTTTACAAACGAGCTTCAGAAAGCTGATTTAAATATCTATTTCACCCTTGAAAAGCAACGCCTTTTTTTAATAAGAGGCCTTAAACAGGGGCTCTCAGGAAATTATCTTGAAGCTGTTTTTTTGCTTATGCCATACATTGAAAACTTGATTAGAACACGCGCCGAAGAAAAAAGTTGGGAGTCTATTAATAGGCGTGGTGAATATAAAACACCTGATCGAGAAGCTTTTAATCTATTTCTTAGTGGAATAGCAGAGGATCAGAATCAGCAACTATGTAGGCTTCTCTATACTATTATCTATGATGTACCAAATGCGGATGCTATACAAACTGATCGTATCGGAGACAACTTGCGCAATGAGAGCTTTCATGGACTTATAGAGGATTTAGAAGTCTTTGACGATTATTCTAGCAGACAAGTACAATTTAAGATGATTTGGCTAATTATGAGTATATTAACTCTCACTCCTAATCCCTCCAAATTCAAAGCCTGAGAGGAAAAACAGTGTCAAATAAAATAAATCGTCGGATGCCACTTGTTTTAAAAAACTCAAATAAAGCTCAAATTACTGACGCCTTAAATAAACTCTATATGGAATGGCTTGAATGGAGTGAGCAGGTAAAATTAATCGAAGATCATCCTTACGATAAAAATACACATGCTGGATGTTATGCTGATGGTGAGCAAAATATTCAAAAGCACAGAATTTTACGTGAAAAAACCCTGACATTTTTAAATAACAATATTCAGGGTCACAATTTCATGAGCGCACAGACTAGCGAATGGCCAAGTGAATACGAACTGAATCGCCTAGCTATTAGAGTGCCAGAGCGTATCCACGAACTAGACATCCTAAAAGAATCTCTTCAATATGCCACTGCACCTGATAGTTTCTGGAAAGAACAGGGAAAGAAATTTGTAGCGAATTTAGTTGATTTCCCGAAAGCAATCTTATCAATTCTCAAAAATTGGCTTTAGCGTTAATTAAATTTAAAGGATCTACCTTCCCATTCTTTCAAAAAATAGCCCATCGTGGTTCGCATTATTAAGAGGCGTGACAGGCTTGGTTAGGGATATTATTAAACAGAAGAAGATATATTTCCATCGAAGGTTATATAAGAAAATACAATCACCAAAAGAGCCTCGAAAAAATTGTGACTTCAATTTGTTGAGCTACGCGAGCTCAGCCCACCTACGACCCTTTAGAACTACTCCTTATTCAAGATAACTCAATTCAACTCCTGCAATCCTTACATCTGTTCAAAGTTTTTATTTGCGTCCCGGTTCGATTCCCAAACCCGCACCCACACAGGACTGCCCAAAAATCATTTAACTCTTTGATTTATCAATATTAACTGCTTTCTGGGGGTATCGAATTATTAAAACTGCCGATACCCCCAATAATACCCCCAAAATGAGTCGCTTTATTCAACTTATAACTGATTGATTTAAGATGTGATTTTTTAAAAAGGAGAAAAGCTTTGCCAGGGAGATAACTATAAGTTATTGATTTATAATTAGTATTGGTGCCCGGGGCCGGAATCGAACCGGCATGGGAATTTCTTCCCGAGGGATTTTAAGTCCCTTGCGTCTACCTGTTTCGCCACCCGGGCTTGAGCTTTAAGCTTAAACAGATACAAATCTAGGCGAGGCTGGGGTCGGAATCGAACCGGCGTCCACGGCTTTGCAGGCCGCTGCATGACCACTCTGCCACCCAGCCATACTCAAACATCTCAGCACTGGCTGCTGACCTCGTCTATACACAAGGAAACAGTTCCTGCCTGGAACTGCTGACAAACTGGAGCGGGAAACGAGATTCGAACTCGCGACCCCAACCTTGGCAAGGTTGTGCTCTACCACTGAGCTATTCCCGCAAAAAGACGCCTATTATTCCCGTTCTCGGGCCAATGTCAAGTCCGGCCATGCAGCTCGTAGATAAATCATCATCGACCATAAAGTCAGGAGCATCGCGACATACAAAAGTGCGACACCGATCCACAACAAAATAATGGCCATGCCCTCGTGATAGCCTAGTAAAAATGAGATGGCCGTCATCTGAAAAGCTGTTTTTACTTTAGCGATGTGATTTACCGCAACGTGTTTACGCTTGCCAATTTCAGCCATCCATTCACGCAGAGCTGAGATGGCGATTTCACGACACACAATAATGGAGGCGGGAATAAATAATAAAGCAACTTGCAATTGACTGGAGAGCATAACCAAAACGACCGCCACTAATAATTTATCGGCAACGGGATCAAGGAAGGCGCCCAAGGGCGTTGATTGAGCCAAGGAGCGCGCTAAATATCCATCCAACCAATCCGTAAGTGCTGCCGCTATAAACAAGCCCATAGCGACCCAATGCGCCCAGGCGAAAGGTAAAAAATAAGCAATGATCACAAAGGGGATAACGACGATTCTAAGCACGGTTAATAAGGTGGGGATGTTCAATGTTTACTCCATTTCATCTGCATCGGGATAAAGAGTATACCCGTCGCCCCTCAAGATGCGAAGTTTAAGTTTCAGCTTGCAAGAAGTTGAGGCGTTCTGATTGAGCAAAAGGCGAAGAATAATCATTCTATTTTGAGTCTTTTGCGATTGAGGAACGCCTCAAATTCGAAGTAAGATGGAGCTTAAACTTCGCATCTTGAGGGGCGACGGGTATATATAGGGATCGTATTTCAAAACAACCTTAAATCCACGTAGGGCCAATTCAGGAATTGGTCCTACGAAGACAGGAGACAATTCATGAATTGTCTCTACGCCGCTGCCAACGCCCTCTCAAAACCCACCAACAAACAATCAATATAATCTTGACGATTTTTCTCACGCTTCAAGAAGGCAATATTGTCAAAAACAGCCGCATTAATGCTGGTTAACAACCAAATCACAATGATTTCAGCGTGAGTTTCAGCTTGGATTTTGTGTGTTTTTTGAAGATGCAAAATAGGCGCGATCCAGTTCTTGGGCGCCAAAATATGATCGGCTGCTAACTGATCCGATTTTGATTCCAAACGTTGCCATTGCAGCAGGCGAACCAAATCCGGCCTTTGTTGATAGAGTGAAATTCTTTGGGTGATAATCGATTTAAGAAAAATAGCTAAGGATTGCGGCTCCACATCCAAAGGCTCCAGCGGAATATGATGAATCACTTCCGCCTTCACTTGCTTCCACAGCTCTGCTTTATTCTTAAAGTGATGAAAAATTAAATTCTCATTCACTTTAGCGAAGTCTGCGATCGCTTTCGTCGTCGTTCCTGAAAAACCATATTCCGCAAATAACTTATGCGCTGCTTTAATAATTCTCATACGAGTTTTATCAGCGACTTGCCTTTGAACAATCTTCTTTTCCATTTATGCCGTGACAGAAGAAGCTTTCTGATTAAAGGTCGCCTGCAGTTGATCCTGAACTACGGTAAATTCTTTAGGCAAATGCGTGCCGAATTTACTGAAAAAATCGTGCCGAGAACGCAATTCATTGGCCCATTCTTCAGGACGTATCGCCATTAAACTCTTAAACTGCGATTCATCCATCTCAATGCCATTCCATTCCATGTCTTTATAACGCGGAATGAAACCCAACACACATTCATCGGCCTCTACATGATTGTGCACACGATCCACAATCCACTTTAAAACACGCATATTTTCGCCATAACCCGGCCACAAATAATCACCCTCTTTGGATTTACGGAACCAATTCACACCAAAAATTTTAGGAGGATATTTTAATTTTGAAGCCATCGATAACCAATGACGGAAATAGTCGCCCATGTTGTAGCCACAGAAAGGCAACATTGCCATAGGATCTTGTCGTATCACACCCACAGCGCCTTCTGCTGCAGCGGTGGTTTCAGACGCAGTACTGGCGGCTAAATAAACACCGGCATCCCAGGCTTTAGGTTCACACACCAAGGGAATGGTCGTTGCTCGACGTCCACCGAAAATCAATGCACTGATCGGAACACCGGCAGGATTTTCCCACTCAGGATCCACAGAAGGACATTGTGATACAGACACTGTAAAACGCGCATTTGGATGCGCGGCATGACGACCACAACCCGGCGTCCACGCATTACCCTGCCAATCAATTAAATGTGCGGGAGGTGTATCCGTCATAGCTTCCCACCACACATCGCCTTCCGGTGTTAAAGCCACATTTGTGAAAATAGTATTGCGATTAATGGTGTGCATGATGTTCGCATTGGTCTTCAAAGAAGTTCCTGGAGCTACACCAAAATAACCGGACTCAGGATTAATTGCATGCAAGCGACCATCCTCTGCAGGCTTCAACCAGGCAATATCATCACCCACCGTCGTAATGCGCCAACCTTTAAAACTCGCGGGAGGAATTAACATCGCAAAATTCGTTTTACCACACGCACTCGGAAATGCCGCCGCCACATAAGTCTTTTCGCCTTCGGGAGATTCAGCCCCCAAAATTAACATGTGTTCGGCTAACCAACCATTATCGCGACCCATCGTGGATGCAATGCGCAAAGAAACACATTTTTTACCGAGCAACGCATTGCCACCATATCCGCTACCATAAGACCAAATCGTGCGTTCTTCCGGAAAATGTACTATGTATTTATCATCCTTATTACAAGGCCAAGTGCTGTCTTTTTGAGTAGGTGCAAGCGGCATACCCACAGAGTGCAAGCATTCAATAAAATCACGATCTCCTAATTGATCCAAAACCGCGCGACCCATGCGCGTCATGATTTTCATATTCACAACCACATAAGGAGAATCGGTTAATTCAACACCGAATTGTGAAATAGAAGAGGTTAAAGGACCCATGCAAAAAGGCACCACATAAAGCGTGCGACCTTGCATGCAACCTCTGTATAAATGCTTTAATTTTTCTTTCATCAAAGAAGGTTCCATCCAATTATTGGTGGGGCCACAATCTTCTTCTCGACGAGAGCAAATAAAGGTACGATCTTCAACACGCGCCACATCACTCGGATCAGACAACGCCAAATAACTATCAGGACGAATTTCAGGATTTAATTTTTTGAACATGCCTGTGTCGACCATTTCTTGACACAGCTGATTGTATTCAGCCTCACTACCATCACACCAATGCAACGCAGCAGGCTCGCACAAGGCGACTATTTCATCGACCCACGCTTTGAGTTTGGCGTTTTTAATATCACTGGCAGTATAAGATCCGGATATGTTCATGGCGGGCCCCCTGGGATGGTTGTAAAGGTGGGGGCAGTGTAATTGAGTAGTTGGTCTATTACAATAAAAAAGCTTTGCTTTTTTAAACTCAATCTCTGAAGCACTGAATTGACCCAAATGGAGTCGAATTTTGACCTCATTAGACGCCCACTTGCATATCTTATCCAGGCGTTTACGCCTTGTATAAACATTTAGGTAGGGGCTTAATTATGCTGGTACGAAAAATCAAATGGGGTCAAGTCTTGAATCAACCGTTTAGCGGCTGATTCAAGACTTGACCCCATTATTCTTCTAGGCAAGCACTCTAAGCGTAACAGCATGAGTTGGTACTGGAGGGAAATCTAATCCAGTAGCAGTAGCAGAATCAGAGTGAACTGGCACTACAGGGAGAGCTAATGCAGTACTAGCAGCTGGATCCAAAAGGGGTCAAGTCTTGAATCAACCGCTAAGCGGTTGATTCAAGACTTGACCCCATTATTCTAGGCAAGCAGTCTTTGTGTTTCTGTTGCCGGCTGATCAGTCGTCACCACCACCGGAGGCGTAGCAGCATGAACTGGTACTGCAGGGAAAGTTAATCCAGCAGTAGTAGTAGCAGAGTCAGAGTGAACTGGCACTGCAGGGAAAGCTAATGCAGTACTAGCAGCTGGAGCTGGAGCGAATACTCCCAATCCACTTGTAACTAATGCTATTACTGCACGAGCGGATTCTTGAGCAGCTGCCACTGGCTCGTTCACTGCTGCTGCAGGCCTTTCTACTTCAGGTTCTCCTCCTACTACTGCTACAGGCGCTTCTCCTCCTGAGCCTTGTACTGCGGATGGATTTGCAGCAACAAATTCAAGGACTTCAGTTTCTGAAACTGGATCTGGAACTACAGCCTGAGGTAGAGCTGGAACTTCAGTTGAAGTTGGAGCTGTAGCAGCTACTGCAGTCCCCGATCGAGGCATTGCTGATACTCTAGCTCGAACCGGAGCAATTTCGGGCTCTGTCACTGCCAATGGTTTTGCTGCATCAGAAGCCGGATCCCAAGGTAGGGCTGAAGCACCAGCACCTCCAGAAGCACCAGCACCTCCAGAAGCACCAGCACCTCCAGAAGCACCAACACCTCCAGCCGAACCCGCTCCTCCTCCAGAGCCTGCATTTGCTGCCCCATAACCCCCGCCTGAAGCTCCCTTTGAACCATCTTCTCTAGGAGGAGCTGAGGGAGGAAACAATTTGGCAAAGGTAGCCTCGTCAGGTGGTACTACATGCCTCGCATTCAACCTAAACTTATCCACCAATTGACTTAAATTTTTAGCTAAAGGATCTGAGGAAGCAGCTGAGACCTTCTTTACAGCATCTTCCAACATTTTTTGAATTCCACTGACAGAACCGCCGTAGAAAGCATCTTTAAATGCCAGAAAGGCCAGACAAATCGCTTCCTCTTCAAGCTCACTGATTACGGATTTTGTCTTAGAACAATCCAGTAATTCCTGAAGAGACTCATTGAGTATTCTAAGCCTCGCAAGATCAACTCTAAAATGATTGCGGTTATTAGCTTTGGCTTTGTCAATCTGTTCTTGAAGAGCCGCAGAAGATGCGATACTTGCTTCTTGTACTGAGCCAAGCAGCGCAAAAATTGCTTCGGATAATACAGGCTTCGGCTTCGGCACAAGCTTCACTGCCGTAAACATGAGCACAATGTCCGCGTAACCTGCGTGACGGGCTGAATCAATCGCAGTACGAGAATAGACAGAAGACTTAGTAAGAATATTGAAATCTGCTCCTGCCCCTAATAAGGCTGTCACAAGCCTTTTGTCGCCTTCGATCGCGGCGAAATGGAGCGCTGTGTATCCCTCTCCGTCGGTTTCATTTAATTCAACACCTGCCGCAATGAGCCTGAGGGCATGATTTGTTTGTCCATTATAAGCCGCCTTTAGCAGAGCCACGCCATATTCTTTTTTCTCTTCAGCCGTTAAAAAAGCTACGGCTTCAGCCATAGCCACCACGGTTGACCACTCTCCCTTCCTTGCCGCCATTTGTACAGGCGTTTCCCCCTTATACCCGCCCTCATCTTTGGTTTTAGCAAGACTATTTGCCCCAGCTTTTAACAACGCCACCGCAAGCGTTGCGTTGCCATTAGCTGCGGCTGCATGAAGTGTTGTCTGTCCGCTCCTACAATAAAATCCATTTACTGCAGCACCTACCGCAATGAGCCTGAGGGCACGATCTGTTTTTCCATTAGAAGCAATCTCCAGCAGAGCCACGCCATATTCTACTTTCTCATCAGAGCTTAAAGGTCTTGCTTCGGCCATAGCCACTACTGTTTTGTGATATCCAGAAGACAATGCCTTTTTCACAGGCGTCTCATTAGCTTTGTTTCTAGCAAGACTATTTGCCCCAGCGACTAACAATGCTCGTGCAAGGACTGTATTGCCGTTAGCTGCAGCTATATGAAGCGTTGTGTATCCCTGAGAAGGAGCATTATCCAAAAGTGATAGCGGCACAGAAGGAATTAAACTTAATGCCAGTTTTGTCTTATCGTAACGGGCTGCATCTACTAGAGCATCACTAAAGCTAAGCTCGGCTGGACTATGTTTCATGATTGAATCTCCGATTCAAATTAGTGTCATTTCATTTTATCGTAATTTTATTAAGGAAATATTAAGACCGTAGAGACAAAAATTAATTTTCATTTAAGATTTTTTTAAGCTTTGTGTCGTATAGTGGCCTTTGAATCGAGCTAAATAGAATGATTAGCTTAGAATGAAATTACATAAATCAGGTACTTTAGTATGCCGAAAAATTTAAAGCGACACAGCGGAAACAGAGCTAAATCCAAGCAGGCTAGCAGTAGCACAGTCTATGCGCTAAGATCTAAGTCTCATCTATTTCAAGCGCTTGCGGCTGCAGCTGAAGAGGCAGAGACTTTTCTTCCATGCCCTGTTTATGAGGCGCTTTATGTGCTCAGCCCAGAAGCCAAGCTAGAACCCAGCGCAAAACGTCCTCGAAACTTAGAGGCGGATACTGACAGTGACTTCGACCTAAACGACAACTATCCCGACACAGGGAGCTTTGAAACTGAAACTGCTTCTGCTAGAGAAGAAGATACTTCTCCCACGAATCTCAGCATTGCCAGCGCTTCAAATTTAGCTCCACAAGCATTTGCTGCAGCGCCCCGCCCCTTAAGCTTCGGCGATGTTTATTGTGCTGCACCCTTAACTAATCATGCTCTACACGCGGCTTTAATTAGCCGTCATAAACCTTCCTCTCCTATGATAGAGGCTGATTACGCGGCTTTATTTGGCCTTCAAGAAAAACCTTTATTCCCTATTATGGATGTTTTTTCAGTACCCATAGCACCTTCCAGAATGCTCCCTACTGCCACCCAAATAGGCATTTTTTCAGCAGCTCGACCCATAGCTCTTTCAATTAGCTCAGCATTCAAAAGCTCAGCAGAAGAAAATAATTTCGATAATATGAAGGGTGTTTTTCTAAGTTCTTGATCTTCAAATAAATTATTTAAGGGTTTTTTTGAGATATTTCGTTTGGGGAAGCACGGCCTGTTGGGCTGCGCTGCGAGCAACTGTCTTGAAGTTTAAGCTTCAAGACAGTTGCTTTGTACCTACATGCCCGATCGTGCTTGAGGCAAACCAGATTCAGCAGCAGAAACTGGATCCGAAGAAGCTGCATCCGTACTAGAAGCAAATACCCCGCCACTTGCAGTTAATGCTCTAGCAGCCACTCTACTAGATTCTCTAGCAGCCACTCTACTAGGATCCTCACCTACTGCAGCTGAAACTCCGGCTCCGGCTCCGGCTGCAGCCCCAACTCCACTTGAAGTTGAAGCTGGTTTTTTTGCCGCTTCAGCCACCGGATCCCAAGCTGAAGCTGAAACACCCCAACCACCACCCGAACTCGCTGCCCCACAACCGGCTACTGCAGCAGCAGAAGGAAGAAAAGGCGCTGATGGGATAGCAGCAACACCCGCAGAACCAGGCTTAGAGGCCTCTGCACCTGGCTTTGCAGCCGCTGGTACTATTTCAGATTTTAACTCAAGCACTATAGCTTCTAAGTATTCAACCAAAGTGGGCTCAGCTCCCCTCACGCGCTCATACAATGTTCTGCGCGCAGTATCTTTCAAAAGCTCTACACTCTCTAGCAGAATTGTTTTAACGGGTCCCTCATTGTACAAAGCTGGATGTTCAATACCATCAAAAGCAAGTTTAAGTGCGAATAAGGCATTTAAAAGAGCATGCTTTTTTCGATCATCCTTGGCTACTAATCTCTCATCACAATAGCCTAACAATTTTTCAAAATAAGCATTGAACTTATCAAATGCCGCTTGAGCATTCTTTGGATTTTCAATTTTTGCATCCGTAATTTTTTTCTGAAGCAAAGCACGCTTTTCTCTTGTTTGCAGAATGGTTACAAAAACCTCTTCCGCTCGAGGCTCCAAAAAGACCTGCTCCGTCACTGTATGTTTTTTATAATTAGCGATTTCTATCGCTGTCCTGCCATCAGCACCCTTTGCAGTAGCCTCTGCACCTGCATTTAATAGCTTTCTAACCAGCTCAGAATTGCCTGCCTCTGACGCCGCATAAAGAGCTTGTTTAGCGTTCGCATACGAGGGATCACCCGTTAAAGGAACACCGGCATTAATAAGACTTAACGCGGCTTTTGTTTGGCCTGCTTCTATGGCCCGTATTAAAACCTGGGCATATTGTACGGAAACCGAAGCTCTGTCTTCAACGCTGAGCAATAGATAGGTTTCAGCCATAAGGCTGACCACACCCCAATAACGCTCTGTTGCTCTCTCCCAGGAGATGTAAGAAGAACTTGCTAATGCAACTTCCAAAATCGGAATATGTCCTTTTTTGTTTTTTACAGTGGGATTTGCACCTGCCTTTAACAACGCAGGAACAAGCTCCATATCGCCTGCACGTGCTGCCAAATGAAGAGGCCGATCTTCTGTATCAGTAAAATATTGAGATACAGAAACACCGTGCCGAATAAGACTCAGCGCCTCCTCTGTTCTACTATCCGATGAATTTAAAGCATGCAATAGAGCAAGGCCATAACCCTCTTTATCAGCCACTCTTTCTGCTTCGCTACCGATAGGCCTTGTCTCAATAATAAGCCCTACCATAAGAAAATCTGCTCTTGCTGCAGCTTCTTCTACTACACTACAGTTTCCACGGACAGAGTAAGTATGTACCCTTGCACGAAGACTAAGATCCGCTCCAGCCTTTAATAGCGCTTTGACGGCTGAAAGCGTGGCTGGAGTCTTAGCAGCACGTGCCACAAGATGAAGAGGTGTATCCCCTGTAGTAGGGACTTGGCCGTTGATGGCCGCTTTAGATGCAGCCAGCCAAACGGCTTCTTCACGAGGATCATCTCCTGTTGCTTCGTTAAGAGTGGTTATCGTGTCAGCCATAGCCGTTAAAGTTTCCCACTTCGACCGTGCTGCGGCTTCCACGAAGGCTGTATTGCCTACTGTGTTTTTTACATCTGGCGCAGCACATGCCATTAATAACGCAACAGCCAGTTCTGTATATCCTGCACGCGCAGCCAAATGAAGAGGTCGATCTTCTGTATGAGCATAATATCGAGATACATCAACGCCTTTCTTAACAAGACGCAGCGCCACCTCTGTTTGATATGATTTTAAAGCGAGGACTAAAGCAACGCCATAACCCGCTTTATCAGCGAGTCTTTCTGCATCGTCAGCAGGAGGCTTTGTTGCCTCAACCATGACGGCTACTGTATCCCAATGTTGGTTAGCTGTAGCCTCAAATACAGCCTTATTTCCCGTTTTTTCATTAACAGCAGTAGGATCCGCCTCCTTCGCTAATAAGGCTTTAACAAGTACATTGTTTCCTTTGGCTGCCGCGAGATCAAGAGCGCGACGGCCTGAAGCATCGGCCATATCTAAATAAGCGCCCCTTTCGATGTAACGCAAAGCATCCTCTGTCTTATTGTCTGCCAGATGAGTCAATAGAACCCGGCCCCAACTCTCTTTTTCTAGATTACGCATAATGGAAGCTCCTACATTAAATATATTCTTAGTCTAACCTAAGTTTATTAAGGAAATATTAAGATCGGAGGGTGATTTTGAAGGATTTTTTAAGATTTTCGATTCACAGAGCACAGCTGCTAAGCTTCGAAGACTCAGCTCAACCTACAATTCTTCAAAGCAGGAATGGAACGTCGAACTTCTTTTAAATAATCAAGATCCACTACAGCAGAAATAACACCAGGCTCAACGCCTTCTGATTTCGCTATTATTTTTCCCCAAGGATCGACAATCAATGAGTGTCCGTAAGTTTTTCGGCCGCTGGTGTGGGTGCCGCCTTGGTTGGGCGCAATGACATAACAAAAGTTTTCAATGGCACGAGCTCTGACTAAAATTTCCCAATGCGCTTCACCGGTTTTTTGTGTGAAGGCTGAGGGAAGCACAATCACTTCAGCGCCTTTATTCATTAAGGCTCGGAATAATTCAGGAAAACGCAGATCATAACAAACGGCCATGCCGAGCTTGCCGACGGGTGTATCCACCACCACGGCTTCGTTTCCCGCTTCGGTGCTGCTGGATTCGCGGTATTGTTCTGTTTTGGATAAATCGACATCAAAGAGGTGTATTTTATCGTAGCGTGCCGCAACTTCACCCTTGTCGTTATAAAGCAAACTGGCAGCTCTAAATTTATCTTTATTTTCGGTAGCGATGGGAATGGTGCCACCCACAATCCAGATTTTGTGAAGTCTTGCTTGTTCACTTAAAAAATCTTGAATGAGGCCATGGCCAAAAGCTTCTTGATTATCCAAAGCATCGCTA
>Ga0206852_1001_pt2 | contig 184380 bp, 158 predicted proteins | sample Alteio_BWOrgCont_14_FD_152849 | JGI IMG/M metagenome (GOLD analysis project Ga0206852, IMG submission 152849) | Enriched cells from forest soil in Barre Woods Harvard Forest LTER site, Petersham, Massachusetts, United States -... | ecosystem: Environmental > Terrestrial > Soil > Temperate forest... | reverse complement strand
CAATATCGCCTCGTGTGGCACCCACTGCCATGCGAATGCCAATCTCACGTCGTCTTTCCACAACAGAAACCAGCATGATATTCATCACACCAATGCCACCAACAATCAGCGATACGCTGCCAATCAAGCCTAAAAAAATCGTGAGAATATGACTTTGCATTTGCATTTTTGCAATTAATTCACGCGCGCTGCGAAACATTAATTGCTTATCTGCAGCAGAATTAATACTCTCCCCCACTTTTTTTTTCCACGCCATCAATATCTGCATCGGGTGCAAGCTGTAGCAAAATATTTCTAATTTTCACCTGATTTCCCATCACAGTTGATGCCAGCAAGGGAACCATCACTGCATGATTAATATTGGTATAAATAAAACTATTTTCCGGCCAATCATCTGCCACACCGACAATGACAAAAATATGTTTGCCAATTTGCAATGCTTGTCCAACCGGTTCATGAAATGAAATTTTTTTCAGTGATTGATACAAACCTTGTCCAATCACACAATAAAATTCATATTGATCGAACAACGAAATAAATCGTCCTGCCTGCATTCTGATTCGTAATATATTTGCAAAATGATGTGTCACACCGAGCACAACAGAAGGCACCAATTCTCCTTCATACATGACTGGCTGAAATAATTGTGTATAAGGTGCAGCTTGTAAAATATTGTCATGCTGTTCAGTGAGTGCCAATGCTTGCGACAAACTGATGCTTTCCAATTTTCCACTGGATACATCCTGTTCATTTGCAGATTGAATCGCAACAGCCAGCAAATCTGTGCCCAGTGATTTGAATTGACGTAATGCTTCATTTGTAGCCAATTCACCGCCTAAAACCATCGCAACGACTGATGCCGTTCCGACCAATACACCAAGCAATGCAAGCAGTGAACGTAATTTACAATGATAAAGATTATTTAATCCTTCACGCGCGTGTTCGATATATTTCATTTTTCAGAAACAGAACCTCGTCTCAATGATTGTCAGAATATATCATCTTTGTTAGTATTTTGACCCACTATTATAGAAAGGCAAAAGCAGGATGTGGCAGCTCATTCAACATTTCGTCTCACCAAGGAAATTTTTTATTTTATCCAATAAGATAATGCCCTGGCTTGCCGCACTTTTTTTGCTGACATTTTCTTACGGTCTCATTGGTGGTTTATTGCTCGCACCTGGTGATTATTTGCAAGGCGATGCTTTCCGTATTATTTATGTGCATGCACCTTGTGCTTTTCTTTCGCTATTTATTTTTGCTGTCATGGCAGCAGCCTCCGTTGCAACACTCGTGTTTCGTTTGAAACTCGCGCCACTTGTCATGCGTCATAGCGCAAAAATAGGTGCAGGTTTTACCTTGCTGGCACTCATCACTGGCAGTTTGTGGGGCAAACCCATGTGGGGCACATACTGGATATGGGATGCACGCTTAACTTCTGAATTAATATTATTATTTTTATATATTGGAATTATTTTGCTGCAATCGGCCTTGCAACATAAGTCTATGAGTGATCGCATCATTGCCATTTTTATTCTCGTGGGTTTTGTGGATATTCCTATCATTCATTACTCTGTTTACTGGTGGAACACATTGCATCAAGGCGCCACGCTTAAATTATTTGCGCGTTCTGCAATTGATAGCAGCATGGTTTATCCGCTGTTATCCATGATAATTGCCTTTCTTTCTTATTACACACTCGTGTTGTTTATTGCATTGCGAAATACATTAGTTGCGGAAAATACACACTGGTTGCAGGAAAATAAATCATGATACAAGAATTTTTTTATATGCATGGTTATGGATGGTATGTATTTATTTCCTATGGATGTGTATTAACTTTTTTGCTGCTGCAATGGTTGTTACCATGGCGCACCTGGCGGCAACATTTACGAACTCTGCAAGATGAATAAATATCATAAACGTCGTTTATGGCTGATAAGTTTATTTGCAGCCGGCATGACACTTGCCGTGGGTCTGGTGTTATTTGCCTTGAAGCAGAATATCAATGTTTTTTTAACACCCGCGCAAATTGCTGTGAATGCACCGAAATCTGATTATCATTTTCGTCTGGGTGGCATGGTGAAAAAAGGTTCGCTCATTCGTCACCCACAGGATTTAACCGTTGAGTTTATTGTTACCGATTTAAAAAAAGAATTAGCTGTGCAATATACAGGTGTGCTGCCGGATTTATTTCGCGAAGATTCTGGTGTTATCGCAGAAGGTAGTTTAAATCAGCACGGTGTTTTCATCGCCACACAAATTCTCGCCAAACATGATGAAAATTACATGCCAAAAAATGTCTATGAAGCGATGCGCAAACAGGATGAAAAAATTTCATGATCAGAATTGCAGGTGAAGTCACATTAATGTTTGCACTGTTTTTTGCATTGCTGCAAAGTGTCATGCCATTGATTGGTTATAAAAATCGTAATCCTTATTTATTGGCTTGCGCACGCCCTGCTGCTTATGCACAAGCTTTTTTTGTTTTGCTGGCTTATGGTTTATTAACTGTGGCGTTTGTGAATAATGATTTTTCCATTGCCTATGTTGCTGCAAATTCACACGCATCCTTGCCATTGATGTATCGCTTAACCGCTGTGTGGGGCGCACATGAAGGCTCGATTTTATTGTGGATAGTGATGCTGAATGTGTGGACGATTGCTTATGTGTGGGTGGGTTGGCCTTCTGTGTGGCCGGAGAATTTTTTGGCTGATTCGTGGCTGGGAAAATGTTTGTGTATTTTTGCAATGGCTCGTCGGCCTCCGGCCTCCTGCGCTTTATTTGCAAAAACACACAAACATTTTCCCAGCCACGAATCAGCCAAAAAATTCTCCGGCCACACAGAAGGCACAACCCTAACCATCTCCATCCTCGGCATTATCAGTTTTTGTTTTTTATGTTTCATCCTATTCACATCCGATCCATTTCTTCCTGCATTACACGCATCAGCCGGTCATGATTTAAATCCATTATTACAAGACCCGGGCTTTATCATTCATCCGCCGATGTTATATCTCGGTTATGTTGGATTTTCTGTTGCATTCGCCATCACACAAGCAGCTTTCCTTTGCAATAAACTGGATGCTGACTGGGCAAAGCTCGCCAGAAAATTTGCGCTCGCTGCATGGTTTTTTCTTACCTTTGGAATATTGCTGGGTAGCTGGTGGGCGTATCGCGTTTTAGGATTTGGTGGTTTCTGGTTTTGGGATCCGGTTGAAAATGCTTCCTTGTTACCCTGGTTATCCGGCACAGCACTCATCCATGTTTTATTACTTTGTGAAAGACGTGACACGGCAAAAGCATGGGCTTCCTTATTAGCCATCATTACATTCGCATTAAGTTTACTCGGCACATTTCTGGTGCGCTCTGGTGTACTCGTTTCCGTACACACATTTGCAAGCGATCCGACACGCGGTTTATTTTTATTATTATTATTTGCCGTGTTAATTAGTGCAGCATTATCTGTCTATGTTGCACGTTTGATAAAAATGCAAAAATCGACTTATCAAATATCATGGTTATCACGTGAATCAGCTTTATTAATTAATAGCGCATTATTATTTATTGCCATGCTGACAATTTTGTTAGGTACTTTGTATCCACTCATTCTCGATGCATTACATTTAGGTGTAATTTCAGTGGGAGCACCTTATTTTAATAAAGTCATGATGCCATTAGTGTTGATCACCCTCGTGCTAATGGGTGTAGTCAGTCTTCCCTCAATCAGAAAACTTCAGCCTGGCATGTTATTTGCACATGCAGGTTTTGCAATATTAGTGATTGGCGTCTTGTTATCGAGTTTGTTAAATCAGGAACGTTTTGTGCGCATGGAACCTGGCAATACCACGACATTAGGCGCGTATCAATTTCAATTTTTGCATACCAAAGGTGTCAGCGCTTCCAATTATCGCGGCATACAGGCGGAATTTGCTGTGAGTAAAAACAAGCGACATATTACTAATCTTTATCCAGAAAAAAGAATTTATACCGTGCGTGAAATGGTGATGACCAAAGTGGATATTCATCCAGGAATTTTTCGTGATCTTTATATTGCGCTCGGTGAGCCGTTGCATGATGATGTTTGGTCAGTGAGGATTTATTACAAACCATTTATTCGCTGGATATGGTTTGGTGGTTTGCTGATGATGATAGGTGCCATGTTGTCATTACGCAGCCCGTCATTGCGAGGTCGCTCTTCAGACCGAAGCAATCCATGTCATGTCGAATCTCAGGGAAATACAACATGAAATTAGTTCGCATTCTCATGCCATTTATTTTTTTATTTATTTTATCCAGCATATTAACTTACGAATTATTTTATTCCCGACCACATGAATTACCATCTGCATTAATTGGCAAACCGCTTCCTGAATTTAGTCTACAAAATATTTATCCCTCACAACCTGCGCTGCAATCCAGCATGATGAATGGCGATGTTGTATTGCTAAATGTCTGGGCAACCTGGTGTCATGTATGTCGTGCAGAACATGAAATGCTAATGAAAATAAAAAATGATTATCATGTGCCGATGTTTGGCCTGATTTATAAAGATAATGCTGCTGATGCTATTGAGTGGCTGAAAGAAAATGGTAATCCTTATATCTTTGTCGGTGATGATCATGCAGGTGATACCGCGATTGATCTGGGTGTGTATGGCACACCGGAATTATTTGTGATCAAGCAGGGGAAAATTATTTATCGGCATATTGGAACACTTGATCAGGATACGTGGGAGAAAAAGATTTATCCGTTGTTAGGGAATTTGTCGTCATGAGTAAGAGTTGTCATCCTATTGCGGAGAGCTGTTCTGCAAGGAAGAGCTGTTCTGTTGCGAAGAGTTGTCATCCTGCAACGGAGAGCTGTCATTCTGCAACGGAGAGCTGTCATCCTGAGCGCGGCTCTTGCTTTTGCGCGAAGGATCCCTCGATGACTTCACGCATTCTCCATAAGATCCTTCGCGCAAAAGCAAGACCCGCGCTCAGGATGACAGCTCTTCCTTGCAGAACAGCTCTCCAAATAATATTTTTATTTTTTTTATTTCTCTCCACTGCTCACGCAACTCAGGATAACTATCCTTTCTCATCATCCAGCGACGCCACCCGTTTCCAGACCCTGACCAATGAAATTCGCTGTGTCGTTTGTCAAAACCAGAGTATCGCTGATTCCAATGCACCGCTTGCCAATGATCTGCGGGAAAAAGTGTATCGCATGGTGATTGCACAAAAATCCGATGAAGATATAAAAAAATATTTATCGCAACGTTATGGTGATTATATTTTATTGCAACCGCGCTTCAATCAACTCACTCTCGTTTTGTGGTGCTTTCCATTTATAGCTTTATTATTTGTAATTGTTATATTAAAAAAATTTATTTATCAGGAACAAATATCACTCCCTGGCGAATAAGAAAAGCCTCTTCTGTTTACTTCTGAATTACAACTTGCTTTGATATTACTATTTTCTGACTTGGCATTTGATTTTACTTCGCTCCGATTTTGAATATTAGAAGGAAGTTTAAAAAAATGCAGAGGAAAGCTAGCGCGCTTCTCGGGACTATCGTATAACTCATCAAACAACGGCTCCAGGCTATAACCATGTTTAACTTTCCTATCCGCAGCTTTTTTCTTTAATTCAGCAGATATTTTCAGTTTATTTTTTTCCTTTAGCCATTCATCATACCCATCCATATTGAACCCATCTTGTTCAAGCGTGCCTGAGTGAGTATTTTCATTAATTTTTATTGAAGTTGATTGTGAAATATTATTCCGCGCATTCACCTTATCTCTTATTTTATTTTCAAACGCTATTTCCTCTGGAGTTTTCTCTTCTTCAAATCCCAAATCTTCTCTCGGACTGCTCATCATTTTTCTCCTTAAAAATCACACCTCTCTTGCGACTATATCGCTGCAAGCTTAACAAAACCTTATATCGTTTATGTTAATATTGAAAAATTATTATTCTGATTCATCTCGAGGAAATAAAAATGGAAGCCGAAAAAGATATTCAATTAATCAGACCATTACGCAAATACCCCATTATTGGCTGGCGCGAATGGGTTAGTCTTTCAGAATTAAACATCCAAAAGATCAAGGCAAAAGTGGATACCGGTGCGCGCACCTCTGCCTTGCATGCTTTTTCATTACAGCCATTTGAAGAAAATGGCAAACACCGCATCCGTTTCGATATCCATCCTTTGCAACATAACAATAATCATGTCGTGACTTGTGTCGCTGATGTAGTCGACAAGCGCGTCGTGACTGACTCAGGCGGTCATGAAGAAGAGCGTTATGTCATACAAACTCCCATTACTATTGCTGGACAAACCTGGGCAATTGAGATTACTCTCACCGAGCGAGAAAACATGCTGTTTAGAATGTTATTGGGTAGAAGCGCCTTGCGTAAACGCTTCATCGTTAACCCTGCTCGTTCTTTTGTTTCAACCAGGATTAAAAAATGAAAATTGCGATTTTATCGAGGAAACATAATCTGTATTCCACCAACCGTCTGGTTGAGGCTGCTGAGTTACGCGGTCATCAGGCGGATGTCATTGATACCATGCGTTGCTACATGAATATCACATCAGCAAGACCAACTATCCATTACAAAGGTAATGAACTGGAACATTATGATGCAGTGATTCCGCGAATCGGTGCATCGGTGACTTTTTATGGCGCAGCTGTTGTGCGTCAACTGGAAATGATGGGTGTATTTTGTGTCAATGATTCTGTTGCCATTACTCGCGGACGCGACAAATTGCGTTCACTGCAATTGCTTTCCAAGAAAGGTATTGGTTTGCCGATCACGGGTTTTGCGCATTCACTGGATGAAATCAAGGATTTGATCAAGATGGTTGGTGGCACGCCGTTAGTCATCAAATTACTGGAAGGTACACAAGGCATCGGTGTCATTCTGGTTGAAACCACGAAGGCAGCACGCAGTGTGCTGGAAGCTTTTCTCGGATTGAAAGTAAACATCATGGTGCAGGAATATATCAAGGAAGCAGGTGGTGCAGATATTCGTTGCTTTGTTGTCGGTGGCAAAGTGGTTGCTGCCATGAAGCGTCAGGCAAAATCGCCGGAAGAATTCCGTTCCAATCTGCATCGTGGCGGCATTGCGACAGCAGTTGAAATTACCGAAGAAGAGCGCAACATGGCGATACGTTCAGCGCATATTATTGGTTTGAATGTAGCGGGCATTGATATTGTGCGCTCCAATCGCGGTCCGTTGATCATTGAAGTAAATGCCTCTCCAGGTCTTGAAGGCATAGAAAAAACGACTGGCATCGATGTGGCTGGCGAGATTATCAAATTCATCGAAACTGAAACAGTGAATGGCAAAGACAAGAAGGAAGATAATAATAAGGGATGATTAATACAGTGCAGGTTGAGCAACGTCTCCACTCAACCTGCACGCAACCTATTGCAGAATCCCTTTGAAATCCAGCGCGAGGCGTCTCAAATCCAGGCGGTTGAGGAACAGTGAATACACCATCCATGCACTCACCGCGGCGATATCTGCAAATTGTGGTGGCACATATTTAGGTGGTGTGACAATCCCCTCATCCATCAGATCAGACAAAATATGCAAATCTTCCAGCGTGGTTTTACCAACAAACAATAATGGAATACGTTTTACCAAACCTCGCTGCACAGCAAGACGCATGAAGTTATAAATTAGAATGAAACCTTTGCTATATGCCAAATCCTTGGTGTAAGGACCACCATTTGGTGTGCTGCCACGAAACACACGCATCGCAGATTGATAGCTGTCTTCCTCATCCATCCCTTGTTCACGATAAAACTCAAATACATCAAAAAAGTTTGCGCCCTCTTCTGCCATGCCAACTGCTGTGATGCGATTCGTCAAACGGCGCACGCGTCCAGGATAAGAAGAAAAAGTAAAAATTTCTGTGATGATGGCGAGGCCTTCCTGCGTAACAGTAGAAGAAGGCGCACCTTTGCTGAGGAATGTACAGATCGGTTGTGCCATACCATTTAATGTCGTACCCAGATGCACCCAGCCTTCATGTATTTCAAACGTGCGGATTTCGCGCAGGCTCAAACGCAAGCCATCATGAATCTTGATACGATCCGCACCGGCTGCTGCGTCTGCAATAATACCGTCGCTTAATTCAACACGAATCGTATCACCACCATGAAAATAATTAGCCAGCCTTTCACGCAGCATATTCACTGCATCTTCACTGGTATAAATACGTTCATCTGCTGTCGTTTTGACTTTGTTGCTGATCTTGGCAAGTGTTGAAGTGATTAATGTCGCCAAATCCTTGAGAGTCGGTGCACCGACATGAAAAGCATCGAATGAACTGCCGTATAATTCCTGGGATATTTCAGTGAATCGTGGCGTACCTCGCGCTTCCAGCATTTCTACGACGCGTAAATATTCATAACACATACGCTGCATGATGCTGCCAACACCACTATATTGTCCCAGCTTGCGGCGAATGTTGCGGTCAATTTCATGAAACTCTTCGCGCTTTTTTTCAGGATCAAAACTTAAAGGATTTTTCTCCTGATAATATTGCTGATTGATTGGCGGAAGTTTTTTGAATTTGTTATGAAAGAAATATTCTTCGACAGTGGAATCCCATTTGAGCGCGTCCAGAATGCGAATAGGTTTTTGCGCTGCAACAATACTTTCAGAGAGTTCACGAACAACTTGCTGATACTCTCCTAATATTTCTCCATTCGCCATGAACGTAACCTTGTGATGTGAATCATTCATAGTAACGCAGAGCAAGGAATGTGTCATGCCAGATGCTGAGCTGTCATCCTGAAGCAGGTGTCTGTCATCCTGAGCGCGGCTCTTGCTTTTGCGCGAAGGATCTCATGGTGAGTTTGCTTTCTTCGCGGGATCCTTCGCACAAAAGCAAAAGCCGTGCTCAGGATGACAGCTCTCCGCAATACGCTCAGGATGACAGCTCTCCGCAATGACAGCGCCTACACTTTAATCATCCGCGTATAGCGACTTTCTTCTTTCCGTTTCGCTAGCACAAGGTACGCAAAGCTTGAATCCAAGTTTTTTTCTTTCCTTGACCATCTCATCGCCGCATTCGAGGCAATAATCTGACCCGTTTTGTTCTGCGGAAGAACTTTGACGAATTTTGCTTAACGCGCGGGAAACTTCATTAAGAATAAGATCATTGGCTAAATCAACTTCATCTGGCATGGATCACCTCAAGCTTTACTGGCACTCAAAAAGGCGGCCATTTTACGTGAAACAAACCTCATGTCAATCGCAAAAATCACCAAAGCGCGCCTGCAAAGCGGCAAGGGCGGCAATTGTCGCCGTCTCCGTCCGCAAGATACGTTGACCAAGATTAAGGGGATCGAAGCCATGTTCAATCGCCATAGCCACTTCTTCATCACTTAAGCCACCTTCTGACCCAATCAGCAAAACAATGCGGGAATCAGCGGGAATGGTGGTCAGTGCCAGTTTTTTGTCCACGTGCGGTGAGAGTACAAATTTATAGTCAGCCTGTATATTACTTACCCAATCCCTGAAATCGGTCACCGCATCCAGCGTTGGCAGCCGATTGCGCCCCGATTGCTCGCATGCACTGGTAATGACCGCCTGCCAGTGCTGCTGGCGCTTGTCAGCACGTTCATCCTTAAGACGCACATTGCAACGCACCGTTACTAATGGAGTTATGCGCGCGACACCCAGCTCGACAGCTTTTTGCACAATAAAGTCCATTTTTTCGCCACGTGCAATGCCTTGCGCCAACTGTATCTGCAAATGCGATTCCACCTCACGTGCACTAAAATCCTGCAATTTCACTTGTACAGATTTTTTATCGATATGCGTGATAACAGCGGGATATTCTCCCCCCGCTCCATTAAAAACCACCAGCGCATCGCCAACTTGCGCGCGCAACACACGTGCCAGATGATGACTCGCCTTCGCATCCAGCTGAATAGTGGTTTGAGGAGCAAGAGGAATATTCTGATACAGCCTGGTCACAGTTTATCCATTTCATCATTTAGCAATAGATATTCGGCAACAGGAACACCCCCAATTAAATGCTCCTGAATAATTCTTTCCAGCACCGCTGGGGTACAAGAGTGATACCAGACACCATCAGGATAAACGACAGCGATCGGCCCTTGCTGGCAAACGCGTAAACAATTGGCACGTGTACGGAAAATTCCCTGCTCATCGAGCTGTAATTCCTTGATGCGATCCTTGAGATATTTCCAGGATTCATGTCCTTCTGCATGACTACAACATTTGGGCACGCTTTGCTCACAACAAAGAAAAATATGGCGTTTAATATTTTCAATCTGCAATTTTTTGATTTTGGCTTCCAATTCAGGATTCATATGATTGTCCGCAAGCTGTATTTTGCATTATGATACGCTCCCTTTAGCTTTAGATGAATGAATATCAACGTGCCGAAACTTTATATTGAAACTCATGGTTGTCAAATGAATGAATACGATTCCAGCAAAATGGCGGACGTATTAATGGCATCAGATCAATTTGTTAAAACCATTCATCCTGAAGAAGCGGATGTTATATTGCTTAACACTTGTTCAGTACGTGAAAAAGCCCAGGAAAAAGTTTTCTCCCAATTAGGCAGATGGCGTGCGCTCAAGGAAATAAATCCCGATCTGATTATTGGTGTGGGTGGATGTGTCGCAAGTCAGGAAGGTAAAACGATTTTGCAGCGTGCACCTTATGTCGATCTTGTGTTTGGCCCACAAACGATTCATCGTCTGGGTGAAATGCTCGCTGAACGCAAGAAAAAACAAAAATCAGTCATCGATATCAGTTTTCCTGAAATTGAAAAATTTGATCGTCTGCCAGAACCACGCGCAGAAGGCGCAACCGCTTATGTCACCATCATGGAAGGTTGCAGCAAATATTGCAGCTTTTGTGTTGTTCCCTATACACGTGGTGAGGAAATTAGTCGTCCGCTGGATGATGTGCTCGCGGAAGTCGCAAGCCTCGTGCAACAAGGTGTGCGTGAAATTACCTTGCTGGGACAAAACGTCAACGATTATCGCGGCACGACACATGAAGGTGAAATCGCAGACCTCGCTGCACTGATGGAATATATTGCTGCGATGGATGATGTTTTGCGCATTCGTTTCATGACATCGCATCCACTCGCATTTTCCAGTCGTCTGATTGATGCTTATGCAAACATTCCCGTGCTCGCCAATCATTTGCATTTACCGGTACAAAGTGGTTCCGATCGTATTCTTGCTGCGATGAAACGTGGTTATACCGCACTCGAATATAAGGCGAAAATTCGTCGCTTACGTAAAGTGCGACCTGATATCTGCATTTCATCTGATTTTATCATTGGCTTTCCTGGCGAAACCGATGAAGATTTCAAAGCGACCATGAATTTAATTCATGATATTGGTTTTGATAATTCCTACACTTTTATTTATAGCGCAAGACCTGGAACACCCGCAGCACAATATCCTGATGATGTTCCGATGGAAGTCAAAAAAGAACGTCTGGCCATTTTACAAAATCGCATTTTGCTAAACACACGAAAAATCAGTGCAGACATGATTGGCACGGTACAAAATATTCTGGTATCAGGGCAGGCCGTCAAACATCAGGAACAAATGTCTGGCCGTACCGAAAACAATCGGGTAGTCAATTTTATTGGCAGCCCGGATCTCAAGGGTAAGATGGTACAGGTAAAAATCCACGAAGCACTGCCAAATTCCCTGCGTGGCGAGCTGGTCTGAAATAGGGGTTTTTGCAAGTCCATGACTTCATGTAAATATTAAATATTTTACTGGCAAAATATCCATAACTATGGACTATAATTAAAGTAACAACATCACCAAGAGGAAATTACATAAAGTTGAACACACTTCTGTATTCCGAAATTCTGACATTATCACCTGAAGACAATCATCGATTGTTCACTCTCTGCGGCAAATTAAACGAACATTTGAAACTCATTGAAAACCGGCTTGGTGTGCTCATCAAGCAGCGTGGTCATACATTTTCAGTGAGCGGAGATCGTGCTGCTGTAGAGCAAGCCTGTGTCACTATCAATCACCTCTATCGGGAGACTGAAACCGTGCATACTCTTGAACCCAGAGAAGTTCATCTTCACTTGCAAGCGCTTGGCAGACGTTCCTCTATCACATCGCATGGAGATCACATGGAAATTCGTCTAAAGAAAGAATTGATTACTGCGCGAGGCGAAAACCAGGTGCATTATCTGCAAAGCATCCTGCAAAACGATATGAATTTTGGTATTGGTCCTGCAGGTACGGGTAAAACCTATCTTGCTGTTGCATGCGCTGTGCATGCGCTGGAAACAGAACGTGTATCACGACTGATTTTAGTAAGACCGATTGTTGAAGCAGGTGAAAAACTTGGCTTTCTACCTGGTGATATTGCGCAAAAAGTTCATCCTTATTTACGTCCCTTATATGATGCCCTGTATGAAATGATGGGATTTGAAAAAGTAAATCAGATGATAGAAAAAGATATCATCGAATTATTACCGCTTGCTTATATGCGCGGACGCTCGCTGAATGATTCTTTCATTATTCTGGATGAAGGACAAAACACCACCGTTGAACAAATGAAAATGTTTTTAACACGCATTGGTTTTAATTCCAAAGCAGTGATTACGGGTGATGTCACCCAGATTGATTTAACCAACCGTCGTGATTCTGGATTAGTGCACGCCAGTGAAGTGTTGAAAAATCTTCCTGGTATTAGTTTTACGCAATTTCAGGTATCGGATGTTGTACGTCATCCTCTGGTACAAAAGATTGTGGAAGCTTACGAAAAACATGAAAACAGGAATGCGGATAAGCAAAAGTAAATGAAATGTATCAGATCAATATTCAACTAGCAGCGGACAAAACGCTTATTCCAAAGCGATCTTTATTACGCAAATGGGCATCCTGTGCACTGGCACGAAAAACTGCAGCAGCAGAAATTACCATTCGCATTGTTGATGGTGAAGAAATGCGTGCACTAAACGCAACTTACAGACAAAAAAATGGTTTAACCAATGTTTTATCTTTTCCATTTACTGTTCCCGAAGTTGTTAAACTGGAAATACCTATTCTCGGTGATATTGTTGTTTGTGCTGAAGTTGTCAATCGTGAAGCGCACGAACAGGAAAAATCCAGTGAATCGCACTGGGCGCACATGATTATCCACGGTGTCTTTCACTTGTTGGGATATGATCATGAAACTGACAAGGAAGCAGAAATCATGGAAGGACTGGAAACGGAAATCATGCAACGGCTGGGATATAACAATCCATATGAAAATGAATGAAGTGATATAACATGACTGATAAATCTGAAGATGAAAAAACGGGTAAATCGCGTTCATGGCTGGAACGATTATCATCCATGATGGGTGGTGAACCACAAAATCGCGAACAATTAATGGATGTATTACGTGATGCTGAAGATCGCGATGTATTAAGTTCAGAAATGCTGGGAATGATAGAACGCATTTTGCAAGTATCAGAAATGCAGGTTCGTGAAGTCATGGTTCCCAAGGCAAAAATGGTGATGGTAGATAATGATTGTACGCTCGATGAATTATTGCCGATCGTAATTGAATCCGGCCATTCGCGTTTTCCTGTTATTGATCCGAATGATGGACATATTATTGGTGTCTTGCTTGCCAAGGATATTCTTAAATCTGTTTTCAAAAAAAATGCACCTGACTTCATCATTGCTGAACACTTGCGCTCACCCGTTTTCACACCACAAAGCAAGCGTCTGGATATTTTATTGCGCGAATTTCGCGTGAATCGCAATCATCTTGCCATTGTGCTGGATGAATATGGTCATGTTGCAGGATTAGTGACAATTGAAGATGTGCTGGAACAAATTGTTGGTGACATTGAAGATGAATATGATTTTGAAGAAGATGATATTTATATAAAAAAACATGCAGATGATACTTATATTGTGAAAGCACAAACACCGATTGATGAATTCAATGAATATTTTAGTGCGCATTTCAGTGATGAAGAGTTTGATACCATTGGCGGAATTGTACTGCAACAATTTGGTCATTTGCCAAAACGTGGTGAAACCATCAAGGTGCAGCACTTTCGCTTCAAGGTGTTACATAGCGATAACCGCAGGATTTATTTACTGGAAGTAAAACGCAAGAAAAAAGAAGAAGCGCATAGTTAGGCATTTAATCTTTCCTTAATCATTCCATAATGAATACAAACTAAACTGGAAACATTCGTCATGGAATGAGGAATGAATCATGCATAACAGGATTACGTGCATCTACACTTCTGCCCATCGCAATATTCCCAAATATGTTACGGATATTATTCCTCTTCCCATTAACAAGTCTTTCATTATCGTGGAATTTGTTTGCAACAGGGAAACGGTAAAATCTTTTGAAAAAGATAAAAATTTAAATGATATTGGCACCTATTTTTCCAATTGTGCCCTCAAGATTAAACCTGAAAATATGCGTTCATTTATTCTGGTAACCAGCAATAGAAAAATTGTGAAGACGCTTGATTATATATGTCAGAAAAACATTTTTATTCAGCAGGATAAATCTGTTGTGACATTCAGGGAAAAATGTCGCGCCGATCTTAAAAATAGAGCAGCAAAAAAAATCCCGACAAGAACAATTGATTCCTCGCGTTTATTTCCCGTACAAATGAAAAATAAACTTCCAGCGAGCGCCAATACAGTATCTGTTGTCAGAAAAAAATCAAAATCAAATAACCAGTTAAAAAGAGAATTATTCGTTCACAAGCAAATGCATTCAGGACGAGCCATTATCGATCTTGAAGTTGTCTATAGTTATCTTTATCGCTGGTTGCTCGGCGAACGTCATCCTGTAGCAAGAGCGGTTTATAGAGGGCAATTACGTGATGGCATTATTACAAAAAAATATCACCAGCTGATTCATTTTTCTGATTTTTATGCAAACAGAATGCTTGATCCAGATGAAATGGCAGAAATGGAAGTCGGCAAAGTTGTAGCAGCCGCACTTGCAGAAGAAGAAATCGATTTTCATTATCAGAATTGGGGTGCGGTAAAATTTAATGGTAAATATTACGCAGTAAAATATGATGATAATCAATCTGGCTGGTCTGTTACCAGGCGTTATAATCATATGGATCCAGACTTGAGCATTCCAGGTTATTCTGAAAATGCTTATCAATTTTCATTACCGATGGATGAACAATCCATCAGAAAATTGCCTTTTGTTACAGGCAATCCGCGACATTTTCCTGGTAGCACCGAAATTGATATGAGAAGAAATTACGTTAAAGCCTGGATTAAACTTAGTCTGAATAAAAAATTTAATGATGATAAATATTATATTTTACTGAAGAAAATATTAACGCCGCCAGCGATGTACACTGCTCTTGCCAATGCAAAATTAACTTCTGAAAAAAATCGGGATAATTTTATATTTGAAGAAACAGAACGACAAAATACACTGCTTAAATGTTTACTGAATATGCCAGAATTTTATCAATACATTGATTCCCATCCAGAGGCGATTGTGCAAATTATCAATGAATGGCAAATTTATAACGAGAGTGAAAAAGAAAAAACATTACGCTTTGATAATAATGTCGTCATCAGAAGATATAACAATTTGCGGATTGAAATGTCCAGACGCGAAAAAATTCGTGAAAAAGCCCGCCATAATAAATACGATACGATACTGGAAATAATTAAATGGACAGCGATAGGAACGCTCATTCTCACTGCGATTGTGATTGATCTCACTCTCACCTGCGGCTCCATTACACTGCTAAGCACAGCTGCTATCGTCGGTCTTCAATATATTTCCTGCGCATTCTGGATGAGCGCCGCACTTTGCATCACACTCGATTTTGCAGCCAAAACCATGGACATGATTTTCAGACTGTTTGATGCAAAAAAATCACCGGTCAATAATGATACGATCATACCCATGTATATTCATACACAACCTTTGCCATCAACAGCGCAGAATCCGCACACTTTTTATATGTCTAAAAGTGATCCATTACCCATTCATGACAAGTCAGCAAAAAAAAATAATCGATTCAGTATTTAGATTGCTTTGCCAAAGCCAATCGTGAATAATACCGGCGAAATTTATAATAAAGACAAATAAAATCATTAAATATGCAAACTCGCCTGGATACACTCTTTTCGCTGCTCAGACAGCAAGTGAACAATATTATTAGCAAAGCAGATGCTAAAACAATGATTGCGACACACTTGCAAATACAGACACACGTGCAAAAACATCCTAAAAAAATGGAAAAAATGCTGGGGAATCTGGTCTTAGCCTTATCTGCTTATATACAGATGCAATCGCCGCATTTATTCAATGATAACTATTACACCAGCATCAGAAAACAATACTGGGGATGCGCTCAAGCATTTTGCCATGCCATAAAACCCGCAAAATTTCCCCATGAATTATTGCCTTACTCAGAACATATTATTTATTTCCTGATTACAGCCGCGGGAACGGCAATTGTCGACATTACTCAAAACAATATCGATCGTCTGGATATGTTACATGTCCTGCACAAAATCACGGACAGTTTCAACAAGGAAATTCATAGCAAAAATAAAATAATTACACCTTATGTAACATTACTTTCAGCCAGTCTTTCCTATGCCATGGCTTTTCGTAATCACGTTTTTTCAGATAAAATCTGGGAAAAAATACAATCTTATTTCAATAAAAAGAAATTTGATGATATCAGAAATAATAATATGAATGAAAAACACATCAGCAATGATGAGATTTGCCTCGCTTTATGGATGCAAACATATCATCTGTGTGTTGAGATCAATGAATATAATCTATCGCATGAAAGTTTTTCTGCCGTTCTGGATAAGCTGATTAAAACCGATTATTCAGGCATGATTACCTTCCTGTCGACATTAAATATCCAGGCGACACAAATGCTGACCTCGCCATTGCCTTTTATTTCCATGGGATTCAATCTTTATAAAAACCTGGCTGAAATCATTCATTATTTTATTCAGGATGCTGAACTATTCATCAAACGTGCACATGTCAGCCTAACAGAAAATGAAATGCAGCTCGTGAAAAAATATTATCTTGCGCTGGAGAGTTTTAAAGATGAATTTTATCAACTGGATGTTATCAAGCTTTATCAGGAAAAAATGCATGGCTGCACGACCTTCGTTGTTGAAACTGAAGATGAATGTCTTGCATTACCTTCAGCGGAAGTGAAACCACACCATCCCATTGATAATATAATTGGGCAATTACAGGTTTTGTCTGAACAGTCGATTCAGGCTTATCAACATGAAGAGACTAAAAATGCAGTGGAACGACGCTGTTATGAATTTGTGAAGATACTCGAAAATATGCCGAATGAGGAACACCTGCTGCAACATTTATTTTTATCCATTGCCAATTATATCGGTATCACACTAAAACCAGCTCATTTACGTTATTATTTTTTTTATAATTATTCCCAGTGCTATTTCCTAAAATCCGTCATACAGGCTAACAAGTACCCGATCGAGTATTACAAATATCCTGAATATGTTTTATATGGCATACAAACAGCTGTTTTATTTAACATGCGTTGTTACAGTAAAAATCCCAACTCAATCTATTTGACCTCATTACATCTCGCCAAAGATGCAATCATAAAATATATTGCAGCCAATAAAGATAGAAATATATTTCACCAGGCAGCTTTAATGCTCAAGGCAACATTGCTGTATTTGCCAGATTTTATTAATCTGCCCTTGGAATATAACAAAGACAATGTACTCGCACCGTTTCTTGACAGATCGGGTTTGGAGCAGGAAAAATCACAGGTTATTTTCAAACTATCCGGCAGTCATAATCTTTTTGATCAATGTTTGTTGTACTGGTTTGAAATTCAGGATCGTATTATTCGTCTGAAAAAATATGGGTTGATTATTCCTATTAGTGATAAAAAAGCAGAAGATTTTCTCAATTTTCTGGAATCAATTGATAACAAAATCATTCTTCATCAGGAAAATGAAATTAATCATGCGTTGCCAGGAAAATCCTCCGGATTTAATCCTTATATAGAATTAATTTACACGACATATAACCTGATCGAAATGACGCTGAAACAATTAAATAACCTGATTCCATCACGCAGTCGTATTGAGTTAATGACTTGCAATGATCCAGAATGGATTGAAGCTTATGATTTATTAAATACCAAATTGCGCATATTACGATTTCATGATCGATTTGAAATGGTCAGTCCTGTTTTTTTTGACAGTCATCATTTGAAAGCACAACACGATGAAACCATTTCATTGCTGGATTTTATGAATGCGTCAAACAATGCAGCAGAAGATAAAAGTATTAACCTGTTGGATAACCTGCACGCTGAAGCAAAGCAGCAACAGGATTTTTATTCGAAAAAATATCAGGAACGCCGTCAGAAATTAATAAAAAATAATTCTTCTGGTGCAATCACCTCCATGCCTGAACAGTCAGACAAACATGAAATGACCAAACCTGAACCTGTCAATTTATCCTGGAAAAAATTGATGGATCTCGATGAAGTATTATTTATTCACTCCAGTGTTTTATTAAAAAATCTGCAAACTACTTGTCATTTAATGAATGAGCGACTAAAAAATAATAGACCATTGACACCTCAGCAGCTGAATTACATTACACAAATTTTTTCACTGGTTACTAACAAGTATTATCAGATCCATCCTTTTTATAGTAAATTTCTCGCACTTGCTCCCGCCGTTTTACCGACTCTTTCTGCGGAAGAACAGGAAGGGTTTGCTATTGGAAAGCAAATTCTGGATGAGACAATTGCTGCTGCCACTGACTATCAGCAAAAATGCGAAGTGCAATATGCTGAGTTAATACAGAAAGCCTTTGATGATCAGCAGGACTTTTTATATAGCCTGGGAAAAGAACTTGCGGGTGAAAATGAAACTGATTATCAAAAAATAATGTATCTTGGTTTAAATAAATATCGTGAAATTTGCTCACGTAATAAAAAGCTAAGCAACCATGGAATTGAACGCACCATGTTGCAGGATTTATCTGGCTCGATTAAAACCATGCAATTTGCTTCACACATCATGCGACTTGTTTGCAACCATCAATCGCTGGTGATTGATCATCTTCCTGAAAATCTTGCTAATGTTTTTTTGCATCTGGATAGCTTTAGTCACGAACATTGTTTATATGGCAGCAAAGTGCTTGATTTGGCATTAGAGCTTGATCACATGCCATCGATAGACTCTGCTGATCTGGATTTTGTCTCGACGATTGATAGTGAAACTTTGCTGGCTCAGCATTTCAAAGCGAGCCGCAATCGCAATGGTTTATATTTTAAAAACTGCATGGCTGGACGAATTGAATTATCCATCATTGAAAAAGATATTTTTACTTTTATTAATAGTCAAATATTCACCATACATGGTTTATTTTGCATTTATAAAAATGGTCAGGCGATTATTTGTGATACATCAGGAAAAGGATTAGCCGATTTAAAACAAATGCGTCTCGACTTTATGAATGATGCCGCCAAAATAAAATTTCTTAGTGATCCAACGGCGGTTTTATTATTGATGAAATATCTTCATAAAAAATTTACTGCGAGCGATGGCGTCATTGCGTTATTACAGCAATTCACCATGCCAACCGTGTATGACAAAGGGCATTTTAATGCTGTGATGCATTCCCTGCTTTCCCATCCTGATCATCGTGTGCGCAAGGAATATATTGATTTATTCATTGATCATGATCTGTTATTTAAAATGTTTAATATTGCGAATGATGTGGGCGCAGAAAAAGCTTTGCAGCAATTATCTGCGCGTTATAACGCAGGTATGTCGATGAAACATCAGCAGATGTTTGGCAAAAATGACCGGATGGAATCGCTGGTTGAAAAGGATAATCATTCATTGGCGAAAAAAATGGGGTGAGTTTCGTTATTGACATGCGACGACAAGATACATTAGTTTTAATCCTTTACGGGGAGAGAGAAATGACAAAAACAAGAAGTGATGATTTCAAACAACCGATTGAAGAATATGATTCTAAAAAGCCAGGCATTAAATCAGCAAAAAACTATTTCTTCCAGCCACTTTGTCTATTTCACAGTTATATTGAACCTCATTTTTCAGATGACAAAACAAAAAAACATGGTGAAACCTATCACCGCAGTGAATTATCTCCTCATACAGATAAGGAGCCTGAAAAATTCTGCAAAACCGATAAAGGAAAAAAAGAACTGAAACAAGGTGGAAGGGCTCACTTTGGTGCCTATGCAAATAATTTTGAAAGAAGCGGTGATTCTTTTAAAACACCTCCAAAAAAACAAAAACCATCGAAGATATCAAATGGAAATGATAAGACTACTGGTAATGCGGCTCTATATGATGAGTCTCTTAACTATAAACTTTCACTCTGCGAATCACTCGCGGGACTGGTTAGTGATAAACCCAATATAAAAGCTGGTTTTTATAATAATTATCCTTGTGTCATGGTTTATATTAAACCTATATCCATTTTTAAATCTGCAGAAAATACGCATAAGCCAAGTGAGGCAACGCTGGAAGCATGGTCGAATTTTTTAATAAGTATTTATGTCGGATATGTGAACTACAAAGCTGCCCAACAAAATATTCCGATCGAGTTAGTAAGACGTTCCAGTTTTGGATTTACTACTCCAACCATTTCTGTAACAGGTAACAGTATTCGCATTAGCATGGGAATAGTGCCAGATACTTATTTACAAGTTTTAGCAGATGGTTTGAATCAACTTGATCAATTGATATCAGACATTCGTGATCCAGAAAAAAACAATAGGCAGCTTATCAATTCCTTTTATGGCAGCGATGAACACAAAAAATATCTCTGTAAAAAATATGCAACTCCAAACCTCACAAATATATTTCACTCGCTTTGGCAACAGGTCGAAAAAAATGGAAAAACAACACTACAAAATCTTATGCGGACAGCTAATTGCCGTGATGGTATTGCAGCTAAAGTTTATCAATCCCTGAATAATGGCACTAATCTTCTTGTCGCGGTAACAAACGCTACGGAATGGGCAATCTCTCGTCTTGAAATAAAAAATGATACTTTATCATTCAACCATGATGAGATTTCATATGACATAACTTCATCCGAAAACCATGAGGCCATTATAAATGATGAAAAATTCTGGGGTTTTGTTAACAATATCATTTTGTCTGCCAAAAATAATTTACCAAATTTCAAAGATAAATCAGCTCTCATTAAGGCACTTGAAAATAAAGTTAGAACAAAAACTATTTCTGATATATACAATTTGCTGGACGTATTGAATGTATTAATCCTGATTAGTGTCCTTAGAAAAGTAAGTAGCTCTACTAAATATGAGGATGGCTACGAAAGCGATTCTGAGGAGGAAACAACATTTGATACAGAAACTGTTTATACCAAAAAACTGATAGTTAGTAATGGCATGCGAGCAATTTTGGCTGCTTTATTAGCAATTAAAAATAAATTAGATGCGTACAGCTTATTTCTTGACAAGGCTTACTATGAAGTGGCTGATGCTATTAAATTAATTAACCTCATTGAAGGTAAATTTATTCATGTTGAGGAAAAACAAGAATCCAGTTGCACTGTTTATCTTCGCGATGCAAACGCATGTGTCACAAATGGCAAAGCAGATGAATATAAAGTTGATATCAACAAGATCGTACAAAAAATCCTGATACTCGATACCACCAGTTCCACAACAGAGCAAATGCATACGCATATTGAAAATTTCAGCAAATCGCGTGCAACTTGCCTGTTTTTTGTATCCAGTGGATTAAAGCATGAACAATTTGGTGCAGATCGAAATGCTTACGGCACAGTCAGGATATTTGCCAAGGAAAAAACGGTATTGGATGGATATTACGATCAGATTAAAAAGAATGAGAAATCTGTGAATTCACCTATATCGCATGAATATCGTCGCGCAGAAAAAAAATTGGGAGCAGTACCAACCGCCGCGGCGATGTTGAAAAAGTAGTTGCTATAAATTGACCACTTACTTCTTCAATGGATAAATATTCAACCCGCGATTTTATATATTTTAAGCCCGCGATTTTTAATATTTATACCCCGCGATTTTATAGAAATTCGGATAGAAAATTTTGTATAAAATCCTTCATGCCACATATAATCCCATGCATCATCACAAGGAACCTTATCATGAACATGTCAGACCCACATTCGCATATGGAAGCAGAACCAACTGGACTTCGCGCATATTACCCGATATTTTTAATTGCTGCTTATATTATTCTCGTTGCATCGATCAATAATTTTCATGCTGATGGCATGGACTGGCATCACTGGATGTCGCAATTTATGGCGGGATTTTTTCTGGTGTTTTCAGCCTTCAAATTACTGGATATTCGTGGTTTTGCAGAAGGCTATGCCACTTATGATTTACTGGCCAAACGTGTGCATGCGTATGGTTTTATCTATCCCTTTCTGGAATTGGCATTAGGGATTTTATATGTCGGATTGTGGTTTCCTGTCGCGACAGATATCGCAACGATTATTATCATGGGATTTTCCAGTCTCGGCATTATTAATAGTTTGCTGAAGAAACAAAAATTTCACTGCGCCTGCCTTGGCACATTACTCAAAGTTCCACTTTCCAGCATTACATTAATAGAAGATTTGACGATGGTCGTGATGGCGGCTTTATCATTGATGATGCGTTAAATATCTTTAATTATTTTTAATATTATCAGTGTAATGCAACCTAAAAATCGTAAACTCCTAGGTGATGATATAATATTACTAATTACTCACTCCATAATTCTAATTACATTGGGGTATTTATCATGTCTGCCTGGAGGCATATTCAATCTTCTGCGATTTCTGCTGCTGCGTGGCAAAAATCATCGTTGTATATACGCTTTATTAGCGGTAATGAATATGAATATTATAATGTACCAAAAGAGATATATGAGCGGTTAACTCACGCAACTTCTGCAGGTAAATTTTTTAATACAATGATTAAGGAAAGATATAAGTATAGGCGAGTTGTTTAATATAATTCATCTTGCTTACATCTGCTTGCTTCGATAAAATGCACCGCATTCCCCCTGCCATTTAATCACCATTTCATATTCACTCGTATGAGGGCACTTTTTTTTATGAATAAAGACACGCTAGAACATAAGATAAATATTCGCAATAGCACTTCTGAATTTCTCATTTTTACTCAGCAGGAAGGCGAGAAAGCCATCGAGGCGCGGTACGAAGATGGAACTATCTGGTTAACGCAAAAGCTGATGGGAGAATTGTTTGAGGTAAGCATTCCGACCATTAATGAACACCTTCAAAATGTGTTCACATCTAGTGAACTTGATCAAAATTCAGTTATTAGGAAATTCCTAACAACTGCAAGTGACGGAAAAAATTACAATACTCAGTTTTACAATCTCGACGCTATTATCTCCATTGGCTATCGAGTGAACTCGAAACGCGCGACTCAGTTTCGCCAATGGGCGACGCAAGTGCTGCATCAATTTGCAATGAAAGGATATGTACTGGATAAAAAACGTCTCGAGAATGGCACATTTTTAGGTGAAAACTATTTTGAACAATTACTCGCTGAAATCCGCGAAATTCGTCTCAGTGAGCGTCATTTTTATCAAAAAATAACTGACATATATGCAACCAGCATGGATTACAATAAAAATGCTCCAACTACTCGCGAATTTTTCGCCAAAGTGCAAAACAAATTGCACTTTGCCATTCATGGTCATACAGCATCTGAGCTTATTCATAAACGTGCTGATAGTAATAAGCAACATATGGGTCTTACCAACTGGGAAAATTGTCCAGATGGAAAAATCCTGAAGACAGATGTATCCAGGGCAAAAAATTATTTATCAGCAGATGAACTGGACTCACTTGGCCATATTGTTAATGCTTATCTCGAATTAGCAGAAGGTCGTGCCAAAAGAAAAATGCCAATGACAATGGAAAACTGGGCAACACAGTTGGACAAGCTTCTCGAACTGGATGCGCGTGACATATTAAAAGATGCAGGAAAGATAAGCGCCAAAATTGCCAAAGATCATGCTGAGAATGAGTTTGAGAAATATCGTAATGTTCAGGATAAATTATTTGAATCTGATTTTGATAAAGAGATAAAAGCAATAATGGAAAAAGAGGAAAATTAATATGTTCAACATAGGAATAATCGGCCCAGGACGCGTTGCAGAAAGACATGCAAATGCATTAAAAATAATTCCTGATGCGCAACTATGGAGCGTCGCAGGACGCACACAGGAAAGCGCGCAAAAGTTTGTTAATGAACATAATCCTGCCGCTAAAATTTATGATAATTATAAACACATGCTTAATGATCCTGATTTGCATGCTGTTATCATCACCACGCCTGATAATTTGCACGCTGATCAAATCATTGAATGCAGTAAATCTGGCAAAGCAATTCTGGTAGAAAAACCTGTCTGTACTTCAATTGAATCTGCTCAACAAATATTAAATCAGCTTACTGCGACTCCTGTTATTTTGTCGGTTGCATATCATTTACGTTGGCATCGTGGATTAAGACATATCGCGATGAAGGCAAAAAATAATGAGTTGGGTAAAATAAATAAAATCAAATTACGTTGGGGAGTTAATTTTATTGATCATGCCAAATGGCGGCTTGATCCGGTTTATGGAAAATGGTGTTGTCTTTCTGCGCTTGGTACGCATTTGATCGATGTTGTCCGATGGATATTGTTGCCTGCTTGCGGTGAAGTGATCAGTTCGAGAATCCATAGCGAATATTTGCCAAACACAAATGTTGATGCAGCAAATTCGATTCGTATGCAATTTGCATCAGGCGCGATAGCAGAAATTGATTGCTCATTAATTTGCGATGAACCTTTTTCACTGATAATCGAAACAGATAAAATGAATGTACATGGTGATAATCTTGCTGGTGAAATTCATGAAAGAAAATTATTTGTTGGGAATGAACAATTCATTTTTGAAGAAACGAATTTGTATGTTGAGCAGTTAAAAGCTTTCATCGATGCGGTGCGTCATGACAATTCGCCGGAAGTTTCTTTAGCAGAGGGATTGAGGAATGTGGAGATATTAAATGGCACATGTCACGAGCGCGAGAATTATATTTCATACAGTTAGGGATAATAAAATTCGTAAATAATAATACAATATTGGACTCGGTTAAGCCAAGTGGGCGCCAATATTAAATTAAAAAAATTTTAGTTATTAATTGCAAATTTCCTCAATAAATTTTTTTGTAGCTATTTTTCCGTATACCTTAGCCCAGTGCAGTAATTTTTTCTTGTCATAACGAAAGACATTATTAAGAATATTATTTTTAAGCAATGTAGTATCTTCGGCGAGTTCGTTAAGGTTATTTAATAAATCTACCAATAAAAATTCTGGTGTTATTTTCCTGGGAAATTCTTTATTAGATCGTCGAAAATCAAACTGTCTATTTCCAAGCTTAAACACACCATGTCTTTTACGATTCAGCACTACTACACGATTATAAAGCTGAGTTAAACCAAGGTCCAAAGAGTTGTATTGATTCATTGAATACATTAGAAAATGATTATCTCGCAAAAAACAACTTATAAGATTGCCATCTTTAGGCGGCAGTAATCCAAATGTCGATATGGCTGGTTTATAAAATAAACCGCCAGCTAATTTACGCACCTCTCCTTTTTCCACTAAGGTTTTTATATCCCTATCAAGCGCTTTTGAATAAGGCAAAAGCATATCGCGCCGATAAACCCGACCTGATCGTAAATGCTTATTTAGAGATTCGTAGCTGTATGTAGTCATATGGCAAATATAGCATGGCACTCGCATTTTGCAAGAATTTTTAATAAAAAATCATGCAAAATTAACTTATAAATATCTAACAAACATAAAGTTATAACTTCTCTAAATAATGCATTGCTACATTGCACTCGTAAGCAATAAAATTTAATTGCAAGCCTGTTTTATTCAGACATAAAATTGTGCAGACGGCGTCTGCACAATTGAGCTGATATCATATATGAATAAACCGCAAATACCTGATGAGTATTTAGACTTGGTCGATGAGAACGATCAAGTAATTAATAAGAAAAAACGTTCTGAAATATATGAAGAAAACCTTTCAAATTTCAGAGTAGTAAATGCATTCATCATAAATTCCAAAGGTGAATTATGGCTACCACGAAGAACCGCTGAAAAAAAGCTCTTCCCTCTTTGCCTGGATATGAGTATTGGCGGACATGTCGAAAGTGGAGAGAGTTATAAGAATGCCTTATATCGTGAAGCAAAAGAAGAATTAAATATTGATTTAACTCCCTTACAGATTCATTTTCTCGGTCATTTATCACCAACAATTCATCATGTTTCATCATTTATGAATGTGTATAAAATTGAAACTGACACTATTCCTGATTACAATAAAAACGATTTTGTTGATTATGTTTTGTTAACTCCAAAAGAATTAATTACCCAAATTGAAAAAGGCTGTATGGTTAAATCTGATTTACCCAAGTTAGTAAAATTATTTTTTATTTAACCTGTGTTGTGCACCCATTATTCCCTGGAACGAAAATAATTTTTGTCATTCAATTGTCCGTGTTTGTTTATTCGAGGAAACTGAACATAAGTCGTCTTTAGTTTTTTCTTTCCTTGCTGCCATTCTTTAATCTCTTTGATACCAGCCAAAATTTCCTGGCCTATATTGCGTTCTTTTTTCATTTCATTCCTCCATCCGTCCCGGAGAGGATTCGAACCTCCGACCTGCCCCTTAGGAGGGGGCCGCGCTATCCACTGTGCCACCGGGACTGAACAGTTACGCATGAGAGTACGAAGATGAGATTTGCCGAGGGCCGGAATCGAACCGGCATGAGGTTACCCTCACCGGTTTTTGAGACCGGCGCGTCTACCAGTTCCGCCACCCCGGCATAGACCGCGCAAGTATAGCAGTCCAATCAATGACGTCAATGCCAATTAATCTGGGTATTATGCAAATACGTTATAATCATGATCATGCGCTATTTTCTTGCAATTACACTCATTTTCCTCACCAGCTGCACATTATTTGCCGCTGAAATACAGCCTGCTGCTATCGTTAATCCCGACTGGCTTCTCACCTTCAACACCATCATCACCAATCCGAATATCGCTTACTTACTATTATTGATCGCCATCTATGGACTCTTTTTTGAACTCGCCAATCCTGGATTGATTGCACCAGGTGTCACGGGAATTATTGCGCTCATCTTCGTGCTTTATGCCTTTCATTTAATTCCTGTCAACTATGTGGGACTTATGCTGATATTATTCGGCATCGGATTTATGATCGCAGAAATGTTTGTCGGCAGTTTTGGCATCATTGCAATTGCTGGTGCGATTGCATTTATCATTGGATCCATTTTTTTATTTGATACTACCAATCAAGCACAACACATTGCCTGGCCATTAATTTTGTGCATGAGTATACTCACACTCACTTTGGTATTCATGATTCTTTCACTCGCTATCCAGTCGCATAAACGCAAGATTGTATCTGGACGTGAAGGATTAATCGGCAGCATCGGTGAAGTAATCAGCGTCATGAATAGACAAGTGATCGTACGTGTGCATGGCGAAATCTGGCAGGCACAATCGACACATGCACTTGAATTAAATTCCGGCGATAAAATAAAAGTCACGCAGGTAAATGGATTAATACTGACCGTTGAACCATTAGAAAAAATTAGAGGTAAATAATTATGTATACAGCTTATATCATTGTAGCCGTTGCAATTTTATTTTTATTATTCGGCATATTTCATGTGTTACGTGAATATGAACGTGCTGTCGTATTTACTTTGGGACGTTTCTGGAAAGTAAAAGGGCCAGGACTGATTCTTATTATTCCTTTAATTCAGCAATACGTACGTGTGCAATTACGTACAATTGTCATGGATATTCCACCGCAAGATGTGATTTCACGCGATAACGTTTCTGTACGTGTGAATGCAGTTGTGTATTTTCGTGTAATTGATGCAGAATGTGCTGTGATACAAATTGAAGATTACTACACAGCAGTGAATCAATTGGCACAAACTACATTACGTTCTGTTTTAGGACAACATGAACTCGATCAGATGTTGGCTGAGCGAAATAAATTAAATACCGACATACAAAAAATTCTCGATGAGCATACAGATGCATGGGGAATTAAAATTGGCATGGTGGAAATAAAACAAATTGATTTGAATGAATCCATGATACGCGCCATTGCGCAACAAGCAGAAGCAGAACGCGGACGCCGTGCGAAAGTCATCCATGCAGATGGTGAATTTCAGGCTTCGCAGAAATTGGCAGAGGCTGCCAAAGTGCTGGCATCACAACCCGAATCCATGCAGTTACGTTATTTACAAACGCTATCCAATATTAGTGAAGAAAAAAATTCGACGATTATTTTTCCAATACCGATTGATTTGTTGACAACGTTTTTGAAGAAATAATTTTATATAAACTTCACACCTCAACCGGATCCACATCCAGCACCCACTTCACAGCATGATTGCCAGTGAGTGATTCCAGTTGTTGCAAAATATTTTTCAGCGTTGCTTGCAACACGCTACGTTTATTTGTTTTCATCAACAAATGCTGACAATGCAATCCTTTTTTCCGCGCCATGATCGCAGGCACAGGTCCCATCACTTGCAATGTATCCAAAGAGTTCGGCAGCATATCGCGAATAATCGTCAGAAAATTTTTAACATTGTCTTCCACATAAGCTTCCGCACGAAACACAGCAAAATAAGAAAACGGTGGCAATAAAGCCATCTCGCGTTCTCCTAACAAATTATCCGCATAAGCCTGATAACCTTTTTTTATCAGCAATTGCAACAATGCATGATCTGGATGACGCGTTTGTATCGCCACCACACCTGCTTTTTCCGCACGACCAGCACGTCCTGATACCTGCATCAACAATTGCCCCATTTGTTCTGCGGCACGAAAATCCGCGCTAAATAAACCACTATCCGCATCAATCACACCTACCAATGTGACATTTGGAAAATGATGACCCTTAGCCAGCATTTGCGTTCCCAGTAAAATAGCTTTTGAATTATTGGCGATTTGTTCAAGCAAATTTTGCATTTCACCTTTACGCCTGGTGCTATCACGATCAACACGTATTAATGGAATATTCGGAAATAATTTCGCCAGTGTTTGCTCGAGACGCTGCGTTCCCAGACCAACCGGTTGTAAACGCGTATCACCACATTGCTGACATTTCTCTGGAATGCGTGAACGTGTATCACAATGATGACATTGCAAACGCTCAGGATGTTGATGATAAACCATCCGCGCATCACAACGTTTGCAAGCTGCCATCCATGCACATTGCGTGCAATATAAAACTGGCGCAAAACCACGACGATTTAAAAACAGCATCACTTGATTATCACGCTGAAGATGCACGCGAATCATATTAATCAATTCAGATGACAAACCTTCCTGCACAGGCAAGGTGCGTAAATCCAGCAAGCGAAAATCAGGTAATTGTGCAACGCCGGCACGAATTGGCAAGGATAATAATTGATAACGATTACGTTTCACATTTAGCATCGATTCCAGTGACGGCGTGGCAGAACCGAGCACAACAGGAATATGATTCATGTTAGCGCGCATGATCGCAAGATCACGCGCATGATAACGAAAACGATCCTGTTGCTTGAATGAAGCATCATGTTCTTCATCAACAATAATTAAACCCAATGCAGCAAGTGGCGTAAAAATTGCTGAGCGTGTGCCAATAATAATTTGCGCATCATTTGACTTAGCCATTAACCATGCTTGCAAACGTTGTTGCTCTGTCAGGCTGGAATGTAATGCCAATATTTTATGCTGCGAAAATCGCTGACGAAATCGTTGCACAGTTTGCGGTGTGAGACTAATTTCAGGAACCAGTACCAATACTTGTTTTCCTGCCTGCAATATTTCCGTCATGGATTGCAAATAAACTTCTGTCTTGCCACTTCCTGTTACACCATTCAATAAAAATACCTGAAATGTTTCTTTTGCCTGATTAATCTGTTGCACAGCAAATTGCTGATCAGCATTTAATTCCAGTGCTGTATCTTTTTCTGCAATGTCTTCTTCTTTTTTACGAACCTTGAGAATCGCAGGTTTACCTTTGCGCAACAAAGTTGGCAATGCACTCGCCAACACTTCGCCAACTGAATAATGATAGTATTCCGCTGCCCATAAACAGAGCTTGTACACATCTTCTGGCACCAGTGGTTGTGTATCGAGAATCGCTTGCGCGCGTTTAAGTTTTGCATAAGGTACATCGGATTTATTTTCAACGCTCACAAGAATGCCAACCAGTGAACGTTGCTGAAAAGGTACTTGCACACGAATACCCGGTATTAAGGCTTTAAAATCAATATTTTCTGGCGGTAAATAATCAAAATACTTCCTGAGTGGCAAGGGAAGTGCGAGCCTTATAACCTGTTGTTCCTTCATGAAAAATCCGCCTTATACTATCCAGCATGTTATAATTATTGAATCCATATTCTCAGAAGAGATTGAAAACATTATGGTCGTCAAAGACAAGATGGATACAAATGAGGCCGCTAATTATTTAACCGTTCTCATCGATAAAATCCTGCAAAAAATTCAGGATGAACGCCCTGATCTGAAAATTTCCATCACGCCAGCACAAAGAAAAGAACTTGCGAAAAATGTCGCACAAATGATAACGAAAAATGAACTGGAAATCGACAGAAATGCAGCCATCGATAATAATCCAAAATTTTTACACAAGCTGACCATGTTGCTGGTACTGACTTCGACAATGGAAAAACATAATGGCTTGCGTGATAGCATCAAAAAATTATTTAATGATCGCGGTGTTGAAAACGAAAATGATATCAATAAAAAACTCACGCCGACTGAATTAAAAAAATTACAAATGCAGTTACGTAAAATACATGAAGAATTATTACAAAACATGGAAGAGTTAAGACTATTGAAACGTCCGAAACCGGAAGCACCCAAAAATAAAATGACGCCAGCAGCTCCAAAACCAGATGAAACAGATCAAGTCGTCAATAATATGATGAGCTTGCTTGGTGTAGATTTTAAAAAACCTGGTTCGGTGCCACCTACCATTTTTATTCAGGGAGAAAACGGTAATGCTATTGTTGATGTCAGTGCTGCTTCTAACGAAAGTTATGCACCAATCGATAGAGGCAATCAAACACGTGGGAAACCTGAGGGCGATCCTTTATCCATCACATTTGCGACCATAGAAAATTTTGAAGCCCTGAATGGACCCAAAGGTGCGATTGATCAAACACATTCACAGATTGCATCGAGCAAATCCATGCAACCACATCCACCAGGTCAGGATACACATTAAAGCAGCAAAAAAGGATTTTACATGCAAAATATTCTTGTTATTGGCGCAGGAAAAATTGGTTCACTCATCGCATTTTTACTCGCACATTCCGATGTTTATCATGTTTATCTCGCCGATATTCAGGCAGATAACCCCGAAGTAAAACGTTTAGGCAATATTCCCAATTTTAATTACGTACAACTGGATGCAACTGATGTTACTCAAATAGCCGCATTTATTCAGGAAAATAAAATCGCCGCGATTATTTCATCCCTGCCTTATTACTGTAATATTCCGATTGCTAAAGTTGCGGCAGAAAATCATTTGCATTATTTCGATTTGACAGAAGATGTTGAAACGACCAAGGCAGTGGAATCATTGGTAAACACCAGCAGTAAAAGTATTTTCGTTCCACAATGTGGATTGGCACCTGGTTTTATTAGCATCGTCGCCAATGATCTCATGCGACATTTTCCACAACTGGATACCGTGAAATTGCGTGTTGGTGCATTGCCAGTCAACATCAGTAATGCCTTGCAATATTCGTTAACCTGGTCAACGGATGGATTGATTAATGAATATGGCAATCCCTGTCTTGCTGTTTTGCATGGTGAACCCGTCAGCTTGCAGCCGCTGGAAGGTCTGGAAGAAATTGAGATTGATGGTTTGCAATACGAAGCATTTAATACATCTGGTGGCATTGGCAGTCTGGTGGAAACGTATGCGGGTAAGATAAAGGACATGAATTATAAAACCATACGTTATCCTGGTCATTGTGAAAAAATAAAATTTCTGATGAATGATTTGCGCTTGAATGAAGATCGCCAAACGCTGAAACATATTTTTGAACATGCTATTCCTAAAACTTTTCAGGATATTGTGCTGGTATATGTATCTGTTACCGGCACGATTAATAATCAGTACATCGAGAAAAATTACGTTAGAAAATTTTATCCGCAAATAAAATATGATCATCATTGGTCAGCCATACAATTGACTACTGCATCAGGAATTTGTGCTGTGCTGGATATGGTTATGACGAATGCGGATAAATATCATGGTTTTGTGCGTCAGGAAGATTTTTCCTATGACGAATTAATTGCAAATCGATTCGGTAGTTATTTTGCGGAAGGATAAAAAAATGGATTTATTAAAATCACTTCATCTCACTGAAAAAAATTCTGGGGCGAGCACAGGTAATGACTGGTGGTCGGAAAATCAAACCGATGAAATCATTTCCGTGAATCCTGCGAATGGCAAATTAATTGCATCGGTATATCGCGCCAATCAAAATGATTATGAACATGTTGTAAAAGAAGCTGAGCAAGCATTTTTATCCTGGCGATTAATTCCCGCACCAAAGCGTGGTGAAGTGATTCGTGCTATTGGCGATGAATTACGTAAAAACAAGGATAATCTCGGCAGTTTAGTTTCACTCGAAATGGGAAAATCCAAACAGGAAGGTGATGGCGAAGTGCAGGAAATGATAGACATGGCAGATTTTGCCGTCGGTCAATCACGCATGCTTTACGGCAATACCATGCATTCCGAGCGTCCACAACATCGCATGTATGAACAATGGCAGCCACTCGGTGTGATTGGTGTCATCAGTGCATTTAATTTTCCAGTTGCAGTCTGGTCATGGAATGCATTTATTGCAGCGATTTGTGGTAACACGGTTATCTGGAAACCTTCACCAAAAACCTCATTATGTGCAGTGGCCGTGCAGCATATTTGTAATCGTGTTTGCGAATCATTTGGTTATCGTGGAATTTTTTCCTTGCTCGTTTCTGATGATAATCAATTCGTACAAACGATGGCGAATGATACACGTCTGCCATTAATTTCCTTTACTGGTTCAACCGCTGTCGGTTGTGCGCTTAATCAAATGGTAGCTTCGAGATTAGGTCGCATGTTACTGGAATTAAGTGGTAATAATGCGATTATTCTCGATAATGATGCTGATTTGCAGCTTGCGATTCCATCCATTGTATTTGGTGCAGTCGGTACAGCTGGACAACGTTGCACAACCACCAGACGCTTATTCGTGCAGGAAAATAATTATGATCGTGTAGTGCAGGCATTAGTAAATGCTTATGGAAAAATTACGATTGGTGATCCGCTCGATCAGAAAAATCTGATGGGGCCTTTGATTGATATGTATGCTGTCAAACAATATCACCAGGCGATTAGTGATGCTGTCATGCAAGGCGGCAAAATTTTATTTGGCGGCAAAACGCTGGATCATGATGGATATTATGTGCAACCAACTTTGATTGCTGCGCAAAACGATTGGGAAATTGTGCAACGCGAAACGTTTGCTCCCATTTTATATGTCATGAAATATCAAACCCTGGATGATGCGATAGCCATGCAAAATCATTCGCACTTTGGTTTGTCATCTGCCTTGTTCACGCAAAATTTACAACATGCCGAAGAATTTTTATCTGCACGTGGCAGTGACTGTGGTATCGCGAACATCAATATTGGTACTTCAGGTGCTGAGATTGGTGGTGCATTCGGAGGAGAAAAAGCAACCGGCGGTGGACGCGAAGCAGGCTCCGATGCATGGAAAGCTTATATGCGCAGGCAGACGAATACGATCAATTGGGGAAAGGGATTGACGTTGGCACAGGGGATCAAGTTTGAGGTGTGAGACTTCCCTATCTCCCCGAAATCATGGAAAATACCGAAAACCCAGGGTAAAAAAATGCACATAATTTCCACAAATGAATTCGAAGCAATCTGCAATGATCCTTCCACCCGTGTCCTAAAATACGGCAAGAGTCTGGATCAGCCAAAAGTATTTGAAAAGAAATCAGACACCATCATCAAGCTCTTTTACGCCAAAAAGACTCTCTGGTCTTCGGATCATATCTATCCTCGCGCGCGACGTTTTGCCGCCAATGTCAAAAAATTACACGCGCATGGTTTTAGCGTTCCCATCATCAGCGAGACACAATTTTGTCCTGATCTTAAAATCCATCTGCTTTATTACGCCAAACTTGCAGGACAGGATGTTCGCTATCTCGCCAAAAATGGTCATGCAGATACGATCACAGCTGTTGCTAAATTACTTGCTGATTTACATGGCAAAGGAATTTTTTTCCGCTCCATCCATCTGGAAAATTTGTTATACGACCAGAATAGTTCGACATTTTCGCTGCTGGATGTCACTGATGTGAGATTTAAAAATTATTCGCTGTCTGTTTATCTGCGTTATCGAAATATTCGTCATCTTCTGCAGGAACCCCATGATCAGCAAATCTGGAAAGCATATGGCGTGCAGGATTTTATGCAGGAGTATTTTAAAGAATCTGATTTATCTGCTTATTCCAGAAAAATGCTTGACTGGTTAGTGCAGCGTTTTACTGCTGCGCTAACTCCATCTCAAACTTCTTTTGCAAACCAGGATTAGCTTTAAAGTTCAGTAAAAACCGGTCTAATTCCTTGTGCCAGGCTTTGCGTAACCCAGATAATGATGGATGTTCCGCTGCACCATCAAGATCAATCAGCACAGGTTGTTCCCTGGCATTCACCAGAATATTGCTGATTTTCAAATCGCCATGTGTCACATCAACTTTTGCGACCGACTTTAATAAATCACTGATGCGTTTGACCATGGCTTGTGTCTTGTCTGATTTACTTAAATTACGATTTAAATAATCACCTGCATGAATGCCTGAAACATATTCTGTGACGTAATAGGAAACGCCACGCATACCAAACTTTTTGCTTTCCAGATAAGCCACAGGATGCGCGGTTGCCACGTCAAATAAGGCGAGTTTATTGGCAAGACGCCAGCAATGTGCTGCACGTGTCGTGCGCAAACAGCGACGCAAACGATGCCAGATATTTTTCATGTTGTAACGTTTCACTACATAATCACGATTATCCAGCCTGACTTTAATCACCGTTGCTGAATTACCTTTTTTCAGTAAACGTGCACGATCTGTAAAAACAGATTCTGGATCTGCGAGAAAAGTCTGAAATTGCGGAGCATCATATTGACGATTGTATGAACCTGTATATTTACCTTTATCCAGCACAACAAACTGTGTGCTATCACGAAAGATTTTCTTTTCGAATTTACTCCAGCGTAATTCATTACATTTTTTTATTTGCAGGAAAAAATCCGTGAAATCTTCGGATTTTAATTTCCAGCCACGAGCATCTGCATAATAACGAAATAAACTTTCCTGATAATGTTGCGCGCCCATGCCCAGTTGCGACAAAAACAAAGCCAGATTATGAGTGCTGACTTGCTTGCCAAGTAATCCGTCGAACTCCTGAATTTGCCCACCATCCAGTGTGTAAATGGCTTTTTCTGTTAACAGGAAATTTTTGAGATGCAAATCCTGTTGCAACAAACCGAGCACATGCTGTGTCGCAATTTCAATGATGATGTTTTTCAGTAATGGTACGAGCTCTTCCGTGTTATGCCGTTCTTTCCAGATTTCATCGAGATTTTTTGATTCGAGAATACGCTCGAGAAGCATCACATATATTTTTTTATCTTCTGTCACACCTTCATACAATAATTCTGGTGTAGGAATTTTATTTTTTTGCAATGAACGAATACCAGCAATATCTTTTTCCATATGCTGTTTGGCACGTGTGTCATAAAATAATTTGGCAACAGCAGGTTTGCCATGCCAGATTCCCGCCACCACCATGCGACGTCCTGGAACCAGGCGCAATACCTGATCGCAAAAAACAACTTGTTTGTCTTTTAATCGCAGGCAAAATGGTTTTTTGAAGTCATAGTCTGCTACATGCAGTTCATTCCATTGCAGCGCATCCAATCCATGAGTGTCATGAATATCAGATGTGGTCACTATATAATCGTTCTCCACGTGCTTTCACCTTCTTCCAAAAGTTTGTGTCCTGTTGCAGGATTTCACGCAACGTTTTACCAGCATATACTTTCATGAACCGATAATAATCACGTTGCGTTAATCCACATCCCTTGCTTGAAAAGTACAAGCCTGCCAAATCCTTGATGATCCAGCGTCGTTTGGTCAAACGACGAATCTCTGCCCGATGCAAGTCTATTAAATATAATTCATCCAGTTTGGTATTCAATAAAAAATGACAAATATAAAAATCACGATGGTTGATGCCATTCTCATGCAGGGTTTTTGCAATGCTTGCGATACGCTTGATCAGCCTTGATTGGTAGGCGAATGCTGGAGGTGTTTGCTGCCAATCCCGCGATAATTCCTCGATACTGATGGTGGGTTGCAACTCTTCCATCAGAATAAAAGATTCCCTGCGTGCAGGATTTCTGCCACGTTCACCATAAGCCAGCAGGTTTGGAACCTTCACTCCGAGACTTTGCAATTTCTGGATAGCACGCCATTCATTTTTGGCACTGATGACAGGCAAGCGAAATTGCAGCAGATTTTTAATGATCTCCTTCCAGCCCACGCCATTATGCTGTTTGATAAAATACGTTTTATTGCCAATACGAATGCGCTGGGTCAGACGACCTTCCTGATGACGAAAACATTCGCCACGCAATGCCATCATCTGGTCGAAGAGAGAATATATACCGCGAAAATAAGGTTTAAGTTCAGGATGCAGATACACGTTCACGCCCCACTTGTTCAATATAATCGACAGTCTTTTCCGGCAGGCTGTAAATATCGGCAGATTGCGCGAAGTTCAAAGCATTCTGTTTCCATTCCTGCGCTTCGGGTGAAACCAGCATGTGTTGCAACAAGGCATTATATTTATCCTGCACAAAAGGCGCGGCTAACACTAAACCTGCTTTGGCTTCTGCAATGTAATGTGCATAACCACAGGCATCGACTGTTAATACAGGTAATCCAGAGACAACTGCTTCCAGTAAAACTGTGCCGGTATTTTCATGATAAGCCGGATGTACCAGTACATCTGCTGCCAGCAAGAAATTCGCAACATCATCACGTCCACCAAGAAATTTCACACGCTCACTGACATGCAATTGCCTTGCGAGTTTTTGAAATGCTGCGGGTTTATCATTGCCAATCACAAATAAATAAGCATGTTGACGTAAAGATTCAGGCAAGGCAGCGAGACCCTTAATCGCACGATCCAGTCCCTTGGTTTTAAATCCTGAACCTACCATTAACAATAACGAATCCTTATTTTTTATTTGCCATTGTGCACGTATGCCATTACGTATTTCAGCAGCATTTGCTGGTGCAATGCGATCGCGAGCAATGCCTGGGGTCACGAAATGAAAACGCTGCGCTTCAGTTTGATAATAATGCATGAATTCTTTTTGCTGATTTTTGCTGATCAGGATAATTCTAGTTGTTTGACCTGCTGCAAATATGGATTTTTCCATGGATTGCAATTGACGATAACGTGGTAATAATCGATACCACCAGCTATTATATTTTTCACGCACACGCGCCTGATAACAAACATCTGCGGCATAGTAAATATCAAGTCCTGGCATTTTATTAAATCCAACCAGTATATCGTGATGACGTTTTTTTCTTTGCGCATGCACTTGATTGGCGAAAGATAAATTACGTGTATGATTTTGTTTGCCGATCAAAGGCAGAAGATGAATATGCAATCCTGTTTCTTTCTCACCTTCCCAGCTTGAGGTATACACATGCACTTCATGACCACGTGCAACACAGGTTTTTGCAATACGCATAAAATCACGTTGCAAACCGCCAAAGGGAAAGTATTTAAATAAGCAAAAAGCGATATTCATTTTGTTATACTGAAGTCTGTTTTCACGGGAAAGCGCTATTATACAAGGAAGTGAGGTTTCAGGCCATGTACAAAAAAGCATATCTTATCATTGTGTTATTTCTATTAACGTTGTCGTGCGCCACTGCTGCAGACATGGCAGATATCGATAAAAGTCTCGAAGATAGCCTCACATTTCATGTCTATGATGATGTGGATCTCGTTTCCACGCTGAAATTTGAATATGGCAAACCACGCATTATTATCAAATCTGTTTATCCACAATTAGCCAGTGAAACCATGCGTGAAGGTGTTGATGCGTTTAATGCAATTTCCCTGCAAACCGTCAAGGATGAAATCACACGTTATCGCAGTCTTATCAAGGAATATGCACCGTTACAAAGTAAAATGGACAAGAAAACCATCGTCAATAATTTATATATCGATTACAACACTTCCTATATCAAACCTGCACGCGATCACATAATCAGTGTACGTTTTAGTGTGCAAGGTTATGTCGGCGGTAAAAAACAACCGTATCGTGATTTTCTCGCACTGAATTATAATCTCGATAAAAATCAGAGAATAGAATTAGCTGATTTATTTATTCCGAATGTCAATTATCTCGATGTCATTTCACAATATGTTTATGGTGTATTGCAAAAACGTTTTGGCAATAACATGAAATCCAGTGGCGCAGCACCTCGCGTTGAAAATTATGCGACATTCAATCTCAAGCCAAATGGCTTGCTGATAACCTTTGATGAAGATGCCGTTGCACCGCGTGTGTTTGGTGCGCAAACGATACTGGTTCCGTATTCAGCGCTGACACAGATTATTGCACCCGATTCACCGATAGCTGTGTGCATTGATCATCCGCAGAAATGCAAACGACATAACTTATTGACGGGTGGGTTTATCGACGAGGCCGTTAATACGCGTCATGGTCGTTTCAATCCAGTCCTTGGTCAGCTTTAAAATTTCTTCCGGTTTTTTGCCTTTGGTTTCAATCATGGGACCAATGACAACCGTAATCGTGCCAGGTTTTTTGATAAACGTACGTCTTGGCCAATACCATCCTGCATTATGCGCAACAGGAATAATCGGATAACCCGTCGCAGCAGCAAGACGCGCGCCACCCATTTTGTAATGTCCTGATTGTCCGAATGGTACGCGTGTACCTTCTGGAAACACCATGATGGAACGACCTTGTTGCAAACACTTCGTGCCTTTATCGATGATTTGCTGCATTGCAGTTTTTTTATCATTACGATTTATAAAAATTGGATCAGCTATCGCCAACCCCCAGCCAAAAAAAGGTACCCAGGCTAATTCACGCTTGGCGAGTGGTGCGGGTGTATGAAAATATTGCGGCAGAAAAAAAGTTTCCCAGGTAGAAGAATGCTTGCACATGATAATACCGTTATTATTCGTGGGAATATTTTCCCTGCCTTCAATGCGGTAATCGAGTCGGCAAACTTTTTTTAATACATAAAAATAAACATACATGTAATAGCGAATCAGTGCATGGCGAAATGTCAGTGGAAATGGCATCGAAAGCAGACAGACGAAACTGTAGAGGATGATGGTGGTAACAGAATAAAACCAGAAGATGAGTGAACGAATAAATAAATTAATATAATTAAAAAAATCACGCATGTATTTTTTCCTGTGACAATACATATTCAACCGCACTGGCAAGATCAGCAAAATGCGGAATGTTTGCGAGTTCTGGATGACGTTGCAATGCTAATTCTCCATTACCTGTTTTTACCAGCAAAGGTAAACAACCTGCCGCCTGTGCGGCAAGCACATCACTGAAAGAATCACCGATATAAAAAGTATTTTGCATTTGCAAAGGATATTTGGCGGCAATTTGTTTAAACAAGCCAGGTTTAGGTTTGCGACATGAGCAATGTTCATCGGGATGATGTGGGCAGAAAAAGATTTCATCGATATATCCGCCCACGGTTGCAAGTTCGCTCATCATTTTTTCGTGGATGGTATCCAGCATTTCGAGATCGAAATAACCACGTGCGACACCTGATTGGTTCGTCACCACCAGCACATGAAAACCCGAGCGATTAAGTTGTGCGATCGCATCCAGACTGCCGGGAATAGCCAACCATTCCTCCGGCGATTTAATATACTCGCGGGATTCGAAGTTGATGACACCATCGCGATCAAGAATGATGTAGGGCATGTGATCTCCAGATTTGAGGAAGCAAATGGTAGCGCAAATGTGAGGCAAGAGTCCAGATTAGGGTTATTAATGTTTTATAATATGACATTTATTGCCATATGGTAAAAAATGCCATATAATTTAATGCATGAACTGGAATGTTTATTTTTCTGAAAAAGCTGGCAAACAGGCTAAAAAGCTGAATAAAAGGATAATTTCTATCCTGGACTTGCTCGTTTCTGATTTGCGGCAAAATGGTGCAGCCCCAGGAAAAGGATGGCCTAACTATGGGAAATTGACAGGCAGAAAAGCAGATATTCGGCACTGTCATTTAACAAAAGGCAAGCCTACTTATGTATGCTGTTGGGAACTTGTGGATAAACAAAAGAAGCTAATCGAGGTGAATTATGTCGGGACTCACGAAAAGGCACCCTACTAGATCGTATAGTAATCGCGGAGCCATTTTACATCTTATCCATAACGGACATGTCTACAATATTCCAAAAAAAGTAGCAGAAAAATATGAGGACAAATCAAAGACAGCGCGCAGGATTTTACCAGAAGATATTTTCAGCAATATTGAAAAGCAATATACCAAGGCAGGTGTTTTGCTCAGGGGCACAAGACATAGGGAAGGTCTTACTCAAGCTGAAATGGCAAAAAAAATTAATGTTACTCAATCAGATTTGTCTAAAATGGAAAGTGGCAAACGTCCTATCGGCAAAATTATTGCAAAGCGAATTGAAAAGATATTTGGCGTCAATTATCGTTATTTTTTATAACAAACAAGCCCAATAATTTTTATTACTGGGCTTATAATTCTTACCGACTCTTGTCGACATCATATGGCACAAACACTTCATTCAATTGTCGTGTGACGCGTATGAAGGTTGTGCGCTTGGATAATTCTTTCAGACGATGCGCACCGACGTAAGTGCAAGTCGAACGAATACCACCAAGAATATCAAGAATGGTATTTTTGACTGGACCACGATATGGCACATTCACCGATCGCCCTTCACTCGCACGATAATCAGCCACTGAACCATGATGACGCTCCATGGCTTCGGTTGAACTCATGCCATAAAAACGCTTGAATTTCTTGCCATGTTCTTCAATGACTTCACCCAAACATTCATCATGCCCTGCAAACATACCGCCTAACATGACAAAATCCGCACCGGCTGCAAATGCTTTTGCAACATCTCCTGGTGTTGTACAACCACCATCTGCACATACTTGTCCACCGAGACCATGTGCAGCATCCGCACATTCAATAATGGCGGATAATTGCGGATAACCAACGCCAGTTTTTTCCCGTGTCGTGCAAACTGAACCAGGACCAATGCCAATTTTGACAATGTCTGCGCCCGATAAAATTAATTCTTCCACCATTTCGCCAGTAACAACATTTCCCGCCATGATGACAGCAGATGGATATTGATCACGCAAATGTTCGAGGCAGGAAACAAATCGTTCGGTATAACCATTTGCAACATCCAGACAAATCATGGATATCGGCGCGACTTTTGCAATTTGTTCGAGTTTGGTGAATTCAGATTCGGAAATACCAACGGATACAAACAGGGATGAAAAAACTTTTGCATGTTCATCTGCAAAATTTTTCCAGTCTTCTGGTGTAATAAATTTATCTAATGCTGTTAATAAACGATGTTCAGACAAGGCTCTCGCCATATTGAATGTACCGGTGTGATCCATGTTGGCAGCAATCACTGGCACACCATGCCAGGTCGTTTTGGAATGCTTGAATTTGAATTCACGTTCAAGCGAAACATCTGCGCGCGTCTTTAATACGCTGCGCTTGGGACGAATCAGTACATCACGAAAATCCAGTTTAACGTCATATTCAATGCGCATAAGGTACCTTTCAGGGTTATGGGGTTAGTTATACGGAGGACTGTCATCCTGAAGCAGTTGTCTGTCATCCTGTTGCGGAGAGCTGTCATCCTGAGCGCGGCTCTTGCTTTTGCGCGAAGGATCTCCCAATAAATTATGTACATTCTTCATGAGATCCTTCGCGCAAAAGCAAGAGCTGCGCTCAGGATGACAGCTCTCCGCAACAGGATGACAGACAACTGCTTCAGGATGACAACTCTTCGCATAACGATTCAGCTCAGTCATTCTACGCAATCTTGCGTAGCAGCGCATAATAAAATCCATCCATCGTATTCATGCCTGGCAGAATTTGAAAGCCATGATCACATGCGATCCCAATGGATAACGCCTCATCCTGCGCATCCTGATGCGCGCCAAGAAAACGTTTTATCACCTGATTATTTTCTTCTGGGAAGACAGAACACGTTGCATATAACAATAATCCATCCTGCTTTAATAACGGCCATAATGCATGCAGCATTTCATATTGCTGTCGCGCAAGTGCTGGAATATCTGCAGCTTGTCGCAGCAATTTAATATCTGGATGACGACGCACAACACCACTCGCAGAACAGGGTGCATCCAGCAGAATACGATCGAATAATTTTCCATCCCACCAGTCATTCACTTTATTCACATCCGCACAAATGACCGTTGCCTGCAGTTGCAAACGTGCGAGATTTTCCTGAATACGTTCAATACGTGCAGGTTCTTTTTCCACTGCCAGCACATCCAGCTCCGCAATTTCCAGCATATGCGATAATTTTCCACCAGGCGCTGAGCAGGCATCCAGCACACGCATACCATTTTGCAATTGCAATAATTCTGCTGCCAATTGCGCCGCACCATCCTGAACGGAAATTTCACCCGCAGCAAATCCTTCCAGCGATGTCGCAGCATGCGCTTGATCCAGAATTATTCCTTGCTGAGTTTCTGTTAACGCATGCGCGGTAATGTCAGCCGTCTGTAATTTTTGCAAATACGCAGCACGCGATATTTGCCGCTGATTGACGCGCAAAACAAATGGTGGATGCTGATTATTTGCTTCCAGTATAGTTTGCCAATGCGCAGGCCATGCCGATTGCATGGCTTTCATCCACCACGCAGGATGTGAATATAATGCTTCGTCATCCTGTTTAATCACATCATCCATCGATTCGCGCTGACGTATATATTCACGCAGGATGGCATTCACAAATCCACGCGCCCAGGTTTTTTTAAGTGCCTCTGTTGCATTGACCGTTTCTGTCACTGCTGCATATTCCGGTATGCGCATTTCCATCAGCTGATATAAACCAACCAGTAATAACGCATATACATCAACATCTTTTGGTTTCATGGGTTTTTGCAATAAATGGCTTAATACAATATCGAGACGATCATAATAGCGACATACGCCATAAACCAGCGCTTGCACAAAAGCGCGATCACGTGGATCAGCAAGGCTCGCGAGTGTTTTATCGAGAATATCCGCGAGGGATTTGCCATCTGACACCTGATGAATGATACGTGATGCTTGCAAGCGCAAATTTTTCATAACAAATGCTGGCCTATGATCAGCTTGTCATGATGCGCATGATAAAAATCTGCGATGGAAATCACTTTGCCGCCAGGTAATTGCACTTGCAAAATTCGCAATACACCTTCGCCCGTTGCAATATCCAGACCTTCGGGTGAGGCAGCGAGAATGGTGCGCGCTGAAACTGTATGCAGTTGCTGCAAGGCCTTCGCTGACCAGATACGCAAATTTTTTCCTTGCCAGGAAGTGTAGGCAACCGGCCAGGGATTGAAAGCACGAATCTCATATTCAAGAGCAAGCGCCGGTTGTTGCCAGTCAATCAGCGCTTCTTCCTTGCTAATTTTGGACGCATAAGTTGCCAGCTTATTATCTTGCGGGATCGGCGTGATCCTGTTTTCAGCAAGCAAATCCAGCGTGGCAAGACAAGCACTCGCGCCAATGCGCGCCAATTTGTCATGCAAGGTTTGCGACGTGTCATCAGGAGTAATCATGTATTTGCTGGTATATAAAATATCGCCGGTATCAAGGCCTTCTGACATCTGCATGATGGTCACGCCGGTTTCACTATCGCCTGCGTAAAGTGCGCGCTGAATCGGTGCAGCGCCTCGCCAGCGCGGCAATATTGAAGGATGAATGTTGATACAGCCGAGTCGTGGAATACGCAAAACTTTTGATGGTAGCAACATGCCATAGGCAGCAACTACCATGACATCGGCGTGATAAGCCGCAAGTGTTGCTTGCTCATCATCTTCCTTAAGGCTGACAGGTTGATGCACGGGTAAATGATGATCCAGCGCCAATTGTTTCACTGGACTGGCCGTGACCTTCAAACCACGCCCGGAAGGACGATCAGGCTGTGTATAAACCGCTACAACATGGTGCGGCGAGTCGATCAATGCAGCGAGTGCGACAGCTGCAAACTCTGGTGTGCCCGCAAAAATAATGGATAAAGGAGAAGTTGACACGGGTTATGTCCGATTGGATTTGTCTATTTTTTTACGAATACGATCCTGCTTGAGACGCGATAAATGATCGATAAACAGAATGCCATTCAAATGATCGATTTCATGCTGAATACAAACTGCCATCAAGCCTTCTGCTTCCAGCTCAATGGTCTTGCCATCCAATCCCATACCACGCATGCGTAATTTGAGCGCACGTTCGACCTTGTCAAACGCACCCCCGCCTACGGACAAGCAACCTTCCGCTTCGTACTGGATGCCTTCCTTGTGGATGATTTCCGGATTTAACACGCAAATACGCTCATCACCTTTTTCGGACACATCCATGGTAAAAATTTGTTTATGAATATTGACTTGCGTGCCCGCGAGCCCAACACCACGTGCGTCATACATGGTTTCATACATGTCATCGACGATACGCCGCAACTCATCGTCCACTTTTTCCACAGGCTTGGCCTTGGTACGCAGACGAGGATCAGGGAATTTGAGTATTTCGAGTAAAGCCATTTGTTTGCTCTGGTTTTAAAGGTCAGGATGATAACACAGACGTCTCCATCATCAATCCTTCCTTATATTTCTGCCTTGCTTCATCGACTTCGCCCAGCGACTCCAGCAGTTTTCCATAAGCAAGCGAGGCATCAGGATTGGCACCATGTGCAAGACAGCGGGCATAATAATCCTTCGCCTTGCCCCACAATTGCAGACGCGCGCATAGCTTGCCGAGAATAAATAATAATTCAGGCTGCTCGCCGTACAACTTGACCCACGCACCCACAATGACTAACTGGCGATTGAGATCAGCAAAGTTCAGCTTGCCGTAAATATTTGCCAATTGCGGATGCCAGCTTTGACCAAGGGTTTTACGTACCAGTGTTTCGATTTCCTTTGATGTTTCTGTGCCAGTCACCGGTGCATGCTGCAACAACTGCGTGACATATGCGCAAACGACATCCGGATTTTTTTTGAGATTGCGTGGTACATCATTCCAGATTAATCGCACATCACTTAAACGTTTGTCTGATGCTTCATGAAACAGTTCGCAATAAATATTTTTTTCGAATAATTCATATTCTTCCGGTGAAATGACTTTTGCCTTGCGCATACTCGGCAATATGGCTTGCAGATGTTTCCAGTCTGCTTGTCTGACATAGACTTTTTCCAGCAATTGCAGCACGCGCGGATGACGCGGTGCTTTTTCTTCCAGATGCAATAATGTCGCCGTTGCCTGTTCCAGTTGTCCTTGTTCCACTTCCAGTTCTGCCTGCGTTAAACCAATCGCAAGACTGGCGCGTGGTGCAATTTCATAAGCTTTTTTAATGTATTTATCACGACGTTCGAATGCACCTTGTTGCTGAGCGGCACGCGCTGCTGATAAATAATTAATTAATGGATCAATGGATTGATTCATTCCCGCTAATAATAATCGTTCTGCTTTTTTATATTTTCCTTCAATGAGTGCAGCCAACCCACGTTGCGTTTTACTATAAGATTGATGTTCGCGACGCAAATGTAACCAGCTTTTCATGCGAAACCAGAGAAAACCCAGCCGGTCAAAACTATCAATCAGAAAATAAAACAAGCCGAAAAAAACCAGAAAACAAATGAGCGCAAACCAAAGCGGCATTTGTATCATCCACGGTTGATAGACAATCAGCAAAAATCCTGCATGCCGAATGGCAATCAAGCCAACCCAAACGGAGGCGATCAGAATTAATAAGATGATAAGTAAACGCTTCATGTCGTTCCTTCAGCTGATTTAGCTTGTGGATGATTGCTTTCAAATAATTGCAGTGTATTCGTCAAAGTGATATTCGCAGGTTGCAAATTCACTTGTTTTAATTCAGTTAATTGCTGTAACACGTTTTGCGTTTCTGGAGCATCGGCAACAAAATATTGTTTGATCCACGCAATCGCCTGTTCAAGACTGGCGGTATAAATCGCTGGATTATCATGCAACAAACCCCAGGTAGCATTTTGCAATTGGGCATGCAAATTCTGATACAGGAAAATTTTTTCATCCGGTAAAACGAGTGGCAAAGCACTCGAATCCATTTTGCGTACAATCACAATTTTATTTAAGCCATTTAAAATGGATTGCCAAAGTGTGGCGGATTTATCAGGCGTCGTCGTTGTGGTTTGCGATAACGGTTGCGAAGGTAATGGCAATTTATCGATTGATTCATGCAATGCATTAATGCGTGTGTAAATGGAAGTCACATCCACTTCTGATGCGGATTGCAAATTGACAATATCTGTATCGAGTGATTTGCGGATATTCATGACGTTTGCATCTTGTGATGATTGCAAAATCTCATCCGCCTGCTGCAACAGTTGTAAAGCCATTTTATGATTATGCGTGTATTGCAACTGATCATTCGCCATGCGTGTCAAATATTCTGCTTGTGCAAGATGCCATTGATTAACATCACCGGCTTGTGTTTTTTGCATGGCTTGCTGCATGTCAGCGACAGATTGTTGCAGTGTTGTCACTTGATCGGAATGATCATTTTGTATGATCGCAGTGGTTAATGCTGATAATTGCTGATGTATGCGTAGCCACTGGTAATAACCATACGCAAAACCAGCGACCAAAATAAAGAGTGCAAGAAAAGAAATAATCAACCCTAATTTCGCCCAGGGAAAGCGTTTGGGAGCAACCGGTTTTTCTTCAGGTATGGTGTCTGTCATGATGCTTTTTCCTTGATTTCAGCCATAACATCGAGCAATGCTTTGTCGCTCACATGGCGAGTCACCCATATTCTCCGAAAACCAGAATCCTCTGCAAGTCTTTTTATCCGCTCACTCATCACAATTAATGGAATATCTGGCAAATATTTCCATGCTGCATCACCCAGCAAAATCTTAAGATTCTGCACGCTTTCAAATGAGGTACAAACAATCATATCGATAGCATGCTGTTCCAGTCGTTGCAGACAATCAGTCACATCCACATCCGGCACGATGCGTTTGTAAACAATCACTGGTGAAATGATTGCACCACGCTCTGCCAATGTTTTATCGATATATTCACGTCCACCTGCTCCACGAATGATGGCGATTTTTTTTCCGCTTACGTTTTGAAATACAGGCAAATCCAGCAACGCTTCGCTGTTGAATGTATCGGGATAAATGATATTTTCAAAACCTGCCTGATGTAAGGCATCTGCCGTACCTTTACCCACTGCCGCGAGTTTGACGTTCGTGGGTAATTGCATGATGGAAGTTAAGGCATATACCGATTGCGGGCTGATGAAGATTAGCCATTCGTGCTGATGCAATGTTTGCAAGGCTGGTTTGATGTCATGCGGTGGCGGTGCAAATGCGATGGTCGGCAGATAAATCGGCTCACCCCCGCGTCTCGCAATTTCCTCGCATAATTTTTCGCCTTGCGGATAAGGCCGTGTGACGAGGATGCGGAGATGATGTAAGTCGGTCATGGTTTATTTCCTTCATCCTACAAAAACTCTTTCAATATCTTCTCTGCACCTTGCTGCAATAATTCTTCCGCCACACGCAAGCCAATACTATCTGCCTCTGCAGGATCACCTTCGCGTCGTGAGCGTATGATGCGTGTGCCATCACCATTCGCCACTAATCCACGCAAAGTCAACACTCCATGATGAATTTGCGCGTAAGCCGCAACTGGAACCTTGCAACCACCATTTAATCGTCGACACAGCGCACGTTCTGCCGTCACACATTCATTGGTTTTGAAATCATTGAGCGGTTCAATCAGCGTCATCACCGCTGCATCCCCTTCGCGACATTCCAGCCCCAACGCACCCTGTCCCGCACACGGCAAGCAATCTTCTGTCGAAAAATAACTGCGGATTTCAGCGCCTAAACCTAATCGCATCAGACCAATAGCAGCCAAAATAATTGCATCAAAATCGCCTTTATCCAGCCTCGCCAGTCTCGTATTCATATTGCCGCGCAACATGCGCAAATCAAGATCAGGGCGCATGGCACGTATCTGCGTTTGCCTGCGCAAGCTGGATGTACCAACCGATGCACCGCGTGGTAATTGTGCAAGTGATGCATATTGTCTGGAAACAAAGGCATCACGTGGTTCGGTACGTTTGCCAATCACCGGCAGGATCAATCCTTCTGGCAATTCCATTGGCACATCTTTCATGGAATGCACAGCAATATCAGCGCGACCATCGAGTAAAGCTTCTTCCAGTTCCTTTACAAACAATCCTTTGCCGCCAATTTCAGTCAGTGTCACATCGAGACGTTTGTCTGCCTGAGTGGTAATACCAAGAATTTCGATGGATAAATGCGGATGAAGTTTGAGCAGGAATTGTCTGATCAAATCAGTTTGCGCGAGTGCAAGCGGACTTTCCCGCGTGGCAATCACCAGATGACGTTTGGTCAAAGCCTTCCCCTCCTTTTAATAATCGCGCTACTCTACTACAGCGCTTTCTCTTTCGCTATAATCAAGTCCATCATTCGTTCTGGATAAACTTTATGTCGAAAAAAGATTTTCTCAAACAGCTCGCCGCGCAAATCAGTGATGCGTTGCCTGAACAATTAGGCACACTGAAAAAAGATTTTAAAAAAAATTGCGATGCCATTCTTGCAAAGGCTTTTGCAAAATTTGATTTAGTCACGCGCGAAGAATTTGATACACAAACCAAAGTGCTGGGTCGTACGCGTAAAAAGCTGGAAGAACTGGAAGATAAAATCAAAACCCTCGAATCAACCCTGAAAAAAAAGCATCGCGATGTCTGACGAACGCTTGCAATCCTTTACTCAAAACGATTATGAAATCGTTAAACGCGAAGTCATGTTTGCCGGTTTTTTTCGCATGGTGCGTTATCATTTGCGTTATCGGCAATTCAATGGCGGATTCAGTCAGATTCTTTCGCGCGAATTAATGGAACGACCATCAGCCGTTGGCATCTTACCTTATGATCCGGTGCTTGATCGCATTGTGTTACTCGAACAATTCAGACCAGGTGCAATCGCCAATCCACAAAGTCCATGGCTACTGGAAATTGTTGCAGGTGTGATTACACCAGAAGAAAAAGTGGAGATGGTTGCCAAACGCGAAGCCTTCGAAGAAGCCAATTGTGAAGTACTGGATATTTATCCGATTTGCGAGTATTTTGTCAGTCCCGGCGGTTCCAACGAATATTTCTGGTTATTTTGCGGCAGAATTGATTCCAGCAATATTGGTGGAATACACGGTTTGCAGGATGAAAACGAAGACATACGCGCCTTTACCTTATCATTCGATGAAGCTCTCATCATGATGCAGGAAGGAAAAATTAAAACCTCACCTGCAATCATCTCCTTACAATGGTTACAACTCAATCGGGAATGGTTAAAACAATTATGGCAAATAAAATAACCTCAAAAACTTCTCGCGCTTATACAGCTGAGGCGATAGAAGTATTAAGTGGTCTTGAACCAGTACGTCGTCGTCCTGGCATGTACACAGACACCACCAATCCCAATCATCTTGCGCATGAAGTCATTGATAATAGTGTCGATGAAGCATTAGGCGGTCATGCCAAACGTATAGATGTCATTCTGCATAAGGATGGTTCGCTGGAAGTAATTGATGATGGTCGTGGCATGCCAGTTGATATTCATCCAGAAGAAAAAGTATCCGGTGTGGAATTAATTCTGACGCGCTTACATAGCGGTGCGAAATTTTCCAATAATCAATATCGTTTTTCTGGTGGTTTGCATGGTGTGGGTGTTTCAGTCGTCAATGCCTTGTCGAAAAAAATGCTGGTAACGATTAAACGCAATGGCAATGTTTATTCCATGGAATTTGCGCACGGTGATAAAGTCACGAATCTCACCACCACTGGTAAAGCAAATAAAAATGATACTGGAACCAGCGTACGTTTCTGGGCAGAAGCAAAATATTTTGATACGCCGCGTTTTTCCATCAATAAGTTGAAGCACACCTTGCGTGCCAAAGCGGTGCTGTGTCCTGGTTTGCATGTCACTTTTCTTGATGAAGCGAGCAATGAAAGTGAAGAATGGTTATATGAAAATGGTCTCAGTCATTATTTGCAGGAAACATTGGGTGATGCAGAACGCATTCCGGATGAACCATTTTTAGGTTCATTTGCCAGCGAACGTGAAGCAGTGGATTGGGCGGTAACATGGGTTCCAGATGGTGATGTGATCACCAGCGAAAGTTATGTCAATTTAATTCCAACTGCGCAAGGTGGTACACATGTATCTGGATTTCGTACTGGATTATCCGATGCCTTGCGTGAATTTTGTGAATTCAGAAATTTATTACCACGCGGTATCAAATTAACCGCTGATGATACCTGGGAAAAATGCGCGCATATTGTTTCGGTCAAATTACATGAACCACAATTTGCTGGGCAAACAAAAGAAAGATTATCTTCGCGTGAATGTTCGACCTTTGTAGCAGGCGTTGTCAAAGATGCCTTTAGTTTATGGCTCAATCAACACGTTGCATTAGGTGAGGCGCTTGCTAATCTCGCGATTGCGAATGCACAAAAACGCATGAAAGCTTCGCAAATTGTTGCGCGTAAAAAAGTGAGTGCTGGCCCTGCATTGCCTGGAAAATTAATTGATTGCACACAGCAGGATTTAAAACGCAGTGAATTATTTTTAGTGGAAGGTGATTCTGCTGGTGGTTCTGCACGCCAGGCGCGTAATCGTGAATTTCAGGCAGTTATGCCATTACGGGGAAAAATTCTGAATACCTGGGAAGTGGATTCAGGTGAAATTTTATCCTCGCAGGAAATTCATGATATTTCCGTTGCGATTGGTATTGACCCTGCCTCTGATGATTTAAGTGGTTTGCGTTATGGAAAAATTTGCATTCTGGCTGATGCAGATTCTGATGGTAATCATATTGCGACTTTGCTTTGCGCCTTGTTTGTTAAACATTTCCGTCCGCTGGTAACAGCCGGACATATTTATATTGCCATGCCGCCTTTATATCGCGTTGATCATGGCAAGGAAGTTTATTACGCGCTGGATGATGCAGAAAAAGAAGGCATCATTGATCGCATTAGTGCAGAGTTCAAGGATAAAAAACCCAAATTGAATGTCGTGCGTTTTAAAGGTTTGGGAGAAATGAATCCCATGCAATTACGCGAAACCACCATGGATCCTGACACACGGCGTTTGATGCAGCTCACGATTAAAACAAAAGATGACACTGATGAAATGCTCGATATGCTGCTTGGAAAAAAACGCGCCTCCGATCGCAAATCCTGGCTGGAGCAGAAGGGAAATTTAGTGACGGTGTAATTGTAAAATCAATTTGAAGGCAATCCCATGGCAACGAATGTAAACATGATTGAAACCATTCCCGTACGTGAGTATGCAGAAAAAGCATATCTCGATTATTCCATGTACGTTATTCTCGATCGCGCATTGCCGCACATCGGCGATGGTTTGAAACCAGTGCAGCGACGCATTATTTATGCGATGTCGGAACTCGGATTAAAATCCATTTCCAAATTTAAAAAATCTGCACGTACTGTCGGTGATGTGCTCGGTAAATTTCATCCGCATGGCGATACTGCCTGCTATGAAGCACTCGTGCTCATGGCACAACCGTTTTCCTATCGCTATCCACTCGTTGAAGGTCAGGGAAATTTCGGCTCACCCGATGATCCAAAATCATTCGCTGCCATGCGTTATACGGAATCACGTTTATCCGCTTATGCAGATAGTCTGCTCGCTGAACTCGAAGAAGGTACAGTCAACTGGGTGCCAAATTTCGATGGCACGATGCAGGAACCTGCTTTATTACCCGCACGTTTACCCAATGTTTTATTGAATGGCACCACAGGTATTGCCGTTGGTATGGCAACCGATATTCCACCGCATAATTTACGTGAAGTCGTGAATGCACTCATTCATTTGCTCGATGAACCAAACGCCACGCTCGCAGACATTTGCAAATTTGTTCCTGCACCAGATTATCCAACCGAAGCAGAAATCATCACACCAAAATCCGATTTGCGTAATATTTACAAAACCGGAAATGGCAGCGTGCGCATGCGTGCGGTTTATAGCGAAGAAGAAGATGAAATTATTATCACTGCATTGCCTTATCAGGTTTCTGGCGGAAAAGTGCTGGAACAAATCGCGCAACAAATGCAGGATAAAAAACTGCCGCTGATTTCTGATTTGCGTGATGAATCCGATCATGAAAATCCCACACGACTCGTTATTATTCCACGTTCCAATCGTGTCGATGTACCTGCACTCATGGACCATTTATTTGCAACGACTGATCTTGAACGCACCTATCGCGTTAATCTCAACATGATTGGTCTCGATGGCAGACCACAAGTCAAAGGTCTTTTGCAGATATTGACGGAATGGCTGCAATATCGTTTATCAACAGTCAAACTGCGTTTGCAATATCGATTAGATAAGATCAACACGCGTTTGCATATTCTTGAAGGCTTGATCATCGTTTATCTGAATCTCGATGAAATCATTCGCATCATACGCAAGGAAGATGAACCGAAACCTGTATTGATGAAACGATTCAAACTAAGTGAAGATCAAACTGATGCGATACTGGATACGAAGCTGCGACATCTTGCCAAACTGGAAGAAATGCAGATCAAGCGCGAGCAGGATAATTTATCCAAAGAAAAAGATGAAATTGAAAAAACACTCGGCTCACCTGCAAAACTCAAAAAATTAATTCGTCAGGAATTAACATTAAGTGCAGAAAAATTTGGTGATAAACGTAAATCGCCACTGGTTGAACGCAAAGAAGCAACCGCGATGAAAGAAACAGAAATCCTGCCAACAGAACCTCTCACTGTTGTACTTTCCACCAAAGGCTGGATACGTGCTGCCAAAGGTCATGAAATTGATGCGAGCACTTTAAGTTATAAAGCAGGTGATGGTTTATTATCTTCAGCGATTGGCCGCAGCAATCAACCTGCTGTATTTCTTGATAGCACAGGTCGAGCTTATTCCTTACCCGCACACACATTGCCATCTGCACGTGGACAAGGTGAACCGCTGACAGGAAAATTAAATCCACCTGCTGGCGCAGAATTCATTGGCACGATGTTTGGTGAAGCGAATCAATTGTATGTCCTCGCATCGGATGCCGGTTATGGATTCATCGTCAAGCTCGAAGAATTGTATGGAAAAAATCGTGCGGGCAAAGCAGCATTATCAGTGTCAAAAGGTGCACGAGCACTTGCTCCACGCATGATCAATGACAAGGATAAAGAGTATATTGCTGTCGTCTCCAGCATTGGTAATTTATTAATATTCCCATTATCAGAATTACCTGAGCTTGCGAAGGGCAAGGGAAATAAAATGATTAGCATTCCTTCCAGCAAAGTTGCATCACGCGAAGAATTTGTGCGCGACATGGTGGTGGTGAATGCGCAACAAAATATTCTGATTATCGGTGATGGCAAACCCTTTACCTTAAAACCTAATGACTGGAAAAACTTCATTGGCTCACGCGCACAACGCGGCAATAAATTGCCACGTGGTTGCAGGAGCGTGGTTGCGCTGCAGGTCGAATAGACCTGCAAGCAATTGGGAATTAAATTTGAAGATGTCGTCCTTTATCAAGCATGATGCCGTTTGACATAATTCATTAATACTTTATCCATCCTGATTTGCCATCCTTCACCAGTCTTTTTGAAATATTTGACTACTTCAGGACTGTAACGAATAGTAACTGAGACTTTTTTTGGTTCTTTTTGCGGACCACGCTGGCCGGGTTTACGTTTGGATAACATTTTCATAAGATTTTTTGATAATACTTCATTGGCAGGACGCATTCTTCGAATGTCTTCACGTTTCAACTCACGCACTTTACCCTGTTTATTTGTTAGCGGTTTCTTCTTCATAACGTTTTACCTCGCGTTTATTAGCTTTACGAAAACTGATGATACGAACACCTTCTTGAGTTTCAGTGAAACATATAACATGTAATCTTTCTCTCAAAAAACCCAAACCAACAATTCTTGTTTCAGGATAAGGCTTCCTGGTATCTTCCTCATAAATAGCTGTTTCCCAATCAAAAAACGTAGCCTCATCAAATGACAGATCTCGTTCTTTCACATTTTTTTCAGACTTATTGTTATCGTATTCAATTTTCATTATTTAATTGTAGTTACAAAAAATTGAATGTCAACCTTGTTTAGAGCTAATAAATTACCTTCTTCCCTTGCCAATTCCGCTTACTGGTTCTTTTTCTTCCTGGGCTTTTTTTATAAAATCCTCGAGCACACTTTTTTGCACCGTCACATAAATGTAATAAACCTGGTCGATTGGCTGATGGAAACTTTCCAGATGAAAATTATTTTCACCAAGAATATCAGTAAATTTTTTGGCTATCTCCGCACTCACATCAAACATTTTGAGATACTTAAGCACGACAGTATCATTCAGCGAAATAACATCATTGGCACAACATTTTTCACCGGATAGATGATTAAATGAAAGATATATATGTAATTCATCTATTTTTCGATAATCTTCCCTGTATCGACTTTGTTTCACTGTATGTGTTATTTCTGCTTCATCCAATTGCAGGATCAATAAACATATGTATGCCGTTAACGAACAATCCTGAAAATTAAATTCTCTTCCAAAATAAAAAGATAAATTCAGCCAGGTGGTAAGCAACATATCACCCCTGCGTTTTTTACACCAATTGCGAATAGCTTTATCCAGCTGCAGGCTGGATTTTGCCAGGGGAAATTTATCTTCCAGAAATTCAATTTCCAGTGGATGCAGACATTCATGATTGATTGGTTTTATTTTTCTGTTAATACCACTATGAAATCCATGCTCACTTGTCCATCTCGATTCTACATATAAATCAGAAATATCATCAGAAGCTGGAATGATGGAACAGTTTTTTTGCAGGAAACATTCATGCAGGAAAATATCTGCTTTCAGACACAAAACATAATAACCACGAGAAAATAAATGCATAAAACTACAATGATGCCGATCGGTATAAAAAGCAGAAAAACCAGGATTATAATCGTTAAATATTTTAGCGAGACGCGCGAAGTTTTTCTTGCCGTATAAACCTTGATAACAAACGATGAGGTAATTTTTATATATTTCGAAACAGGATTTGCCATCAATATAAAACTTATCCATTTTTTTTACTGCATCAGGACAAACCAGTTTCGCAAATTCAAATACGAGTTTTTCAATGAATTGGGACGCCTGAATGTCTTCCAGGGTTAATTGCGGAAAATAAGTAAGTAATTTGAGCTGAAATTCCTTTTCTTCATTTCGCACATTCATGGTGTGATCTCCTGTTTTGTCTGCAGGTCATGTATGCTTCGGCGAGCCGTAGTCGGATTTTGCAACGGAGAGCTGTCATTCTGTAGCGGAGAGCTGTCATCCTGAGCGCGGCTCTTGCTTTTGCGCGAAGGATCTCATGAATAAGACCGAGATATTGCTCATGAGATCCTTCGCGCAAAAGCAAGAGCCGCGCTCAGGATGACAGCTCTCCGCTACAGAACGACAGCTCTCCGCTCCGTTGCAAAATTCCGACTACGGCTCTAGAGACATTACACTCAAATCTATTTCACCACCTCACATCGTATTCATCACTCCCTCATTCCTACTCTCCTGCTGAGGCAACTCACGACACTTTTCAACCAGCGAGCGCGAGAAGAATAATGCATTAGGCGATGAAGATGGTGATAAAAACATTTTGCAACCCAGCATGAAAGTATTCGCAATAGTTACCGTAGCTGATAAATTCTCACTCATCCAGGTTAAACCTGCTTGTACCCATGAAAGACTAGTGGTGATATCCCAGACAAAACCAACTGTCGCCCCGAAAATACCTAACACATATAAATAATTTATCGAATCAAAAAATTCTGGCTCCAGTTGCAATAATGTTTCCTCGAATGCTTTTAATTCCTTTACTGTCGCCTTACCCAAACCAATTTTTTTGGCCATGACAGCAATTTCTTCAATTTGCTTTATATTCAAATTAAGTTCTGATTTTTTATACTGATGGATAGTATTTAACCGCGAATTTTCCGCCATTAATTGCGAATAAATATTTCGCATCAGTTGCGCTACTTCCCCACTTTTTGCTTTTGCTGAAGCAAGACACAATTCCTTTAATGCTTTATCAACGGAGGTGGAAAGCACACGAGGAATTTTTTTATTCGCAACATTATGAAGAAAATGCCTTGCGTCCTGATGAATATTCATTTTATCTGGAAAGAATTTGTTTATATCTGAATCTATTGCCGTAGCACTATTTTTATTAGATATATTCCATTCAACAATAATCTCACCTTTTTCATTTTTAAGGACGATGATACTGGCACATGTATCATCTGTTGCAGGAATTCTGGCAAGCTCCCAGAGTTGGTCCCAGGAAAGATTGTCAGGCATATCTTTAAGCGCTTCTTCCACTTTTTTATATCGCTCCACAGAACAGGGAACAGCTGCGCTTTCTTCCTGTCCCTGATGATGATTGGTAGCAATAAAAGAGCCTTTTTTAACACGATATAACGGTCGTGATTTTTCATTTTCCATTTTGGGAGGCAATATATCAAACACCGCACCTTCCTCCTTGCTGATAACATTAATAATGCACGGAGAAGCGCAGGGATGATCATCCAGTAATTTTTCTACATCTTTTAACGTCAAACAATTTTTAAGAATCATGTCGACTATATCAAGCGATCCATAACCACCATCAGTATTTTTATGCGCATCAAATTTATTGCCGCCAACATTAATTATCACCACTAACTCATCGTTTATACCAATCGCAACAGGAATATTTGGATAAATTCCCAGGGTATAAACAAATGTTGGCAGATTGAGATCAGTATGACCGGTTGGTTTCTTTGTCCAGAAAATTTTATTGCCGAAATCCTGAATCTGCGGCCAGTCCAGACCACGTGAAATTACATTTTGCTTTTGTAAATAAGTATTCGTACATCCCATGACCGGATAATGACCCAATGCTTTTTTAAATAAGGTTCCCAGCAAATCATCTGGTTTAATGACTTCAACAATAGAATTAAAAAATCTCAGGGATAATAAATCATCGATTTTAACAAAAGGTTTGGTTTGGCCTGATGCCGCATGAGCGCTATTATAATCCAGCACGCATTTGTTCAATTCAAGCAAGGAATAATGCAAATATTCCATGCTATATTCGATATTAATTCCACGCTTCCATACTTCATAATTAATAGCAGAAATTGTATCCTGCATTTGTTCGCGTATTAAAACATCTGGAATAAGCGATAATTTCTCCCACACATTACTGGCATTTTGTTTGAGTGCAACGCGTGCCATTAAATACATTGTCTGAAAATATTTATCATGAATATAATCATTTCCTAAAAAACATGCTTCCACTGTTGCCTGAATTTGTTCCTGATCAGAATAACTTTCCAGCACCGGCGTGCCATTTTCAGCATTGAATTGTGCATGAAGACTTGAACTGCCATGAAAGTACATTGTTTCAATATTACTTTTCACTTTCTCATTACGCGGAATCATCTCTTTTACTTTAAGAATCAGGCCACGAAATAATTCAACCATTTCTGCTGAAGATAAGAGCGCAAACATGGGTGCATTGTAGATATTCAAATATGTGCACACTGTGCTGATGAATAATGATAACGACATCGAGCGTGGGTTTTCGTCGAAGAGTTCCTGAACGGTTGGGGAATGTGGGTATTTATTGCGAGGGATCATGGTTATTCCTTGTTATAAATGATTAATGAAAATATTTGCATAATTATTGCAGGTTGGGCTGTAAGCGTAGAGCAGTCATTCTATTGCGTAGAGCAGTCATCCTGTTGCGTAGAGCAGTCATCCTGTTGCGTAGAGCAGTCATCCTGTTGCGTAGAGCAGTCATCCTGTTGCGGAGAGCTGTCATCCTGAGCGCAGCTCTTGCTTTTGCGCGAAGGATCTCGCGAATAAAGCTAACAGCTCCCCATGAGATCCTTCGCGCAAAAGCAAGAGCTGCGCTCAGGATGACAGCTCTCCGCAACAGAATGACAGCTCTACGCAATAGAATGACTGCCCTACGCTTACAGCCCAACCTGCATATACGTTTATGTCATTCCTGGAATATTTGTTTGAACTTCTTGCTGTGCAGGTTCTTGTGGCATCGTTGATTTCTTGAAGAGTGATTGCTTCAATAACACATCTGCCTTCTCGCGTAATTCCTGAAAAGTCAAATATTCGCAAGGTTGTGAATCTTCAGATACATTTTCTTTTTTCTGCACTTGCTCTTTTAGCACCGGTATTGTTTTCACTGATTTTCCAATATTTGATTGCCCAAACATCCTCAAACTATGACCCATCGGAATTGTCTTAGCCAGATTTGTTTCCTTACGCGACTCTTCCGAAAATTTCTCCTCCATTTTTTTACCTATCATTTCCAGCACATTTAAAGTATTCATTGCCAGCGCTTTATTTTTTTTCAAATGTTCATGAATGTCTGTCAACTCACTTATAGCGCATTGACTGGATTTTTTTGTTTTTTCCAATTCCTCTGTTATCTCTTCCAGTTGCAGCTTCAATCTTTGCTTAACTTGCGTTTCCTTATTAAATCTTACTAGCAGCTCATCATATTTATTATGCCAGTCATCATTTTGATTTTCTTCTCTCGCCATTATTTGCGTGCTTTGCAATAACGTAATAGTGTTGGCAGTTTTTTCTTCCAGTTTTAACTCAAGACTAGACTTCTGCAAAGATAATGTTATTTCTGTCTCTTGGTAATCTTTCAATGCTGCATGTAATTCAAGCTGACGAAAATGATATGACGACAAATTATTGTTGATTGTCACAAGTTCGTCTTTAGTTAAATCATTAGTATGGTCATGATTATCGAGATGCCTGAAAATTTCATGCAAAAAAATAGGATTCAGTGAATTGTAATGCAGCCTATCTTTCCAGTACCAGCCAGATTCTTCTTCATTCAAAATACGGCTGACAGTTGCGATAATATTATTTCCTTCCAGTGTTTCAATATCATTAGCGAAGTCTGTTGCTCGACGAGATTGCATTATCCAGCCATTATATTTATAGAGGACATCTTTCATCAATTCCTTCATGGCTGCAACTTCAACTTCTGATAACCAGTTATAAATATCCGTCGCGATTTTTACGTACTGACTTTCTTTGGAATTTTCCAGCGAATCGTTATGCAGCATAATTACATCCTCCATGAAACAACAAGAAAAAATATCTGCTTCTGATGATCACTATGGAGTGATGCTGAACAAAAACATTCCCCTATTAATACTATGGATTTATTAAGACAATATTAAATGAAATTATTTTTTATCTTTCATGACAACACGATAGATATGACGACACAGCCATGCTGTGACAATCAGACTCAATATTGCAGATAAAGTTTCATGACCTTCTGGCATGATTCTTAATACGGATGAACTTTGTGTAATCGCAAATGGAATGGCAAGCAAGACACCCATGATTGATGAGCCTGCTACAATACCGCAAGTAAGCAATAATCCTCGATGACGTTCTGCCTTGTGCTCCTGTAAATAACCCAGACGCTTATTCACAATCCACGATAATATTCCACCGATCACAATAGGCATGGAACTATCCAGCGGCAAATAAATTCCAATTCCTACCGCCAATACTGGCAAACGCATGGCAAAATATTTTTTTAATATTTCATCAATGATGATACAAATAATTGCAATCAAAGCTCCAATGGAAATCATCAACCAGCTTAATTCGTGACTGAATACACCTTTGGCAACGGCAGCCATTAATCCTGCCTGTGGAGCTGCCAGCATTTGTGATTCATCCATGCCTGGTCGTGGGAAAACACCGCCAATTCCATATGCGTTATAAAGTAATTGCAGGATAGGTGGAATAATAAATGATGAAACAACAACACCAAGCAATAACATGGCTTGCTGTTTCCATGGTGTTGAACCAACAATTTGCCCTACTTTCAAATCCTGCATGGAATCATTGGATATGGATAATGCACCACCAATAATTACCATGGCACCGATTGAAACAATCGTGCCAATTGTTTCGCGAGTTTGTAAATCCCAATGTGTATATTTAAAAAATACCAGCAAGCAAACACATAAAATTAATAAGGCAGAAACCAGCAATCCGGAAATAGGACTATTGGTTGAGCCAATTAGTCCTGCGAAATAAGCTGTGATGGAACAAAAAGCAAAACCGCCAATTAAAACATACAAGGATGCAAATGCTGCAAAAAAATAACGAAAAGCTGGTGTGATGATAAATGAAGAGGGAATAATGAAATATGCAATCAATAAGAAGATTGGTATTAATAAAAATAATGTGCCGCCTAATACATAATGAATAGGAAAATCTTTTTCTGTGCGCAGGATTTCTGGCGCTTCACCCAAATGAATTTGGCGCACAGCTTTAAATGAAGTTGTCATACTGTGCATCACTGGCTTGAATAAAGTTGTAAGCGTCCACAACCCGCCAACCAACATCGTACCCACACCAATATAACGAATATGATCTTTCCAGATAATCATTGCCATTTGATTGGCATCTGCTGCGTGCGGTAAGCCATAGATAAATGATAAAATGGGCACACCAATAATCCAGCCCAGCAAAACACCCAGCAATGAACTTAATGCAACCGTAATACCAACGATATAACCCGCTGCAATTAATGCAGGTGATAAACCCAGACCAAAACCAATTAACAAATGTGATTTGATTTTCGTCCACCAGGAAAATGTATCCGTTAAAACTTGCACACCGGTTTGCAATAAAACGATGATGCCGCCAATTATTCCGCCTGATACCAATTGATGCAAATCACCTTTTTCACGTTGCGCACTTGCTTTCAAAACATTGCCAATGGCAACTGCTTCGGGATAACGCAAGGTTTTATCGCGTAACAATGCACGTCGCAATGGAATGGTGAATAACACACCCAATATGCCGCCCAGCAAACTGGTTATCACCGTTTGCCAATAATGAAAACCATCCCAGACATGCAGGATGATCAAGGCAGGTAAAATAAAAGCAATGCCAGCCGTTAATGCTTCACCGACCGATGCCATGATCTGCACCATATTATTTTCGAGAATGTTGGAATCGCGAAATAAACGCAAAATTCCAAATGAAATAACTGCAGCAGGAATGGAAGCAGATACAGTCAAACCCACTTTTAATCCGAGAAAAGCATTCGCCGCCGCGAGAACAATCGTCAGAATGATGCCGAGAATAATCACGCGCGGTGTTATTTCACGCAGGGAAATTTGCGGCGGAACAACGGGTTGATCATCATGCGAATCCTGTTGCATCGGCACCTCCGGTTAGTATTTCATCAATACTTATACCACTCATCCAGCAATCCTTGCAGCTCCTTCACACCTTTCCCTTTCAGCGCGGAAAACAGCTGATAACTCATGGGATGATGATATTCCGCCAATTCTTTTTTTGCCTGTTTTACGATGACAGCAATTTCGTTATTACTCAATTTATCTGCCTTGTTCAAAATCACATGCACAGGTAATCCACGCGCATCACAAAATGATAATAATTGTTTATCCAGATCACGAAACGGATGACGAATATCCATCACCAGCACTAATCCTTTTAGACATTCGCGTTCAGAAATATATTTATCTACTGTTTTTTCCCACTTCTTTTTTGCAGCAAGTGGCACTTTTGCAAATCCATAGCCCGGCAAATCAGCGATGCGGCGCTCATCATCCAGTCCAAACAGATTCACCATTTGTGTACGACCTGGCGTTTTACTGACACGCGCCAAACCCTTATTTTGCGTAATACGATTGAGAACACTGGATTTTCCTGCGTTGGAACGTCCCACGATCGCCACTTCCATGCCCTCATCCGGTGGCAGTTGCTCCACGTTTGCTACACTTAATAGAAAATAAGCTTTTTGATAATGTGCTGCCATATTAGAATACGTCACTCAATGAAACGGAACCTCCCATGATACAGAATCCACTCAATAGAGCCCAGCAAGAAGCCGTCTCTGCGCCACTTGGACATCAATTAATTCTCGCAGGTGCGGGCAGCGGCAAGACACGCGTGCTCACCCAGCGTATTGTCTGGTTGATTGAAAAGGAAAATATCTCTCCTTTCAATATCCTGGCGGTGACATTCACAAATAAGGCAGCAAGTGAAATGCGCTTGCGCATCGAAAAAATGCTGCATTTTTCAGCTACCAAAAGTATGTGGATAGGCACGTTTCATGGATTATCACACCGTTTGCTGCGCGCACACTGGCAGGAAGCAGGATTACCGCAATCATTCCAGATTCTGGATTCAGATGATCAATATCGTCTCATTCGTCGTCTCATTCATGCGCTCAATCTCGATGAAGACCGATATCCGCCGAAAGAAGCGCAATGGTTTATTAATGCGCAAAAAGAAGAAGGACGCGAACCGCATCAAGTGGATTCACGTGATTTGACAGCACAAATTTATCTGAAAATTTATCAGGCTTATCACGATGCCTGTTTGCGTGCCGGCGTGATTGATTTCGCCGATTTATTATTGAAGTCGTACAAATTATTGCAAAACCATGCAGAATTACGCGCGCATTATCAAATGCGTTTTCGTTGTTTATTAGTCGATGAATTTCAGGATACCAATACCATTCAATATGCGTGGTTAAAATTGCTCGCTGGTGAATCGAGTTCCATCATGATTGTCGGCGATGATGATCAATCCATTTATGGCTGGCGTGGTGCGCGCATTGAAAATATCCAGCGTTTTTCGCGTGATTATCCCTCTGCAACCATCACCCGTCTGGAACAGAATTATCGTTCGACGGGTACCATTTTAAAAGCTGCGAATGCCTTGATTGCACAAAATTCGGGACGTCTGGGAAAAAATTTATGGACGGAAGGACAGGAAGGCGATCGCATCACGGTGTATGCAGCATTTAATGAAAGTGATGAAGCATTTTTTATCGTCAATCGTATTCGTGAATTGCGTAATCAGGATTATAACTTGCGTGACATGGCAATTCTTTATCGTTCCAATGCACAATCGCGTGTAATTGAAGAAGCATTGATGCAATTTGGCGTACCGTATCGTGTCTATGGTGGTTTACGTTATTTTGATCGTCAGGAAATTCGCGATGCACTCGCTTATTTACGTCTGGTTGCCAATCACTCTGATGATCCTGCATTTGAACGCATCATTAATACGCCAACACGAGGTATTGGTGATCGTACCGTTGATGCCATTCGTGATCACGCCAGAAATCATTCCTTAACTTTATGGCAATCCTTGCAGGAATTATTACAACAAAAATTATTTTCAGCGCGTGCTGCCAATGCCTTGCAAACATTCGTAATGATGATTGATGAGATGACAGAAAAAACACTTGGCATGGATTTAAATAAACAAGTGGAATTTGTGCTGATGAATAGTGGTTTGATTGAACATTATCGCAAGGAAAAAGGTGAAAAAGGTTTGACGCGTCTTGAAAACCTTGAAGAATTAGTTAACGCTGCACATCAATTTTCCCAGGATGGTGTGCCAGATGATATGCAACCATTGGCTGCATTTCTTGCTTATGCCGCACTTGAATCCAGCGAAGAACAAGCCGAAGTTTATGATGATAGCGTGCAACTCATGACATTACACTCTGCAAAAGGACTGGAATTTCCAGTGGTATTTCTTGCAGGTTGTGAGGAAGAATTATTTCCGCATTTTCGTTCCTTGCAGGATCCCAAAGCGCTTGAGGAAGAACGCAGACTTTGTTATGTCGGCGTGACACGCGCGATGCGGAAATTATTCATGACTTATGCAGAAGTGAGAAGAACCTATGGCAAGGAAGCTTATCATCGCCCTTCACGTTTTCTGCATGAAATTCCGGTGGAGTTAATTGAAGAAGTTCGTTTCCGCACAAAAGTATCGCGTCCGCAAACAAGTAGTGGCTCAAGTACTAGCTGGCAACCACAAGCGCAAGGAAAATTTCGTATTGGTCAGGAAGTACATCATCGTATTTTTGGCAGCGGCATTGTGCTGGATTGTGAAGGTGATGGTGAGGATATGAAAGTAAAAGTTAAGTTTAATAAAGTGGGAACGAAGTTGTTGATTGCAAGTTTTTTATCGGCTAAGTGAGGCGTCATGTATCCACTCATAAAAAAAATCATGTTTCGCTTAAATGCAGAAACCTCGCATCATTTAACTTTATCTGCATTACAATTTGCTTATCGTTTACGACTATCATCCTTGTTGTATCCTGCCATACACTCCACACCACAAACCATTATGGGTTTGCAATTTCCGCATCATGTCGGTCTTGCTGCAGGTCTGGATAAAAATGGTGATTATATCGATGCGCTTGCTTCACTTGGTTTTGCATTCATTGAAATTGGCACGATCACACCCAAACCACAATTAGGCAATCCCAAACCGCGTTTGTATCGTTTAATAAAAGAAGAAGCCATCATTAATCGCATGGGATTTAACAATAAAGGCATTGATCACGCACTATCACGTCTCAGCAAAATGAAATACAAAGGCATTTTGGGCATTAATATCGGTAAAAATGCTATTACACCAAATGATCGGGCGATTGATGATTACATCGCCGGATTTCGTGCATTCTGGAAATATGCGAGTTATATCACGATCAACATTTCATCGCCTAACACACAAGGTTTACGTGATTTGCAGCAGGAAGATGCGTTTGCCAATTTATTACATGTCATGAAGCAGGAACAACTTACTGTGTTACGCACTTATGAGAAATATATTCCATTAGCAGTAAAAATATCACCTGATCTGTCACGTGAAGAAATTGAAATGATGTGCAAAATAATGTTGCGCGAAAAAATTGATGCTGTCATTGCAACCAACACTGCCATTGCGCGTGACGGTGTGGTGCATGCAGCATCTGGCGGATTAAGTGGTAAACCATTGCAAGCGCGCAGCACAAGAATTATAAAAACATTACATGAATTTTTGCAGGACAATATTCCCATCATTGCAGCAGGTGGTGTAATCGATGCACAATCAGCGAGAGATAAAATTGCAAATGGTGCGAAACTTGTGCAAATTTATTCAGGATTGATTTACAAAGGACCAGCGTTGATTAGGGAAGCAGCACACGCAAGTGCTGATGAATATTTAACATAACAATGATTTTAATAATACTCTTTGTTAATGAGCGAGCGCATCACGTGAAGATAAGATTATTTTAATAATTCATTTTTACGCACATGCTAACATCAATCGTGAAATCCTCGTTAATATACTGAAATTAATTTAACAGCTTTTATATTTTTTTTATTCATTATCACTCACACAATTTTTGTCACTATAACTTACAAGGAGAATAGCCATGGGAAAAGGCATACAATATTGGGAAAATGAATGGAACAAATACACAAGCGGAACTCAAAGTGATTTACTGCATGCTTCTGAGCGAATACTGGATCACTACGCAGAACTCTGGAATACCACGCATGGAAAAATAGTCAGATCAAAGCTTTATGCTTATGGCTATCATGTGAAAAATAAAATATTACATACCACCATTCGCACTCCAGATGATATTGTGAATGAAATACACAAGGAAATTGGCCAGCATCCCATCAAGAAAAACGGTGACTTACATCAGATATTGAAAGTGATGGGAATAAAAGTTCATGGAAATAAAAATCATTATTTAGATAAATTTAATGTGAATGTCGAAAAATCATTTGGTGATTATTTCCGGTCACTATTCTTTTGCTGCTACACATCCAACGGTAGAAAACGGAAACATGAGCATGAGAAAACTGAGTTAATTCGGGAAAAAGTCCAGGGAGCCTTACACTACCATCGGCGACATTAAAACATAAGGCTTGCGCTACTGCACATTTGACTGGTTCGTAAGTTTAAGTCAAATGTGCAACTGTGCGATTAATAGCTAAACGTGAGAAATTAGATATCTTTACCATACTTTATTATCATCCTTATCCATCTTTTTGATAAATTCGTTATATTCGTTTTCCGTTATTTTCTTTTCGCTCAGCATGGTTTTGCCTGGGATATCATATGTGACTTCCTTGGCACTGATAAACGATGTGGGATCAGGTCGTCTCGTAAAATAATATGTTTTGTCTATATAAACAAATTGATTGTCATTGAGCCATTTCTTCAATATTAAATCATGGATAATTTGTCTTTCTCCAGAATAATCATTTTCAGATTTGTTCATGTCAAACCAGGAATCTTTTTGTGTGTCGTATATTGAAATGTAACTTTCATCATGCAACACAAGATAACGCGTTGATGGAGAAATTGCAGCAGACTGTCCCCAAGTCGTGCGCTTCAATCGTTTGATTTCCCTTTTATTAATATCTGCAACAAATAATATCGCAGGACCCCCACCTGTGCCGATATCATATGTACCATAATTTAAATAAATCTTTTTATTTTTTTTATCGTAAGCAATTACGGTAGGCCGATCTTTAACAAGACAATTTTTATAGCAGTATCCTTCGATATCTTTTTCACAAACGATAAGATGATAGCCAAAACAATCATTTTCCGTAAGAGGCAATTGATCCGACGTGAATGACCATAAATTTTTCTCAACCGTTATACTCAATGGCCTTAATGCTTCAGAGAAATTCTGTGGATGCCTGTTAAATTTTTTACTAATCGCATCTATGATTACTCTATATCCTGGGACTCTGTAGCTACTTATACTAATCGCAATATCATCATATATTTTTGCATAGGAATTTTCGTTAATCTTTTCTCCCACTTGCAATCCCATTGCAATATTGATGTATCCGAAAACAAATAAACACATCAGAATTTTTTTTATATTCATGGTAACTTCTCATTCATCTTTTTGATAAATTCGTTATATTCGTTTTCCGTTATTTTCTTTTCGCTCAGCATGGTTTTGCCTGGGATATCATATGTGACTTCTTTGGCGTTGATAAAAGGTGTTGGTTCTACAGGACGTGTGAAATAATGAGCCTGATCTATATAAACAAACTGGTTGTCATTAAGCCACTTCTTCAGCGTTAGGTTATGGACAATATATCTTTTTCCAGAATAATCATTTTCAGATTCATTCATTTTTGACCAAGAGTCTGTCTGAGTATCGTAAATGGAAATAATACTTTCACCATTTATCACCAAATAACGAGTCGAAGGCGAAATGGAACCTAGCTGACCCCAGTTCGTAAGCTTCAGGCGTTTGATTTCCCTTTTATTAATATCTGCAACAAATAATATCGCAGGACCTCCACCTGTGCCGATATCAGGAGTTGGATAATTCAAATAGACTTTTTTATTTTTTGCATCATAGGCAATCACTTCAGGACTGCTTCTCATAAGACAATTCTTATAGCAATACTCAGTATCTTTTTCACAATCGGAACCAAGATGAAAATCATAACAATCATCTAGAGTGAGCGGTAACTGATCTTTTGTAATGGTCCATAAGGTTTTATCCGGGGTTATTTTTAAAGGCCTGACTGCTTCAGAAAAAGTATTTGGATGATCATTAAATTCCGTTGTGATTGCGTCAATAATAACTTTATAATCAGGTCCAGAAAATCTAATAGCGATATTTTTATATATTTTTTGATACGATTCCTCGTTAATTTCTTTTCCTGGTTCCAACCCTATCGCCGTATTATAAATAACACACAATATTATACTTTTTAATAAAGTTTTCATCTTCATCATATTTTCCTTTTCATAACATTATTTATTAATATCACAATTAAAAACATTATTAAGATAGTTTGCATCATATTTATCTGGATATCTGGTTTTACAATATGGATCACTCACCCATTTTCCATCGCAATCTGGAGCATCCCACGGTTCCCATTTGTATTCCGCGCCACAGTTATATCGACGTACAGTTTCCTTTTCCAGTTGTTCTGCATCAAGTGCTGGTAAGGATTTACAAAGTGCCAAACCGAGTAATTTTCTCTTTTTATTCACTTCTTTCAATTCAATTTTAGGCAAAGCAAGTGCCTGTCTACGCTTTTCTTTGTATAAACTCATTCCAGCTTTTATATTCTCTCGCCAATTCCAGACTTGTTCTGGGGTAGGTTTTGGACTATATAACTGCATGATACCTGCACCACCGCTTACCCCACCGCCACCTATCTCTGGAAATCCTACTCCTCCTTCCCTGTCCGCTCTAAATTGCTTGTATCGACTCTCAGCACAGGCAATTTTCCTGAGCGTCGGATCAGTAATCATTTTTTCAATTTCAATTTGTCCGGGATTCGTTCCCTTGAATTTATATTTCTTTTCACCCTGCAAGTTTTGATAATAATTAACTTTCACCGTTAATTCGCCACCCATGACATCCGTTTCAATATGACGCTCTGAATGTTTCTCCTCATTCACATCAATCATGTTATGAAAATCTGGCGTAAATGAATTTTCCATTGTCATCACTTCATCTGTTCTCACATGCAAAACTATGCCAGCCGCCTTTTCCATGAAATCCATTTTCCAGGTAAATGGCGGAATAAATTGATTCACATTCATCTGCGTAAGCAATTTCGCCTTGAATGTTATTTCTGGCATTCTGGGTTCTGCTGTAATTATAAGATTAGGCGTATCTGGTGAAACAATATTGATCGGCACGCGATGCAACATAACTGGTCCAGTGATGTTACCTTCACCCACTATCCGAAATGAGCCCATTATCCAGCTACAATTATCATTAAAACTTCCTTTTACTTCCATTCGATACCCAGTACATCCTTCTCCACTCATATACATTTCATAAGTGACATCATTGTTGGCTACTAATCCTGATACCAGCATCGTGCATGCACCAACACTGCCATCTAGCTTGCCTTCAATCGAAGCATCAGTCTGTTTGATATGAAGAACAGTTTGCGGACCCGGCAATGTATACCAGTCACCATTCATGTTGCAATTTTCGCCTGCAATAGCGGCATGACAGCAAAATAATGCTGTCAGCAAAATGATTTGTCTGATCACGGACATAGTTTTCCTGGGAATATGATTGATGAAATGAAAGAGTTGCGAAGAACGCGTATTAAAACAGAAGAAATAATATTTGTCATACGATTTTTTAAATTTATATTTATTAGCCAAATCACATTATTGGGCTTCTCGAATTCAACTAACCTACGCCTCAGTTGCATAAAAATCACATTAATTTTGTCGATGACTATTTTATAACCTATATTTTTTATTGAAAAAATATCATTAGTTATTGATTTTATTATAATATTTCAACTCGTAACTTTACGAGTCGTAAACTTGCGAGTCGTAAAGTTACGAGTTAAAATGCCTGACCGGAACTGGAGACAAACAAATGAGAATGAGAGATTACTTTCCCTTGGGAATTGCCGCAGGAAATGCGTTTTGTAATCGCAATGCTGAAACTGAACTTTTGTGTAGCAATATAAAAAATGGCAAACATACTTTGCTAATTGCGACAAGAAGATATGGTAAATCCAGCCTTGCTCTGCACGCTATTCAGTTATCCGGTTTACCTCATGTGGAAACAGATTTCTACATGGCAAGCAATGAAAAAATGATAGAAGCTTACATTTTAAATGGTGTGGTGGAATTAATCGGCAAAGCATTAGGTTCAGTTGACAAACTGGTTGCCTCAATAAAAAAATATATTAAATCCCTTCAACCAAAAATAAATATCGGCACTGGAAATTTTCAGCTTGAATTACAACCAGCTATTAATTCTGATCCAGCTTCAAATGTAAAAGAAGCATTATTGCTTATCGAAAAATTGTTATCAGAAAAAAATCAGCAGGCAATTTTTTTAATGGATGAATTTCAAAATGTTGGTGTCATTGCACAAGGAAAAGGAATTGAAGCTGCTATTAGACACGTTGCTCAAAAATCAAAATATCTGACGATTATTTTTTCTGGCAGCAATAGAAAAATGTTACAAACAATGTTTGACGATGAAAATCGTCCTCTTTATAAATTATGCTGGAAACTGGCGCTCAACCGTATTTCTGCTGAACATTATATTACCCATATTAAAAATGCTGCTAAATTAACCTGGAAAAAGAATTTACCAGAACTCTGCCTGCATAAAATTTTGAATGTAACAGAACGGCATCCTTTTTATATCAACAAACTTTGCGACAGAATCTGGTCATATCATCCACAAGACCTTCCGCAAGAAAATGATATTGATATTGCCTGGCAAAAAATTCTTGATGAAGAACGTAGCGATGCAATCAAGGAATTATCACTGTTGTCTCCAGGACAAAAAACGGTTTTATTGCAAATAGCTAAAAATCCAGAATCTCAGTTGACTGGCAAACAGGCATTAATGGAAATGAATATGAATAGCAGCTCAGTCATGACCGCACTCGATGGACTTGAAGAAAAAGATGTGATTGAACGTGGCGATGAAAAATATCAAATTATAAATCCTGTTATTAAATACTATGCGGAGAAAGGGACCAGAAGCCATGTATTGATCCAAAATTAATGACCGCAATGCTTGAAAAGGCACGACAGATTGATGAAAGCATATGATTATCAAGAAGATACTCACCTCATTATTCTTCACTTAACCTGTATTGAATTTGTATACACACAATTGTATACTAGATGTATATATAAATTAATGAGGTGCTTTATGGCACATCTACATGCCAAAGAGAAAGGATCAGTATCCATCAATATACGGGCAAAAACTCGTCAACGAGATTTGATTGACCAGGCTGCTGAAAAATTGGGACGTTCACGTTCTGATTTTATGCTTGAAGCAGCCTGTAACAAGGCAGAAGATGTTTTATTAGATCAGGCTTTTTTCCATGTCGACGCCAATACATTTAATAAATTCCACGAATTACTTAATAAACCATTGCCACCAACAGATAAATTACGTCGTTTAATTAAAACAAAAGCTCCATGGGAAAAGCGAAAGTGAAAGATTTAACAGCTCCATCTTTATTATCAGACCATCACAATATAAGTGACTTTGACTGCGGCGAAGATTCTCTTAATGATTGGTTAAAGGAACGTGCCGTCAAAAATAATCTCACGAATGCTTCACGTTGTTTTGTTATAAGCAATCATGATGCTGACGTGGTTGGATATTATTGTCTTTCAGCTGGTGCTATTCAAAGAAATTCCGCACCCAAAATAATGAGACGAAATATGCCTGATTCATTACCTGTGTTAGTTCTTGGCAGATTAGCGATTGACAAAAAATATCATAACAAAGGACTTGGAAGTGCTTTATTGCGGGATGCCATGATTCGCGCAGTAACTATTTCTCAGGATGCTGGTGTAGTTGCTATTCTTATTCATGCCATTTCAGATCAAGCTAAACAATTTTATTTATCCAGAGGATTTATTGAATCGCCGCTACAACCGATGACATTATTCATGACACTATCAACCATTCGCTCCATTCTCACTGAATAGCCTATCTTTTTTCTACTTACAAATCCTGTTATTAAATATTATGCGGAAAAAGGGATCAGAAGCTATGCATAATTGTTTTATCGCTGTAGCTACATTTATATCTGACCAATGCATGCCAATACCGTTAAATAAATAATATATTTACTTTCTGATTTCATTCCCTATACTCGCACCCGGAAATAACAGATTGCTCAGTTTATGATGGATGGTGGGATTAACCTAATAAGGAAAAAAGATGAAAAAATTATTATTTACATTAATGCTTTTACCAGTCGTTGCAAATGCGCGAACAGAAACATTAACACCATTTTCAGAGGCAACAAAAAAGGGAATAAATTTTGTTTCGGTAAAAAACCAAGGAATGCCTGCATCAACAGAACAGATCAATGAAAAGGGATACCGTGAAACATCTGGTATGGATGAGGCAATTATTCATTTGCTTCAAACAAAACAGGAGGCAGGACAACAGATTGTGGCTTACAGAAATAGCAGCAATCCTGCCGATTCGCACTTACATGCAAAAGCATCAGAAATAATGACAGGATTTAATTTTATCCCTGTTCCTGGCATACCGGAAAAAAATATTCTTGGATTTGCCGCTGCTGGCTCGTACCATCAAAATGGATGGGATGGAATGGCAGAGATATTTTCATTTCAAGACGATGCGATATGCAAGTATTCAACCTTCAGAATAGAGAAAGTCATTATCGATGAAGTTACGGAAAATCTTGTCAATGGTAAACCGGCTGGAAAGGATATTGCAGGTAATGACAAGACAGGATTCATGTATCTGATTGAATGGTTTAATCCTGATAGAAGAATGTCGATTGAATGTGCGAGCAGAAAATTTGATCCAAAATTAATGACTGCAATGCTTGAAAAGGCACGCCAGGTTGATAATCAGAAATAAATATTATCATTGGATTTAAGAATACAATACAAGCGCACGCGAATGCGCACACCCAGCCTCTTCATTTCCAGAATTTTTTGGAAGCCGAAACAAGCCCAGCTGATTAATCAATGGAACATTTACCGCTTCATTTAAATCATAACAATCCAGACGCGATTTAATTGAAGGGAAAGCACACGTATCTTTCATGGCTCTCAAAATTGGTGTTACCAATTTATGAAATAATTTATTCCGGGCTGCCTTTGCATAAAAACTAATTGCATCATGCTGACGTTTTTCACGATAAGCCATTTCGTCAGCAATACTTCTGTCCTCAAAAGAGGGAAATGTATTCCTGATTCTATCTTCAAGCAACAATCCACAAATAAACAAACATAATGGCGTGCCAGAACGTTCCAGCAGGGAAAGGTGACGAATCAAATCATCTTCGCTGATTTCCTTGACGAATTTAATATCATTAAATATTTTTAATTCTTTATTATCATCATTAATAATATTAGTTATTTTTTTAACTATGGCATGCGACCAAAAATGATCGATATTCATCACAATATTATCAATGCCAATGTTTATTTGTTTGTTATCAAGCCTATTTACCAATAATTCCATATTTTCGAGACTGATGAAGTTATTATTCAAATTAATGCATTCCACATTTTTCATGGAATTAATGACATTTATCAGCTTTTCAAGATTTGGCAGCAACTTTTTTTGTTCATTAAATACGGATCCCACCAATCCATTGTTACTGAGATCGAGAGTGTTAACACGAATATTTGAGAAATTACCCAGAGAATTACTGGAAAATCCAATTTTTTTCAATGTTCGCGGTAAGCTGGCAGTGTATATATGAAACGCATTCAAAGATAAACAACCAAAATTATTTTTGTTTAGCTTTATAGTTTCAAGCTTTGGAAGATAATAACTGATCGCTTCATTTATGCGTAATAAATCTGTGGCTGATCTATTTCCAAGAAATCCATCGGATAAATCCAGAACAGTTATTTCCGGATCCAGGTTTTGTATACGCTCCTCAATTGAATTAATATCCAATTCATTGAGTTTATTAAAACGATAATACATTTCAGAAACCTTACATCACTCCACTGTCACGGATTTTGCCAAATTCCTTGGCTGATCCACATCTGTTCCTTTCAACACTGCGACATGATATGCCAGTAATTGTAATGGCAGTGTATATAAAACTGGCGTTAACATCGGATGAATCACTGGCATTTCAATTAAATGCGCATCAGAAAAAGTATCGCCATGAAATAATTCAATCTGATCTGTCAAAATAAATAATTTGCCACCGCGGGCGCGTACTTCCTGCAAATTGGATAAATTCTTTTCCAGCAAATGATCACCTGGAATGGTGGAAATTACCGGCATATTATTATCAACAAGCGCAAGCGGGCCATGTTTCAATTCACCCGATGGATAACCTTCTGCATGAATATAGGAAATTTCCTTCATCTTCAATGCACCTTCAAGTGCAATGGGATATAACAATCCACGTCCAATAAAAATCGCATGTTCCTTGGCAGTAAATGATTTCGCCCAATTTGCAACTGCACGATCCTGTTGCAGAATGGTTTCTGCAAGCGCAGGTAAATGACGCAAGGCATGTATCATTTCCACTTCATATTCACTATTGCCATTTTGCGTCTTGCGTATTGCAAGTACCAATAAAAATAATGATATGAGTTGTGTAACAAATGCTTTTGTGGAAGCGACACCAATCTCCACGCCTGCACGCGTTAAAAATTGCAAATCTGCTTCACGTGTCATGGAACTGTTTGCAACATTACAAATCGCAAGCGTGGAAAGATAATCCATTTTTTTTGCCATGCGCAATGCTGCCAATGTATCTGCTGTTTCGCCTGATTGTGATAAACAAATAAATAAACTATTTTTCGATGGCGCAATATCGCGATAACGAAATTCACTGGCAACTTCGACAGAACACGGAATATTCGCCAGCGATTCCAGCCAGTAACGCGCAACTAATGCAGCATGATAACTGGTGCCGCAGGCAACGAGTTGTACGTGCTGCACTTTTGCAAAGATCGCATCAGCATTCACGCCAAAAATAGCTGGCAAAACATGTTCGTCTGTCACACGTCCTTCCAGACAGGATGATATGGAATCTGGTTGTTCCATGATTTCCTTTTTCATGAAATGACGATATTCACCTTTTTCAACCGCATCCTGATTAAGCGACATGGTGTGAATTTCGCGTTTAACTTCCTGATCACCATTATAAATTTTGATGGAATCCAGTGTGAGATCAGCAACATCATTATCTTCAAGATAAATAAATTGTTGCGTGGTGGATAATAATGCCAATGGATCAGAGGCTATAAAATTTTCGCCTTGTCCTTTGCCTATTACCAATGGACTGCCCTGACGAACCGCAATCAAACGATTTGGATATTGTGTGGAAATAATTCCCAGTGCATAAGCGCCGCGTAATTCACTGACTGTCGAACGTATTGCATTTAATAAATCTTTTGTTTGCGAATAATATTTATGAAGAAGATGCACAACCACTTCGGTATCTGTATCAGAAGAAAACTGATAACCTTCTTTCAGTAATTGTTCACGCAAGTGGGAATGATTTTCGATAATGCCATTATGGACGAGTGCAAATTGATCGTGTGAAATAAATGGATGTGCATTTTTTTCTGAAGGAGCACCGTGTGTTGCCCAGCGTGTATGCGCAATACCTGTCGTGCCATTGCATGGATGTTTATGTAGTGCAAGTTCCAGCTCGCGAACTTTGCCCGCAACACGCAAGCGTTCCAGCTCCTGCTTATTATTAATGACGGCAAGTCCAGCTGAATCATAACCACGGTATTCCAGCTTTTTTAAGCCATCTATCAATAAATTAGCAACAGGACGTTTTGCTACTGCTCCAACAATGCCACACATGCGTACATTCCTTAATCAGGATAAAGAGGGAATTATTATAATCTACATTACTTCCGCTTCCAGCCTTTTATCGTTTTTTGCTCGGCGCGGGAGAGAGTGAGTTCATGTGGCGGAGTATCATCAGTGATGGTTGATCCCGCACCAATTGTCGCACCTTCACCCACAGTGACAGGTGCGACGAGTTGCGTATCAGAACCAATGAATGCACCATCGCCAATAATAGTTTTATGTTTTTTGACACCATCATAATTACAGGTAATCGTGCCTGCTCCAACATTTACTCGTTTGCCAATTTCAGCATCACCAATATAACTTAAGTGATTTGCCTTGCTGCCCTGATCAATATGACTTTTTTTCACTTCAACAAAATTACCAATGTGCACAGCTTCTGCCAATGTCGTTTCAGGACGAATGCGTGCGAATGGACCAATCACACATTTATCTGCAATGGTTGCGCCATCAATCATTGAAAATGGTTGTACTTGTACATGATTGCCTAATGTCGTGTTACGCAAAATACTATTCGCACCAATCGTACAACCTTCACCAATTTGCACTTTGCCTTCAAAAATGACATTGATATCGATAACAACATCGCGCGCTACTACCACTTCTCCGCGCACATCCAGTCTTTCTGGATCAGCTAAAGTCACACCTTTGCGCATGAGTGATTTTGCCATTTGTCGTTGATAAAAACGTTCGAGAAAAGCCAGTTGCACACAATCATTTACACCGGCGATTTCTTCTATATATTCTGGTTCAATTGTTGATATGAAAATATTTTCCCTGACAGCAAGCGAAATAATATCAGTCAGATAATATTCTTTTTGCGCATTATGATTTTTTAAATTTGGCAGCCATTTTTTCAGTAATTTCGCTGCAACCAGATAAATTCCTGGATTAATTTCCGTGATTTTGCGTTCTTCATCGGTCGCATCTTTTTCCTCAACAATGCTGATAACCTTTTGCTGATGATCACGCTTGATACGTCCATAGCCTTGTGGATTATGCAAATAAGCAGTTAGCATACCCAATGTATTTACTTGCGTCACGGATAATAATTTTTTTAATGTTGTCGTTGAAATCAATGGCACATCACCATACAAAACCAAAACATTATCTTCATCTGCAATAAAAGGTAATGCCTGTAATAGCGCATGGCCTGTACCTAATTGTTCTGATTGTTCGACTAATGCCACATCCAGCTGTTTGATTGCATCTCTTACCTCATGCGCATGATGACCAATCACTACAATCGGTTTTTTATCTGATAGCGTGAATGCAGTATCAATCACATGCGTAAGCATCGGTTTGCCAGCTAATAAATGCAATACTTTTGGTATGTGTGAATACATGCGCTTGCCTTGTCCGGCAGCAAGAATAACGACTTGTGTAGACATTAAAAATTTGCCCCTTTGTTTATTTCTTTAGCTTGTAATTCTTTCATCAATGATGTGATACGAGCATCCTCGGCAATGCTATCGTCAATAGCTAAAAATAATATATGTTCGAGACGATCAGAAATGGCATTAATCATAAAGGAAACTTCACTGATCGGTGAGACTTCACCATTCTCATTTGTGACCAGAATGGGATCTTCTTCGCCACTATAAGAACGATGCGGTGTCTGAATTAATAATAACTGCCAATCGTGAATATCTTTATTGGCATGTTTGAAATCTTTTAATGCTGCACGAATCGCAATTAATCTTTCATAATCAAGACGCATGATGATAGGCATACGACGTTCCTGCAAACGCACTGCCATTTCACAACAGGCAGATTGATCATTGATCTCAGCTAACTGTCTGATGAGTGCAAAGACATCGTAATCGCATAATTCCTTATAATTACGATAATTCTGCTCAAGAAATTCACGCTTTAATTCACTAGTATTACTGGAATTTTCTACCGTCTGATTAAAACGATTGGCTGCCAGCAAAAATTTACCCAGCCGTGTGTGACGTATATCGTTATACGCCTGATGATATTCAATATTGATAGCAAGATTGGCAAGTAATTCCACCAGCAAAGTTTCCAGCGCCAGTTTTTTTAATGAATGATAAATATTACGCGTCATCAAACGTCTTGCCATTACATAATGTTCAATGGCACCAATACCTTTGTACGTAATGCCTAAACGTTCTTCATCGTTATATTCTACAATCGCAAGACAATGCAGCATCCAGCGAAAATCAAATTCACCATATTTCACGCCACAAAAATGACTATCACGTAATAAATAATCCAGACGATCCGCATCCAGTTGTGAAGAAACAATATCTGCGAGTACATTTTTACTCGAGCCTTGATGCATGATCATTTCCGCTATCACGCGAAATTTATCTTCAGTCAAATGATGTCGTGGATTGATGCGATTGTAATGCTGGAAAAATTCACGCACGCCAAAATCAGCGAGAAAATAAGGAGTCCAGTCTTCATGACGGATAAGTTTGTCGTAAAAAATACCTTCGAACGCATGCGAAAAAGGACCATGTCCAATATCATGCAAGAGACTTGCGATCATCACCAATTGTCGTTCTTCATCAGCCAGTCCAATCTTGTGCGCAATCTGGCTTGCGACATAGCAACAACCAAGACAATGATTGAAGCGCGTATGTACGGCACCTGGGAAAATAAAATCACCGAGTCCCAATTGTTTGATATGACGCAAACGCTGAAAATGCGGACTATCAATAAATGGTTTTACCCACGCATCTTCAGTCGATGTAAATTGCATCGTGCCATGCACCGGATCTTTGATTACGTGATAAATATTCTTGTTAACCATTTTAATTATTTCCAAAATTATTGTTCACCAATTGCAAGGTTTCCATAACGGTATATTCTGATCCTTCCGGCTGCGGTTCACTGCGGAAAAGAATCACTTCAGTCACTAACATGCGTTCAAACTCTGGCACATCCATCTGGGATAGAAAACTGAGGTTGACATCCTGCGGTTGCTTGATTCTACCGAGTGTCAGATGTGCGCGAAAGGGTCTCGATTCAATTTCATAATGCGATGCCTTGATACCTTCGCCAATCAACCCGGATAAAACCGCCAGATTATCCTGCGGAAAAACATCCAGCACAATCACACGTGGACGATACGGATTAGGAAAGACATGCAGTGATCCTAGCTTAAATTCGCAACGATTAACCGCACCCTGAATCCGTTCACGCACATTTTTGATCAGCGACTGTAAATCCTGTGTCTGAGTTTCTGCCAGAAATTGCAGAGTTATATGTAAATTCGCGGGTTTTGTCCATCTTATACCATGCGTTCGTGCTTTTTTTTTGAGGCTGACAATGAAGGCACCCAATTTTTCCTTGACGCTGTCTGGCAGGTCGATTGCAAAAAAAACCCTGACTACCGGAGGCAATGTCATTCCATTTCTCCTGATGTTTGATTAAGATGTTTCATGTTTTGAAAATATCAGCAATTATACAGGATTCCCATATGGTTAAAAAACGCGGACTTGGAAAGTCACTGGATGCCTTGCTGGCTTATGCAAGCACGGAGCCTGATGTTGATGGTCAGGTCACAGGCGATACACTGACGCAGCTTGCTGTTGATAAAATTCAGCGCGGCAAATATCAACCCAGACATGAAATGGATGCAGAAGCGCTCCAGGAATTGGCAAACTCCATTCGCGCCCAGGGCATTATTCAGCCATTAATCGTGCGTCCTGTTGGTCACAAATTTGAAATTATTGCTGGTGAACGACGCTTTCGTGCCGCGCAAATTGCAGGTTTGCATGAAGTTCCCGTCATCGTGCGCGATGTTCCCGATGAAGCTGCCATTGCCATGGCGCTCATTGAAAATATTCAGCGCAAGGATTTAAATCCTATCGAAGAAGCGATCGCCTTGTCACGATTGATTGAAGAATTTGGCATGACACATCAACAAGTCGCTGATGCTGTCGGCAAATCGCGCACTGCTGTCACCAATTTATTACGCTTGCTGATGCTGCCAGAAGAAGTACGCGATATGCTGTCACGCGGCTTGCTGGAAATGGGACACGCACGTACTTTGATCACCCTGCCTGCACAGGCACAACTGGAAACAGCACAAATCATTGTTGCACGCGGATTGTCCGTGCGTGAAACCGAAAATATGGTGCGTCGTCTGCAATCACCTGCTTCGGCAAAATCATCAAAATTTAATGATCCAGATATTCTACATTTACAGGAAACCCTGGCTAAACAATTAAAATTAAAAGTCGCCATACAATGCAATGCAAAAGGCAGAGGAAAACTTGTCATTCATTATCGAAGTCTTGCGGAGCTGGATGGAATATTATCGCAGTTTCAGGATTAAGATTTTTCTTGCGGGTTGTTTATTATCAACAACCCTTCACGCGAATCATTATCATGAAATTTTTGCTTACTCACGTCAGCAAATTGCAGAAATTTTGCAGGAATTAAAAACCAAACGCGCACTTAGTAGTGATGCGCAAATCGCATTCATCGCCAAACATCTGGAAGATATTCCGTATTTGTATCAGCAAGCCATGGGTGAAGGTGACTGGCAAGCTAATTCCTGGATTTACAAACCAGGCGCTTTGCATTTCAAACAAAATCCTGTATATCGCATGGATGGGTTGAATTGTCAGACTTTGGTGCAAGTTGCCATGGCTTTATATGAATCCAGTCATGCGCATTCACTGGATGAATTTGATAAAAATTATTTGCGAATATCTTATGGCGCAGCGGGCAATCCGGATGGTGAAATCGTGCATTTTTATAATCGCAATCACTTTATCGAAGCTGATTTTAATCCTGTCAATCATCGCAATGGCATTTTGAAAGATGTTACGCGTGCAGGCATATTATCTTCTTATGCAAAAAATTTGCATGCTCACATCAATCGTCATGAATGGTTTTTACGCCAGCGTTATCAGAAATTTTATACGCAATTACCGTTGAAACATTTTAATAGTGAAGAAATCGATATCAGTTATTTACCTGCTGATGTGTTTGCTGCACATAAGATTCAGGATGCCATTCCCACTCCAGCAATTGCTGAAGTGGTGCGTGATCCTGATAAATGGCGTTATGCAGGCATGCTGGTGAAAAATATTATTGGGACAGAATTAACGGTTTCACACTTGGGTTTGTTGTATCGCAAGACTTTTAAACATGGTGATGTGATTTATCATAAAGTGGCTTGCGAGTGGTATGATCAGAAAAAAATGTGTGAAAGTGCTGCAATTTATTGCCAGAAAAAAACATGCAAGGAATTGATGTTTACACATGCCAGCACGTCTCAGCATCACGTCGTGAGTATTCCACTGTTTGATTATCTGCGGGATAACCAGATGGAGGATAAATCATTTTTGGGCGTGCATGTGGAGAGGATGTAATCAACATCCACTTCTACTTTTCTTCGACACACAATCTCTCTCATCATTCTCCAGTTCTCGTTTATTATTCTCTCTATGAGCAAATAAACCATTATTGTTGAGTGCATAATAAACAGGTATAAGCGCGGCAAGATAACCATTCGCTTTAGCAAAATCCTCATAAAACCCTTTCACTTTCACCACTTCAGAAATTGTCTTTAATTCATTAGCATTGAAAATTGTAGATATTCCATCTGCACATTGCTTTAGTTTGCAAACAATTGCCTTGTGATTTTCATTATCTGGATCTTTTAATTTTATATCCTCGAACCAGTTGATGAAATTACGACTTAATCTCTTCATATTAAAATGTATGAGTATGGCCATAATCTCTGGATCATGACATACATCAAGTGGCGTCTTACCATTATAAGTAGGCAAAAATGGGCTACCTGACACGCATAATTGATAAACAATATCCTTGTATTTGGATATCACAGCCATATGTAATGCGGTAAAGCCTTGAGGACAACCCTTACTGATAGCTATTCTGGAAGAATTCAGTAACGTTTTCACTACATCAAGATAACCTGCACGACTAGCAAGCATTAATGGAGTCAATCCATCCTTGTTTGGCAAATTGGGATCGAACTTTAATTCATGCAAAAGAAAATGAGTAATGGCATTGCGCCCATATTTACAGGCGATATGTAACAAACTATCACCTTGTAGCGAAGCCAGATTCATTGTTGCTCTCGATGAATACAAAAAATAAAACATATCAAAATTACCTGAAACAATCGCCATCATCACTGGAGTACAGATTACAAATAAATTACAAACAGATAGTTGATTTACATTAGCGCCATTTTCAATAAACGCTCTGGCAGCCGCAAGTGAACCATGTAATACAGCAACATATAATGGAGTCACTCCGGATTCATGATATTGATTCATGTCCCATGAATGTTTTGCTAATATGCGGATAAGATTTGCATAATTAAATCTTGCGGCGGTAAGCAATGCAAGGCCTTGCCGGGTGGGATTATATGACAATACTGTTTCAAGAATATCTGCTCTGCCATTATAAGTTGCTGCATAAACAAGGTTTTTATTTCGGTTTGATTTGCATACAGAATTAACATCAATATTATTTTCAAGAAAATATCTAATAATTTCCGAACAGTTAAAAAATGCTGAACGGAAAATTATTGGATAATTTTCAAAGAACCCATCCAGCTTCGCACCACATTCATGTAGTAATTTGACCAGGTCGAAATCATTAGAAATTATCGCAAGATCCATTAATTTTTCCATTAATTTGCTTGCTTCATCATGATTCAATTTAATGATATTCCTAATATAATCATAATGCCCATCTATATTAACGCACAACTTTAGCAAAAGTGTTTCACCGGCATAATCTTTACGACCTATACTTTGATTTTGGCATCTTCTAATAAGCGCATGCCAATCAATTTTTTTATCAAATTGTAACTGAGGATGAGAATAAACATTCATGGAAAAAGCAACATATTGAATAATGTCTGGATGATTTTTAATTAATTGCTGGCGTTTAAATGCATCTTGTTCGTTCCACAGATCAATCATTAATTTTTGCAAATTAATGAAAGCAATATCTCTGTGTTCCCTTATCAGCTCACCGCATTTATGAAAACTTAACCAGCAAATGATCAATTCGGGCAAATTACTGAAAAAACCCTGATCATGAAAATTAATATCGTAATAGAAAAATTTATTTTCGAGACGTATTAGAAATAGTGTATGTTCATGAATGATAATCTGCATAGGTTGATATTTTGGTATCAAATCATCCCAAACATGCAAAAATTCTTCGTGTGTCAAAATAAAACTGCCTGCTCCCTGTTTTTCTGGTAATGGAATTTTTCCATTCTCCCTTACCAACTCATAAAGTTTAGTGAAACTCATCTGATTGCTATTATCGATGTATAAACTACCATCCTGGTATAAATCAACCTCCTGCATGAAATTTTCAAATTCTGGAATTTCAGGTACGTGTGTCTGCGCAAGGAGATTTTTCTGTTCCAGATCAATAACATTGTATGCAAGAGCAAGCTTGAGTAATCCTGAAAAATGTGGCAATGATTTATCAATTTTGTCAAAGTTCATTTTTCTATGGTTGATTGCATCCTCCAGGCTTCCATTGGCAATAATCCATTCCTGCGTATCCTTTAGTTTTTTAATTTTATATTTGTCTCGCAGCGCTGATGAAAAATCGTGCTGAATAATCTTTTCAAATTTCTCATAAAAATCGTTGATGGATTTTTCTATGTACTCATCCAGTAATGCAGCATTGATATTCTCCTGTGGGTATTTTTCAAAATAATGACCGATCGCCTCATATGTTTTACGTATCAACATCAAGCTTATACCGTTACATTTTCCTGTGATTCTTGTTGATCTGCCATGTATCGATGAGTACGCGTATTGCTGGTCAGTGTATCGCATATGATAATCAAAAAAAGTACTTCGCATGTTGCCTGCCCCGATTAATATTATTTCTTATGTGTTCGCATTACTGGATTATTCGTGTTCTTCTTCACTTGCTGCGTATTAAAAAACAGGTAATTGTTTTTATAAACATGCTGATTGGCAATACGTGAATATTTCTGCAAGCTAATAAATTCCTGATAAATCTGCCCCAGCACGCCTTTTTTTAACTCCATTTCTTCACGCTGGCTAAATGGCAGGATATTTTTATTCATGGCCTTTGATAATTTTACCGCCGCATTATAGCGGGCGGTTTCAAAACGGTTCTCGTAACTGGACAATTGTGTCTTGATGTAATGGTCAAGTCTTCTCTGCAACGAGCTTGTTTCGAGTTGCACGAGCAAATAAATCAACTCTGGTTTGTTGGTAAAGTCGATGGCCTTTAAATTATGGTGGTTTCTGATATTAAAATTCGCACCCAACTCAACCAATGCATGAATCGCACAGAGATTTCCATAGGAAACTGCATACATTAATGGGGTCGAACCATCTTTATCGCAATTATTTATATCATACGAATGCTTTGCCAATAATTTTATAATATGGCCATGATTGTATTGAGCGGCCACCAACATATCTGCTGAAGTAACGCTTGCGCCTCGTAACAGAAATTCTTCAACCAATTCTTCCTTGCCAAGTACACAGGCATGATGGAAATGCTCTTCATTATTCAAAATAGCGCCTTTATCCAGCAACCATTTTGCTATTTCCAGATTACCTGACATGATCGCGCCATTAAGTGGTGTATTACCATTTTTATTCTGTATATTAATATTCCCGCCTGCTGCTACCAGTAATTCCACTATTTCCAGTTGATTGCTTAATGCAGCACGAAACATTGCACTATCACCATTATTATCGTGAGTATCAGGTAACATTTTTTGCTGCAACAATAACTCAACAAACGATGCATCAGCATAAGCACAGGCTTTCCACAGAATATCCTGACCCTGAAGGTCTTTTTGCTGTAAATTTTCTTTTTGTATATCGAGCATTTGTTGCTGCCATTGTTTACTGTCGAATGAAGATGTATCAGGATGAGAATAAATCACGGAGCAGAAACCCAGAACAGGCAATAAGTTATGGAGATTACCTTCAATCATATTGGTATATTGATTTTCTTTTACATTCATAATTGCCTGTTCCAGTTCTTCAATTTTTTTTAGGCTTGCCTGATTTGTTGCTTCATTTTCTTTATCCATACTCATTTGTACACGAAAATGATGTTTTGTCAGATAACATAACATTAGTTCTGGAATAGCAGAAAATTCAGCTTTTTTATTATTAATATCGTAAAAAATAAATTTACTATCAGTACGAAAAAAGAAAGTTGTATGAAATGGAATATTAAATAATATTAGTTTGTATTTTGGAAAGAGATTATCATAATTTTTTAAAAATTGTGATGGTGTCAAATTAAAAGTTGCCTGCGCTTCACGTATCGGCAATGGTACTTCATCATCTGACTTCAACATGGCATAAAATGGTAGCAAATTCTTCTGGTCAGAATAATTTAAATAAAGATATCCATTTTGCAATAATAGTAATTCATCAAGAAATTCTTCAAACTCCCGGGATACTGTATTTTCATTGATTGGAGTAGATGTGAAAGCAGCAATTCGATTAAAAAATGCTTCCACGCTTTTTTCCATAAATTCATCCATGATTTTCATATCAGGATTATTTTGGCCATGCTGCTTGTAATACTTATCGAGTGCTTCATGAAATTGGATGAGCAACATCAAACTTGCGCCATTACAAACACCGCTAAAGGGAGGAAGCTTACGTTGATGAACTTCTGAGAATTTTTTAATTTTATTTAAAATAGCACCATGATCAATCTGCGCATTATGCTGCATTGTGTAGCCTCGTTTTGTATTGTATATATAATATTTTATTGCGCGATTTTAGTTTTATTAATGTACAATGTCAAGTTATTGTTTCTAATAATAATTAATTAAATATCAGTCACTTGCGACGTGTTTTCAGCTAAGCAGCGTTTTCGCCGCTTTTCCTGCTTCTTCACGCACCAGTTTTGGCACGAGATAACCTGGCAAGGCGTTTATCATTTCAGCATGCAAAGTAATCGCCGTTGCATCTGGCAAATCAAAATGCGCCGTGCCTTTTACCTTATCCAGAACATGCAAATAATATGGCAACACACCTGCTGCAAATAATGTTTCACTTAATTCACATAAAATATCTGCGCGATCATTCACACCTTTAAGCAACACTGTTTGATTCAATAAGGTTATTTTTTTCTGTTTTAATTTCAGCAATGCACTTTTCACTGCATCACTCATTTCACGCGGATGATTCATGTGTATAACAATCACTGTCGCAAATGTTAGTTGATTAAGCCATGTGAGGAATTCATCTGTGACGCGCTCTGGTAATACAACCGGAACACGTGTATGCAAACGTAAACGTTTGACATGCGAAATTTGTGCTAATTCATCGGTAAACAAGCGTAATGATTTATCATTCATTAATAATGGATCACCACCACTTAAAATCACTTCACTGATATCATGATTATGTTTGATGTAATCAAACCACACTGACCATCCTTGTTTACCAGGATTATTTTCTTCATAAGGAAAATTGCGACGAAAACAATAGCGACAATGTACAGCGCACGCACTGGTAAGAGTGATCAGCACACGTCCATGATATTTATGCAACAAACCTGGCAACGGATTAACATTCAGTTCCTGCAAAGGATCTGTGGAAAAATCAGCATGTTCATGTAATTCCATATCCAGCGGCAATATTTGTCGTAATAAAGGATCATTAGGATTGCCTTTTTCCATGCGATCAACAAAAGTGCGCGGCACAATCAGCGGAAATTGTTTTGCAGCCAACTTTGCTTTTGGCAACAAAGCGGGTTCAAGTTCCAGTATTTTCAGTAATTCCTGCGGATCCGTAATCAGATTACTTAGTGATTTTTGCCATTCATGTTTTGTGTTCACAGCTTTAAACTCTTGAATATTTGTCGAAAAATAAGCCATATCATTTAAGTTGCTATAATATCCCTTATAGACGTTGATTAGTCAAACAAGAAGGAGTGGCACGTGTTTGATGCTGATCGTCCCATCACAAAATCAAGCCAGGACAGACTTGATAGGTCTGTGTTCGCAAAATATCTTGCTCGTTGTTTATTAGACCATAAAGACCCTGACAGCCTGGTAGTCGGGTTATATGGTGGCTGGGGTGCAGGAAAAACATCGGTGATTAATCTGGTAGTGGAAGAATTAAATTTCGCAGCAACCAATTTACCAGAAGATGAATCACCGATTGTTCTCAATTTCAGTCCATGGAGTTATTCAGGACAACATCAATTGATCTACAGTTTTTTTCGTCGTCTTTCTTCTGTGTTGCGCAACGTACCTAATCTGCCAGAAGGAGATCGCATTATTCATTTGCTGGAATTATATGTTTCCTATTTCACGCAAAAACCAGTGCCAAAATCCTTGCGTGACAAACCATCATTAACAAGTAAATTAATTTCACGTGAAACAGCAGATGATGTCTATGCCTGGGAATCTGGTCGTGATTTAACCCTGATCAAAGCTGAATTAAATGAATTATTACGCAATCAAAAACATAAAATCGTGATCATCATTGATAATATCTCGCGATTGTATGATTACGAAATCAAGGAAATTTTCCAGATTGTGAAATCCATGGGTGATTATATTAATACGATTTATTTGCTGGCATTTGATAAGGAATATGTGGTTGATGCCATCAATGAAATCGATGGACGTGGTGGCGAAGAATTTCTGGAAAAAATCGTGCAATTACCCTTTGATATTCCTCCGATTTTGCAGCAAGACCTCGAAAAGATATTTTCTGATCGTCTCATGGAAATCGTTACGACTGTGCCAGAAGATGCGTGGAACCGTGAATACTGGGCAGATGTTTATTATGCGTCATTAAAATATTTTTTTGAAAATATCCGTGATATCACACGTTATGTGAATACCCTGAATTTTGGCTATTCACGTTTGCGTGATGTCGTTAATCCTGTCGATTTTTTTGCACTCACGGCGCTTGAAGTCTTTGCACCAGATGTTTATTTCGGCATTCGTGATAACAAGGATTTATTTACTGATTTACTGGATAATGTTTATGAACTGGATAAATCACAAATACAAAAAGACAAGCTACGCTGCGAAGAAATTATATCGAGAAGCTTGCGTATTCCGCATGATATCCTGGTGGAATTATTAATAAGATTATTTCCGCGGATACGTAATGTTTATTATCCACAGGAAAAATTCTATCATTCAGAAATTATCGCAAGAAAACTAAAACGCATTTGCAGTCCTGATTTATTTGATGCTTATTTCCGTCTTTCCATGCAATCGGGTCAGATTCCTTATTCGGAATTTGAAACGATATTAGCACTCACCGCTGAACCCACTGGATTCGATCAGGCAATTACGCGTTTGAATCAGGATAATCGCATCGAAAAATTTCTGGATTTGCTGGATGGCAAAGTTTTGCAATCGATACCAGATAAAAATATTCAGCCAATTGTAAATGCATTACTGGATAATGGTGATTTATTTCCGCAAGGTCTTGGCAAGGCATTGAGTCTTGATACCTCCATGCGTATTCATCGTATTATTTCCACTCTTTTACATCGTTTGCGTTCTACACAGGAACGTTTTGAAATACTGCAAGCTGGTATTGCACATGCCAGCAAAAGTTTGTTTATCCTGTGTTATGAATTACAAATGGAAGCAGCTGAACATACGCAAAAATCAGATACCTATTTACCAGAAGAATACAGACATTTGACACCAGAACAATTACATTCACTACAGCAACTGATAGTCAGTCGCATTGAAATATGGGCGAAAAATGGCAGCCTGGAAGATCATCCGAAATTATTGCCAATATTATATTTCTGGCGTGATTATGGTGATGCTGACAAGTGCAGGAATTATGTGCGAGAAATAACGAATACAGATAAAGGATTGGTGTCATTTCTGGTTGCAGTTTTTGATGCACCGATTACAGAGGCGATGACTGAGTATCGCAAAACTGCTGAATGGGAAAAATATCTGGACGATGTGAATGCATTTATTCCTGTTGCCGATTTGCAGGATCATGCGAGGATTTTATTTGAGGATGATCATTTCGAGAAATTGCGCGAAAGAGAACAATTGGCGCTGATGATATTTCTGGATTTGATCAAGGCGCCGACTAAAAAGGTTATACCAAAAACAAGTGTGTGATTGTTGTAAGCCTGTCATTGCGAGCGCTTTTCAGCGAAGCAATCCATTCACACCACACATGGATTGCTTCGCTGAAAAGCGCTCGCAATGACAGGCCCCAACCTAAACAGCAGCTTGTATATTCACCCCAAAAACCAGCGCATTTTTCTCCACAAACACGCACTCATCATCAGCAAACATCTGCCGATATTCCACATTGACAACTTTCTCACCCACACATGCGCGCAACAAATCACCCAGCAAACGCGCATCAATCGTCGGCATATCGATAAAAAACAACTGATCATACGCATCAAACGGCAAGCCATGCTCGCTGATATCATTCCAATCCTGAATGCAATAAATTAAACCATCCACTTCTTCATTCAGTAATAATGCTTTTGCTGATTGAAATGCAGAAGAAGCAGCATTCAGTGGTTGATCATGCAAATAAGCAGTTTTATGTTTCACCATCCCAATATTTTTATGCGGATGTGACTCAGCCAATTGTTGTAAAAACGAATCTTCATCACCCGCACAACACACAACCATAATGGGAATACGACCTTTATTTCGTACAGATTTCAATAATATTTCTGCATAAACATGCGCAGCAGTTATCAATCCCAATTGAGGTTTTGCATTCACCTCAATGATCGCACCGCCATGATCACGCCAGGATTGGCTAATGTCATGTGTAATAAAATCAATACCAGCAATATTCAAACGCAGCATGCGTGCCACAGTTTCCATTAATTGTTTGTTATCCGCATGCACTTGATCAAACACTGCAACAGGCGTGCCGCCAGCTGAAACATTGGGAATGCGATTGACGACCAGCTTTTCGTTCAGCGGTAATATTGCTTGCAGATTCATTCCGCGCTCACGTAAATGTTCCACTGCACTGGAATAAATTTTCGCATGATGTTGCTGCAATAAACTATCAATGGATTGCACGCCATCACCCGTGATGTGCGCGGGAATACGTTCAATCGCCCAAATGAGTTTCGCATTCAGTACAATTAATCGGTAATCCCTGCCGTGAATATGTTTTTCCATTACCACATAATCTGTGAGTGATTTTACTTTTCTGAATGCATTGATCACCTGATTTTCATCAACAAGATTCGGATAAACGCCTTCACCCCGTTCATGATTAAACGGTTTGATGACAACCGGATAACCAATGATATTCGCATGCGCTATCGCTTCAGCTTCATTATTGGCAATCAATTGCATCGCAACAGGAAAACCAGCTCGCGCCAGAAAACTGGAAGTAGTAATTTTATCACTCACTAATTCCATCGCCATCGCTGATGTTTCATCCGTCATCGTGCCTGATAACCAGCGCGCCTGACTTCCATAACCATACTGAATTCCTTTCAGCGAAATACTGCACCAGGGAATATTGTGCTGATTGGCAGCAGAAAGAAAATGTATATTGAGTTCCCGCGAAATCATTTCATTGCGAATGGTATCAATCAATTGCTTTAATTCTGCATGTAAATCTCGTTTGATCTTAACCATTTCTGGTACGGTATGCTGCATGATGAACTGCATAACAAACGACATGATCTGATGAAAAATATGCTCATTTAAGGCTGGCACCCATAAATGAAATATTTTATTTTCATCAGATAAACATTCCAGTTTATAAGATGAAAAATTGGGTATACCGCACAAGTCATTCATGCTAACAAGTAATTTACCTGTCAATGCAATAAAATCTTCTTCTGTTTGAATCGTTGCAAATGAAATACCATGTTCGCCAAAAAAACATTCACAAGCTGTATACAATGAAATGAAATGCTGCACATCAAATTCCACCACATGACATTTTATCAATCCGGATGGTTGTTTAAATCCATTGATATAACCTGGATAAAAATGTGGTCTTTCCAGCAATCCTAAAAAATTCATGCGCCTTCCTTTTTTCTAAATTTGAATGTCGGACATCTCTCACCAAAATCATATGCAGGAATAATCATGGCTTCTTCAATAAACCATGGATGAAAGTTTGCGCGTATCTCATCCAGAGTCGGGAAAGTATAAATGACATTCATATCTTTGTAATTATCAATTGTATTAATCGCTGCATCTGTCCAGTTTAATTTTTGTTTATAAGAAGCTTTATGCGGAAAAAAATGCTGCTGCCAGCATTCCCAAACCTGTTTTACACACACGCCTTGTTGCAGATTTTTATGCAAAGCCATCGCCAGTTTAAATTTGAATGCGTGAAAATTTGTTTCCTGCAAAATCTTATTTTTTATTTCTTCTATTGTTTGACTAATAACTGCACGAGAAAAAAATCGCATGATGAAACAGCCATCTGGTTTCAACACACGTCTGATTTCGCTGGTAATTTGTGCATATTGCTGATGTTGTAGCAAGGTATAACTGCCATCACCGAGAACTATATCAATCGATGCAGACTGCAATGGCAAATGTAGCCAGTCACCAGCGATCGCTTGCGGTTTAACATAGGCAGAAAATTTCGGCATTACCAGATCAATCATGGAATGATTATTTTCGATAGCAAATAAACGTGTCGTGCGCGGCCAGGGAATGTGAATTAATTCTGGTGTCACACCTAATATCACAACAGATAAACCAGCTCGATCGGGCTGCAAATACTCCGTCATCCATGCCATTTTATTTTTGATATCAATGGATGATGGTCGCAAAGGCGCGCCAATTGCCATCCATTTTTTTGCCTGATTATCCCAGAGTGCCATACAGAAATGTCTGATATTTTCCCGCCAGTTTTAGCTGACGGGAAAAAGGTGAGTGCTTACGCGTAGAAATAATATTTGAGACCCAGTGATGCTGATTGTGTTGCAATACGACCAGTCGAGTTTGTATAAACTGGATCAGGTGTTGCTTGCAGGAACGAGGTAAATTCACCACCCAGAAACGCTGTTGAATACACTGTTCCACGAGTGCTGGTACTGGTTTTTCCATAGAACGTATAAATGTAGTCAAACGTAACAGCGAGCGAATCCGTTACCAAATGTTCCAGACCAAAACCCAGTCTTACGCCTGTGACTGATTTATGACGAGCCTGAGATAGTTGCGTGACGTAAGTGGCGACAGATGCAAATGCAGGTGTTTCCAGAGAGGTAAACTGGAAGTACTCTGTCGTACCGAGATTTAATGTATTGAAGACCAAACCGAGTCTTGCATACAGCAATGTATTGGTATCCATCAGATAACCAGGACGCAAATCAATGCCGGCTTCAAAGCGATTTAATCTGGCTGTGACGGAAGTATCAAAATTCGAATAATAACTATCAGTGAAATCGGTGTAGAGAGATTCACTCAGGTTTGCCTGGCGACGTGCCCAGTTACCAAATATTTCCGCACCCCAGTAAAATCTGCTATTGCAATAAAATTCGCCATAACCGAGGAAGATGGAGCCAATACCGCTGTAGCTATAAACGTTGGTATTGCCGATATTGTTTGCGATCGTTTCAGTGCCTGTATTGGCGTAAAAAGGCAGGTAATTCCCCATTGATAATCGTGCATCCGTTTGCACAACACCAGCATTGGCGCCAACATAAAAACCAGTGAATTGGGGAGCTGCGAAAGCAGAACCACTTAGACCAGCGATGAGGAACACAAGTGTTTTTAATTTTGCAGGTGGAACCAGCATATTTATTTTCTCCATAAGGTAATTTCCATGAAAGGCATAGCTTACCGTGGAGAATATGTCACGTCTACACTGTTTACTGACTGATGCAAAAACTTGTTATTCCACCGCTGCTACCACCACCGCCGACAGTTCCGAAACCTGCAATTTTTGCGGGTGTGATATCGATATTATCTGACAATTCATCTGGTTTGGTTGTCAAACCTACTGGTGCAGAATCTGCAGAATCAACACGTGCATAAGGTGTATTGCTATCAAGACATAATTCCTGTTTAACATTTTTGGATTTCACGCAAGGTTGTCCTGATTTATAACCAATAAATAATTGTCCATTCTTTAATTGCACGGTGTAATCCGTACCACGCACACCAATCGTTGCAACTGGTGTATTGACTGCATAATCACTCGGATGATTTTTGGCGATCAATCCAGTCACTGTTCGGAATCCACCTTCAATTAAACCCATCACTGATTTACCCACTGAACCTTTTTTATCTTTGGCTTTCAATGAATAATCATCGACAGAAAATTTACTGCTCGGCTGGAAGGTCATTAATGTGTTATCAGTAAAAACAATTTCTGCCTGAGTTTTATCATCAGTGATTAATACATCGTGCAGATAAATGACGGAAGTTTTTTGCAGCAGTCTTTCTTCCTTGTTTTGCATCACTGCCTTGAATGAATCTCCCTTGATCCAGACAACCCTGCCAACTGGCGTTGGCAACGGCGGATCTGCATAAACACAATCAAACATCATGCAAAGCATCAGACCCAGTAATATTAATTTGAGATATTTGATCATGTTAGCAATCCTCGCCATATTTCCCTGTGAATTCTTATATTATAAATCATATTGATAAATGTTTTACGAAAAAACATTTGCAGATTATTCAATATATTAAATGCGAAGAGCTGTCCGCAATACACCTCTCCCTCATGTTATTATTAACTTATCCCGTTTTGAATTATCAAAAGGACAAGTGCATGAAAAAACGGCTGCCTATTTTAATTGGACTGATTTTTGTTGCACTTGGACTCTGGATTTTAATCACCAGTAACAAAACTGCCAGCGATTTCGTCGAACGTCTGGATAATCTTGGTTATGATTTGCAATTACGCACACGCGTATTAACTGAAAATATCCACCCTACCAGTCCTGTTGCCATTATTGATATTGATGAAAAAAGTTTACGTGCTGAAGGTCATTGGCCGTGGCCAAGAAATAAAATTGCAGATCTCATTTCGCAATTACAAAAACAGGGAGCGATTGTTGTTGCATTTGATATCGTGTTTCCTGAAAAAGAAAATAATATCGCAGAAACCTTAATGCAAAAACTCGCCAAAATAAATTCGCTCGATCCTGCAACTGCATTAACCTTATCAGAAAATAAAGCGCAATTTGATAATGATGCCATTCTCGCTAAAGTTTTATCACAAAATCAATCCGTGCTTGCGATCGCATTTACTCCCCAGGCACAGCAAGACAATATTTTACCGCCGCCGATTCTCACTTTATCTCCTGATATGCAGCAGCAACTGGATATCATCAAAGGTGATGGTTATGTTGGCAGCATTGCTGTTTTACAAAATGCGGCAAAACTTGCAGGCTTTATTAATATTTTTCATGATACCGATGGTATTATTCGTCGCGCGCCTTTAATCATGGAATATAAAGGTGGGATTTACCCTGCACTTTCCCTGCAAGCAGTAATGGCTTATCTTGGTGAAACAATCGCACTCGTTACACCGCAATATGATCAATCACGTGAACTGGAAGGAATTAAATTGGGAAGCCGATTTATTCCAACCGATTCAAAAGGACAAGTATTAATTCCTTTTATCGGTCGCAGTTATACATTTCCTTATTATTCTGCGACAGATGCCTTGCATGACAAATTACCCAAGGATGCGCTGCTCGGAAAAATTTTATTTCTCGGCACATCTGCTTTAGGTTTAGGTGATTTACAACCAACATCCATTCAAAGCCCTTATCCAGGTGTGGAAATCCAGGCAACATTAGTAAATGGCATGCTTGAAGGGAATTTTTCCTACATGCCAGCATGGACACATGGTGCGGAATTTATTATCACATTATTTTTAGGATTATTTGCGGCATTTATTTTCCCCTATCTGGGGCCACGTGTTTTAGGCATTATCATTGTCATTTTACCGATTGCATTATTATTTATAAATAATCTTATCTGGGAACATACTGGTCTTGTCATGTCATTATTAATTCCGGTGATACTCGTTATTTTATTAGCATTCGTTAATATTATTTATGGTTATTTATTTGAATCACGACGCCGTGAACAATTGAAAAAAATGTTTGGTCAGTATGTTCCAGCGAAGCATATTGATGAAATGTTAAAAACTTCGTCTGATTATGCATTGAAAGGTGAAGATCGTAATATGTCGGTATTATTCGCTGACATTCGTGATTTTACGACCATATCAGAAGGATTATCGGCAACTGAACTCGTGCAATTACTGAATGTTTATTTAAATCCCATGACTGAAATTATCTTCAAACATCATGGCACGATTGATAAATATGTTGGTGATATGATTATGGCATTCTGGGGCGCACCACTCAAAGATAAAAATCACGAACGCAATGCGATCGAATGCGCGCTGGAAATGCAGGAGAAATTGTCGAACATGAAAAGTGTTATCGAAGAAAACAAATGGCCTGAGATAAAAGTTGGCATTGGTGTTAATAGTGGCACGATGAGTGTCGGCGATATGGGATCGCGTTATCGCCGTAATTATACGGTGTTGGGTGATGCAGTTAACCTTGGTTCACGAGTGGAAGGTTTAACAAAATATTATGGTGCAAAAATAATTGTTACAGAAACCACGCAACAAAATCAGCCCAAAATAGTATTTCGCAAATTGGATATCGTGCGTGTTAAAGGCAAGAAAAAAGGTGTGGCGATTTATGAAGTGGTTTGCACGCAAGATAAATTAACACCTGAAATGACACAGGAACTGGAAAAATATAATAAGGCGCTCGATGATTATTTCGCTCAACGCTGGGATGAAGCGGGTGTGTTGATGAATGAATTGCATGTGAATTATCCTGAGAAAAAAATATATTCACTTTATCTTGAACGTATCAATGAATTTAAAAATACCCCCCCACCCGCAGATTGGGATGGCGTGTATGTGCATATGAGTAAGTGATGGATTCGTCATTGCGAGCGTTTTTCCGCGAAACAATCCATTGACAGTATGCATGGATTGTTTCGCGGAAAAACGCTCGCAATGACGAACTTTCCAGCTTTAATCAAAATTAACTTTTCTATCCACTCATGTTACTATTCAGCCAAATTTCATTTACAACATGTGCTCAAACATAACACAAACGAGACCAAGTTATGGAAAGTAGAAAAGAAAAAAATTATGACATGTATTTCGATATCTGGAAAAACGCCAAATATCCAACTCACAAAGACAAAGCATTAGCCATGTTCAGAAAATATTGCAGATATGGCAACCTTACATCTACTTCTTTTTTCGAAAACTGCACCGCAGGGTTGCTTAATGTAAATAAAAAATATGCAGAAGAAATCAGCAGGATCATAAAAGAATATGATTCCATTCCTGCAGATTCCATTACACGTAGCATTGAATATCTAATATATAGATTATATACGGTGCTCAAACTGCACAAAACATCCATCAATAAAAATGGTGATTTGCACACTATTCTGGTTATTATCGAGGAACAAACTAACTTTCCTGCGACGTCATATATCTACCTTTATCAACTTGTTAATGGAAATATTAATCACTGTAAAAACTGGTCTGAAGCATTTCGTGAAGAAAAACTCTGCCTCGAGCATGATGTAAAAATCACGAATGAAGTCTGGGATAATATCAAGAATGACAACAACCTGATTGAGATAATTGCACGCAAGGAAAATAGTTTAAACTGCTTTCTGATTGAGAAATTTGATAACAATGATGACTTGCGTACGCTTTATATTGAAGCATTAAAAAACCGGAATTATTCATTAGCACACCGCTCCTTCTGGAAGCTCCATTCAATACAGATTAATTATAAATCCTCGTGCAACAAGAAAAGCTTTGAATTTAATATTGAAAAGCAAATCATGAAATCAAAAAAAGATTTTATTTCATCAGATTTGTTAATAGAATATTTCAACCATTTTCCTGATGAAGAAAAAGCAAACGCCCTTAATTTCTTTTTCAATTTATATTCGATTAAGGAATATATAAACAACTGGGCTAAAATCGAAAATAGAATTTGCAGCGATCTGAATTTTTCAAAATATTTTAAGGATTTTTTCATTTCATTAGCCAAAAATAAATCATGCGATATTCCAACCGGAATGAAGTTCTTTCTTGAAAGAAAGCTTGTCAATATTAATGACAGATCAATGATTATTGACATGCAAAAAGTTTACAGTGAGATAGTAAATAATATTTTGACCTTTACCGTGACATACAGCTGTAACGCGATGGAAATACAACTCAGAATGATCAAGTTACTATTTGATTATTCTCATCCCGCCATGATAGCTCTCAACAAGTTCGTGACCATTGACATACTTGATAAAGCCCATGTAATAGAAAAAAGGGATCGTGAAATGAACTTGTACTCTGCGCTTTGTAAAGCTGATTCTGTATACTATGCATTCTTATCATTGCAAAAACTCGTTTCCCCCCAGCTTCTGGAAATTATTCGAGACATGCAAAATAAATATCGTCAATCATTTACTTTCTTCCTGTGCAGCAAGAATAAAAACTCACCTGTATCTGAGTTAATACCAGACGTTGTGAGCAACGTGGTTAAATTTAGCATGAGATAAGAGTGCGTATCATTTTTAAGCAAAATTAACTTTTTTATCCAGCCATGTTACTATTCAGCCAAATTTCATTCATAACATTGATCAAACACAACACAAACGAGGCTAAGTTATGGAAAGCAGAAAAGAAAAAAATTATGACATGTATTTCGATATCTGGAAAAACGCCAAATATCCAGATCATATAGGTAAAGCATTAGCCATGCTCAGAAAATATTGCAGATATGGCAACCATACATCTGCTTCTTTTTTCGATAACTGCGCCGCAGTAATACTTAATGTAACTAAAACACATGCAGAAAAAATCAGCGGCATTATAAAAGAATATGATTCGATTCCTGCAGATTCCATTACACGCAGCATTGAATATCTACTATATAGATTGTATACAGGGCTCAACCTAAACAATATTACCATCACTACAAATGGTGATTTACATACCATCCTGATTATCATTCAGGAGCAAACCAACATTCTTGCTACAAGTCATTGGTCAAATTGCTATCTTTCCCAATACAGCTGCTTTGTTTCAGGAAATATTACTCACTGTAAAAGCTGGGCTGAAGCATTCCGTGAAGGAAAACTCTTTCTCAAGAATCATGAAAAAATTACGAATGAAGTCTGGGATAATATGAAAGATGACAAAAACCTGATTCAGTTCCTTGCGGCGGAAAAGAAAATTTATTCGAGTTATTTGCTGGTTGATAAATTTGATAACAATGATACTGTGCGCACGCTCTATATTGAAGCATTAAAACACAAGAACTATTCAATAGCACATCGTGCCTTCTGTAAGCTCCATTCAATACGGGTTGATTATGAATCTTTGAATACTGCCAAAAGCTTTGAATCGAGTGTGGAAATGATGATGCATTCACGAGAAAATATTATTTCATCAGATTTATTAATAGAATATTTCAATCATTTTCCTGATGATGAAAAAGCAAATGTGCTTAATTTCTTTTTAAACCTGTATTTCCTTAAAGGTCTGGGGAGCATAACAAATTGGGCACAAATCGAAAATACTATTTGTAGTGATTTGAGCTTTTCAAAACATTTTAAGGATTGTTTCATTTCATCAGCTAAACGCAAATCTCTCGCAGGTATAACCAGAGTTGACTTCATTCTTAAGAGAAATCTTGTCGATATTAATGACAAATCAATGATTGTTAGCATGCAGCAAATTTATAGCGCACTAACAAATAATATGACTCTTACACATGAATCAGCCTTTGAAGCGATTGAAATGCAACTCAGAATGATCAAGTTGCTATTTGATTACTCTCATCTCGGCATGATTGCGCTTAACAAGTTCGTAACCATCGACATGCTTGAAAAAGCCTTGGTGATAGAAAAAAGGCATCACGAAGAGCAACAGAAGCGTCTATTGTATCTTGCCCCCGAACTATTCTCACCCTCGCAAAAACTCGTTTCTTCCCAGCTTCTGGAAATCATGCGGGACGTACAAAAAAAATATCGTCAATCATTTACTTTCTTCCTGGCCGGCAAGGATAAAAGCTCACCCGTGTCTGAGTTGGTCGAAGACGCTGTGAGCCACGTGGTTAAATTTAACTTTTTATAAGAACATTGTTTAGAAGTATAAACAGATTCGATATTGGCATGAAAAAAGTTTGATGCGGTTTGTTTAGGTTGGGCTGAATGAAACAAAACCCAACCCTATTCTTGAACTATTGTATTTATAATCTTTTATCCAGCTTCCTGACACTACTTTGGTTTATCATTAATGATTCCAGCTGCCTAATTGCAATTGCATTTAACCGCTTTACTCGATCAGACTGAGATAATCCCATATTAATAAATTCTGCGTTCATTGCTTCAATGTTCGCTAAAACTAATAATTGTTCTATGCTAGCAAACTCACGCATATTTCCATCTTTATCAGGATTTTTATCACGCCACTGTTTAGCTGTCTGGCCAAATAAAGCGACATTCAATACATCAGCTTCAGTTGCATAGACAAGATTAATTTGTTCAGCGCTTAGAACTGCCGGAATAATATGCGTCTTTATAGCATCTGTATGAATACGGTAATTGAGTTTGGATAAAGTACGATTAAGATTCCATTGTAATGATAGGCGACGATTTTCATCTTCTTTAAGACGCTGAAATTCTTTAATCAAATAAAGTTTGAACTCGGGACTTAACCATGAGCCGAATTCAAATGCAATATCTTTATGAGCATAAGTTCCTCCATATCGACCAGCTCGAGATTGTATTCCTATAGCACAGGTTGATTCCGACCATTTTTTTGGCGTTAATCTAAAACTGTTCAAGCCTGCTTCTTTTCTAAAGGTGTCGAATTCGACACCTTTAAAATCAAGATTATGTATTTGCTCCCAAATTCCGAGAAATTCCAATGTGTTACGATTTCGCATCCAATTATGAATTAAATCTTCTCCTCCAAATTTTCTGGCCATATCAGTTAAGCAAATATAATCTTCCTCCTGACTAGACAGAATACTAATTGTTGCACCTTGTACATTAATTTTTGATTTTTTATCTTTAACCATATCCCAACCTCCGCAAGCAACAACGCTTACCCTACAAACGAAACACCCTTCCTTTCATCACCGTATACATTGGCCAGCCTGTTAGCGTCATGCCCATATACGATGACCAGCCGCATTTACTTGCGGTATTTTCCACTTTTGCTGTATGTGCAAGATCAACCAGCACAACATCATCATGCGCGGGCAATTTAAAAATTTCCTGCGCACGTGATGAAGTCAACGACACAACCTGCGACAAATCCAGTTCTCCCTGATGCACAGCATTCAGTAATAAAGGCAACATAAATTCTATTCCTGGCATGCCAGATGGACATTCGCCATATATTTTATTTTTTTCTTCCAGTGTATGCGGTGCATGATCTGAACCAATTGTGTCAATGATTCCCGCACGAATCGCTGCAAATAATGCTCCACGATGCGCAACATCACGTAATGGCGGATTAACAACTGCTTTGCCATTCAGTGCTGCATAACAACTGGTATCCAGGAACAAATGATGCGGCGTGGTTTCTGCATAAACAGACAAACCTTCGCGTTTTGCGGCAGCAATCAAGGCAATTTCTTCCGCACTGCTAACATGCAAAATATATAAACGTGTGCCATATTGTCTCGATAAATTAATCGCTTTTTCTACCGCACAAGTTGCCACTTCAATATCACGTAATGCTGAATGCACGTGATATTGCATCTCACCCTGATAGGCTGCTTTCTTTGTACGTAACAATTGTTCATCTTCAGCATGAACTGCGACCAGCATATTTTCTTTCGCAGCCAGTGAAAAAACCGCATGCAAACTTTCGTCATCATCCATCACCAGATTGCCAGTACTGCAACCCATAAAAACTTTTATGCCAATCGCATCTTCACGCACACCAGAAATTTCGTGCAAATGTTTTTTATCAGCACCAAAAAATAATTCATAACGTAATGGAATATCCACTTCAGATAATTGTGAATCAATTAATGATTTTTTTTCCTCCAGCAGGGTTTTGGTGAATGTCGGCGGCAAGGTATTCGGCATATCAAACACAGTCGTACAACCACCACGAACCGCCGCTTTTGCACCACAACGCCAATCTTCCTTGTACTCAAGTCCAGGGGTGCGGAAATGCACATGTGGATCAATGACTGCGGGAAGCAATGTCAATCCTTGCGCATTCACTTCTTTTTCATTATCACTTTGCAAAAAAACATCACTAATATTTCCACTAATATCACGCGCATTTTTTATAATAATCATTTTATATTTTCACTCACCTGATTACGATCAAAGGATTTTTCACAATATCGACAGAAAAAATTTACACGATTACCATGTGTTTCAATTTTAAAATAGGTTTCCACTGGTTCGCTCTGCGTGATACAAGCAGGATTCGGACAAGCGAAAACATTCACAATATGCGAAGGTAATGTGGTATTAATCTTTTTTACCACTTCAAAATTATCAATAATATTAATGCTGACCAATGGTGCAAGCACCGTTACTTCATTCGCTTCATCATTGCTGAGCACATGATTTTCAATCTTGATAATATCCTTGTATTGCAAACGTTTGCTTGGCAGATTTAATCCAATCGTCACTTTATGATTCTTTTTCTGCAGATCTAACAAGCGAATTATATGCAAAGCCTGACCAGAATTAATGTGATCAATCACCGTGCCATGCTGAATGGCAGCCACAGAAAGTGTTTTTGTCATGATGCTTTCCTCATTTGTTCAACAACAAGCTTAATAATGCCTGTCGTACATATAAACCATTTGCTGCTTGCTGAAAATAATGGGCGTAAGGTGTTTGATCTACCGCTACATCAATTTCATTCACACGCGGTAATGGATGCAATACTTTCAGATTAGATCGTGCAGCTTTTAACATCGCAGGTGTCAGAATATATTGCTGACGGATTTGCTGATACTCAGCCGCACTAAATCTTTCTTGCTGAATGCGTGAGACATACAAAATATCCACTTTGGGAATCACTTCTTCCATGGTTTGATGAAAGGAAAAACGTACGCCAACTTTTTTTAATGTATCGCAAATTTCTTCTGGCAATGCGAGTGAATCAGGTGCAACGAGAAATAAACGTATATCAAATAACATGCAAGCTTGCGCAAATGAATGAATGGTACGCCCATATTTGAGGTCACCCACGAGTGCGATTGCCAATCCATCAAGACGATTTTGACATTCCTGTATCGTGAATAAATCCAGCAACGCTTGTGTAGGATGTTGATTGGCACCATCACCTGCATTAATGACGGGTTTCGCTGAAACTTCTGCTGCGAGTCTTGCTGCACCTTCTTTTGGATGGCGAATGATAATTAAATCGGCATATTCAGCAACCACACGCATTGTGTCCTGCAAGGTTTCACCTTTGCGTATGGATAAAGCTTCATCACTTGCAAAACCAATGACGTTGCCACCAAGATGATAGACAGCGGATTCAAATGATAAACGCGTACGTGTGGAAGGTTCAAAAAAACAATTGGCGATGACTTTATTTTTTAATAAATCACGTGCTGGATTATTTTTTAATTCCCGCGCCTTATCCAGTATCAAATGTATTTTTTGCAAGGGTAAATCCTGCATGGAAATAATATCGCAACCATGCAAAGTATTTACGCCTATGCAATTTCCTTCAACAGTTGTAGATGAGGCATGTGCCTCTGCATATATTCCTGCCATGATAAAACAGACTCCGGTGGTTTGCCTTTAAAATCGATAATACATTTCAGCATGATGAGTGCTGATTGCAAATTGGTAATCAATGGAATGTGATGATCCACTGCCATGCGTCGTAGTAAAAACCCATCCGTGTTATTTTCCATTGGCTTGCTGTTCGGCAAATTGATAATAAGATCAATCTTGCGTTGCGAAATTAATGTCTGAATATTCGGCTCTTCTTTTTCGCTAGTACGATTTACAAAATAAGAACCGACGCCATTACGTGATAAAAACGCATGTGTGCCACTTGTGCTGTAAAACACCATGCCCAATGCTTCCAGCTTTTTAAGGCAAGGTAATACTTTGGTTTTATGCGCATCAGCAATGGATAATAAAATACTTTTTTGTGGTAATTTTTGTTCGGTCGCAAGCCAGGCACGTAGAAATGCTTCATATAGATTTTCACCGAGACAGGCAACTTCTCCCGTGGATGCCATTTCCACATTCGCAACAGGATTCGATCCTTTCAAACGATGATAAGAAAATTGCGGCGCTTTGACTGCGACATAATCCAGCTCCAGCGTTTCATAAGTCATGGGAATATGTTTGCCAAGCATGACGCGTGTTGCGATGCCAATAAAATTATAACCCGTGACTTTGGAAACAAAGGGAAAGGAACGCGAGGCACGCAAGTTTAATTCAATAACCTGAATAAAATTATTGCGTGCAATAAATTGAATATTGAATGGTCCAGTAATATGCAAGGCTGCAACAATTTCACGCGTAATCTTTTTGGTTTTGCGTATGGTTTCCAGATATAAACGTTGTGGCGGAATCACGAGTGTTGCATCACCGGAATGAATGCCCGCATTTTCCACATGCTCTGTAATAGCTTCAATTACAATACGACCGTTTTCAGCAACACCATCCATCTCCAGTTCTTTTGCATCCTGAATGAATTTGGAAATGACAACCGGATGTTCGGATGAAACAAGTGATGCTTCGCGCAAATATTGATGCAATGATTGTTCGTTATAAGCAACATTCATCGCAGAACCAGAAAGAATATATGAAGGACGAATTAACACGGGATAACCAATTCGCTCTGCAAATTCCTTTGCAGTTTCGAGACTCTCTACGCGTTGCCAATCTGGTTGATCGATATTTAATTTGTTTAATAATGCAGAAAATTTCTCGCGATCTTCAGCCTGATCAATGGCATGCGCTGAAGTTCCCAATAATACATGACCACGTTTCGCCAATGGCAATGCGAGATTATTGGCAATTTGTCCACCAACAGAAACAATCATGCCTGCCGGTTTTTCGAAATCCGCAATATCCTGCACACGTTCGAGTGTTAATTGTTCGAAGTACAAACGATCAGATTCATCATAATCAGTCGAAACTGTTTCCGGATTGGAATTAATCAGAATGGATTTTTTCCCTTGCTCACGTAAAGCACGTGAAGTATTCACTGCACACCAGTCGAATTCAACAGATGAACCAATGGCATAAGGTCCTGATCCCAGCACAATCACAGGGCGTTCTTCCGCAGGTGAAATATCATGTTCACAACCATGATAGGTAAGATATAAATAATTGGTTTGTGCTTCAAATTCGCCAGCGAGTGTATCAATCTGTTTGACGTAGGGAATGATATTTGCTGCGATTCGTTTATTGCGAATATTATCTTCGTGTGTTGTCGTTAATCTGGCGATAGCTTTATCAGAAAATCCATTACGTTTCGCCTGTAATAATAATTTATCAGTTAAGGTTTCTGATTGAATGCGTTGTTCGAGTGTAGCAATCGCATGAATATGTGAAAGGAACCAGGAATTAATTTTGCTTAAGCCAGCTGCCTCTTCAACACTGCCACCCGATAAAAAGAATTGATACAAGGCAAATAAACGTCTGTCCGTGGGAAATTCGATTTCTTTTTGTGGATGTGGAATTTCATGCAAATAATCGGTGAGACAGGATGCACCAATATTTAACATGCCCACTGCTTTTTGCAAACTCTCAGGAAAGGAACGGCCAATTGCCATCACTTCGCCAACACTTTTCATTTCTGTACCAATGGTACGTTCCGCCATTTTTAATTTTTGCGTATCCCAGCGCGGAATTTTAACAACGATATAATCCAGTGCAGGTTCAAAGTAAGCGCAGGTTTTTTGTGTCACGCTATTTTTTATTTCATGTAATAAATATCCTAATCCTAACTTCGCTGCGACAAATGCAAGTGGATATCCGGTTGCCTTCGAGGCTAATGCACTGGAACGTGACAAACGTGCATTCATTTCAATCACGCGGTAATCGCCATTTTCTGGATTGATGGCAAATTGAATATTGCATTCACCAATAATGTTGAAATGATTGGCAATCGCAATAGACATATTGCGTAATTGCTGATGTTCACGATTCGTGAGAGTTTGTGCAGGAGCAACGACTATACTTTCACCTGTATGCACACCCATCGGATCGAGATTTTCCATATTGCAAATCGTGAGTGCATTGCCAGCTTTATCACGTACAATTTCGTATTCGTATTCTTTCCATCCAAGCAAATATTCTTCGATTAATACTTGTGGAACAGTTGCAAAACATTCCTTGGTACGTTTGATTAATTCATGCTGATTTTCTATTTTACCTGAACCTAATCCGCCTAATGAAAATCCTGAACGCATCATGACGGGATAACCAATTTGTTCTGCTGCTGATATGGCTTCTTCTACGGTGTTTGCGGAAATACTGCGTGGAGAATGTATGCCGATGCTATCCAGTGCCTGTTTAAATAAATCACGGTCTTCTGTCTGACGAATCGATGCGACAGAAGTTCCTAATACTTTCACCTGATGTTTTTGCAATACACCTTGTTTTTCCAGTGCAAGTCCAAGGTTCAATGCAGTTTGCCCACCAAATCCCAGTAAAATGGCATCAGGTTTTTCCCGTTCAATAATTTGCGTGATGACTTCAATGTTTAATGGTTGCAGATAAAGAATATCTGCCATGTGTGAATCGGTTTGTACTGTTGCGATATTGGGATTGGCAAGAATGACTTTGATGCCTTCTTCCCTGAGCGCCTTGATCGCTTGCGAACCGGAATAATCAAATTCACCTGCCTGACCAATACGCAGGCCGCCAGAACCCAACAACAACACTTTCTTGTCGTCAATTGCCATGAATACCTCTTGGTAGATTGGTTTTGGGGTGATTCGCTTTTTGTGTCGTGTGCGTGTGCTTCTATTTATTTTTTTTGCAATGGCTCGTCGGCCTCCGGCCTCCTGCGCTTTATTTGCAAAAAAAATAAATAGAAGCACACGCACACGACACAAAAAGCGAATCAATTAATCAAATCAAAAAACTTCTGAAACAACCACTGTGTATCTTCAGGGCCTGGTGCTGCTTCTGGATGAAACTGCACGGAAAAAAATGGCAATGATTCATGTTCTATACCAGCCACGCTATGATCATTCAAATTTCTGAATGTCACGCGCCAATCAGCAGGCAGACTGGTTTCATCAATCGCAAATCCATGATTCTGTGAAGTCAGATAACAACGATTGGTTTTGACATATAAACAAGGTTGATTATGTGAACGATGTCCAAATGGTAATTTGTAAGTGGTTGCATTCGCTGCGAGTGCCATTAATTGTGTACCAAGACAAATACCAAAAATAGGTTTTTGCATCATCATGGCTTTTTGTATGATGGCAATTGTCTGGTGACAACGCAGCGGATCGCCTGGGCCATTGGAAATAAAAACTGCATCAAATGGCTCATTTGTAAAATCATAATCGAATGGAACACGCTTGATACGCGCAGGAAACTGCGACAATGAACGCAGAATATTTTCTTTCATGCCGCAATCAATCGCGATAATAATTTTTTCACCTGCGCCATACCAGATGGGTTCGGTGATGGAAACTTGTTCAACCCAATTGATCTCATCAAATGATTCAAATGTATTGCATACCGAATCCTGTGGAGCAATCGCACCTGCTATCACGCCTTTATTGCGTAACACTTTTGTCAGCGCGCGTGTATCAACACCCGTGAGATAAGGAATATTTTCTTGCTCGAGCCATTCACGCAAGGAATATTTTGCGGAAGGATTGGAATAAAAAGGTGATAGTTCAGAAAAGATCACGCCACGTACATGAATCTTTTTCGATTCAAACGTATCAGAATCCGTAACGCCATAATTACCAATGAGTGGATAAGTGAAAACCAGAATCTGGCCAGAGTAGGAAGGATCAGTGAGTGATTCCACATAACCAGTCATTCCTGTATTAAAAACGACTTCGCCAAATGAAATTTGATTTTGTTGGGCAGGGGCTTCACCGTAGAAAACCTCTCCCGATTGCAAGACTAACTGTGCAGATAGGCTCATCGTTTAGTTGTCTGTCTTCGTTCGTTGCGTAGTTGTACCATTTTTTGAAAACATCGACAACTTACCATTTACAATTTTTTTCATATCCAGTATTTTCACCCCGTCACTATGGAGAACCCTATGCAGAAAACCTCTCTCATTACTTCCCTGTATCAGACCGGCTGTATTCAACTTGGCGAATTTCTTTTAAAGAATGGTAGCACCTCATCTGTCTATATTAATTTGCGCAAAATTATTTCTTATCCCGATGTGTTACGTGCAGTTGCAAGCGCCATGTGGGAAAAAATGCACGGTCAACCATTCGAATTACTCTGTGGTGTACCTTATACTGCCTTGCCTATCGCTACTTGTTTTTCGCTGCAACAAAATATTCCCATGATCATGCGTCGCAAGGAAAAAAAAGAATATGGCATGAAGCAATCCATTGAGGGTGAATTCGAAGCTGGTCAAATTTGTCTCGTGATCGAAGACATTATTACTTCCGGCAGCAGCATCCTTGAAACTGCCAGGGATTTACAACAGGCTGGTTTGCAAATTCATGATGTCATTGCTCTCATCGATAGACAGGAAGGTGGCAAACAAAATCTATCGCAACATTTTCGTACACATACTCTATTGACCCTGACAGAAATTTTACAGACGCTGCTGACATCACACCTGCTGGATACTAAGGAACAAAAACTGATCGAAACATTTCTCGCGGAGAAAGTGGCAGTATGATCGTTTCTTCTCATTCATATTCAGAACGTGCGCATTATTGTCTTTCCCCGATGGCCCAAAACATTTTCCAGTTAATGGAAGATAAACAAACCAATCTGGGTTTGACCGCAGACATTACTCATGCGGATCAATTACTGGAAATCGCTGATTTACTGGGTCCTGAATTATGCTTATTAAAAACGCATATCGATATTCTCGAAGATTTTACGCCGGATCTTCCGCAACAATTACGCAAGCTGGCATTGAAACATCGTTTTATATTGTTCGAAGATAGAAAATTTGCCGATATTGGCAATACCGTCAAGCTGCAATATGAAGGTGGCATATATCGTATCGCTGACTGGGCAGATGTGGTCAATGCACATACACTGCCAGGTCCCGGCGTCATTCAGGGGCTTGCCGAAGCCGGACGGAAAAAAAATCGCGGTTTGATTTTGCTGGCGGAAATGAGTAGTAAAGGCAATTTGATGAATGCGGAATATACCCAGCAAACCCTGCAGCTGGCGGAACAATTCGCTGATTTTGTCATTGGTTTTATCACCCAGCATGCTGTATCAACCGATCCACACTGGCTCAACTTCACACCTGCGGTGAAGCTGGATGAAAGTAACGACAAGTTCGGCCAGCAATATGTCACGCCGCAAACGGCTGTTCTCGAAAACGGCAGCGACATCATTATCGCCGGACGTGGCATTCTCCAATCCGATAATATTCTATCCACCGCACGACTTTATCGCGAAGCTGGCTGGGAGAGTTATTTGAGACGCTGCGAGAGGTAGTGTAGAATAGCCCGCAATAAATAGGCACTTTCATATTAACTGTTTGATTTTTAAGTATTTTATATCCATTATCCACACTTCCGCTTTAGGAGACTCATTTCATGGCAACAGCACAGAATACAATGACGCAATCCAATCACATCAACCTATCTGCTGATGAATTAATTGAATTTGCCTTGAGCCGTGGAGAAGGTGAGCTTGCTGCAAATAAAGCATTAACGGTGAAAACAGGTGCAAGAACCGGTCGATCCCCAAAAGATCGTTTCATCGTCAAAGATGCTGCTACTGAATCACAAGTCGACTGGAACCAGATCAATCAAGCCATCAGCACTGAAAAGTTCGATGCGCTGTGGCAGAAAGCTGAAGCACATCTGAAAGCAAAAGATGCCTGTTTCACTTCGTATTATCGTGTTGGCGAACATACAACATTAGGCATCCCTGTCAAAGTAGTGACTGAACTCGCCTGGCATAATTTATTCGTCATGAATTTATTTATTCGCCATGACAAACCAGAAGTAACAAATGCAGCAAATCAATGGACGATCATGAATGTACCTTCTTTCAAATGCGATCCAGCTCGTGATGGTGTTAATAGTGATGCTGCTGTCATTCTCAATTTCACTGAACGCAAAATTCTGATTTGCGGTACGTATTATGCGGGTGAAATGAAAAAATCCATGTTTTCTGTACTCAATTTTATTTTGCCGCAACATGATATTTTACCGATGCATTGTGCAGCCAACGCCGGGAAAGATGGTGACACTGCATTATTCTTTGGTTTATCGGGAACAGGTAAAACCACATTATCCGCAGATCCAGAACGTTTTCTGATTGGTGATGATGAACATGGCTGGGGCGAAGACGGCATCTTTAATTTTGAAGGTGGCTGTTATGCAAAATGTATTGATCTCTCGCAAGAACGTGAGCCTTTAATCTGGAATGCGATACGTTATGGTTCTGTACTGGAAAATGTGACGCTGGATGCACAAACCAAAGTGCCTGATTATAACGATTGCAGTGTGACGCAAAATACGCGTGCTGCCTATCCACGTGATTTCATTCCCTCACGTGTCGAAAATAATCGCGGTAAACAACCTGAATCAGTTTTATTTTTAACTTGTGATTTATTTGGTGTATTGCCACCGGTTGCACGTTTAACACCAGAACAAGCTGCTTATTATTTCTTGAGTGGCTATACCGCATTAGTGGGCAGCACGGAAGTCGGACAAGGTACCGGTATCAAATCCACATTCAGCAGATGTTTTGGTGCGCCATTCTTTCCACGTCCACCAAAAGTATATGCAGAATTATTGATGAAGCGCTTACGTGATTCTGGTGCGCAAGTGTATCTGGTCAACACGGGCTGGACAGGTGGTGCGCATGGTGAAGGCGGTCAGCGTTTTTCCATTCCTGTCACACGTTCGATTGTGACTGCGATTGTGAATGGTGATATTAAAAATGCGGAATATGAAACATTGCCGGGATTTAATCTGGATATTCCCAAAGCAGTGAAAGGTGTGGATAGCAAATACCTTAATCCAGCAAAAAACTGGCAAGACAGATCAGCACATGATGCCAGTGCGAAAAAACTGATCGCGCTGTTTGTCGAGAATTTCAAACAATTCGATGTAAGTGATGCGATCAAGGCAGCCGGTCCAGTGGGGTAGTAATGATCGAATGTGTAGGTTGGGTTACGCTGAAAAACGCACGACTAGCCTACACATTATTTATTGTGCATCTGCCAGCACTTCTGACACCCAGGAATTGAGACTTTTTCCATGTGCTTCAGCTAACATGGCAACTTTTGCATGCAATTCCGGAGATAATCGCAACATCACATTTCCAGAATAAGGTTTTTGTGGGGGTCTTTTTAACTTTTTGCAAGTTGCAAGATAATCATCAACAGCTTCTTCAAAAGCTACATGTAACTCCTGCACAGAACTCGCATGAAAACCAACAACATCATTAATGCCAGCTATATGACCTACAAAACAATCATCTTCGTCACTGTATTCAATACGTGCTATATACCCCTTATAACTCATTTTATTCATGGTAATACCCCTGCTTTTTGCAAAAATTCTCTCGCATCATGAACCTGGTATTGTTTTGCCTCTTTTTGAGGGTGTGGTCGATGAAATGTACCAATTACGTCATTAAGCTCAAATCTAACTCTAGAACCAGCACCTTCAATCATTGTTGCACCTAAAGCAATGAACAGTGATTCAATACGTCGCCATTCTAGCTGCTTAGGTATAGGTCTACGAAAAATACTCTCCAATGTCTTTTGATGAGATTTATTCATTTTACGCTCTTTTAGTGTTGATATCAAATTTTGATATCATACATAAAAAACATTAATAATCAAATAAATAAGATAATATTTCAATCATTGTTTTGAGGGGTTTTGAGCATTAGCCAACAAGAAAAAACACGAGCCACTTGATTCATAGTTTGTCAGAAACAGGATTTTTGCTGGAGAAGTTGAAGCAGGTTTTCGCTTATTATATCACATTCACTTTTTCATGCCTGGGATAAGCTGTTTACATAACTTGGTCTCGGGGAGCTCCACAAAATGATAATTAAAATATTCAAAAATATTTTATTTGCGTTATTTTTTGTCTCATTAAGCTTTAATACAACTTTCGCCCAAGGACAGAAAGTTCCAGTAAGAGGAATTTATGTCACGCAATACATGTTTGAAAATACTGCCTTTCTTAATCATCTCATCGCTGGCGCCAAACGTGCCGGTATTAATACCTTTGTTGTGGATATGGAAAAACCCAGCAAGCGCTTACGCGATAATCTGGAATTACTGAAGCAAAATAACATTCGCTATGTCGCACGTATCATCATGTTTCCAGGCGGTGGCACAGCTGCACAAATAGAAAATCCTGCTGTATGGCAGAAAAAATATACCCTGGTCAAACAGGCAGTGGATTGGGGCGCAAAAGAAATTCAGCTCGATTACATTCGTTACAACACAAAACAAAAAGGATCGCCTAACAATGCAAAAAATGTAATGAAAATTATTTCCTGGTACAAAAACAAATTATCGGGGCAAGGCATTCCATTACAAGTGGATGTTTTTGGCATCGCGAGTTTTGGTGAGTCAAAATATATAGGCCAGAACATACAATTATTCTCACAAAACGTTGATGCCATTTGCCCCATGGTTTATCCATCGCACTATGTTCCATTTGCTGAGCATTTCAAAAAACCTTATGACACGGTTTATGTTTCGCTAAAACACATCAAAGGACAATTCGGCAAGGAAATGCCAATGAAAATTTATCCGTATATTGAATTGTCGAATTATCACTATCCGATGAATCGCGGCCAGAAACTGGCTTATATCAAAGCGCAAATCAAGGCTGCGCATGATGCTGGCGCTGATGGCTGGTATGCATGGAGCCCACATAATCGTTATGACAATTTGTTTAGCGTGTTGTCGGGTGAGAAGAACGTAGATTGATTGTTATAATGCCCAAAACTCCGGAGACAACATGACAGTTCCAACGATTGCAATTATCGGTGCAGGCAACATGGGCAGTTGCCTGATTCACGGCTTAATCCAGAATGGTCATCCCGCAAATAAAATCTCAGCAAGCGATTCCACTGAAGAAAAATTATCAGGACTAGCCAGTATCGGCATTCAAACCACAACTGATAATTTGCAGGCAATCAATCATGCTGATGTCATTATCTTCGCTATCAAACCGCAATCCTTTCATGCTATCGCCAGGGAATTAGCTGCTTATATCCAGCAACATAAACCACTTATCCTCTCCATCGCTGCTGGTATTCGTGAATCCAGTATTCAAACCTGGTTAAATGGCGATATCCCTATCGTACGCGCGATGCCAAATACGCCAGCATTAATTGGTTGTGGGGCAACTGCGCTTTATGCAAATCGTCACGTCAGTGAAGAACAGCATGATGAAGCAGAATCCATATTACGTTCGGTTGGCATTGTTATCTGGCTGGAAGATGAAAATCAGATGGATGCAGTCACTGCACTTTCTGGTAGCGGCCCTGCTTATTTCTTTCTGATGATGGAGGCCTTGCAGCAATCAGCGGAGAAATTAGGATTAACACAGGAAACAGCACGTTTGCTGACATTACAGACAGCATTAGGTGCCGCACGCATGGCAATAGAAAGTGGTAAACCGCTGGAAGAATTGCGACAGAATGTGACATCGAAAGGTGGCACCACAGAAAAAGCCGTTTCCGTGCTGGAAGATAATCAATTACGCGCGATCTATCACAAGGCACTTACTGCTGCCAAGGAACGCTCGGAAGAATTGGCTGAAATGATGGAAAAATTGTAGGTCAGTACGCATAATTTTTGTGAAGTTCGTTATGGCGAGGTACTTTGTGTGTATTTGCAATGGCTCGTCGGCCTCCGGCCTCCTGCGCTTTATTTGCAAATACACACAAAGCACCTCGCCATAACGAACTTCACAAAAATTATGCGTCAATGCCACACGGGTACACATCTCCATAAAACCCTGGTATATTGAAACCCTCATTCTTCAGCAGTAAGGATAATGTGAATGTCTGGCGCGACTCTTGATGCAATCCTCTTCCTGGTCAGTTGTATTTTTGATTTCTACATCATGGTATTAGTCATTCGACTCGTATTAGCTTATGTCAATGCTGATTACAATCATCCACTGACTCAATTCGTCATCAAACTCACCAGCGCCGTTGTCAAACCATTAAAAAAATTCCTGCCTGATATTCGTGGTATCGAAACCGCTACTATCGTACTCATTTTTATCGTGACCATGTTCAAATGTCTGATATTAAATTTATTAAGCTTCGGCATACCTAATTTACTCGGCGTATTTATTTATTCCATCGGCGATGTCTTGCGATTATTCCTGCTAACCATTTCCATTGCTCTTCTGATACAAGCCCTGCTTTCTTTTATACAACCCGCTTCTCCGGCATATGGCATTTTATCGCGCGCAACTGCACCCTTGCTTCGTCCCTTGCAGCGATTCATTCCACCTATTTCCGGCGTTGATATCACACCGATTGTTGCCATCGTTATTTTGCAATTATTATTCATCCTGATTGCAAGACCGATTATGTCATATGGTCTTGCTGTCGCCGTTGGTTCATAAAATGAAAGTGGTGTTAGCCAGTTCCAATCAGGGAAAGATAAAGGAATTTAGGCAATTACTGGATAAATTACATATCGAAATCATTCCGCAATCTGAATTGAATGTCAGTGATGCTGATGAAACAGGTTTATCATTTGTGGAAAATGCCATAATCAAGGCACGTCATGCTGCGCAAATAACTGGATTACCCGCGATTGCTGATGATTCTGGTTTATCAGTGAATGCCTTGCAAGGTGCGCCAGGAATTTATTCTGCGCGTTATGCAGGTAAAAATGCGCAATCTACTGACAATATAAAAAAATTATTGGCTGCATTGCATGATGTACCTGATGAAAAACGTGATGCCAGTTTTCATTGCGTGCTGGTTTTCATCGCACATGCAGATGATCCGACACCATTAATTGCGCATGGTAAATGGCAAGGAAAAATATTACATACGCCGATGGGTGATGCCGGTTTTGGTTATGATCCTATTTTCTATTCTCCAGCAGAAAAAAAATCTGCTGCTGAATTAGCACCTGATATCAAAAATAAAATTAGTCATCGTGGTCAGGCAATGCAAACATTATTAAAATTACTGGCAGAAAAAACATGAAGGCACTTTCCGTAAACAAATTAACAAAAATTTATTCCAATGGAATTGCCGCATTAAAAGGCATAGATCTTGAAGTTGCAGAAGGCGATTTTTTTGCATTACTCGGACAAAATGGTGCTGGCAAATCGACAACCATTGGTATTATTTGTTCGCTCGTGAATAAAACATCAGGAAAGGTTTCCATTTTTGGACACGATATTGACAAGCAATTAACGCTGGCAAAATCACTCATTGGCGCCGTCCCACAGGAAATGAATTTCAGTTTATTTGATAAAGTAGCGAACATATTAATTAATCAGGCTGGTTATTATGGCATTCCCAAAAAAATTGCTATCACGCGCATGGAAAAATATTTACATGCAATGGGCATTTGGGAAATGCACAATCAACCAGCATTTAAATTATCCGGCGGCATGAAGCGACGCTTGATGATTGCACGCGCGCTGATGAATGAGCCACGATTATTAATTCTCGATGAACCCACAGCAGGTGTGGATATTGAATTACGTCATGGTTTATGGCGTTTGTTAACCGAACTCAATCAGCAAGGCACAAGCATTATTCTCACCACGCATTATCTTGAAGAAGCTGAGCAATTATGCAAGAACGTCGCCATCATTGATCATGGCGATATCATTGAACATGCCAGCATGAAATCACTGATCAATCGTCTTGATGCACAAATCATGGTGTTTGATCTGGATAAACCCTTATCATCCGTGCCAGAAATTAATGGATATAAAACATCACTGATAGACAAGCATACACTTGAGATAGAAATTTCACGTAGTCAGTCATTGAATGAATTATTTAATTTATTGAGCCAGCAAGGCATCAACGTATCCAGCATGCAGCATAAAACTAATCGTCTGGAAAAATTATTTATCAATCTCGTAACAAAAAACAGGAAAAATTCATGAATCTCCATTTGCAAATTGCGCGCATTTCACTGTTTACATTATTGACGCGTGAAGTGCAGCGTTTCATGCGTATCTGGACACAAACCTTGTTACCACCCGCTATTACCATGGGTTTATATTTTCTTATCTTTGGCAAATTTATTGGATCGCAGATTCGGCAGATTGAAGGTTATAGTTATATTCAATACATCGTACCAGGACTTGTCATGATGTCGATCATGACCAATGCTTATTCCAATACCTCTTCATCTTTTTTTCTCACTAAATTTAACAAAAGTATTGAAGAAATGCTGGTATCACCCATGCCGAATCTTATTATTTTATTGGGATTTTCTCTGGGCGGCATGATACGCGGTGTGTTGATTGGAATGATTGTGATGCTGATTTCATTATTGTTTACCAGTGTAACGCTGCAACATTTATGGATCGTGATCAGCATGGCGATTCTTTCCGCAATGGTCTTTTCACTCGGTGGTTTGATTAATGCGATTTATGCCAAACGTTTTGATGATATTTCATTTATCCCGACTTTTTTGCTTACACCATTAACTTATCTCGGTGGTGTGTTTTTTTCGATTCAGCAACTCTCGCCAGGTTGGCGCAAAGTCGCAGCATTTAATCCAATACTCGCGATGGTCGATACATTTCGATATGGTGTATTGGGCATATCGGATTTGAGTATCACGTGGGGATTTACGCTGGTGAGTTTGATGTTTATCGTGCTGTTTGTGTGGGGATGGTGGTTGCTGCAGAAAGGTGTGGGAGTAAAGGTGTAGCTTGCATACACTACTTTCTGATGCGAAACTCTGTTAATAATTTTTCTGACAAAGGACACATATGTTAAAACAAATGATAGCGTTGATTGGTCTCAGTGCAGGTATTGTTCTTTCCATGTCTTATGCACAACAAGGCGTGCAGTTGCTGATGAATGCGCATTCCTACGTTACACATTTACTCATGCAATTATTTTCCGAAGGTCAAGCCGGCAATCTCGCGCGTGGATTACTTGCCTTGATCAGCATTCCCTTTTTAATTGCACTGGTGCCAACGCTGATTTACTGGATGTTAAGACGCAGCTTTTTTCCCTATTTCATGGAAATCGTCTGGGCAGTGTGGTTAGTGCAAGTCGGTGCGTTAGTCATTAGCGGAGGTTGATTAACCTCCGCAGATCATGATTATTTCCGTAAAGATAAAGTGACGTCTACTATTTCCTTACATGTATCCATTGTCAAATTACGTAGCTCAATTGTATCTGAGTAGTGTTTGGCTTTGAAAAACATGAATACATTTTCAGATGTTTGTTTTAATTCTTTAAATCTGCTTATTGTTTCTTTAAGGTCATCGTAAATATTTTCTTTTTTATTCTCATGTGTCTGTAATATTTCTTGCAGATAAAACATAATATCGTTACCCCTGCCATCTTTTCTGAAAATTTCTGCAATATTACAGTGATAATAAACGTATATAAGAAATTCTTCGAGCGCATATTGTTCTTCGTGTAATTTGTCAGGATCATATTTAGAAAGATATTTTTTGAGATAACCCTGAAGTGGTGTAATAAAATATCCTAAATTAGATTCTAATTTATTATATCGAATGCAATTATCTTTCTCATCCATATACCAGTTAGTTTTCATTAGATCGAGATTAACGTGAGGTTTATAAATCAGATACTGTGCCATTTGAGCGATTTCGGGCAGATTCGACCATTCAATTAGCTTGAAAAAAACGCGATTAAAATCGACGGGAAAATGACAAAGATATTTCTGTTCAATTATAGAAGAATTGTCATGATTCACCCATAGTATCTTCGAGGATGCCATACACAGTTCCTTGTAAAAAGCAGTAGCAGGAGATTCATAAAACTTATCAAAGAAATGGGGTTCTGTTTTATTCATTTCTTTTTTGTAATTTAAAATAAGATGATCAAGTAATGCGTTTTGAAGATAGCCATGTTCAATTACTTGCAGTAAAAAAAATTCATGGAAAAAGAAAAAATCAGAACCACAGGTATACCAGCCTCGTTTACGTGTTTTTTCATTAATTTTTTTCAATAAAACGAATGCTTCCTTGTAATTTTTCTTATCCAGTTCTTCAGAGAAATTTCTGAATATGATTTTCTTATCATCATCCAGCTCATTGATTTCTTTCTGGAAAACAACATCTATTTCATTACTTAGCATCTTTTACTCCTCATTAAATTATTAATAACTGATTTTTATCACCCGCATTTTACTACACAACCTTCATCGCCTTGCCAATTTCCCCAACAAGTTCAATAGGCAAGCGATATTCTGAACGGGAATTTGCCAGAAAAAATGCGAAAAGTTTTCTTTTTAAATCAAATTTATCACTGAATTTAGCAATAGTTTGTTTGACATTATCCTGCTCATCCCATTTACAAAATTTTTCGAAATAATGAAATATATTATTTCCCTTTTCATCCAATCGAAAAATACTGTCGTAGCTACAGGCGAGAAACAATTCAATAAATTCCATATTTTTTTTGTAGTTGGGTAAACATTTAATCAATACGCCCTGAAATGGGCTGATTGCTATACCTTTATCATTTTTGTAAAAAAGACCCTTCTGATCCTCTAATTTAATTGCATCATACCTCCATGAAATATTCCGCAAATCCAGTTTTTTATTTTTTAATAAATAAGCAGCAGCATTAAAATTATCATTTTGCACACTACAGAAAAAAAGATAATTGAAGTCTGGATTGAAACATTCAACGAACTTTCTATCCAGAATTTTCCAGTTATCGATAAGATTATTCTTATTACACATACTGATATAAAGCTGGTTTATCACAGAACGAATCTCAGTATCATTTCGATATTTAAGATGTATATGATTTAAAATGCTAATCAACATCTGCGCTTTTAATTGCTTTCCCTCCAACAAAGAGGAAAAAAGATTAGACAATAATACATTCAGTTTTTCCAAACCAGATGAGTTATCGTATGAAACAAAAGTTAGCTCATGCAGATTATTCAATAGATAAAACAGCTTCATGGCAATGTTATATCCATTTTTGAATAACGCCAGTTTGAAACACAACATCAATTCATCATTAACATTTATTTTCATATCATTTAAACCATTCAGCGCATCACCTTCTTCGATGTGCGCCTCAATCAAATCTGTCAGCGTAATGACGCCGGTTTGATAGTCCTTGATTTTTTGTTGAAGTATTTCGTCTCTGAGCATAAATGTCTTACTCTATTTACGGATTGATAATTTCGGTTGCAATTCAAGTCCTTCCAGCGCAATTAAATTCTTTCCAATTTCAGCGCAGACCTCAATAGGAATATAGCCAGGCAAAATCTCATCCTTGCCACGGAAGAATGAATATAATTTTGATCTGACGCATCGCATTTTTCTTTTTTCATATAAATTAATTGCAGAAGAAAGATCCGCGTCAAGATCATTTTTTTTATTATGATGTTTTTTTACTTCTTTAAGGTAACGTAAAATATCATTTCCTCTGCCATCCTTACGAAAAATTAACTCATCGCTATAGGAAGCAAAAGCATTCAGATATTCTGCGAATATTTTCTGTTTAGACGTTACCTCATATAAAAACCTCATATATATAACAACACTTGCCTGCAATGGAGTGATGGTAAAAGTTGCATCGTCTGTCCTGGTATACGAAAAATTGCCGTTATTATTCATATACCAATCAAGCTCGAGATCCAGCTTTTTACCAGTAATAATATGAATACTTGATTTATATTTTTCGCTAATGTTGAATTGATTAAATATCGAGTAAAATATGTAATTAAAATCCATTTTAAAATTATCATCAAATTTATCCTGATTATATTTCCAATTATTATCTATCATCCAATTGTTACAAATAAGAAAATATAATTGATTAGGATTAGTTACTTCATCCCTGTAATGCATTAACAAATGATCTATCAACCGATCCTGAATATGAGGATCAGAAATAAATAATTCGAAAAAAATATCGTAAAAAATTTTAAATTCTGTCTCGTCAGGATCATCACCCCAAAACACATGCGGATTCTGTGAATTAAATTTGGAAGCTATGTAGCGTGCCATATAATATTCTTTTTTATTCAATGCAGCGTCGAATAATCTTAGCATTCCTGCTCTATTATTATCTTCAAATTGAAATTGATTTATAAAATTACCAAATAAACCAGCATTAATACAATATCGAATATAATGTTCATGATCTATTAATTTATAACCATATAAATCATGAATTAACTTATTTTTATGCGATTGATTCATAAAGTACCTGTTACCCTCAATGCAATCAATCCAATTACTGTATTTCATTGCGTTGCTTATATTTATATTGATTTCCTTATCCAGAAGCTTATCTACAATAAAATCCATCTTATCTTTCAAAAGTTCAAATGTGGAAGTTTTTGCATAATTGAGCCTCATCAGGCTATTCAGAAAAAATTTCGTCTTCACATGTTCCTTACTTACGAGATTTAACACTTGATAAATAAGCAATTCAGGTGTGCATAATAATGAATTTTCGTGTTTCGCAATAAATCCGTTGCTACCATCATATAATTCCAAAACAGAACTAATTTCATTGGAACAATTCATATATTCAATTATCGGAAAAATATCATTAAGCTTAGAAAACTCTCGCAAGGTGTTTATAGTTTTTTCAAATTTATTTCCCTGACTTTCCCTGTACAGTAATTCAGGGATCGATGGCAATTTATGTGGATCAATACCTGTTTTATTACAGATAATATCGCGCATAACATTAAAATCACTGATATCGCTTATATTCTTATTTTCTGGTAGTTGCAGAAGAAGAAATTCAACACTGTAAGCAATTGAGTATGGATATAATTTGTAAAGTTCCTTATATTTTTTCAATATCGTTTTGATCTCATGCTTATAGGTTCTATCAAAAGCAAATGAATCCCCATATCCACAATATTCCTCCAGACACAGAACCGCATTCTGAAAGTTCGTTTTTAACGGATTCCAAAGGGATTCGTATCGATCACGTATGATTTCATCTCTTAGCATTTTTTACCTCGTTTGAGTTAGTTTATAAATAGTTTTCATTTTAATCTGTTTTATTTTCCATTCGATACTTTCGGTTGCCATTCAATTCCTTCCGATTCCAGTGCTATATCTGCCATAGTCCTAATGATTTCTGTCGGCATATTCCATGGCACCGTTGAGCCTGAATCAGACCTGCCAAAGAGAAAGAAGATGAATTTTGATTTGATATGTTCGATTTTTTTTGCTTCGACCAAGGTGATTGCTTCGGCAAGGGAAGGTATAAGTTCTATTTTCTTTTCATTATGAATATCAATAACTTTTCTGAGATAAAAAAGAATATCCCTACCCTTACCATCTTTGCGAAAGATTTCATCATAATTACATGATGAAACAATGGTCTTGAGAAATCTTTCTAGATCAAGCTGAAATACAGAACCAATACACTTTTCAACATAATGTATGATATATCCCTGCACTGGTGTAACAAAAAAATCGTATGGCTTTTTAGTGGAATATGCAATATTACAAAAACCATTCCATTGCCAGTTTATATTTATTAAATCCAATTTTTTATCTTCAATTAAATGAATAACATTATTAGTATATCTACGTATCACACTCTCAAAAAATTCGAAATTTGAATCCACCGTGAAATTATCCAAGTATCTTTTTTTCAGGGCTTCCTCATTTTTATTAGTTATAAAAAAATTATCCAGATAAAATTTGGTAGTAAATTTAATATTTTCTTTTATTTCTTTTTTATAATTCGAAATAAGATGATCCAGCAATGTGCTTTGAATATATTTTTCTTCATACCAAAATGAATCCAGACATAGTTTCTTAAAAATCTGAAAATCTGATAATTTGCTGGAAGGATATATCTCCTCAACGCTAAGATCATTGATTTTATTCTTTAAATGCCTTGCAATTACATATGATTTATTATCAATAGCCAGATTGAATAATACTTCCAGATGACTTTCATCATAATTTTCAATTGCGTCTATCGTATCATTCTGTTTGTTTACATTAATACAATGTTTAATAAAATCAAAACTTGTTATCCAGCCAGCATCATAAGCAGACTTTATCATCTGCTCTTTTTCCGACTCATAAAAAAGAATGTTATTGATAAGATCAATCCAGTTGTTAAAAATAAGCAGATTATTCATCGTTTTTAATATTGATACTATTTTTTCTCCGAACTTCACATCTATACCATTTTCCTTAAATAAACATTCCAGCATATATTTCGTATTAATAGCATGGTCAGGCACAGCCTGATCAACCTGATACAGTAAATATTCTGTCGTGCAAACCAGTGATTGTCTGTGTTTGGCAAGATGACCGTTTGCACCATCATATTGCTGGATTATATTTTGTATGCGATCGGTATATTTTTCATTTTGTGTAATTTCTATATTGGGATGAATCAGGCAGCATTCACGCAATGAATTCAAGATTTTTTCAAACTTGTCGCCATTGCATTTTTTCATAATCAAATTAAATGTTCCTGCTGGATTTTTTTTATATTCACATCCTGTTTTGTCGAAAACAACTTCCAGTATCGCAGCAAATTCGCCACGCTTTTGTTTATGTGTTTGTGGAACAGGAATCAATTCCAGCAAGTGCAGGAAAACAAATTCCACGCAGAAGACGATGGACTTGGGTGATGTTTTAGCGTATCCCGTGTAGATATCAACAATTTTCTTGACCTGATTAGCATAACTCCTACTGAATGTATAGGATTTGCCATAACCGCAATATTCACATAGCAAAAACATTAAATTTGCAAAATTTGATTTTTCAAGGTTCCAGAGTTTTGCATATGTCATGTAATTTGGATTTTTTTCTATTTCCCAGCTTTGCATTTTTCAATCCTCACTTGTGTTAGTTTATATAGCTTTATTTTCCATTGGATACTTTCGGTTGCCATTCAATTCTTTCTGATTCCACTGCTGCATCTGCCATGATCCTAATGATTTCTGTCGGCATATCCCATGGTACCGTTGAACCTGCATCAGACCTGCCGAAGAGAAAGAAGATGAATTTTGATTTGATATATCGGATTTTTTTTGCTTCAAACAGGGAAATTGCCTTAGCAAGGGGAGGGATAAGTTTTATATTATTTTTATTATGAGCGACAATAACTTTATTGAGATAATAGAAAATATTCCTGCCTTTACCATCGTTACGAAAGATTTCCTCATAAGTACATGAAGAAGCGACAGTGGTTAGAAAATTCAGCAATTCAGTCTGGAATGTCTGATTTTTAATGCGACACCTTTTTTCAATATAATTTATGATGTATCCCTGTATCGGTGTAATAGAAAAATAGGATGGATCTTCGTTAGAATAATAAAGAACATCTGTATTACCTTGCCATTTCCAGTTTATATTTATTAAATCCAGTTTTTTATTTGTAATAAGATAAGCAATTTTATCACTATCACCCCGTATCAAATTAGTAAAAAAAGTTAAATTAAAATCTACCTTAAAATTATCGAGGTACTTATTTTCCAATGTCTTCAGACTATCATATGGCATACAAACCTTCGGATAAAATTCTGAGGCACATTCGATGTCCGCATTCATTTCTTCTTTATAATGCAAAATTAAATGATCCAGCAATTTGATTAAAATATTCGTATCCTGGTCAAAAGAATCCATATACAATTTTTTAAATATTTGAAAATCAGAATACCCATCGGCAATATGGATATCGTAAATACTTGATGAATCCATACTCCTCATCAGGTATTTTGCAATTACATAGGATTTATTATCAATTGCTAATTTAAATAGTCTTTCTTTATCTGAATAGAACAATGAAGAGATTGCATTTTTTAATTCATCCCAATGCGGTTCATTGGCATCAATACAATACCTAATAAATTGATTGCTTGTTATCTCGCCAGCATTGTAAGCCGCTTTGATCGTCTGATTTTTTTCTGCTGCAAAACTTTGCATTTTTAAAACCTCGTTTAAGTTATTTTATAAACAATTTTCATAATTCCACGAGCATCGTCATTGCGAGGCGTTTTTCAGCCGAAGCAATCCATTCACATTATGGATGGATTGCTTCGGCTGAAAAACGCCTCGCAATGACGACATTCCTCACTCATCATGACCGCTTGCACTCTGAAATGCGCGCAATTGAAATCGCGGCATGATTGCATACACGTGCTCGATAATATCTGCCTGTATGCCTTCGTATTTGCTGGAATCGGTTTCGTTCGTGAAAAAATATAATTCCAGCGGTAAACCGTTTGCCGTTCCCTGCAATTGACGCACGAGGATTTTTAATCCTTTATGCACGCCATCATGCTTTTGTAAATATTGCTGCAAGTATTGACGGAACCAGCCAATATTCGTCAAATCCTTTTGCTGCAAATCCTTGCCGGAAAATAAATCATGAAATTGCGCAAATAAATCAGCATCACACATTTTAATACTATTAATATCAACACTAATGCTGCGCTTGACACGTCGACCACCAGCATCGTGCATACCACGCCAGTTTTTTAAACCAGAAGTCAGTAATGAATAACTCGGAATCGTCACGATTGTTTTATCAAAATTCTGTACTTTTACCGTGCTCAATGAAATTTCCATCACTTCTCCATCTGCACCAAAGTTTGGCATTTCAATCCAGTCGCCAATTCTGACCATGTCATATGCTGCAAGTTGAATGCTTGCCATGAATCCCATGACTACATCTTTGAATATCAATGCTAAAAATGCAGTGGTTGCACCAACACCAGTGAAGAAATATATCGGTGGCTTGTCAAAGAAAATCGATGCGGCAAATATAATGCAGATCCCAAAGATAATAATTTTTATTAATTGCAAATAACTTTTAATAGGTTTGAGACGCGCAATCGGATATTGATTATAACGATCATCAATACAATTCAGGATTGCAGAAAAGATTAGCGCGACATTAAAAATAATATAAATTTCTGATAACGACAGCACCAGTTGCGCAAGAAATAATTTGAAATGCGGATGATCAATATCAAATAGATAACTGAAATAACATAGCACTACAGCAGGTATCAGATAGGCAAGCAAATGCGGAATTTTATTATCAATAATAATTTTGCCAAGACCAGTGCGTTTAGTACCGAGGATTTTTTCAATCAGGACGATGAAGATATGTTTGGCAACATAATGATTGAAAGCAACAATCAAGCTCGCTCCGGCAAGCACAATGCCTACCATAATCATTAAGGCAAAATAACCACCTGTACTTGTCAGATATAACTCCATGGGTGAGTCTCGCTTATGTTAAGTGTATGGAATATATAATAATTAGTTATTTATTGTGTAATTGAACAAGTATTTTACATTGTTTGGGGTATTTTACAAGGGAGATGGTGATAAATTGATCACATCCAATACGCTGTCTTCACCATTACTTTCGAAGTTATCGCCATCATTTTCCTCATGAAATCCGGCAAAACTTTCGCTCCGAGCGCGATTGCTTCATCGCGATGCTTTGCTTCATCGGTTTCCATGCGCTGTAGAATCGTATAACTTCGCGCGTCATTCGCTGGCAAATTCTGCAAATGATTTTTCAAATGCGCGACGACCTGAGATTCTGTTTCTGCTACAAATCCAAGACTCCATTTATCACCAATCATGCCTGCCGCCATGCCGATACAAAAAGAACCGGCATACCAGAGTGGATTGAGATAACTTACATGACTGCCTAATTCATCCAGTCTTTGTTTGCACCACGCAAGATGATCACCTTCTTCAATCGCTGCCTGATGCATTTTTTCCTGCACTTCCCTTGAACGCGAAACCACTCCTTGTCCGTGATAAAGTGCTTGCGCACAAATTTCACCTGCATGATTAATACGCATTAATCCTGCTGAATGTTTACGTTGCGTAGCGGTTAATGCTTGTTCATCAACAGATTTTCCAGGATACGAAAGTCCACTGGTTTTTGGATTATCCATCAGCGTGCGTACCGCCTGATCCAATCCAAGGCAAAGTTTGTCCAGAAAAGTGTAATGTCTCATTGTGATTCCCGATGCGTTTGCGCTCACTATAGTATAAAATCCCTCGCCATGCCTAATACCTATCAATCAGAACTGATAAAAAAACACGCGCGATTACCTGCAAGAATCATGCGCATGATGACACCACACGGTGAAGTCACTACTCCTGCCTTCATGCCAGTTGGTACTCGTGCAATGCTGAATTACCTGACACCAGCTGATTTGTTGCAATCAGAAAGTGAAATCATTCTCGGTGGCAATACGTATCACATGTTATGCACGCCCGGCATGGAAATCATTCAATCAATTGGCGGCATGCATAAATTCATGGGATGGAATAAAGCCATGTTGACTGATAGTGGCGGATTTCAGGTATTAAGCTTATCGAAAAAAGGCTCCATATGTATTATCGATGAAGAAGGTGCGCATTTTAAACATCCGATTACAGGAAAAATTTTGCATCTCAATTCACAAACTTCCATCGATGCACAAAAAATTATTGGCGCAGATATCATCATGGCATTTGATCAATGCACACCAGAAACTGGCGGACGTGAAGCAGCTCTTGCTGCACTCGATCGCACACATCGCTGGCTGGTGACATCGTGTGAAGCGCATGCAAAAAATTCCAATTCTGCTTATGGTTTTAAACAAGCATTATTCGGCATTATTCAAGGCGGAAGTTTTCGTGACTTGCGTGAACAGAGTACCGAATTTATTTTGCAACAACCACTGGATGGCATTGCCATTGGCGGTGAAGTCATTGGTTTTGATATGCAAAAAACCGCGGAAATCATCGACTGGATTCGTCCGATGTTGCCAGAAAATAAAATTCGCTACACGATGGGGGTAGGACTGAATCCTCAGGATTTGCTGGATGTGGTGGCAAAGGGAATTGATATTTTTGATTGCGTTGCACCAACACGCAATGCACGCCATGGCACATTATATTGCGGTGAATGGGTAGATGATAATGACTGGCTCGCGTTTAAAGGCGAAAAACGCATTCTTATTAAAAAAAGTATTTATGCGCGTGATGAAAATCCCATCATGCACAATTGCGATTGCTATACATGCAGGAATTTTTCCCGAGCGTATTTGCATTATTTATTCAAGGAAGGATTAATCGCGTATTTTCATTTGTCGAGCATACATAATATTCATGTCATGCAAACGACATGCAGGAAAATGCGAGAGAAGATGGGTGGGTGATGAATTTTTTTCTTAAGCTGCTTCCAGGTGCACCACTTTTTTTATTCCAGATTTTCTTAACATATCATTCAGGAAAACCTCCACAAATGCTTCATATGGATAACCCAATGCACGAGCTATTTTAACAGCCATCTCCAGACTAACATTAGCCTTATCTTTTTCCACCGCGTGAATAAATTGACGAGACACTCGCATGCGTTTCGCCAGTTCGGTCTGTGATATTTCGTCACATTCCCGAATATCTTTAACAAACTCTCCAAAAGAAGAATCCAGAACTTCTTTGAGCGCTTCTCTCGCAGATATAGTCTTTTTAGTAGTCATGCGGTGTCACCTCTTCGATAAGTACAAATTCAATTTTATTAATAATAATACGATAAATTGCTCTCCATTGTTTGTTAAGACGTATGGAACGCTGACCTTTTCTCTCACCTTTCAATGGCTCGTCATGATATCCAGGTATTTTTCTTACTTCATTTAGTCCTCGTTCTTCCACAGCTGCAACCCAAGTGAATAATTTTTTTCGTATGGCTAAAGGAACTTTATGTAAATTTTTCTTAACGCTATCAGCAATATCTATTCTTTTGATCACACAAACCTCAACTTTTATTTTTATAATACAATAAGATTTCTTACATTGTCAATACAACTTATTGACAAATTTCATCCCAACAAGATGACACTTTCTTACAAATTTGCTAGCATAATTTCATTTTCAAGGATGACATCATGCAAATACCTTTCTCAGATAGCGCCATCATCACTGACCTCGAAATGTTTTTTCGCATCACATTCGCTTGCGTGCTGGGTTGCGTGATCGGCTGGGAAAGAGAAAGACATCGCAATATCGTCTCTGCTGGCATTAGAACCTACGGCGCAATTTGCATGGGCGCATGCGCATTCGGCATCATCGGTTTGTATATTGCACAGGACGATCCTTCGCGCGTCGCTGCGCAAGTGGTAACAGGTATTGGTTTTTTAGGCGGCGGAATTATTTTTCGCCAGGGTGATTATGTGACAGGTCTGACTACTGCTGCGACATTGTGGGCAACCGCAGCAGTGGGATTGTGCGTTTCAGTTGGCATGTATCTGACTGCAGTGCTGACTTCCATTCTTATTTTTTTATTGCTGTATCTCCCACGCATTAGATGGTGGAAGAAAATATCTTCGAAGATAAAAGAAGAAAAGGCGTGAGTTGAGATTGTCTATACATGACTTCCAATCGAGTGACGCAAAAAAGCCTTCCCCTTTCGGGGGAAGGCTTTCTTGCGTTACTCCATTGAAAATCACGCGACGAAACCCAGCCTACACAGCTTCCTTCACCAACGTTTGCAACTCGCCGGATTCAAACATTTCCGCCATGATATCGCTGCCGCCGATAAATTCGCCTTTCACATACAATTGCGGAATCGTTGGCCAGTTGGAATAAACTTTGATGCCATTACGAATTTCTTCATCCTGCAATACATCCACCGCAGCAAATTCTGCTCCACAGGATTTTAAAATATTTACCGCACGCGCGGAAAAACCACACATGGGTAATTGCGCATTGCCTTTCATGTACAACACAATATTGTTATCACTAATCTGCTGCTTAATTTTATCTTGAATATTCATTTTCATTTCCTCACATCAAACCTAATTGTAATTTCGCTTCATCACTCATCATGTCGCGGCTCCACGGCGGATCAAAAACCAGATCCACTTTGACTTCCTGCACACCGTGAATCTGTCGCGTTTTTTCTTCCACTTCACCTACTAACACAGGCCCCATGCCACATGCAGGTGCAGTTAATGTCATGGTGATTTCCACACGATAATCTTTCATGCCCAACGGCAATACATGACACGCATAGATCAAACCCAAATCGACAATATTCACTGGAATTTCTGGATCGAAACACGTTCTCAATTGTATCTGCACTTTCTCTTCGACTGATCCTTGCATCGCATTAATGTCTGGTTGTTCGAGAATTACCAAACCAAGCGCGTCGCCATCCTTGCCTGCGATGCGTACCAGATTACCATTCACATAAACGGTATAGGAATTTCCCAATGCCTGCGTGACAAAAACATGTGTGCCAGGTTGCAGCATCACTTTGGTTCCAGATGGAATCAACGCAGCTTCCACTTCTCTTTTGACTTCAACTGAAGTTTCACGAAACATTTATTGCCTCACTCAACATGAAAACTTTCACCACAACCACAACGGCTGGATTCATTGGGATTAATAAATAATAAACGCTTTTGTCGCAAACCGGATTTTTCTTCTTCTACATAATCAATTTGTATACCTTGCAAAAGATGCAACCACGCTGGATCAAGATAAATTTTCACACCATTATTTTCATGCAGGATATCCGTGCTATTTGCTTGCGTGATAATTTGTGGCGCATACGAATAACCAGAACAACCGGTTTTTTTTATCGATAAACGTAAAGCGGCGCCACTTTCCTGGGCAATCATCTTGCAAATATAATCATTCGCTGCATCGGTTACAGTTATCATCTTCACTCCGTGCTCACTGGTTGCTGATCATCAGCCAAGGCGGCTTTTAAGGTATGCCAAGCGAGTGTTGCACATTTCACACGAATGGGAAATTCTGCCACGCCTGCAAATACAGCTAATTTACCGAGATTTTCTGCAGGTTCTACGCCTGTTGTAACAAGCCCGTGAAATAATGCAAACAATTGCTCAACGTCTGCAACAGATTTTCCCTTGATGGTTTCTGTCATTAATGATGCTGATGCAACGGAAATCGCACAACCAGAACCTTCAAACTGCACATCACATATCACACCATTTTCTTCATGCAAATAAATCGTCAGCTTGTCGCCACATAATGGATTATGACCTGACTTGCAATGATTGGCAGTTGTAAGCGCGCCAAAATTGCGTGGACGCTTGCCATGATCAACAATAATTTCCTGATACAATTCACGTAATGCCATTATTGAAATAACCTCTTCGCCAATTGCAATGCATCGATTAATTTATCAATATCTGCTGCATGATTATAAATACCGAATGAAACACGCACGGTTGCAGGCACTTTGAATCTTTCCATTAACGGCATCGCACAATGATGACCGGCACGCACTGCAATGCCTTCATGATCCAGTACCGTACCAATATCATGCGGATGAATATCATCCATCACAAAAGAAATCACACCGACTTTGGGTTTTGCTTCACCAATGATACGCAAACCTTTTATCTGCAACAGCGCAGGTGTGGCATAAGCCAGTAATTCCTGTTCATGTGCATACACATGCTGCATGCCAATGTTTTGCATATATTGAATGGCTGCCTGTAAACCAATTGCACCAGCAATATTCGGTGTACCAGCTTCAAATTTCTGCGCGCCTTTGGCAAATGTAATATGATCGAATGCTACTGTTTCAATCATGTCACCACCACCTTGCCAGGGTGACATGTTATCCAGCAAACTTTTTTTCGCATATAACACACCAATGCCAGTCGGGCCATATAATTTATGACTGGAGAAAACATAAAAATCACAATCCAGTTCCTGCACATCAACCGGCATATGTGGTACAGCTTGCGCACCATCCAGTAACACTGGAACGTTATTGGCATGTGCAATGGCAATCATTTCCTTTACCGGATTGATCGTGCCCAGCACATTGGATACATGTGTGAGTGCAACTAATTTCGTACGCGAAGAAAATAATTTTTGATAAACTTCACGATCGAGATTGCCTGCATCATCCACGGGAATAATTTTTAATTCGATACCAATCTGTTGTTTCAGCAAATACCAGGGAACAATATTCGAATGATGTTCCATTTCGCTGATTATCACTTCATCGCCCGCTTGCCATTGATCACGACCAAATGTTTGTGCGATAAGATTAATGCCTTCCGTTGTGCCGCTAGTAAAAATAATTTCATCTGGATGTCCGGCATGAATAAATTGCTGTGCAGTCTTGCGTGCATCATCATACAAACGTGTCGCACGTTCACTCAATTCATAAATACCACGATGAATATTGGCATAATCCTGCAAATAAAAATTCGATAAAGTCTGTGTGACATGTTTTGGTTTTTGCGCGGATGCTGCGCTATCAAGATACACGACTGGTTTACCGCGATTGGTGGTTTGCAGAACAGGAAAATCATGACGTAAATGATCGAGATTCATAACACCTCCTGCATGCGCATACGAATGCCGGCATGTGTCACGCGCTGCATGATTTCATCAGCAAATGCCTGTAATAAAATTTCGATCGCATCCTGTTCTGCGATACCACGCGAACGCAGATAAAAAAGTGCATCACGGTTTATTTGTCCCGTGGTTGCACCATGTTTACATTTGACATTATCGGCATAAATCTCGAGTTCTGGTTTGGAATAAACTTCGGCTTGTTTATCAACCAATAAATTATGATTACCCTGATATGCCTGAATATGTTGCGCATCTTTTTCTACATGCAAACGCCCATTGAAAATAGCACGCGCCTGATTCGCAACAATACCTTTATACAACATATTACTCTGGCTATGCGCAGCTGCATGACGAATATCAATATGATTATCAATCGTCTGGTTTTTATCACGCAAATGATAATAACCACTGGTATGACACTCCGCACTGGTATCACGTAAATGTACGACCACATCATCGCGTGCAAATTGCGCGCCGGCAGAAATATTCACATGCGAAAAACGACTGTTTTTTTCCTGGCTGATAAAATGACAAGCCATATGTGTCGCGCTTTTTGCTTCCTGTTGCAATTTATAATGTGTCACTATCGCAGCTTCATCGAGATGAATGGTATTCACTGTATTCATCAGGTAATTCTGGCTTGCACCGAAATATTCTTCGAATAAAGTTATTTCTGTATTCTTGCCTGTCAAAATTAAATTATGTGGATAAGCAACAATATTTTCTTCGTTCAACATGATGGATAACAAATGAATAGGTCTATGCAATTTGCAATCATCTGCCACTTGCAAAAATAAACCATCTGTAAACATGTCAGCATTCAAACTTGCAAAAGGATATTTATGATTATCTATCGCGGTAAATTTTTCGCGTAAATCATCTCCCTGTTTCTGTAAAGCTTCCTGCAGGCTACAAGCTATTATTCCCGCTGGCAGTTTAAATAAGTCAGATAATTCCGGCATGAAATATCCATTTATCATCACCAGAAAAATTCCATCACCAGAACGTAAACTATGCTGATGTAATGCTTCAGTGATCTCACGTGCATCGATTTTTTGCGCGAGCGAATAATGTTTATCCGCAAGGAAACTGACATCATCATATTTCCAGTATTCATTTTTGCGGGATGGCATGCCATGCTGCACAAATGCGCGCCAATGCTGCGCGTCTGTTTCGCTCAGACAATCTTTTGCTGCGGAGACATCAGCTTTCATGATTGCGCCTCATTTTCCAGCCAGCCATAACCTTTGCTTTCCAGTTCGTGAGCGAGTGTCTTATCACCTGATTTTAAAATCCTGCCATTCGCCATGACATGCACTACATCCGGCTGAATATAATCGAGCAAGCGCTGATAATGGGTGACAATCAGAATCATGCGCGATTTATTACGCAAATTATTCACACAGCGACTCACCATTTGCAGTGCATCAATATCGAGACCCGAATCGGTTTCATCCAGCAAAATAAATTCAGGTTCCAGCATCATCATTTGCAATATTTCATTTCGCTTTTTTTCACCACCCGAAAAACCTTCATTGACTGCACGCTGCAGAAAAGCTTCATCTAATCCTACTTCACGGATTTTACTTTTTACCTGCATTAAAAAATCAGCAGCATCAAGTGGCGGCAAATTTTTTCGCTTGCGTAATTCATTGAGTGCCGTGCGCAGGAAATACATGTTGTTAACACCAGGAATTTCCGTTGGATACTGAAATGCTAGAAACACACCGCGCGCTGCACGTTCTTCTGGTGCAAGCGATAATAAATCTTCATTATTTAATGTCACACTGCCTGCGACATATTCATAACCTTCGCGACCAGCAAGAATATTGGCAAGTGTGCTTTTGCCAGAACCATTGGGCCCCATGATGGCATGCACTTCACCTGGCTGCATGCATAAATTCACACCACGCAAAATGGTTTTGCTTTGCTGTTTTTCATCCTGCAAGGATATTTGTAAATTATTAATATTAAGCATTAGCCAACACTCCCCTCTAAACTGACTTCCAGCAATTTTTGTGCTTCGACTGCAAATTCCATTGGTAATTCGCGGAAGACTTGTTTGCAAAAACCATTCACGATCATGTTGATGGCATCTTCTGTTTTTAATCCACGTTGTCGACAATAAAATAATTGGTCTTCACCAATCTTTGATGTCGATGCTTCATGTTCTACTTGCGCAGAAGGATTTTTGACTTCGATATATGGAAACGTATGTGCGCCGCAAGTGGCAGAAAGCAACAGCGAATCGCATTGTGTATAATTACGCGCATTTTCTGCAGTCGGTAACATGCGTACTAATCCGCGATAAGTATTTTGTCCACTTCCAGCAGAAATACCTTTGGAAATAATCGTGCTGCTGGTATTTTTTCCGATGTGTATCATCTTCGTGCCAGTATCTGCCTGCTGATAATGATTGGTAAGTGCAACAGAATAAAATTCACCGACAGAATGATCGCCTTGTAAAATCACGCTGGGATATTTCCAGGTTATCGCAGAACCCGTTTCAATTTGTGTCCAGGAAATTTTCGAATGCTTGCCACGACATGCGCCACGTTTGGTGACGAAATTATAAATTCCACCACGACCTTCTTCATCACCAGGATACCAGTTTTGCACCGTCGAATATTTTATTTGTGCATGATCAAGTGCAACCAGTTCAACGACTGCTGCGTGTAATTGATTTTCATCACGCATGGGTGCAGTACAACCTTCCAGATAACTCACATAACTATTTTCTTCAGCGATAATTAATGTTCGTTCAAATTGACCGCTCTTTGCCGTATTGATACGGAAATACGTGGATAATTCCATCGGACAACGCACACCTTTGGGAATAAACACAAATGATCCATCACTAAAAACTGCGGAATTTAATGCAGCAAAAAAATTATCGCGATAAGGAACAACGGTTCCCAGATATTTTTCTACCAGTTCGGGATGCTGTTGTACCGCTTCAGAAAACGGACAAAAAATTACGCCTGCTTCTGCCAATTTGCTTTTGAATGTGGTCGCAACAGAAATACTGTCAAATACAGCATCGACTGCAACACCTGCCAAACGTCCTTGCTCATGCAGGGGAATGCCGAGTTTTTTATAGGTTTCCAGTAATTTGGGATCGACTTCATCCAGACTTTTGGGAGCATTTTCTGCAGATTTGGGCGCGGAATAATAAATAATGTCCTGATAATCAATCGGTGGAAAATGCACGTGTGCCCAGGCAGGCGGCGTCAAAGTCAGCCAGTGTTTATACGCGTTTAAGCGCCATTCGAGCATGAAAGCTGGTTCATTTTTTCGGGCAGAAATCTGACGAATGACATCTTCATTCAAGCCTGGCGGCATGGAATCAGATTCAATCTGCGTGACAAATCCGTAAGGATATTGCTGATTTACCACTTCATTGATGAGTTTGTTTGCCATCGAAAACCCCACGTTATCAGCATTTTCTGTTATATCTTTTTGATAAATAACGACCTTGAATTAAGGCGAATCGAAAACGCAAAGGTCAGCATAGTAGCATGGTTAGAGCAGTTTTGGACAGCTTTGCGATCCTTCAAACTATAGAAATAACACTATTTTTTAAATAAGTCAGAATGGGTACCTGTTCGAATAAAGGTGATGCTATTTTCTTTAATGTTCTCTTTTATAAGATATATCAGTAACCAGTCAGGTTCGATATGACACTCCCTGCAATCCCCATACTCGCCTTTTAATGGATGATCTACGTGTTTTCTTGCGAGTGGTTTTTGATTAATCAAGTCAGAGATAATGTCATATAATTTTTTGATATCCTTTTTACGTTTTTTTAATAATTTCACATCCTTTTTAAAACTATTTTTATAGCCTGGAATTAGCATTATTTTTCCAATTTTTTAATTAAGTCTTCTGCATTTTTGCAAACAGTAACACCTTTACCTTTTCTTGCTTCTTTAATTGCACGAGCAGTTTTTGCATTTGGGATTTTTAATTCCAAAGGCCACTCCTGTTCTCGGGCTATGCGGCTGTATAACATGGTAATAGCTTGTGTTGGCGTAATACCCAGTTGATTTAAAACATTTTCTGCTACTGCTTTTAATCCAGGCTCTACACGAGCACGAATAAATGCTGCTTTATTCATAAGATTACCTCCGTAATAAAATAAATTGTACCCCATATGGGACACAAAATCCATGGCCTGATCGCACATTTTTTTACTTATGCTTATTTTTCAAATCCGTGAAAGAAACATCATCGAATAAATCTTCTCTTTTTTGTTGGACTGGCTGTTTTCTAGTTTTCATAAAATCTTTTGAAAATATATTTACGCTGTTGAGAAATTCTTCTAATGGCGGATTATCAGAATAATCAATATCTGCGTCTGTCATTTTATCCAGTCTCTTCAAGTCGCTTGAAATAGATTTCTTTTCGTATTTTTTTTACTACGTATATAGTTAGCGGCTTCTCCCGTACTTTTAATGATGTCATTAGCTATTGCGTTGTTTGGTCATAAGAAAATCACAGACTATACACTTCTATACAAAATACGCTAGTATGGCGAAAATTTAAAACTGATACGCGCGCCATGCCAGCAACTACACTTTACATACGACAACTTGAGCTTTCACTGCATATCGGATGGAGTGATAAAGAACGCAGCAAAAAACGCAGCGTTTTACTCGATCTCGATATTCATTTTCAAACACCACCTGCTGCGTGTGAAACAGATGAACTGGCTGATACGGTTTGTTATGCAAGATTATCTGCAATCATTCAGGAAAAAATTGCTGCGAAATCTTATAAGCTGATCGAACATTTATGTGCGGATATTTATTCCTGCATTAAAAAAAATCTGCCGGACAAGGCCAGATTAATTGTGCGCATTATAAAATATCCAAAAATTGCTGGTTTGAAAAACGGTGTGTGTTTTGCATATGGAGATGATCATTCATGATCATCCTGGGTCTTGGTTCCAATGTCGGTGACCGATTGCAAAATCTGCGTAATGCTTATCAACGTTTGCAACAATTATCAGATCTAACTATTCAGCAAGTTTCGCCTGTTTATACCTCCGATGCCTTACTTCCAGAAAATGCGCCACAAAATTGGAACATGCCGTATTTCAATCTTGCCTTGCGTTGTGAAACGACACTCGAACCACTTGCATTACTCGATCAGATAAAAAATATTGAATGGACACTGGGACGTAAACCAGAAATCAGGCATTGGGGACCACGTGTTATTGATATCGATATTCTCGCGTGGGATGAAAATATTATTCACAATGAACGCTTAAACATACCGCATGCTAATTTGCAGGAAAGACCATTTGCATTATGGCCACTTGCAGATGTTGCTCCGTTATGGAAATTTCCTTTGCAAGGTAAAAATCACGGTAAAACTGCTGCACAAATGGTTGAGCCTTGGCGCTCACGTTTTACAGGTGAAGCACCTTTTCATACACGACAAATTTTACAACGCATTGATACATCGCAATTCGTTGGCATTATTAATGTGACGCCCGATTCTTATTCAGATGGTGGTTTGTATTTGCAGGCTGATGCTGCTGTCAAACAAATGTTACATCTCGTTGCAAGCGGTGCGGAAATTATTGATATTGGTGCAGAATCAACTTCGCCACAAGCAAAGGCAATCACACCACATGAAGAATGGTTGCGACTTGAACCGGTATTATCTGCTGTGCAATCAGCAAAACATTCTGGTTTGTTAATTCCCAAAATCTGCGTTGATACGCGTCATGCGAGTGTTGCAAAAAATGCAATTGCGATGGGTGTCGACTGGCTTAATGATGTTTCAGGACTGGATGATGCAGACATGCGCGAGATTGTACGTGCTGCAAAAACAGATTGCGTGATCATGCATCATTTGCAATTACCAGAGGATCGTAATCATGTGTTACCGCGTGATCAGGATCCGGTGAAATTTGTTTATGCGTGGGCTGAAAAAAGAATTGCTGAGCTGGAAAAAGATGGTATTGCGCGTGAGCGGCTGATTTTCGATCCAGGAATTGGGTTTGGAAAAATGGCGGAACAATCCTTGCTGATAATAAAAAATATTTCCGTGTTTCATGAATTAGGCGTGCGATTGTTTGTCGGACATTCACGTAAAACTTTTATGTCGTTATTTACCGCGCTGCCTTTTGTTGAGCGTGATGCTGAAACCATGGCGATGACGATTTTCCTCGCACAACAAAAAGTTGATTATATCCGCGTGCATAATGTGGAAATCTGCGCACGCGGAATGAAGGTGGCGAAGGTGATATAAAGCGGTGTCAAGCGTAACCACACTGCATAATAAATTGACAGCATGAATGTCTGTCAATTTATTATGCAGTGTGGTTACGCTTGACACCGTTACAAATAAGCTTCCAATTTCAACCTTGGCGCAATTAATTCAACAATTTTATGTCTGCCATGTCCTGGATTTACTTCTTCATATGTTTTCACAAAGCCAAATTTTTCCAGCTCATTAACATCACGAGAAACCGAGGCTCTATTGCGCTTGGTTATTTTAGCAATGTTAGTAATAGTATCTGGATGCTTTCGAATACTATTAATTAATTTTATTTTAGCTGCGCTAAGAAAATGGAGCATTTCTAATGGATTAATGAATGTCAAAGTGGCGGCTCGCTTGTTAATAGACTCACCCCTGTCAGCAGCTTGCATTACACTTTTGACATTAGAAAAAAAATCTTCGACAGAGCCTATTTTTACAGTAACTACTTTTAATTTTGATTTGTTAGCTAATTTATTTTTTGTGTTTTTCATGTAAAGCTCTCCATTCAGATTCAAATCGTTCAGCAACTTCTTCATAAGAGCTAAAATCAATATTTTCTTCCTTGCCCATATAATGACGATGATGATAGCCATGACAATTATCAAAACCAAGTACTCGACCATTATCAATACTACAAATATTCAGATTAATGTAAGACATACTATATCTTGCTATTTTTCCTTTCTTGTCAGTGCTGAGTGTATAGCGCAAAATGCCATTTCCCTGTCTGGCTGGAAAAGTGATCGTGTCATCAATAACTTTTATATATTTTGTGTTTTTTTCACGTTTGACCATAAAATTATACCAGATATAGCATGAAATGTGATAACTGCAAAACTATACTGGAATAAATTAAAAATTCAAGGACATAACATTACCTACTGTATAAAACGAGCCGAAAATAATTATTCTATCTCCCGTGCGTGCTGCTTTTTTTGCTTCATGATAGGCAAGTAGCAAATCACTTAAATAAAAAATTCCCGTGCTAATTCCAGCTTCCAAAAATGCTGCCTGCAATTGTTCGACAGAAGCTGCGCGTTCATTGACAAGCGGTGCGACGTACCACACATCAATCTGATCACGAATTTTTTTGATGCTGCCAATAATGTCCTTGTCTTTCAGCATGGAAAAAACTGCAATGGTTTTTCCTTCGCAATTCATCGTCAATAATTTTGCAGATAAAAATTCCATTGCAGCAGGATTATGCGCAACATCATAAATTTCTGTGATATCGCCGCTAATAATTTGTATGCGTCCTGGTAAGTTTATATTTTGCAATCCTTGTGAAATCGCAGATGCTGCAACTGGCAAACGTGATTGCAACAGGAAAATCACTTGCAAAACATTCGCCATATTCTGAACTGCAAGCGCATTACACGGTAAATGTTCAAGTCGAATATGCGAATTGCTGAATACCCATTCGTGGGAATTTTCTTCATGAAAAAAATCTTTTCCACGCTGATAAAATGGAGCACTTAATTGATCAGCAGCAAATACAATCGATGCAGGTGGAATATCATCACCACACACCACAGGCTTACCAGATCGAAAAACACCCGCTTTTTCTGCACCTATTTTTTCTCGTGTGTCTCCCAGCCATTCCACATGATCAATACCAATGGAGGTGATGACTGCAATATCTGCATCCAGTATATTCACTGCATCCAGACGGCCGCCTAATCCTACTTCCATGATGTATACATCCAGGGATTGTTGCTTGAATAAAACCAGCGCTGCCAAGGTCGCAAATTCAAATGCTGTGAGTGCAATACCTTGTCGTGCTGCATCAACTATCGCAAAGGCCGCACATAGTTGCTCATCAGTCGCCATTTGCCCATCGATACGAATTTCTTCATTGAATTGCCACAAATAGGGAGAAGTGAAAGCTCCTGTCCGATAATTCGCCGCACGATAGATCGCCTCAAGTCCTGCAACCGTTGAACCCTTGCCATTGGTGCCTCCGACTGTAATCACAGGACAACCAGGTGTGAGTACATCCAGGGTTTCAGCGACTTTTCGTACTCGCGTAAGCCCTAATTCGATCTGTCGTGAGTGAACCGAGCCGATATAAGACAACCAGTCTGATAATGTGGATAACTTCATGTATAAGCCTCATTAAACTCTGTGTATAAGCTTGTGATAATTAGGTGCTTGAAAAATTGTTTCAATTTATCCCCGTTGAGCCATTTTTTATACGGGAGTTTTCCACAGGTTATTTTTCTTGTAACTTGTTGATTAATAAAATCATAGAGAAGTAATCCACAAAAAATGCCTTGCTATATAACTAAAAAAATCTTTTAAAAAATAAAAAGATATATATTTATGAAGAAGAGGAATCATGCCGAAAAAAAACCCGCGAGGCAATCGCGGGTTCTGATGGAAAGAATAAAAAGACTAAAGCTTCATGCCAATCTCATGCGGCAATCCATCGCGTTCTTTTTCAATAAAAGAAATGGCTTGCCAATCAATGAGCGTATCTTCGTTTTGAGTCAAATGCTGAATCTGGGAAACGGTACCGGGCAAAGTGGCTTCATATTCAGCTGTATGTTCTTCGAGAGGAGTATGCGCTTCCATCAGCAAACGATTTTTTTGCCAGGCAACTTTTACAGGTGAATTGATAATCATCACTGGTATACCAGGTTCGATAGTGGGAAAGAAATCCTTGATGTCCGATTCAAACATGCGCACACAGCCAAAGCTTGCCCGTTTGCCGATACTTTCCGGGAATATGGTGCTGTGGATAAGGAAAGTGGGAATGCTCATGTAGATCGCGTATGGGCCTAATGGGTTATCAGGACCTGGTGGCATGACCTGTGGCAACACGACACCCTGAGTGAGATTGAATTCACGGATGTCAGGTGTAGGTACCCAGGCAGGGTTTTCAGTCTTTTTGGTGATGGTGGCAGTTGCTAATGGCAGCGTCTTGCCAATTCGTCCTATGCCTATTGGATACGTCGCGACTTTTCCTGTGCCTGGCACGTAATAATACATGCGCATTTCCGGCAAATTAACGACGATACCTTCCCGCGCACCGTCTGGCAGCAAATGCTGTGTCGGCAGTTTGATATTTTCACCACGTGACAGCGATTTGGCAGCATTCAATTGCGGATTGGCTTTTTCGAGTGCGTTAAAGCCAATGTCATAACGTTCCTGAATGGCGCTGATGGAATCGGAAGAAGTGGATTGACGATACTGAATTTGACCAATCAATGCCTCATTCGCTGGTGGTACACGAAAAGTGGCAGCGCTTGCGACTGTAGAAATGCATATCAGTAATGTGGATAGCATTTGTCCTCGGGTTATTTTCATGGGAAATCCTTAAATGAGGTTGTGAGGCGGGTAGTTTACTGAGGTGAGGTGAATGTGTCATCTTGCAGTATACTTGCACTAAAACTATTAAATAATGTAAGTATACTTTAACTAAATTGGTTATTTAGTTAAAGTACGGTTGAATTTGATATCAATATTAAAATTAAGGTATTGACCATGAAGATATCGCAAGATGAGTTAATAGCTGTATTAGCTAAATTTAATCCATGGTGGAGAAAAGAACCCATTCCTGATCTGCCAACTTGGCGCCGGGCGGCATTTCATGAGCTTTTTACATGGGTATTTGCTCCGCCAGCACCACGTGCAGTTTTATTATCCGGCGCAAGACAAATAGGAAAAACAACCCTGCTGTTACAAGTCATTAATAAATTATTATCTGATGGTATCCAGCCTGCAAATATTCTCTATGCCACATTTGATCATCCCATTATCAAATTAGTTGGCATCGATGCTGTGCTTGAGGCATGGCGTGCCAGAGAACCCAAAGCAGGAGGAATAGAATACTTATTTCTCGATGAAGCCCAATTTATTCGGGACTGGGGAACCTGGGTCAAACATCAAGTCGATTTTAATAAAAATCGTAGAATTATATTCACAGGCTCAGCTATGCCTCTCATTCAGGAAAATCAGGAATCCGGTGTTGGACGCTGGCATACCATTCGACTGACAACGCTCTCATTTTATGAATATTTACAGTTAAAAAAACTTCAGTTACCACCTTTGCCTAAATTAAATTCGCTGAATGATTTATTTAAATGGTCTGATCATGAATTTTATCAAGTCATGGAAATGGCTGATTCATATGTTGGACATTTTCATGAATATCTTGTTAGAGGCGGTTTTCCGCAAACCGCATTAGTTGAAAGTATTAATCAGGCACAACGATTATTACGTGATGACATTATCGATAAAGTTTTAAAGCGAGACATGACTGCACTCTTTGGAGTACGCCGCATACTTGAACTTGAGCAAACCTTTTTATATTTATGCCTACATGATGGCGGCATACTGGATATGCCTGATTTATGCGGAAATTTATCTGTTAAACGTCCAACAGCGCAACATTTTATTGATCTTCTCGAAGCAACACATCTTATTTATCGTCTACAACCATTTGGTTATGGCAAGGATATTCTAAGAGGTAAATTTAAAATATATATGGCAGATGCTGCAATCGCTCCCGCTGTTTTATTAAAGGGAAAAAGCACATTAGATGATCCAGCATCACTTGGAGTTGCAACAGAGACAGCTGTCTTTAAACATCTTTATGCACATCTTTATCCAAAAAATATTCGTTTTACCTATTGGCGAAGTAGTAAAGAATTTGAAGTTGATCTGATAGCAGAGATGGGAGATCAGATAGTTCCATTTGAAGTGAAATACAGATCACAACATACAGGTGCGAGAAATCTCAAAGGCCTTCTGGAGCTTTGTCAAAAAAAATCTCTTTCGCGCGCTTATGTTATTACCAAATCATTAAATGATTTCGGTTTATGGAATCCATCAAGTATTCACACAACCAATATTATGCGCATTCCAGCCCCGCTGCTTTGTTACTGGATGGGTCAAGCTGAGTTAAATCAGGATATGAGCTAATTCATAAGCGGATATTTTGGTTTCACACCAGTCAAATTCGGGGAGAGAATCCGAATTTGACTGGTGTGAAAGTGTAACCTTGATTTTTAACCATCACGCTCGTAAAAACGACGAGTTTGATAACCACCTTCCTGGATAATAGGCAAATATCACCGATCGATTTTTGATGGCATTGATAATCGGTTTGGCTAATGCAGATGAAACGGCAGGACATCCCCAGCTGCGACCAATTCCACGACTGGCGCGCGAACTGGAACCACTGGCATACGCTGCACCATGCACCACAATCGCACGGGAATAAGCAGAATCATTCACACCACGTTCCAGACCATGCAATCGCAAGGAATAACCATTCTTGCCAAAATAAGTCGTACCCGTCATGAATACACCAACGCTGGATTTCAAGCTGCCAGGATGATTGGAGAAAGAGGTGGAATTAACACCACCACTGTTTTTGCCATGCGAAACCCAGGTGTTAAATAAAACCCGATGACGCTGCATATCAAATACCCACAAACGTTTTTGCGTGGATGCTTTGGAATAATCAATGACTGACAAAACTTCCTTGCCAGCATAACCCGTGCGACGCGCTTTCTTGTAAGCGGTCAAGGCAAGTCGCAAAACTTTGTCGTCAATATTTCTGGCCTGGGATTTTAATAAACGGAATTCATTATCTACCCAATCCTGCTTCGCTAATTTTGCACTCGCAATGCGAGTCATGCGTAAAGGATGCGGTTTGATATCAGGTAACTGAATGTTGGCATTCGTGCGGGTGGTTGAACCCAGCCATTTGGTAAACGGCCAACTGAAACCTAATACACCAAAAAGCGCCGCAATAAATAAAATATGTTTTATTTTCATGTAGTTATGTTCTCTTGTTGTTTAAAGTTAGTCTTAAGCGTTTGATTATTCAGGATATCCCTAAGGCGAGCTTTTGAACAATATTTGAACTGGGACGTTATTTTTAATTATTTTGGCAGCATAGTCAACCCTGAATAACCTTAAATTAGATTAAATATATGTAATATTGAGAATAATGTGTTATTGTTGCGCAACTAAAAAACCGGACGAGGATAATTAATAGTGCGCAGCCATGATCTTTTTCATATGGAATATTCCATTGCAGATGCAGGTTCTTCGCTGCATTTCTCTTTTCCTCCTAAATTGGCAGATGCTAATTATGAACGCATGCAGAACTGGGGAATACCGATTGAGCGGCATGAAAATCGCGTGACATTGTTGCCAGCGGTGGGAGCAGTTAGTGCAGGTGTGTGGCAAGCCGATTTTGATACGACTTGGGTGAAGTTTTACAATGAGGATGAAGCGAAAGATTTTGGAGATTTTTTTCAATCCGCGCGAGGTAATAAAAGTAAGATTCCAATTAAGGGATATGATGAACATCTCAATCATTATTTTCCTGAAGCAGGTTTGATTCACGTCAATCATTCTTTGGATAAAAGAGAAAGAATCACGCAGGAAATTTATAAATATACTTATCAATTACTGATTCTTCACCATGTATTAATTGAAGGAACAGGAGTTTTACCGTTTGAACTAATAAAAATTATTATGCAATTATCATTGAGTGCAAACCGTAATATTGATTACATGTTGCATTTGCTCAGTCTTGATAAAGATTATTCACTGTTTCCGCAAACTCACTTCAGCAAAGATAAAAATCCGTGCAAAAAAATAAATTTGAAGATCGAAAGAGATCACAAGTTTTTTTATCTGATATTTGATAATTCGATCGAAGCAAAAAATATATATAAAGAAATTCAAAATCCGCATCTGCCATTCTTTTTTAACCAGATTGTGGTTAAAAAGAAGCAGAAATTTATGAAAAAATGGAAAATACGCGAACACTATAATTTTGATTATGAGAAGACGATGAAACGACCAGGAGAAATCAGAATCTATTTCGACAAAGCTGTCACCATGGATGATTTTCTCGATAACATTCAGATCGCTTCTTTTGATCCAGTTATAAAATTTATTGAACAGGGAAATGTAGTTTCCGAAAATGATCCTTATTTTTCCCATCATATTTCCCTGAAACAGAGTTTCTTTAAACTAAGAGCTTGTCAAATAATCTGGACTTTGCCAACACTGCAATATCAATTAAAATACAAAACGATTCAGGTTCTGAATAAACTGACTGATGAAGATCATAAACATGAAATGACGAATTTCAATTTTGTGGAATTCTCATTTATTCATCCTGATGCCGATAACAAGATACATAATCCTGAAATTGAGATCGCACCCGTCGCTGACATTGTGCTGAAACATCGTAAAAAATCCCAGCCTTTACTCCTCGTGCCAGTTAATAATTTCAATACTAATCTTAAGCATTACGAAGATATTTTAAAAAACTACACCGTATTCTGTATCGGTCCTATTAAACTGAAAAATGGATTATTGCCAGACTTTGGTGGTTTGTTTGTCGCGACGAACGCGAGCATGGTTATTGATAACAAAATTGAAAATATCGATATCGCATTTGTTGCTGTTCCGAGACCTATCATTAACTTATGCGACAGAAAATATTATCTTGAACAATTAACGCAAACTATCATGCTTGCATTTTATTTCGCGAGTTTTCAGAAAAACACCATTATTTTTGACAAACAACACTGGTATGCGGATAAAGAAGATTTGTCAGCCATATTCACGCAGGTGCAAAATCAATTTAAAAATGTTCCATTAATTTTCGCCATGCAGGAGAACGATCCACCATTTCAACAACCTGAATTTAATGAGCAAGTCGATGTGATTATAAAAAACAGCATAAACCAGGATGAAAAACTTGATCTGCACAAGGTCAGTAATAATTTGATTAAGCGTTGTGTCGTCGATGAATTAGCTCTGGAAAAAATAAAAAAGGAAATTATAAAAATTACCGATTATCTTGAGAAAGGCTGGCGTACGTTGTTCAGCAAGGCTACTGATGATAACGATTCAGCGTTATGGAAAATGATGGTCAATAATAAAAAATTATGCCTTGGTAAATTATATGAATGTTTCAAAGAAGGACTTTATCTCGGTATCGATCCCACACTCATTATCCCAGCATGGAAACAATTAACTTTATCCGGCATGAATGGTCAAACCGTGGATGATGTATTGCATACAAATCGTGACGGACAATGGGTTACAAATACTAAAACACTGGACATGATAAATGAACTTGAAAATTTTATACGGGATGAATTCCGGGCAAATGTGGAAAAGAACCATGAGAAAGGATATAGTTTGCGAATTTAATCACGATTGAGGTTGAGATGAAACCATCCAGTAAAATTCGTGTAGCAGTTTTATATGGCGGTCGATCTGCTGAACATGAAGTATCATTGCAATCTGCTTCCAATGTCATCAAACATCTGGATCCTTCTCGTTATGAAGTGATTCCGATCGGTATAGACAAGCAAGGCAAGTGGTTTTTGGGCAAGGATGTTTTTGCCAATAGCCTCGAACAAAATGTTGTTTCGCATTTACCAGGCGATGGCCATGCGTGGTTTGCACCGGAATGGATTGGCAATCCGGCTGATGGCAAGCATATCAATGAAATCATGACATATACGGCTGGTGCGCATTTCGATGTGGTTTTTCCAGTGGTACATGGCACGTTGTGTGAAGATGGTACGTTGCAGGGTTTACTGGAAATTGCAGGCTTGCCATTTGTGGGCTGTGCCGTTTTATCATCAGCGATTGGCATGGATAAAGATGTCGCCAAACGTCTTGCGCTCTCAGGTGGTATTCGTGTTGCACCTTATCTTGTTATCAAACGCAATCGCTGGCAGCACAATCGCGAGCATTATGCCAAACAGATTGCTGAACATCTTTCTTATCCCGTGTTTGTCAAACCATCGAATGCTGGTTCCAGTATTGGTATCAGCAAAGTAAAAAATGCGAGTGAACTGGAAGCTGCTGTGGATGATGCTTTGCGTTTTGATACCAAAATATTAGTGGAAAAAGGATTGAATGTAATCGAACTCGAAGTGGCGGTGCTGGAATCGCTGGAAGAAAATACGGATCCGATCGTGAGTGTGGTTGGTGAAATTCGCCCATCGCATGAATTTTATTCTTATGATGCGAAATATGTTGATGAAAATGGCGCGCAAGCATTCATTCCTGCGCCAGTCAGTGATGCAATTTGTGAAGAAGCACGTCGCATGGCGAAAAAATTATTTGAAACACTGGAATGCGAAGGCATGGCACGCGTGGATTTATTTTTGAATAAGGATGATAACCAGATTTATTTTAATGAAATTAATACGCTCCCCGGTTTTACCAAAATCAGTATGTATCCAAAATTAATGGAAGCATCAGGAATGTCTTATTCGGATTTGCTCACGCATCTGATTCAGCTAGCAATAAAAAGACATCAGCTTAAGAGTCAGTTGATACGTAGTTGTATATAATAGGAAAATAATTTAATGAAATTAGTTATTGATACTTCGGTTATAATAGCTGTTTTAGCAAATGAACCCATTAAAAAGAAATTAATAAAGCTTACGAAAGGGGCTGAATTACTAGCTCCAAAATCTGTGCACTGGGAAATTGGAAATGCTTTTTCTGCCATGCTTAAAAGAAAAAGAATAGAAGTGTCGAAGGTGATAAAAGCAATACAACTTTATGATTCAATACCTATTGAATATCTTGACGTTGAATTGGAAGAATCATTATTAATAGCAGATAAATTAAATATATATGCTTATGATGCTTATTTAATTGCATGCTCTCTAAAAAATCATTGTTCATTGATCTCATTAGATAATGGTTTAATACAGGCAGCAAAAAATTTTGGCATTAATATAGTGGAGATTGAATGATGACTATGACATACAGTTATGAAAAAGCAAAAAAAAGCTTTGATCTTGTCTTTAAAAAAGCAACCATTGATGGCAAGGTTGCTATTCGTAAAGATAATGATCTTTATATTTTAATGCCAGCATCTAAAAATACTTCTCCTCTGGACATAGAAGGAGTTGACATGGGTATTTCATCAAAAGATATCATTCAATTTATTCATGAAAGCAGAAAGCTTTAAATAAACTCACTTCCCAATTATAAAAAAAGCTGCGGGAATACATGGCAGATTTGTGTTGATGAAGCATACATTCTTTATCTTATTATTTTTTTGCACCCCGGTTTTTTCCCAGCCACTCACCCTATCATTACCCGAAGCTATTTTGCTTGCGGTGCGACAACATCCGAATGTGCAATCATCACAATTAAGTTACCTCGCACAGAAATTCAGTTTGCAAGTTCAGCAATGGCAATTTGCACCGCAATATTCCTTGCAGGCATCTGCTAATTACAATAACAGCATCACCAATGGACAATTGTATGAAGGAACACATAATTATAATGTGCAACCTGCTGCTTCCTGGCTAAGTCCTATTGGCACACAGACAACACTGACATTCAGTAATTCGCAAACCAGTAATTATAATCCCGGTTTATCGCTCGATATCATGCAACCACTGGTGCGTGGTTTTGGTTCAGCAGTGGTCGAAGCTGCATTGAATAATGCAAAAGACTCACTCATTATTTCACGTCTGTCGACAGAAGGTGTGTTACGTCAAACCGTTACCAATGTAATCAATGCTTATCTTGCAGTTGTTGCTGCTGAAAAAAATGTGCTTATCGATAAACAAGCTTTGCAGCGCGCAGAATTATCGGTGAAACAAACGCGATTATTTATTCAGGCTGGCCACAAGGCTGGTAATGAGCTGGTAACAGTTCAGGCAGATGCAGCGAGTGCGAAAACAACACTGGAAAATGATAGCAATAATTTATTGCAGGCGCGTTATGCCTTGTTGGCTGCGATTGGAATTGATCCCAATACGCCGGTCACGTTTACTTCGCTCGATCTTGCTGCGCTGATGCAAAAATATCATTTGCCAACACTTGCAGAAACCAAACAATGGATATTGCAAAATGATATTCAATATCAGATTGATCAGATTACCTTGCATGGACAAACGCAACGTAATTCATTAATCGCCAATGATAATTCACGCTGGCAATTAAATTTTACTGGCAATATTTCTACGGGTCATGCGACGGGTGGTGGCGATAATTCTGGTTTGGCGAGCTTGATCAATGGTATTAACCAGCAAAAAAGTGCGAGCTTGAATTTGATTATACCCATCGATGATCAGGCAGCAAAACAAGCTGTGCAATCAGCAAAAATCGCACTCAAACAAGCGGAATTGGCATTGATGCAGCAAAAATGGAATAAACAAACAACAGCGATTAATGGCTGGAATTCGGTGCAAAGCGCTGAGCGTGCCCTGCATTTTGCAGAAGCTGCGGAGAAATTGCAGTTTAAAACCTGGCAACTGAGTTATCAGAAATATTTGCATGGATTGATTGATTCTCTGCAATTACAATCAGCGCAATTTAGTCTGGTGCGTGCTCAGCAGGCATCGCTGAATGCACGTATCAATTATTTGCGTGCGTTAGTGACTCTCGATCAATTGATTGGCAATACATTGAAAACCTGGAATGTGCGAGTGAGATTATCATGAAAAAATTCCAATGCGTCATATTGATATTCATTCTCATGATATCTGCCTGTTCGCCTCAGGATAAAAAACAGGCGACTATCGAAACCGTACAAAAAAATACGCTGACGAATAGCCTGTATTATTCCGGCATGATACAACCGCAGAAAATGATTGCAGTCGTGAGTCCTGCTGATGGGCTCATCGTTAATATGCCGACGCAATATGGGGAACAGGTTAAAGCGGGGCAATTATTGTTTCAGATTTCTTCGCCAAAATTTCTAACGGATTATAAAAATGCCCTGATGCAATTCATCAAGGCGAAAAATGAATTTGATCATGCGAAAACATTATTGAATGAAGCAACGTTTCTGCATAAAAATCAGTTGATTTCAGATGATGATTTTAATACAAAAAAATCCAGTTATTATGCTTCACGACTGGGTCTGATGCAGGCAAAAGATGCGCTGGAAATTCATTTGCAGCAATTGCAAATCAGGGATAAAAATCTTTTTAATCTAAACATTGTCGATATGGACAAGATTAGTGAGGCCATGAATTTTCGGCTGCATGCAGAACATCTGCAAGTGATCGCACCAGCGGATGGAATGGTATTGGCAGCTAATAAAAATGAAAATGAATATAAAAAATGGAATGAAGGTGATGCCATTAAACAAGGCGATGTGCTCGCTTTGATAGGTGATATGCAAGGAATCAGCGTGCAAATCAAGGTGAATGAATTGATCGTTAATCAGTTAAAACCGGGACAGAAAGTAAAAATTTCCGGTCTTGCTTTTCCAGCAGAAAGATTGAATGGCGAAATTATCCATATCGATAAACAAGGCGAATATAGCAATGGCATGCCTGTATTCAATGTGCAAGTACGCACAATGATGATGACAGCTGCGCAACAAAATCAGATTCATGCAGGCATGAGTGCGAAAGTGGAAATCAATCTCGCGGCTACGTCGCAAATCATGATTCCGATTAAAGCTGTGCATGAAAAACACGGCAAAGCTTATGTGAATGTTGTAAATCGTTTATCGGGTCAGCATGAGCAAATCGTGATTCAAACCGGTAAAACGAGTATGAATGAGATCGCGGTTTTATCTGGATTAAGCGTTGGAGATAAAATTGTCGTTCCTCATTCAGCTTGAAAATATCAGCAAGATATATCAGCGCGGCGAAACGCAGTTTCATGCACTTTCAAATATTCATTTGCAAATCAAAGCGGGTGAAATGACGGCGATTGTTGGTGCATCGGGTTCGGGGAAATCGACACTGATGAATATCATGGGATTGCTGGATCGTGCGAGTGCGGGTGAATATTATTTTGCAGGACAGAATGTTGCAAATTTATCTGATAATCAATGGGCGCAATTGCGTAATCGGCAGATCGGTTTTGTTTTTCAATTATTTTATTTATTGCCGCGTGCAACCGCTTTGCAAAATACCTTATTGCCACTGTTTTATCGTGGGCTACCGCGTAATCAGGCTGTTGAACAAGCAAAATCCATGCTTGAACGTGTGGGTGTTGCACATTTGGCCGCGCATTATCCGCATCAATTATCGGGCGGACAACAACAACGTGTAGCGATTGCACGTGCGCTGGTTGGTAAACCGCAATTGATTTTGGCAGATGAACCAACCGGAGCGCTGGATTCTGTGACGAGTCAGGAAGTCATGAATGTATTTCGTGAATTGTGTCATGAGAAAGGTGTGACGGTGGTGATTATCACGCATGATGCAGCCATTAGTGCTGCTTGTCAGCGTGTCGTGACAATAAAAGATGGCAAAATTTTTTGATAAACGGTACTTTGCTGGGAAATATGGCTGGATCGAAGTTATTATTATTGATGTTAAAGCGGACTGTCATCCTGAGCACAGCTTTTGCTTTTGTGCGAAGGATCTCATGAAAAAAGCACACGGAATTCATTGAGAGATCCTTCGCACAAAAGCAAAAGCTGTGCTCAGGATGACAGTCCGCTTTAACATCAATAATAATAACTTCGACCCCACGCAGTTCATTGAATATTTAAGGAGAAACATATGCGCAAGGAATCTTCGTATCGTTGGGATGATCCATTTTTTCTCGATGAACAATTATCTGAAGAAGAACGTTTGATACGTGATTCTGTACGCACGTTTGCGGATGAAAAATTATTACCGCGCGTCATTAAAGATTTTAATCATGGACATGCGGATGCAGAATTGATGCGCCAAATGGGTGCAGCCGGCATTTTAGGCGCAACCATTAAAGGCTATGGATGTGCTGGCATCAATTATGTTTCCTACGGATTAATCATGCGTGAACTGGAACGTATCGATTCTGGTTATCGTTCCTGCGCCAGTGTGCAATCCAGTTTAAGCATGTATGCGATTTATGCGTATGGTAATGAAGCGCAAAAACAAAAATATCTGCCGAAAATGGCGAAGGGAGAATTAATCGGTTGCTTTGGATTAACAGAACCCAATCATGGTTCTGATCCTGCGGATATGGATACACATGTCAAAGCTGCAAACGGTGGTTTTATGCTGAAAGGTGCGAAAATGTGGATTACCAATTCGCCAATCGCCGATGTTTTTATTGTCTGGGCGAAAAATGAAAAAGGTCGCATTCGTGGTTATATTCTGGAAAAAGGCATGCAGGGATTAACTGCACCAGAGATGCATGGCAAATTAAGTTTGCGTACTTCCATTACCGGCGAAATTATTATGGATGATGTATTTGTCCCTGCAGAAAATGAATTACCCGATGCAGATGGTTTGTCAGCGCCACTCGGATGTCTGGATAATGCACGTTATGGTATTGCATGGGGTGCATTGGGCGCGGCGGAATTTTGCTGGCATGCTGCTCGGCAATATGCACTGGATCGCGAGCAGTTTGATCATCCGCTTGCAGCAAATCAGTTAATTCAATTTAAATTGGCGAATATGCAAACCAGTATCACCTTGGGATTACAAGGTTGTTTGCGTCTGGGAAGATTAAAAGATGAAGGTCGCGCAGAAACACCAATGATTTCCATGATGAAACGCTTTTCCACTTTGGCAGCGCTGGATATTGCGCGTGAGTCGCGTGATATCCATGGTGGCAATGGCATCATGGAAGAATTTCATGTGATGCGACATATGCTCAATCTGGAAACCGTGAAAACCTATGAAGGAACAGCTGATATTCATGCACTCATTTTAGGCCGCGCTCAAACAGGAATTCAGGCATTTAAAGCGCTGGGGAATGTGCAAGGATAAAATTTATTGCTTTTGTATATACAAAAGCTATAATGTCAAATAAAGGATAAAAACATGGCCTTGAATTTGAATATTAGTGAAGCAATTATTAAAAAGCTCTCACAAAAACATGATGTTACTAGAGAAGAAGTAGAAGAATGTTTTTATAATCGTATAAAGGGTTTGCTGGAAGATGTAAGGGAGCAACACAAGACCAATCCTCCAACGATGTGGTTTATTGCCGAAACAAATGAAGGACGATTACTGAAAGTGGTTTTTATTGAGGTAGCACGAAAAGGAATATATGAAATTAAAACTGCTTATGAACCCAATAAAGATGAGGTGAAAATTTATGAAAAATACGCGTAAGGCTAATAAGGATAAAGCCTGGGATAATCGTGAACTAGGTGCATCAGAAAAACACGTACGTAAAGCTTCGTCTGGTCGGGAAAAAGCATTGGATGAACGTTTGGGATTACAAACGATCTCAATTCGCTTACAGAAAGGCTTGATTGACAATCTCAAAAAATTGGCTGAAGAAGATGGCATAGGGTATCAGCCTTATGTAAGGCAATTATTAATGCGTCATGTGCGTCAGACCGATCATGAAAGAAGAGCAAAAGCGAAACAGGAAAAAAATATTTTCATTGGCTGATTATCCAGCTATTTCCTGGTTCATGGCGCAATAAGTTTTTAACTCTATTTCTACAAAACAGCTGCGTGTAGCAATCAGATGAGCCGATTAGGCCAATTAATCGGCTCAAATTTAGGTTGTTTTTGAGCCGATTAATTGGCCTAATCGGCTCATCATAAATTGATATAGTCCTTTTGGAGTTAACCCATGCAGCGTAATGAAAAAAGTATTTTCCATGAATCCAACAAGATTGAGATCAATGAGAATAGCGGGTGTCTCTCTCTTCTTTACTGGGGTGATGAAAACAAACCTCGTGTGAAACTTATTCTGGAAACTTTGCAAAGTAGCGGAGATTTCCAACCGCAACTAAAACATGTTTTCACGGAAGCGTATCTGGAACGTGTCAACATGGATGATAAAACACATGTGCACGTCAAATTTCAGAAATATGAAAATGATGGGGATTTGCTGCAGTTTAAAATGAGCTTGTGTCTTTTGATAAAGAATAAAGTACAAATTTGTTCTGGCATCCCGGATCACTGGCAAATTGAAAATTTCATGAGTCAGATTAAACAATATAATAATTTTGATACAAATTTAGAAACGGATAATGTGATATCTATCAATGATCTTGATTGGGCAAATGATATTTTTAAGAAAACAGATGTGAAGCAGTCTGTTTCTGTCGCATTAACCAGGATATCCTTTCCTGAAATTAAACAAATAGAAGAAATTAAAACCATTTCAGCGGAAAAAGAAATTAAGGCAGAGATAAAACAGGAAACTGTCGATTTGGCTTTATCTCAAATGGTGGTGGATATGGAGAATATGTGTATTAATTACAAGAAAGATAAGAACTTCTTTCGTCCGTACAATACTAATGCTGGTCTCGCTGATAAATTTATTAAAGTGCTCAATGATTTGAAAGCCGTTGCTGCCAGAATGTATAGTGATAATTATTTTGATACGATTAAATGTCTGAGTATCTCGTTGCATCAAATATTAAAAAAGATAGACAGTGATAAATTCAAAAGACATCTTGAAGCTTTTTATGAGAATCACCCTGAAATAACATCTGATTCACTGTCGCTATTAGCCATTAATTACTACGATCAAATTGAATATGTTAAAGAATATTTGGGAGCAAAAGAAATTGTTCGTTACGATCGGGAGTTATCTCCCATGCAGCCGTTTATGGATAGGTATTCAGTATTAACCAATAAACCTGTCTCGCAACCGGTGCAGGAGGATTTGTATGAAGAATACAAGGATTATGTGATGGTTAACAAATGGTGATTTTACTTATAAGGTCATATTTCTGAGGGCTGCCTTCAGGAATAACCCCTTATTTCTGAAGGCAGCCCTCAGAAATACAGGGTTAACGTTCAATTACTTTGATTTAGCGCTTCACCTTCTAGTCTTACTAGATTTGCGAGATGAAACTTAAACAAACTCATAAAGACAGCACCTGTTTTAGTTTTTCTAGAGCAATTTTGTGCTTGGCTTGATCCATTTTTTCTATATTCATTAATTTCCATTTCAGACCAGGTAAATTTTCAATTCCAGGTATAGGCATTAAATCCCAATCCGGCATGCCGCTTTTTAGCGAAAGTAAAAACAATCGTTCATTATTTGTGAAGCTTTTCAATAATTGAGAAATCAAATCTAATCTTACTTGCATAAGATCTTCATATAAAACCGTATGTTTTGTCATTCCGACAAAATCTTCTTCATAAGCTTGGCGCAGTTCTTGTAGTGCAGGATGTGGATTTAATAACTCATGAATTGGTCTGGGACTGCTAGCAAGATAAATAATAAAAGCTTGTCTTAATTTGTCAGTGATACCTTCATTTTCAAATAATAATTTAACATCAAACAAATCTCTCGGGTGTTGCCGTGCTAATGCGGCACAAATTTTTCCACCATATAAATCCTCAAAAGATAAAATGGGCACATTACTGATAGACATATGATGATAGACATATGAAATGTTTCTTCTATTTTTCTTGTTATATTTTTATGTTCAATTGCATACACCGAACCTCTTAATATTTCGTTGGGTTCGATTTTAATCATTGCATTATTGTAGTGAATATATAATTTATTTAATCGTGAATCTTGTACTGTGCGTTTTTCCTGAATAACCATGCTGGAATTGCTATTCAGAAGGGAAGTTTTGATTCGAATTAAACTCGCTTCTATTTGTTTTAGTGTTATTTCCCGGGATTCAATGGGGAGATAAGTTAAATCAATATCTACGGATAATCTCGGCATATCACGTATGAAAAAATTAATCGCTGTGCCACCTTTCAACGCAAAACAACTTTCCTTTGCCACATACGGTAAAACTCTTAATAATAATTCTACTTGCTGATAATAATATTGCTCACGGTTGGTTATCATCTTCATTCTCATCTGAATTTACAACGGGCAGCAATAATCCATATTTTTTGAAAAGTTTTCCACCTTTTTTTATCACACGATTTCCTGAACCAAAATCGATTTTGGACAAATCAAGATTTTTTACCCACTCATGATTTTGCATCTCGGCAACGTTCATAAATAATCGCTTAACTTTGATTGAAGTACATTTCTCAAGTAATTCCTGAATTAACACAGGACGCAATGTTTGCAATAATTCCATTAGCAATACACCATGCTCAAATGATTGTTGGGCGGGAACTAAATCGAAATATTCAAATATTGCTCGCTCACGTGAAGAAATCAGGATTTTGTATTCACCCATATTTTGTTCTATTAAACCTAACCGCCAATCACCATCAAACAAATGGCGATTAACTATTTTAAGTGAATGTTTTGTTGTAAATGATTGTTTGAACCATGCCGGAATATTTTTTTGATCGTTATTTTTGAATAACCAGACAGGATGGTTTTGATTCATCGGAATGAAATGAGCAGATCCTTGCAACTCCAGTGCGGTAAGCGCGGCTACATTTATTTGCATATTTGCTTCAGCTTGCAAAGCGTATAGCGCACCTTCCCAGCTCACTTTATCCCCTGACAAAATGTATGCACCAGAGCCAATGCGTTCCAGCCATCCGCTTTTACAATAACGTTCTGCCAACTGCCGATAGATGCCTTGTTTCTCAAGCCAGGATTGGATCGCAACCGTCCCACGAGGCCAATATTTTATTAGCTGATTTATTTTTTGCATAATATGACAACTCCTGGTTTTCATATTATATAAAAATTAAATTAAAAACCATCTTTGATTTAATTATATTGTTTTTTGACAACTTATAGTTGTCATATATAAGATTATATAAATTACTCATTCACCGTTATCCCATCTATAATCAGAATATTAAATTAATAATTTTTCGGGAGTGGTAATCATGCAGCATATTGATAGAAATGAAAAAAGTATTTTTAGCCAACCGGAAAAAGACATCGATATTAATGTTGATATTTGGTGTCTCACTCGCGTTTTATGGGCTGAAAAATCTAAAAATCCTCAAGTAAGAATGATTATGGAAGGTATCGACAAAGAAGATCCTTTTAATGAAGATGAAAAAGGTAAACATATTTTTTACGAGTTTTATATTGATCATCAAAATAATGCTGTCAAAATTCAGAAATTTGAAACTCCACAGGAAATTCTGGAATTACAAATTCGCCTCGAAAAATATTTAAAAAACAATCCGGTTTCTTCCACTCTTCATTTGAATCGTTTTCAGGTTGACAAACTTTTGGAAAAAGCCAAGGGGCAATTTAATTTTAATTATGCAAACGCAAAATCAACAAATACAACAAATAACAGTCTTCATTATGACTATGAGGATGACGATAAATTTAAACCCTCAAATGACAAGGAGTGGTGGGAACGTAAATTGATGCGGGAAGAAATGCAGCTGGATAAATTTCTCATCATGCAATCCTCGCCAATTCCAAACACAGTGATTGATGGAATTAAAAAAATTCGTTCACCTCATGAAGAAAAAACAAAGGATCAAAAAATTGAAATAAAATTTAAAAGTCCTGCGGAAAAAATAATGGATGATCTTGAGGAGATGTGTAAAAACTACAAGAGGGATTACTGGATGAAACCGAATGATCACGAACATATTGCAGATAAATTTATTCAAGTCATGAGAGATTTAAAAAAGGGATCCGCAAACATGGATGAGAAATATCAGCTGGATACCATGAAGTGCGCGATTATTGCATTGCAGGAACCACTGGATGATCTGAAAAGTAAAAATTTTAATAAATGGCTGAAACAGGTCTATGAGAAACATCCGGATTTAAAACCATCAGCAAATTCAAAATTAAAAGAAGACTATGGAAAGGAAATTGAATACATACGTTCTTATTTAATTTCAGGTACTTCATCGAGTCGTTATGCAATTGATGAATTGAAGCCAATGAAGGATAAATATCTTTCTATTAATGAGGGTGTAGGGATTAAGGAAGAAAAAACGGATTTATCGAGGTTTATTTCAAAACCGAAGAAGTAAAACTACTCTTCCAGCGCGGTTCGGAGTGTCACAGCAATAGTGAAAGGCAATATCGTGAGCGCGAAAGTGCACAAACCGGCTAAGAATGCGAGCGAACCGCTGATCGATAATCCTGCTTCCTGCTGCATGACTAAACTCATCGCGAAAATTAATACTGGCGTGATCAGCGGAAATAATAATAATCCCAGCAATACACCTTGTTGTCGCAAACCGAGCGTTAAGGCGACGCACAAACTTCCCAGCAAAGTTAGAATAGGTGTGCCGAGTAATAAACTAATACACAACGATAAAACGCACGTAAAAGAAAGATGAAACCAGATGCCTAATAGCGGTGTTAATAAAATTAACGGCAATTGTGTCAATAACCATTCCGCGCTTAATTTTATAAATATAATTAACGCGAGTGGAATTTGGCTCAATAAACATTGTTGCAAATGTCCTTCTTCAAGATCAGTAAAATAAACATTTTCTATCGATAATAAACTCGCTAGTAATGCTGCAATCCATATGCCACCAGGAATAATTTTTTTTAATAAAAGAGGATCAGGTGTAATCGCCAGTGGAAATAAACTCATGACAATAAAAAAAAATCCTAATGGATATAACCATTCGTGCGAGCGGCGTAAACGCAAACGTAATTCAGAAAGAAAAATAAATTTGAGCGCGCTTAACATGCTGACAATCTCAGGTTTTTTATTATCTGATCTGGGAGATGAATGGCATGATGCGAACTGATGATAGCCATGCCACCTTGCTGTAAATGCATTTGTAATTGCGATAAAAAATAAATTTGTGTATCAGCATCGAGTGCTGTGAGTGGTTCATCGAGTATCCATAATTTTCGCGGCAACAGGAAAATTTTTGCGAGCGCCAGACGACGTTTTTGTCCGGCAGAAATATTTTTTGCGTATTCATGCTGCAAGGGTGCAAGTTGCAAGGCATGTAGAATATTTTCAAATCCAGCATAGGTTGTTAATGAAAGATGCGCGGCTAATTGTAAATTTTCCTGAAGTGTCAGATGCAATTTCAAACCATTGTCATGACCAAGATAATGCAAGTCATGCTGATATTGTTCACGAACGGAGGCAATATTCTCGCCATTCCAGGTAATGTTGCCGCGAGCAGGTGTCGCAAGTCCTGTCAGTAAACGCAATAAACTCGATTTTCCCGCACCATTCGCACCTTGTACCAGCAGCAATTCCTTTGGATATAAAACAAAATTAAGGTCAGTAAACAATGTCGAATGCTGACGTGTACAGCTGAGTGCAGAAGCTTGTAGACAAGGATTGGCGTTCATTTTCCCTCAATCAAACATATAACGAATACCGAGACCAATATCATTGGAGCCGGTGTTACCTGCGTGATACACACCAAACATCCCAGAACGGTGATGCAGGCGTAACACGAGTTGTAAACGCGGATGATCAGGCAGCGCAAAAGTGGCTTCCAGCATGAGGTAATTCAATAAACGTTTGGTGTCGGCGCTGGATTTACGTTCGAGCGAAGGAATGGAGGTGTCGTAGGAAATACCTTCACCAATCGCAAACGATGTATTGACGTAATGATTCCACGGGAAATTCGCCCAGCGACCTTCGACGTAAGGATTAAATTCGTAAATCGTATGTTCATTGCTGCCATTGCGTACCGTGAAGTTGGCAGATACCTGCACGACGCCGACTAATGGATAAACCAGACGACGCAGCCAATTGCAGCGATCGAGTGTACGCGTATATTCAATCGACTGGATATGCTCAGGCCAGCGATGGAAATCACCTACAAACATGGAGCCGAGTGCATCAGATGTGGTGATGCCGTAGTAATAAAGCGCTGAATTTGGGTAGCGATCGTATAAGTATTCGCCTTCTGGACAGGTGGGATACGCTTGCACGGTGAAGGGCAAGACCGCGAGAAGGAATAAGAATTTTTTGAGCATGAGTGAAACTCCTCTTGTTTCTTGTTTATAGCCGGAGCAGTTGGGTTGAGCTGGAGAGCTGTCATCCTGCAACGGAGAGCTGTCATCCTGAGCGCGGCTCTTGCTTTTGCGCGAAGGATCTCGTGAAGAAAGCACATGACTCACCACGAGATCCTTCGCGCAAAAGCAAGAGCCGCGCTCAGGATGACAGCTCTCCGTTGCAGGATGACAGCTCTCCAGCTCAACCCAACTACTCCGGCTGCTAAGGCTGGGTATCTTACCTGACCCTTATACAGACGCAAGCACGCTAAAGAACACGCGTGGGCGTTTGCCTTTGCCGATCAATTCTTCGGCAGCAATTTGCTTGGTCAACACTTGTGTCCACATGACATTGCCGCTGATGTATTTGGTGAAGGAAAAACGCGCACCAAAACCAGTTGAAGTACCACTCAGGGTCAATGGTGTACCGCCGACATATTCATAATTCCACATCTTGCCAGCATCGTAGAAAGCATAAAATTGTATGCTTTGTAACTTGAGTTTCGGCATGGAATAGTCATAACGCAATTCCACACTCGCCGCCATGCCGCGATCACCAATGATTTCTGCGATGTCATAACCACGTCCAAGCACGGAACCACCAAAGGTGAATTGCTCTGCTGCCAGTAATGGCATGAATGCCCATTGTCCCTGGAAGATACCGTAAGCCGACCAGTTGCCCTTGATGGCTTGTACACGACTTAAGGTGGCTGCAAATTTGGTATAGCGGCCGCGACCACCTGGACGTGAGGTTTGTGCGGTGAGGATGTTGGTATCAGAAGTGTATCCCCAGATCGGTAACCCTTGTCTGAAATCAGCGCTGATATAGTTGGAACCATACCATTGGTCGGCAAATGTATAAGTCAGACCAAAATCCAGACTGCGCAAATGGTCGGTATATAGCTTGAAGGTAAAGGTATCCACGTTACTGTCGAGATAGTTAAAACCAGTGCGCAAGGTCAAACTCTTGCTGCGTTCGCGAATGACGGGAAAGTACATCATGGTGTAATAGTTGCTGTTTAAACCATTGATATCCGTTGGTTGCAGCACGAATAGTGGATGTGTTTGTACACGCGTACTACCCCATGTCCAGCGCACACCTTCAACATTGACAGGGAAGGTATAGTTCGCATCTTCATAGGTTAATTCAGCACCTTTTGGAGTTTTCGAAACGGTAATTTGTCCGCTATCGCCTGACATCAGGAAGGAATTGGCGGTCAAATTTGCCGTTAATTGCTGTGGACCGAGATAAAGCGTGCCGTAGTTGTCATAGGAAAAATAAGCAGAAAATGGTTTGTTTTCGGTGACCAGGGACAAGTCCGCTGCACCGACATTTTTCTTGGCAGGTGCCAGCACTGCTCTCACCTGTGTGCCTGGAATTTCATTAGCGAGATACATGTATTTTTCCAGACGATCAACTTTTAACGGACGACACTCAATCATCTTGCAGCCAAATTGCTGCACCATGCGTTTAGCACCTTTGGGATTGCCGGTAACTTCGACATGGCCGATATAACCTTCAATCACTTCAATGGTGACGACACCACCTTTAACATGCTGTGGCGGCAAGATCGCACGTGACAGGATATAGCCATTGTTTCGGTAGTAATTAGTAATCTCCTGCACGATTTCAAACAGGCGCGCGATGGTAATGGTGTGGTGCAAGTCTTTTTCGTAAATAAACTTTAATTGTTCTTCGCTATAAACATGTTCACCGGTCAGTTTGACGCCGTTTAACTGGAATTTGATTTTCTGCGCCTCTGGCGGTAAACCTTTGGCTGCTTCCTGTTTTTTTTGCTGCAAGGGAGGCAATACTTCAGTGGTTTGTTTGGGTTGTTGCGAGGAAATGGCTTTGCCGACTTGTGATGGTTGCACTGAACCTGGCAAGGATGGAACAAATGCCTGCGCCATGATACTGCCAGAAACGGTCATTAAACTGGTGAGTGCAACAAGCTGAAAAGACAATCCATTTTTCATCAAAACCATCCCTTTTTTTCGATTCGGATAAAGATAACACGGCTTTCAGTGGTTTTCAGCATGGATTTTCATGATGGGTGGGGGACGGCTGGGGTCGCATCTCGCTTTCCGCCTATTGTGCAGGCGTTGTTCGTCCGGTTAGGTTTTTCGCAAATAAAGCGCAGGAGGCCGGAGGCCGACGAGCCATTGCGAAAAACCTAACCGGACGAACAACGCCTGCACAATAGGCGGAAAGCGAGATGCGACCCCAGCCGTCACCCCAACCCACAGCGAATATCCCAAACAAACAATCCCTAACCCTACCTTAAATCCTTAAGCTTCTCTTAAGTATTTGATTATTGGAAAGACCCACTAAATGAGAATGATTCGCAATCCCTGAAGGCACAAAAACTTTTGCTGTCAAATGGATAAATTCGATTAAATTCAAAGAGATAAAATTTATTTTAAGGGTATAGACAACGCAATAATATGAACTATGCTTAAACATGTAAGTCCAAAATTAAACCAAATAAACGAGGGTATGGGTTCATGTTAAACAACAAAAAAGGATCACTATTAGGCTTTCTACTCTCCTTTTTACTGGCGTCGGCCTCGATCGCTAACCCTGTTATCGGCAACATATCCTCAGGCAATGTTTCCATTCAGCAAACTCCAAATACCACCACCATCAATCAAACCTCACAGAAAGCAATCCTGAACTGGCAGAGCTTTAATATTGGCTCGCAAGAAGCCACCCATTTCAACCAGCCAGCTGGTGGTATCGCCTTAAACCGTATTAGTCCTACGCAAGGCGCTTCGCAAATATATGGTGTCCTGACCGCAACCGGTCAAATCATTCTGGTTAACCCAGCCGGTATTTATTTCGGGCCTGGGGCTTATGTCAATGTCGGCAGTCTGATCGCGACGACTTCGGATATCTCGGATAAAAACTTCCTCAATGGTAATTATATTTTTGATCAACCATCTAGCTTTCCGAATGCACATATCATTAATGCCGGTACGATCATCGCTGCACAAAATGGCTTGATCGCACTAGTCGGTCCCAATGTCACTAACTCCGGCATGATCAAGGCGGAAATGGGTAAAGTCGTGCTGGCCTCAGGCGATACGTTTACGGTCGACCTCTCAGGTGATGGCATGATCAACTTCGCCATGGGTACCACGCCTACCAAACATTCAGGCAGTGTCACGAATACTGGCAGTGTGATTGCCGATGGTGGTTCGATTATGGTGACGGCACAACAGGCATCTGGTGTGCTGGATAATACGATTAATCTGCAAGGCGTTCTTCAGGCTAGATCAATTTCCAAGAGTAGCACCGGTGAAATCTTTATTTCCGGTGATCCTAATTCCAGCGTCGTAAGTATAGATGGCAAACTCGATGTCTCGGGTGTGACCGGCGGCAAAATCAATATTACTGGCAAGGATATCTGGCTTAGCGCAGCGACAAACATTAATGCCAACGGTGCATTTGGCGGTGGTGATATTAATATCGGCGGCAATGAACATGGTCAGGGTCCACTGCCAAACGCTAATGCTGTGGTGGTGGATGGTGCAACCATTACAGCCAATGCTACCAAACAGGGTAATGGCGGTAACGTCGTTGTCTGGTCAGATAACTATACAAATGTAAACGGTGAGATTTCTGTCGAAGGTGGCATCAATGGTGGTAATGGCGGATTCGTGGAAACGTCCAGCCACAATGTGCTCGATGTCGGTAATCTCGCAGTCAATACTACAGCTGCAAAAGGCACGATGGGTTCCTGGTTACTTGACCCATGGAATGTCACGATTTCAACCTCAGCTACATCAGGCGGTACGTTTAATGGCAGTAATCCCAATGTCTTCACACCAACGACCACAGCCAATATTTTAAATACGACGATTAACTCCGACCTTGCAACCGCTAATGTCACCATCACCACCTCTGGTTCTGGTACCGATGCCGGTAACATCACGGTCAGCGCGCCTATCACCTGGGCGACCACCAATACGCTGTCATTACAGGCAACGAATAATATCGCCATCAATGCTGCTATCAGTGGCACGAGTGGCACACTCAGTTTATCGGCAGTAAATGCTGCACAAAGCGTCACGTTTGGATCGTCAGGTTCAGCTAATGTCGCCAACCTCAATTTGACGCAAGGTCAAATGTTTATTAATAACGGTTCCGCATTAGGCAGCAGCACATTGAGTTTGAGTAATGGCACGACACTCGCTTTAAGCGGCAATATCACACTTCCGAATAATATTAATTTCGCAACGGGCTCAACGCTTTCAGAAAATAATGCGTTTACTACAGATACCTTGAGCGGCAACCTTGCACTCACTGGCACTGTTGCCATGAATGTATCGAACGCCAATAGCGACTTCCTGAGCTTGAATGGTACGGTTAGCGGCACAGGTGTCACGATCAACAAAGGTGGCGCCGGTTCATTACTGTTAACACACGCCAATACCTTTACGGGTACAACGAACGTCAATGCCGGTTCCTTAGTCGTCTCCAGTAACAGTGGTTTGGGTAATAGTGCAGCGACAGCAACAATTGCAAGCGGTGCATCGTTTGCGATGAGTGGTACGAACATCACTGTGCCAAATGCGATTAACTTCAATAGCGGTGCGACACTGCTTGAAAGCAACAGCAATGCCAACAATACCTTGAGTGGCAATGTCGTTTTGAATAGCAATAACGTCGCAAGCGGTACGGACACGATCAATGTTTCCAACGCAACGAATGATACGCTCACCTTGTCTGGTGTGGTTTCCAGTGGTGCCAATGGTGTTGCCCTGACGAAATCCGGTCCTGGCACACTCGTCTTATCCAATACGAATACTTATACCGGTAGCACAGCCATTACTGCTGGTATCGCAGAAGCCAAAAATAGCCATGCTTTTGGTGCATCGGCTGCCACAGTTAGCGTCACCAGTGGCGCTCAACTCGAATTGGCTGGTACGGCTGCATTAACCATCCCACAAAATCTGACAATCGCAGGTACGGGCATCAGCAGTACAGGTGCGATTTATGATGCCGTGGTAAATGGTACGAATCTCTTGAGTGATACCTTGAGTGGCACGGTAACCATGGGTGCGGCTAGCACGATTGGTGTCAATAGTTCATTCACGACCCTGAATGCGACCAATAATCTGACCGGCGCATTTGCATTAACCAAAGCTGGCAGTGGTACGTTAAACCTCTCCGGCACGAATACGCAAAGCGGTAATACAGTGAGCGCTGGTTCACTCTTTGCATCGAGTGCAGCTGCTCTCGGTAATATTGCATCGACTACCACGGTTGCATCTGGTGCGACATTGAATATCAATAATGTCGCTCTGAATGCCAACCCGATTTCAGTCAGTGGCACAGGCGTTGGCGGTAATGGCGCAATTACCAGCACAGGAACGGCTTCTGCTGGTGGTGCGATTACCACAACCGGTGCAACGACTATCGCCAATACTGATACCGGCACATTGACATTAAGCGGTGCCATTTCAGGTGCAAATCCAATTACCAAAGCAGGTAACGGTACGGTTATCCTCTCTGGTGGTAACTCTTACAGCGGTTTGACTGTTAACGCCGGTACCTTGCAAGCAGCCAATGCCACGGCATTAGGTGCTGTTGCTGGCGCATTAAGTGTGGCATCAGGTGCAACACTCAATATCAATAACGTCGCCATTGGTGCGAACGCCTTAAGCCTCGCTGGTTCATTAACGAGTACTGGCACAGCCTCTTATGCCGGTGCGATTGCCTTAAATCCATCATCAACGATCAGCATCGGTAATACCGATAGCGGCACCTTCACCTTGAGTGGTGTGGTCAGTGGAACGGGCAGTTCATTAAGCAAGACAGGCGCAGGTACATTAGTTCTCAGCAATACGGGCAATAGTTACAGCGCCAATACCAATATCACCAACGGTACGTTGAAACTCGGTGCATCTGGTGTGATTGCAGATACCAGTGATGTCGTCGTCTCCAGTGGCGCAACGTTTAATCTGAATAACCTTGCAGAAACGATTGGTTCCATCGCCGGTGCGGGTAATGTGACGCTCGGTTCTGCTTCATTAACCACCGCAGACAATACAACCAGTACCTTCAGCGGCAATATGAGTGGTACCGGTGGATTTACCAAAGGTGGTACAGGTTCACTCACCTTCTCAGGCAGTAACACTTATACCGGCGCAACACTCATCAGTGGCGGTACTTTAAATCTCGGTAGTGCAGGCGCACTCGGTAATGCTTCCAACTTTACTTCTGGTGTCACCGTTAACAGCGGTTCGTCTCTGACTTTGACAGGCGTCACACTGACTCCAGCTGCAATTGCTTTAACCTTGAATGGCGCAGGCGTTGGTAGCGCTGGCGCATTGCAATCGATTGGTCCTACCGCTTCGACATGGAATGGCAACATCACCCTCGGTTCGAATACGACAATCGGCACGAATATCGCAGCAGCCGTTTTAAATTTGAATGGCACAGTCAATGGCGCATTCGCCCTCACACTCGGTTCGGGTAACAATGGTCGCATTGCCTTTGATGGCACGGTTGGTAATAGTGCAGCTTTGGCAAGCATTACAGCAGCAGATAAAGTGACTTTCGGAACCACCTCAGTCACGACAACTGGCGCACAAGCTTATAACAATACACTCGCTTCCACTTTCCTCGGTTCCAATGTCACGTTAAATACCACGAACAGCAATGTCAGCTTTGCTGGCGGTCTTGATAACCTGACAGCGACTGCGAATGGTTTGACGGTTAACAGCGGTTCCGGCGCAATTTCAGTCGGTGGCAACGTAGGCAGCGGTGCAAATGGTGCAATCGGTGCGATGGCATTGAATAGCACAGGCACAACGACATTAGGCACAACTAATTCCAATACGATTGCAGCCTCCAGCCTCTCAACCAATGCTGGCGGCACAACTACCATTAACGATGGCACGATCACGACTTCCGGCGCACAAAGCTTTGGTGATGCAGTCACACTTGGCGGTGCAACTAGCCTCACCTCCACAGCCAATGACATCACCATGGCTTCCACCCTGAATGGTGGTGGCTTTGGATTGACCGTCAACAATGCTGGCACGGGCAGTATCATCTCTGGCATCGTCAGCAACCTTTCTGGATTTACCAAGAACGGCAGCGGTACCTTCACACTCGCTGGCGTCAATACCTTTACCGGTGCAACCACCATCAATGCCGGTACTCTCGCCATCTCGGCAGATTCTGGTTTAGGTGCAGCACCTGGTAGCGCAACACCAGGCTCACTCACCATCAATGGCGGCACACTGGAAAGTTCTGCAGGATTTACACTGAACAGCAATCGCGGCATCGCTCTCGGTGCTAGCGGCGGCACCTTCCAGACCGATACCGGCACGCTGACATATAACGGCATCATCGCAGGCACGGGCGCTCTCACCAAAACTGGCACAGGTACCTTGCAACTGGCTGGCGTCAATACATATACCGGTGTCACCAATTTGAATGCTGGTAACTTGAGCATCGCCTCAGATTCCTCATTAGGCACAGCACCAGGAACAGCTACACCAGGCAGCCTGAACTTTAATGGCGGTACGCTCGAAGCGACCGCTGGCTTTACGCTCAATAGCAATCGTGGCATCGCACTCAACACCAATGGCACGATCCAGACAGATGCTGGCACGGTTAACTACGGTGGCATCATCGCAGGCACAGGTAATCTCACCAAGAGTGGTGCAGGAACGTTAAGCCTCTCTGGCACGAATACGTATGGCGGCACGACGACTATCACCAACGGCACATTGACAGTCGCATCCAGTGGCGCATTAGGTGGCGCATCGGGCGGTAATATCTTCATCACCCCAAGTGCGGCCAATACCGCAGTCCTCGATTTATCTTCGATCAGCAGTCTCGCAAATACCAATGGCTCGATTAACTTCGATAGCAGTGCAGCAGGTAGTACCGCGCAATTGAATAGCAATGGTGCGCTTACGGTGAATAATGCCGTTGCCTTGACCGGTACGAATGATGTCTTCAATGTTGCTTCCAACACCTTGCAATTAGGTGGTGGTGTAACAGGCGCTGGCGGCATTACCAAGAGCGGCGCAGGTGTCCTGCAATTGAATGGCACCAGCAATACCTATAACGGCGCAACGACTATCAATGCTGGCACCTTGCAAGCCGGTGCTGCTAATTCCCTTTCATCCGGTAGTGCTGTGACATTAGCCAATACCGCAGGTGCAATCCTCAATCTCAATAACTTCAGCAACAGTATTGCCTCACTCGCCGGTGGCGGTACGACGGGCGGTAACGTGACATTAGGCACAGGCACCTTGACAGTAGCGAATAGCAGCGGCAATTCCACGAATTATCTCGGCACCATCAGTGGCACAGGTGGCTTGACGGTTAACCTGACCAACAGTGGCGTGCAGGAACTTTCTGGTACGAATACTTATACCGGTGCAACCAGCATTACTAACGGTACACTCGAAGCGGGTGCTGCAAATGCCTTCGCACCCAATAGCGCAGTGACATTGGCTAATACCGCAGGCGCAACACTCAATCTCAATGGCTTTGCAAACAGTGTAGGTTCACTCGCTGGTGGTGGTACAACTGGCGGTAATGTTGCACTGGGTGCTGGAACACTCACACTTGCCAATAGCAACCCTGGCTCATCCACCTTCTACTCAGGTGTCATCAGTGGCACAGGCGGTTTGACTGTTAACCTCACTGGCACAGGCAGTCCAATACAGTACTTAAATGGCAGCAATACCTACACGGGTGCTACCACAATTAATGCCGGTACACTCTCAGCTGTTAACAGTGGCGCACTTGGCCCAAGTTCTGGCGGCAATATCTTCATCACACCCACTGCATCCAATACGGCAATTCTGGACTTAAGTTTCATCTCCAGTCTGACGAATACCACGGGTTCGATTAACTTGAATAGCACGGCATCAGGCAGCACAGCAGAAGTGAATTCTTCCATCCTGACGCTCAATAATCCTGTGGTTTTAACCAGTACAAATAACGTCTTTAATGTCGCGACCAACACCACACAGTTAGGCGGTGCCATCACAGGTGCAGGTGGTCTGACTAAATCCGGTGCCGGTATCCTGCAATTAAATGGCACCAGCAATACCTATAGCGGCGCAACCACCATCAATGCCGGTATCTTCCAGGCTGGTGCTGCGAATGCCTTCTCATCAGCAAGTGCTGTGACATTGGCTAATGTCGCTGGTGCAAACCTTAATCTGGCTGGCTTTGCCAACACCATCTCCTCACTCGCTGGTGGTGGCACAACGGGTGGTACGGTCACGCTAGGCGCTGGCACGTTGACAGTAGCGAATAGCAGCGGCAATACCACGGATTATCTGGGTACGATGAGCGGCGTCGGTGGTTTCACGGTTAACCTGACCAATGGTGGCGTGCAACAATTATCGGGCAGCAATACTTATGGCGGCACCACGACTATCAACAACGGCAAGTTACAGGCAGAAGCTGCAAATACCTTCTCAGCTAGCAGCGCAGTCAGCTTTGCCAATGCTTCGGGTGCAATACTCGATCTCAATAACTTCAACAACAGCGTAGGATCACTTGCTAACGGTGGTTCAACTGGCGGTAACGTAACATTAGGCACGGGCACACTGACACTTGCCAATACTTCCGGTGCAACGACAAATTATTCCGGTTCCATCAGTGGTACTGGTGGTTTGACGGTTAACCTGACCAATAGCGGCGTACAAAAACTTTCTGGTACGAATAGCTACACCGGTGCAACGACGATCAATAACGGTACCTTGCAGGCCGGTGCTGCAAATGCCTTTGCAACCAATAGCGCAGTCACACTCGCCAATGTTTCAGGCGCAACACTGGATCTGAATGGCTTTGCTAATAGCGTAGGCTCACTGGCTGGTGGCGGTACGACTGGTGGTAACGTGACCCTCGGCGCTGGTACGTTGACGGTAGCAAATAGCAGCGGCAATACCACGGATTATCTCGGCACCATCAGCGGCACAGGTGGTTTGACGGTTAATTTGACGAATAGCGGCATACAACAACTTTCCGGTACCAATACTTACACCGGTACCACCACGATCAATAACGGTACCTTGCAGGCAGAAGCAGCGAATGTCTTTGCAGCAAATAGTGCAGTGACATTTGCCAATACGGCAGGTGCAACACTGGATCTGAATGGCTTTGCAAACAGCGTAGGTTCACTCGCAAATGGTGGTACGACTGGCGGTAACGTGACGCTGGGTACCGGCACATTGACGGTCGCCAACAGCAGCGGCAATACCACGAATTATCTCGGCAGCATCAGTGGCACAGGTGGTTTGACAGTTAACCTGACCAACAGTGGCGTGCAGGAACTCTCTGGTACGAATAGCTATACAGGCGCTACCAATATCAACAACGGTAGCCTCGAAGCGGGAGCAGCGAACGCCTTCGCAACCAATAGCGCAGTGACACTCGCTAACGTTTCAGGCGCAACCTTGAATCTCAATAACTTTGCAAACAGTATTGGATCACTGGCTGGTGGCGGAACGACTGGTGGTAACGTTTCACTTGGTTCCGGCACACTCACCATCGCCAATAATACCAACAGCTCAACTTCCTATGCTGGCGTGATCAGCGGTACCGGTGGCTTGACCGTTAATCTCACGGGAACCAGCAATCCAAAACAAACTTTGACAGGCACGAATACCTACTCGGGCGGCACGACCATTAACGCTGGCACACTCGCAGCGGGAGTCAGTGGCGCACTCGGCAGCGGTACGATCTCTATCACTCCATCTGCATCGAACAATGCCATCCTCGATCTCACCGCACTCACCAGTCTCGGTGATACCAATACCATCAGCATGAATAGCAGCGCAGCAGGCAGCACCGCACAAGTGAATACCAGTGCGGCCATCACGCTGTCCAATGCCATTGGATTAACGGGCACGAATGATGTCTTCAATGTCGCAGCAAATACCACGCAATTAGGTGGCGCAATTACTGGCGCTGGCGGCATTAGCAAGAGCGGCACAGGTACCTTGCAAATCAATGGCACCAGCAATACCTATAGCGGCACGACCAATATCAATGCTGGTACCGTACAAGCGGGTGCAGCCAATGCCTTGTCATCCGCTAGCGCCATTAACTTCGCCAATGTTTCCGGTGCCATCCTCAATCTCAATAACTTTGCGAACAGCGTCGCCTCACTTGCTGGTGGTGGTACAACTGGCGGTAACGTAACACTCGGTTCCGGCACATTGACAGTCGCAAATAGCAGCGGCAATACCACGAATTATCTCGGCAGTATCAGTGGCACAGGTGGATTAACAGTTAACCTGACAAATAGCGGCACACAGAAACTTTCTGGTACCAATAGCTATACCGGTGTGACCAACATCAACAACGGTACCTTGCAGGCGGGTGCTGCGAGCGCTTTCTCATCAGCCAGTGGCGTCAATTTTGCCAATACGGCTGGTGCAACTCTCGATCTTAATAACTTCAATAACTCAGTTGCCTATATCGCAGGTGGTGGTACGACTGGGGGCAATGTCACACTTGGATCAGGAAATTTGACTCTTGCCTCTAGCGCCCCTGTTGCCAGTCAGAATTATTCCGGTGTCATTAGCGGAACGGGCGGAGTCACCGTCAATCTGACCAATGCAACCAATGCCACACAAATCTTCTCAGGTACGAATACTTACACGGGTAACACAGTGATCGATGCAGGTACCCTCGCCGCTCATGCCAGCGGTGCACTCGGTAGTGGCCTGATACAGATCACACCAAGTGCTTCCAGCACGGCAAACCTCGATTTATCCAACGTGGGTAGTCTGACCAATACCAATGCACTGAGCTTTAACAGCAGTGCTGCAGGTAGTACGGCTGAATTAACCACGAATACGACCATTACCCTGCCAAATAACATTAGCCTGACTGGCACTAACAATGTGTTTAATGTCGCAGCTAACTTCACGCATCTGAGCGGAGCGGTAACAGGCACAGGTAGTCTGACCAAGAGCGGTAGCAGCAGCTGGCTGTACTTTGATGGCACCAATAATACTTATTCCGGTACGACGACCATTAATGCCGGTAGTATCAGGGCTGGCGCAAATAATAGTCTCTCACCGGATAGTAACTTCGTTCTCAATAATACCAGCACGCCAATTCTCGACCTGAATAACTTCAATAACACTATCCTGTCACTTTCTGGTGGCAGCCCAACTGGCGAAGTCACCTTGGGTACGGGTACGTTGACCATCGCCAATAGCAGCGGTAATACCTTCAACTACGGCGGTATCATCAGAGACACCGGTGGCTTGATCATTAATCTGACCAATGGCGGCATACAACAATTGGCTGGTAGCAATACTTACACGGGTGCAACGACCATCAACAACGGTACCTTGCAGGCAGAAGCAGCGAATGTTTTCGCACCCAATAGCGCAGTGACACTGGCTAACACGGCAGGTGCAACACTGGATCTGAATGGCTTCAACAATAGCGTGGGATCACTCGCTGGTGGCGGTACGACTGGCGGTAATGTGACACTGGGTGCTGGTACACTCACCATCGCCAATAGCAACAATACTTCGACTTCTTATGCTGGCCTCATCAGTGGCACTGGTGGTTTGACGGTTAACCTCACTGGAACCGGCAATCCAACGCAAACCCTGACAAACACGAATACTTATTCAGGCGGCACGACCATTAATGCGGGCACACTTGCAGCCGGTGTCAGTGGCGCAATCGGCAGCGGTAGCATCTTCATCACACCATCTGCATCCAATAATGCGATCCTCGATCTGACTGCACTCAGCAGCCTTGGTGATACCAACACGATCAACATGAATAGCAGCGCATCAGGCAGCACCGCACAAGTGAATACCAGTGCGGCCATCACGCTGTCCAATGCGGTTGCCCTGACTGGCACGAATGATGTCTTCAATGTCGCAGCTAACACCACGCAATTAGGTGGCGCAATCACAGGCGCTGGCGGCATTACCAAGAACGGCACGGGAATCCTCAAGATCAATGGCACCAGCAATACTTATGGCGGCACGACGAATATCAACGCAGGTACAGTGCAAGCCGGCGCAGCCAATGCATTGTCATCCAGCAGCGGCATTAACTTCGCTAATGCTTCTGGCGCAATCCTCGATCTTAATAACTTCAACAACAGCGTTGCCTCACTCGCTGGTGGTGGTGCGAATGGCGGTAATGTGACACTGGGTTCTGGCACCTTAACCGTTGCCAATAACGTCAACGCAACCAATAACTATGCCGGCAGCATCAGTGGCTCAGGTGGTTTAACAGTTAACCTGACCAACAGTGGCATACAGAAACTCTCTGGTTCCAATAGCTATACGGGTGCAACCAACGTCAATAACGGTACCTTGCAGGCAGGCGCAGTCAATGCCTTCGCTTCAAACAGCACGGTCACTTTGGCTAATGTCGCAGGCGCAACACTCGATCTGAATGGCTTTAACAACAGCGTCGGCGCACTCGCTGGTGGCGGCACGACAGGTGGTAACGTCACACTCGGCGCAGGTAATCTGACGATCGCAAGCTCCAGCGCTGGTATCAACCCAAGCTTCGCTGGTGTCATCAGTGGCACGGGTGGCTTGACGGTTAATCTGACTGGCGCAGGCTCATCACAAACTCTCGCTAATGCCAACACTTACACGGGTAACACGACTATCGATGCTGGCACCTTGACGGCTGGTGTAGCCGGTGCATTAGGCACCAGTTCTGGCGGCAATATCTTCATCACACCAACCGCTAGCCAGACAGCTGTACTCGATTTATCAGGCATCAGCAGCTTGACCAATACCAACGGTTCCATCACCTTCGACAGCTCAGCTCTGACATCAACCGCTCAGTTGAATACGAGTAACAACATCACGCTGCCGAACAATGTCATCTTAAATGCTGGCTCTAACAACAACATCAATGTCGCAGCCAACACCACACAATTAGGCGGTGTCGTATCCGGTGCGGGTGAACTCAACAAGAATGGCGCCGGTGTTCTGCAATTAAATGGCACCAGCAATACGTATTCCGGCGAAACTAATGTGAATAACGGTATATTGCAGGCTGGCGCTGTCAATGCCTTATCAGCCGCTAGCGGTATCAATCTCGCTAATGCAACCGGTGTCGCACTCAATCTCAATGGCTTTAACAACACCATCAACTACCTCATCGGTGGTGGCAGCAATGGTGGTAATACCACACTCGGCGCTGGCAATCTGACACTTTCTGATTCTCAAAGCGGTTTAGCACTTAGCTATGCTGGTGTTATCAGTGGCAGTGGTGGTTTAACACTGAATTACACTGGCGGCGGCACACCTTCTGAATTCCTCTCTGGTACCAATACTTACACCGGCACTACCACGATTGATGCGGGTACTCTGGTTGCCACAAACGCTAATGCACTGGGTGGAGCAAGTGGCGGTGCAATCATGATTACACCAACGACGGGTAATCAATCTATCCTCGATATACAGGCGCTCAGCAGTCTGACCAACCCGAATACGATTACTCTGGATAGCTCAGGTGGTAGCTTCGCTGAATTACTGACATCAAGCGCTATCACACTGCCAAACAACATTGCATTGAATGGCACAGTCAACAATATCAACGTTCAGGCTAATCTCACGCAATTAACCGGCAATCTGACAGGAACGGGTAGCTTGCAGAAAGGTGGTACCGGCGCTCTCGAATTAAGTGGTACGGGTAATACCTACAGTGGCGGAACCGATATTCAGGCAGGCGCATTTGAAGCTGGTGCTAACAATGCCTTCTCACCCAATAGCTATGTCGTACTGGAAGACGCTCCAACTACCGTCCTGAACCTCAACAACTTCAATAACACGATCAATGGTCTGGATGGTGGCGGTGCAACTGATGGAAATGTATTACTCGGCACCGGCACCTTAACCATCGCCAACAACCTCAATGTTGTAGATGCTTACTCGGGTGTGATTAGCGGCACCGGTGGTGTCAACATCGATATTACAGGCGGCGGTACACAACAATTCTCTGGTGCCAACACTTATAGCGGCACGACCAACATCCAGGCTGGTACCTTGCAGGCTGGCGCTGCCAACTCCTTCTCACCGAATAGCGCAGTCGTCATGGGCAGCACCGGTACTCTCGATCTCAATAACTTCAACAACACTATTCCTTCATTAACCAGCAGTGGTGCAACCGGCAGCTCGATCACACTCGGCTCAGGTAACTTGAGCATCATCAAGAATTCTGCTGAAAGCGGCAATTACGGCGGCAATATTTCAGGAACTGGCGCAGTCATCGTCAGCTTCCCATCTGGCCAGATCGCACTCTCAGGCACGAATACCTTCAGCGGCGGACTGGATATTAATTCAGGCCTCGTGGAACAACTCTCCAGTGGCGCACTCGGCACAGGAGCTATCAATGTCACCTCAACCGCAAGCATCGGCTCAGGCGTATTCCTGGTCTTCAATCCAGCCAATACTCAAACCATCAATCTCAATAGCACAGCAGGCGCTATCGCCAGCATCTTTACCAGCAATGGCCTGACACTGGCTGATCCTGTTACCTTGGCTGGCACGAACAATGACTTCAATATCGAAAACAACACCGTTGCCTGGAATGGTCTCGTCAGTGGCACAGGCAGTCTGATTAAAGTCGGCGCTGGCACACTGCAACTCGCCAGTGGCAATACCTACTCCGGTACCACCACCATCAATGCCGGTACCATCAGTGCAGCAGCAGACAGTGCATTAGGTACAGCACCTGGTAGCGCAACACCAGGCTCACTCACCATCAATGGCGGCACACTGGAAAGCTCTGCAGGATTTACACTGAACAGCAATCGCGGCATCTCACTCGGTGCTAGCGGCGGTACCTTCCAGACCGATACCGGCACACTCACCTATGGCGGCATCATCGCAGGCGCTGGCGCATTAACCAAGACGGGTACGGATACCTTATTACTCTCCGGTGCTAACACCTTTGGCGGCACCACCAGCATCAACAACGGCATCATCGATGTCACCAATAACAGCGGCTTGAGCAGCGGCAATGTCACAGTTGCCAATGGCGCAGAATTACTGGTAAACGGCGTCACCCTCGCTAATGCCTTGTCCTTGAATGGTACAGGTGTTGGCAGCGCAGGCGCTCTTGCTACCACCGGTTCAAGCAGCAGCACGATCAATGGCAATATCACACTCTCAGGCGATAGCACGATTGATGTCACGAACAGTGGCGACTCACTGACAATTGGCGGCACGATCAATGGCGCTCAGGCTCTGACCTTCGCAGGTAATGGCGCTCTCGCCTTGAATGGTGCAATCGGCGGCGGCACAGCATTAACGAGCGTGGCAACCGGTTCAACGGGAACGACTGCCATCGGTGCAAATATCACGACAACGGGCAGCCAGACCTTTGGTAATGCTGTCACCTTAAGCACTTCACCGACATTATCCGGCAGCAATATCACCTTCAATAACAGCGTCACGGGTAGCGGTGATGATTTGACAGCCAATGCAACCGCTGGCAATGCAGTGACCTTCAATGGCAATGTCACCCTGGATAACCTGATCACCTCTAACGTTGGCTATAACGTCGCCTTGAATGGCACGACCAGCAACTTTACGAGTGGCGTCAACTTCCTGAATACGGGAACTGTCACATTAGGCAGCGGCAGCAGCACTTTGAGCTTCGCAGGCGGTCTTGCCACAACGGGCAATGCTTCCAATCCATCCAGCACGATTATTGATGGCAGCGTCAGCACGACTAACCATGCCATGACCCTCGGCACGACCACCATCAGCGGCAATACCTCACTCGCTTCATCCGGCGGCAATATCAGCCTCGGTACCACAGACAGCAGCGTTGCTGGCAGCAATACCCTTTCAGTCAACTCAGGCGCTGGCACGATGACTTTAGGCACCATTGGCGGCACCAAAGCTCTCAATAGCTTCAGCGCAACCGATACTGGTGCAACCAATGACCTGACGATTGCCAATAACATCAACACGACGAATGGCATTAACTTAACGGCTGGACGTAACGTCGCATTAAGCACAGGTAACTTGAACGCTGGCAGCGGCAATGTCAGCCTGACAGGTACAGCAGGAACGGTTTCTGAAACGGGTGCTGGCACGATTAACGGCGCATTACTGACGGTCAACTCCGTTGGCGGCAGCACACTCAATAATGCCAATACTGTCTCCAGCTTTAATGCAACCAATGCAGGTACGACAGGCACCATCGCCCTCACCAACACAGGCGCATTGGGCATCACGGGTATCTCTCAATCAGCAGGTAATGTGAATATCAACAACACCGGCGCTATTTCACAGACTGGCGCAATCAGCGTCTCTGGAACATCCAGCTTCGCAGCCGGTGCCAATGCAATTGATCTTGCAACGAATGGTGGTAGCAATGCCTTCACGGGTGCAGTCAGCTTGTCAAATAGCGGCGCCCATAACGTCAGCATCAATAACAGCATCGCACTCGCCCTCGCTGCAAGTAGCATCGGTCAGAACCTGAATGTCACAGCAGGTGGTGCAATTAGCCAGACTGGCGCATTGACGGTTGCTGGCACTTCCAGCTTCTCAGCCGGTGCTCATGCAATTGATCTATCCACCAATGGCGGCAGCAACGCCTTCACTGGAGCTGTCAGCCTCACCAACAGCGGTGCCAATAATGCCAGCATCACTAACAGCAAGGCTCTGGTATTAGGCGCAAGCACCGTCGGACAGAATTTGACAGCAACAGCCAGTGGCGTAACCGGTGGCATCAGCCAGACCGGTGCCTTGACGGTAGCTGGAACTTCGACCTTTAACGCAGGCGCCAATGCGGTTGACCTCTCCACCAATGGAGCCAGCAACGCCTTCACAGGTGCAGTCAGCGTCAACAATAGCGGCGCCAACAACGTCTCTTTAACTAACAGCATTGCTCTTGCTCTCGGTACATCCAGCGTCGGTTCCGGTACCTTCACCGCCACCGGTCTTGGCATCTCACAAACGGGTGCAGTCACTGAAGCTGCTTCTGCTGGTGCTACCACCTTTAACGCAGGCGCAGGCCTCATCAACCTGAATAACACTGGCAACAACCTGACTGGCACGGTTTCACTCAACAATAGCGGTGCCAACAATGTCACTCTCGATAACACAGGCACCTTGCTGACATTAGGCGCCTCCACCCTTGGCAGCGGTGTCACCAGCGTCACCAATACCGGTGCATTGACCACGACGGGCATGATTTCCACGGGCGGCAATATCAATCTGACCACACTCTCACCGGATTCCTCCGACCGCTTGCTGACCATTAATTCCGGCGGCATCATCGCCAGCAACGGTGCAAACATCAGCTTAAATGCTGCTAATAACTCAACCGGTACCGCTACTGCGCTGATCGTCAACGGCGTCCTCGATTCCTCACCAGGCACGGGCGGCACGCTGACCTTAAGCGGTGGTCTTGCATTGAATGCCAACCCGAATGTCGGAGCAGGCAATATCTCACTGCAAGGTAATGGTAATGACCTGACATTAGGCGGCACATTGAACTTCACTTCACCCGTTATCTTCAACGTCAATCGCTTCATCGATGTCACGGGTTCATTGAGCAGTCCAAATAGCCTGACACTCGCTGGTGATAATGCACATACCGGCATCGGCGGCGTACTGGTCACAGGTTCGATCGGCAGCGGCGGCAACCTGGTATTAAGCGGTTCCAACCTGACAGGTTTGGGCACAGCAGGAGCAGGTGTTGAAGTGGATTCCGGCGCTTCATTGAATGCAACCGGCAGCGTCACCATCAGCACGAACTCTGGTACTAACGGCAATATCCTGCTGGGTGGCAATATCACTTCTGGCACATCCAACCCAATCAACATCACACCAGATGGCACCGGTACGATTAACCTGACCAATAACATTACGGTGAATGCTGGTACGACTGGCGCAGTCAACTTTAACGGTGTGGTCAATGGCGCAAGCAACACACTGAGTCTGCAGAATAATACCAGCGCAACTGGCACCGTCACCTTCGCCAACAATACGACACTCGGTGGCTTAACCACCTTCGGTCAGCCATACAGCATCATCATGGATGGCGCATCCAATACCATCAGTGGCGATACGGTATTTAGCAACAGTGGCGCACTCACACTCGGCAATGGCGGCAGCTTCAACTTCACTGGCGGTATCGATACCACAGCTACCAGCGGATTGAATCTGAACGGCGCACTCGCCACCACCAATAGCGCAGCCAATCTCGGCGGCATCACGCTCGCTGGCAATAGCAGCATCAGCACAGGTTCTGGCTCAATCACAGCAGGCGCAATCAGTGGCGCATTCAACCTCAACATGACTAGCAGCAGCACCAGCACCAAGACTTTAAACGGCATCGTCAATATCGGCAGCCTCACCCTGGGTGGTGGCGGTAGCGATGTCATCAATGCTTCCAGCATCACCACTTCCGGCAGCCAGACCTACAATGATGGCCTGACACTGGGCGCAACCTCCTCCTTCGTGTCTGGCGGTGACATCAATGCCACCAGCATCGCAGGCGGCGGAAATGCCTTGAGCCTGAGTAACACGGGAACAAATAGCACGATCAGCGGCATCATCAGCAACATGACTTCACTGACCAAGAATGGCAGCGGCTCACTCGCCCTGAATGGCGCTAACACCTACGCTGGTAGCACGACCCTGAACGCTGGTACCTTGATCCTCGGCAATGCAAGCAGTGCTCTTGGCACAGGCGCAGGCACCTTGAACTTAAATGGCGGCAACCTGCAATCCTCACTCACAGCAGCAGTTGCGAATAATGTCAGCGTCGGTGGCAATGTCGCAGTGAATGGCAGCAATAACATCAACTTCACAGGATCAACAGCATCGATTGGCAGTGGTGATACGCTGACGATTTCAAACTCTGCAACAACTGGCATTGCCAATACGATTAGCGGCAGCGGCAGTATCGATCAGACAGCAGGTACGACCAATATCTCTGGCAATAACAGTGGATTTACTGGTACGACCACAGTCGGTTCCGGTGCCAACATGAACGTCAGCAGCAGCAATGGCTTAGGCTCAAGCGCAGCTGATGCAGTGATTGCAAACGGTGGCACACTGACCTTGAATGGCACAAGCCTCGCACTGAATAACAACTTCAACCTCAGTGGTAACCTGATCAGCGCAAACAGCACCACCAATGCCCTTGGCGGCAACTTCACTATCGGTACGGTTGGAAACATCACGGCAAATAGCGGCAATACCCTGAATATCAATGGCACGGTGGATGGTGCAGTTCCAAACACAGATGTCTTGACACTCGCAGGTGCTGGCAATATCGCAGTGAATGGCGCTATCGGCAGCAGCATTGCACTCGCCAGCGTCAGCGATACAGCTAACAACCTGACACTCGGTGCCAATGTGACAACCAGCGGTACACAAAGCTATGGCGCACTCACTTTGGGTAATGCAGTCACCATGACAGGTGCTGGCATTAGCTTAAATGGCGCAGTGACTGGCGGCGGAAATGCTCTCGTTCTCGCAGATAGCGGCACTTCCACACTGGCTGGCGCAATCAGCGGACTCTCAAGCCTGACGACCAATAACGTCAATATCAATGACGGTTCAATTAGCACCACTGGCGCACAGAGCTACGGCGCTGCAACGCTCGGATCTGACACCAACCTGACCGGTACCAATGTGACTCTCGGTGCGATTACCGGCAACAGCCACGACCTGACAATCAACAATAGCGGCACAGCTAACCTGAATGGTGCAGTCAACAACATCAACAACCTGACCACCAATGCAGTCGATATCGCAGCAAATAGCATCACCACGACTGGCACACAGACTTACAACGGCGCAGTCACTCTGACCAATAGCACAGCTCTATCCGGCTTCAGCGTCAGTGCCAATAGCATCGACGGCGCAACCAGCGGCTTGAACCTGAGCCTGAACATCAACGATACCAATAGCTCACTCGGCACCATCGGCGGCAATATCAATAACTTCAACTTGAACACCACTGGCGGATACACCGGCACACTCACTCTCACCAATGCCAACTTGTATGCTGGTAACACCACAGTTAGCGCCGGTACCTTGAATGTTGCCAATGACAATGCCTTGAGCGGCGGCTCTGCCACCATCAACAATGCAACTCTCGGCTTAACTGGCAGCAGCGCACTCACACTCGCCAATAACCTGAGCTTCAACAACGCCACCTTGCTGGATAGCAATATCAACGGCAATACCTTGAATGGCACGGTGGGATTGACGGGAGCCAACACCTTTAACATCGATACCATGACCACCATGAATGGCACGGTCTCAGGCAGCAGCGTCACCATGAACAAGACTGGCGCCGGCACCTTGATCCTGACGGGCAATAACACCTTCACTGGTACCAGCAATGTGAACGCTGGTGTATTGAACATCCAGAGCAGCACCGGCCTTGGCGCAAGCACAGCAACCGCAACGGTTGCTAATAATGCAGTGCTCGCCTTCACTGGTAACAGCCTGAATGTCGCCAATAACCTCAACTTCAACAATGGCAGTATGCTGGTCGAAAGCGCTGCCAATAACACCACACAACTCTCAGGCACACTCAACATGAATGCGGATAATGCAGTCGGTGGCGGCGTCACCATCAATGTCAGCAACCCATTCAGCGACATGCTGCAAGTCTCTGGCACAATCGCATCCGGCAGCAACGGTGTGGCTATCAACAAGACTGGTCTGGGAACCCTTGATCTCGCCAGCGCCAATACGTATTCCGGCAGCACGACCGTTAACCTTGGCCGCATCCAGGTCGATAACAGTTCATCACTGGGTACGGGCAGTGTGGTGCTGAACGCGGCTAACAATGCCACCATGATCTTAAACGGCTCCAGCCTCGCTCTTGCCAACAACATCACCATGAATAATGGCAGCACCATCGTGAATAACATCGGCACCAGCAACAATACCTTAAGCGGTGCCATCAGCGTTTCTGCTGGTTCATCCACCATCGATGTCACCAATGCGGCAGATAGCCTGACCGTAAGCAACGCTGTCAGTGGCACAGGCATATTGAATAAGATCGGCCAGGGTACTTTGACCTTATCTGGCAATAACAGCGGCTTCAGCGGTGATACCAATTTGAATGCTGGTACCCTGAGCATCTCTGGTAGCAACAATGCCTTAGGCACAGGCACCTTGAATGTCGCAGCGAATACCACCTTCAATATCGCTGGCAGCCTGGGCGGCACACTGGCTAACAATATCAACGTAGACAATGCAACTATCACAGAAGCAGGCACCAACAGCTTTGGTACAGGCGCACTCGCACTGACCGGCACCAATACCATCAACAATACCGGTACCTTGACGGTTGGCAGCACCAATGCACTCTCTGGCAGCGGCAGCCTGACCAAGATGGGCAGCGGTACATTAGTCATGGCTAGCGGCGGTGCCAATAACACTTACACCGGCGATGTCACACTCGATGCCGGTACCTTACAGGCAAGCAATGCTAGCAACCCATTTGGCAGCGGTGTATTGAACCTGAATGGCGGTACCTTAACAGCTGCACAAACCACGACACTTGCCAATAGCAGCTTCACAGTCGGCGGCAATGCCACCATCGGCGGCAGCAATAACATCACCATGCCAACGGGCGTACTCTCAAGCGGTACGTTGACAGTTAGCGACAGCGGCACCACCAACTTCGCCGGTGCATTAAGCGGCACAGGTGGCGTCACTATCGCCAGCGGCACGACACAATTCAGTGGTAACAATGGTAGTTTGAGCGGTGCTATAGCGGTAAACGGCGGCGTACTCGATATCAATAACAATAACGCCAATCCGCTTGGCACAGGCTCTCTGGCTTTGAACGGCGGCAACCTGACTTCACTGGTCGCCTTGAGCAACCCAATCAGCAACAACTTCAGTGTCGGTGGCAATAGCAGTATCACTGGCACCAATAGCATCAACTTCAGCGGCAATGGTGTGCTCTCCAGTGGCGATACACTGGGTATCACCGATACTGGCACCACCACTTTCAGTGGCAGCCTGCAAGGCAGCGGCAATATGACAGTCAACGGTGGCACGGTCATCTTCTCTGGCAATAACACAGGCTTCTCATCAGCTGACAGTTATGCTGGCACGACCACCATCACCGGTGCTGGCAGCGAATTAAGTCTGACGAATAGCGGTGCATTGGGTTATTCCAACATCAATGCCACCAACAACGGTACCTTCAATATCAACAATGTGAATGTGGCTGATCAAGGCAATGTCATCACCCTCAACAACGGTAATATGACCACTGATGGCACTGCCGGATTCAACTCACCGATCACACTTGCTACCAGCAGCACCGATACCATCAATGTCGATACGGGTAGCAACTTCACACTCAACAACAACATCAATGGCCAGGCTAACCTCAATATCAGTGGTCCTGGCAGCATGGTAATGAATGGTGAAATCGGTAATGTCACCCCATTACTCTCCACCAATGTCACCATTGCCAACATCACATATGGTGGTACGACAACGATTACTCTCTATAACCAGAACAACAACAGCCCAATCACCCTGACGAATGACGCTGACATGATCAGTCTCCTGGGTAACATCTACGTCAATGGCACGGTCAATGGTAACCACCCATTCACCGTACAGGCTGACAATGGTACGACTTACCTCTACGGCGTCATCGGTGCAGGTACACCAATCTCCACCTTGCAATCCTTCGGACAACTGATCTTTGACAACGGTTCAGTCAATACCACAGGTGGCCAGACATATAACGGCAATGTCAGCCTCGGCAGCAATACCACACTGACTTCTGGTAATAGCGCTGCTATCCAGTTCAACGGTAATGTCGCAGGCAGTGGTACGGATCTGACCTTGAATTCTGGTACTGGCGGCATCGTAGTCACCGGATCTCTGACGACAGCTAACCTCATCCTCAATGCACTCGGCACCAATGCCAGCTTCGGTAGCCTGACGGCTGGAAATACAGATATCGTTGGTGGCGGCGTGATTACATCAGATAGCCAGACTTACAATGGCTTGCTGACACTCGGCGGCAATACTACCTTGCAAACAACCGGATCGGGTGCTACCCAGATCACTCTTAACAATGGTTTGAATGCCAATGGCAACAGCGTGAATGTAAACGGCACGGGTAATAACACCTTCACCTTCAACAGTCCTCAGGATGTCAACGTTGCACTCTCTGCTACCCATGCAGGTGTGGCAACCAATGGTGCCAATACAGTTAACTTCACGAATGTGAATACGATCAATGCTGATGGTATCAACACGAACATCATCTCTGCTCCAAACCTGCCAAAACAGAATAACTTCGTGATCACCGGCAGCAAGATTGGTTATGTGAACGACCCACTGTTCTTCAATGGCTTCAATATCTTCCAGTCTACTTCTGGCAATGATGTGGCAACCATCGATGTCCCAGGTGCCAATATTGATCCTACGACTGGTGTCGTCACCTTTGGCAGCACTACACTGCAATTCATCAACTTCGCCAGCATCAATGGCGTAACACCAACACCACCGACCCCAACGCCAGTGGTACCAACACCAGCAACACCTGCAACAGCAAGCTCTACGCCAACCTTTGACTCCAACCTGGATATCTCCGCCATCATCCAGCAGCCAAATGCACAGAATAATAATGCAGATGACAGCTCAGGCTGGGTCTACACCACCACACCAGATCAGAACATCGATCAACTGGTTAACCAGGCTGCAACGATGTTCAACACCGATCTCAGCAATGTGAAGATCAATCCATACTGCTATCAGGCAAATGCCGGTTATTAAGAACGCCTTCCCCCTCAGGGGGAAGGTGCCGACAGGCGGATGGGGGAATAAAAATAATAAGCAGATTAGTACTCCCCCATCCGCCCGTTGGGCACCTTCCCCCTGAGGGGAAGGCGTTCTAATGAAGTTCCTGGGGTCGCATCTCGCTTTCACCCTTCTCCGTTGCAAAGGGTGAAAGCGAGATGCGACCCCAAGAGTCAATTACGATAAGAATCAACTAATTACCACACCACAAAACCACAAAATATCGACTATCCTTATATAGTAAGCACAAAAAATTACCACAAACGAGGTAATGGATACATGAAACGCATTAACAAGGGACTACTTTCAGGGTTGATGCTTTCTTTTCTGCTTACATCGGGTGTCTTGGCAAACCCGGTGGTAGGTAATGTAGGTGCAGGCAGTGTTGTCATCCAGCAAACACCCAGCACTACAACCGTCAATCAAAGCAGTCAACAAGCAATCATCAACTGGCAAAGCTTTAATATTGGCTCGCAAGAAGCTACCCACTTCAACCAGCCAGCGGGTGGTATTGCGCTCAATCGTATCAGTCCCACCGATGGCGCTTCGCAAATTTATGGTGTCCTAACCGCTACTGGCAAAATCATTCTCGTCAATCCCGCAGGTATTTATTTCGGTCCTGGTGCCTATGTCAATGTCGGCGGCCTGATCGCCACCACCACAGACATCACCGACAAGAATTTCCTGAGCGGCAATTTCATCTTCGACCAACCTTCTCCTTATGCCAATGCCTCCATCATCAATGCCGGTACCTTGATCGCAGCTCACAACGGCTTGATTGCCCTGGTCGGCCAGAATGTCACAAACAGCGGCATGATCCGCGCAGACCTTGGCAAGGTGGTGCTGGCTTCCGGTGATACGTTCACGGTTAGCTTCACTGGCGATGACATGATTAATTTCGCCCTCAAT